>Ga0302323_100000083_pt1 | contig 63319 bp, 67 predicted proteins | sample Fen_T0_3_FD_201950 | JGI IMG/M metagenome (GOLD analysis project Ga0302323, IMG submission 201950) | Peat permafrost microbial communities from Stordalen Mire near Abisko, Sweden - Fen_T0_3 | ecosystem: Environmental > Terrestrial > Soil > Wetlands > Permafrost | place: Sweden: Abisko...
TCTGGTGGAAGGGGACACTTTAACCCTAGGCACAAATTGGCCTGAAGCCTATGTCCAAACCCCAACGATTTCCGATGGAATCAATGTTACCAGCGATTCTAACTATTGGGTAACTATCGATGATCCTAGTGCTAAAAAACTAGAAAACAGCTTTATAGGAGCTAATACAACGGCTCTTCCCACTACCCCAACTTTATCTTCTTATGTTGCTGACGTTCACCCTATTACCCCTAACTGTAAAAAAGGGGACTGGGTTCTGTTTAATGACCCAGGATTTTCTGGAACTTGGAGTAATAAACCCTTCAGGACCGAAACTGATCAAGCTATAACCTTCGAAGCTAAACAGTCTGTAGCCGGTAGGTTTGGGCATACTGCCACAGCCTTAACTCCAGCCACCGGCAAATTATCTACAGTCCTTTTGGTAGGTGGCCTTTCTATACCGGGGCCTGGTATAGGAGCACAAGGAGCACTAAAAGGCCGCAACGTTATCAAAACAGCCGAAATATACAACCCAAACACAGGTGTGTACACACCCACGGCGGCTATGATTACCCCTAGGGCGTATCATACCGCTACTTTACTAGGGGATGGTAGGGTTTATGTTTGTGGTGGCTTTAATTCATCTGGGGTAGTAATTAGTTCTGCGGAAATATACGATCCAGTCGCTAACATATGGTCGGCTGTGACCGCCTTGTCTGAAGCACGTGCCCACCACACGGCCGTCTTATTAGCGTCGGGCTTTGTTCTCATAGTTGGGGGATGGAGTGGGGCTTACCCCCTTAACACCACCGTAGAATATAACGCTGGGTCAAATGCCTATGTTAATCCGCGAACCATGATTTCTACAAGATATGGTCATTCAGCTATTGTTTTGGCTGGTGGAGACGTTATTGTTGCAGGCGGGGTAAATTTTTCTGGAAGCAACCTTATTACCCTAGCAACCGCCGAACGTTACACAGCCTCTTCCCATAGCTGGGCTGGAATTTCGGCCATGCCCGTTGGTAGAGCCTTCTTTGGTTTTCAAACAGTTAGCGCTAACCGGCTTATTGCTATAGGAGACTTGGGTTATCCTAGGTTAGATAATCAGTTCCAAGAATCTGCCGCTCAAGAAACCTTTAATACTTATCTAGCGACCACCGATACGTGGGGGGGGACTACATCCATTAACGCTGGTTCAAGTTGGACGGCTGGAGAAAAAGTTAGGGTATGTCAACCTACACTAGGAAGATCTCTTACTACTGGGAAGGTTTGTTTGTTTAACGCTTCTTTCCAGACAATTGCTGGAGAGAATAAGGGGGTCAATCTAATCTTTGATGGAACAGAATGGGACAAGACGGCTACAAACACTTTCTCCAACCAAATCCCTGGCCTAAGTGGTTGTGTAGGGGTTGGGCTAACGGGAAACTCGACAGATACTGTCGCGTGGTTCGGTGGTGTTCCTACTGTATATAAAAATACGGTAGACGTATTAGACAACCGAACGTCTGGAGCACCGGCCGCGATTACTACTCTATATGACGCTACCTTAAATTCCTGGCTAATGCCCAACCCGCTATTCAGTTCAGTGATTCTATCGACAGACCGTCTAATAGTAACCAGATCTGAAACCCCTCCTCAAAAAATCTTGGTTGATACGAATAGCGGTGTTAGCTATATGGCATCAACTTTAAGTGACGCTATTAATTCCAACGAAATACATGCAGAAGCCGAAGTATATAAAACTTCCAAGATAAGGCTAAGCAGCCCGTCCCTTATAGACGGGGCGATCCTTCCAATTGATAAAGACTTTATACTACCAAGTCTAGGGACAACACTAGCCTCTAGTAAAATAGCCCAACTAGCTACCACAGTTTCATCCAGTGATCTAAAAACTCCTTTCGACTTTACTATATATAATACTGGGGAGACATCTTCAGGGGTTCTAGGATTTGGACAAACCTCCAGTGTATTAAAATGGACCTACGATATAGATCCCCAAGCTACTGTCTTAGGGTTAAAGTCCTATATGATGGGGTCGGAAGCTCTAAATTCAACCCACTTTGGGAATATAAAGAATACACGCAACAAAATATCTTCGGTTTCTACTTCTGGAACCGTGACAGACCCATTACTTCAACAGCCAGTAACCGCCACCAGCCTATTTTCTCTTAGATCAAGTACCCAGGAATACACTCCAGGCCATCCGGTTGCACTTATGGAGCCGATGAAGTTTGCTTACAATGATAAACTTATTTTAACCATTGACGGGAATACTGATACTCAGAGATATACCGTCCCCATGTTCCGAAAGGTAATCCCCAACGATTCTACTTATGGGAATACTATCTATCTAAAGGACGGGGATAATAACAACAACCAAATCCAAGCAGCTTTTGGAAATATCTATTCTTTCAACGATTTTGTTTTATTATCCAGGGCTAGGGCTATCAGTAATGCTGCCAATGCTACACTTCGGGTATTGTGGAGATATTCTAGATATGGTGCAGAAGGAAATTCTGTTGGGGTAAGGTTTGTCCCCCCGATTGGCGCTTCAACATCGTTGTCTTATTCTACCAATGTTGTTCAGGATAGAACACACGCTTTCCTAGACGCCCCTCAAATAACAGTCGATCTAGCCCTTCCTGCTGGAGCTAAAAGGACTTCTTCTACTATCGTCCCATCTACTCGTCTAATGTGGACCGCCACTCCTGTTTCAAGCGACAACACGGTTCAAAAGAATTTGTTTGCTCTGGGATTCCAAGTAAGTCAAGGATCTAGGGCGACTAGCGGGGCCGTGACTTCCCTTCGATTGACCTGGCCAAGCTGGGCTGGCTCAACTGGGGTTGAAGAGTCGGATGTATTATATTACCAAGGCGTAGCCCCCTCCCCTACCACCCTTCTTTCTGGACAATTCGTCGTTCAGTCTGTGACTGCTGGGGCAGGATACGATACGGTAACAGTAAAGGCCTTAAAACTCCATGATGGTACATCTAGCTGGGGGACTGCTACAAACCCAGGATCGGTATCTTTGTGTGCAACTGCCGAAGAACGTTTTGATAACGCCACCACCGTAAACGACTGGTTTAAGTTGTCTGATATTTCTCAATACAGCGATTTTTCAGAAACAGGTGTGACCGATTTTATAGAACACTTCCCAGGAACTGTGTCTAGGATTTCAGCCGTAGACACTAACTTTAGATGGATCGAAACGATATCTCTTTCCCCCGATATAGCGAACGTTACTGGATCCACCCAATTCAAATTTAAAAAAGACGAAGATTTGTCGGAATCATTCCAAATTTGGGCATCAAATAACAGTAACATTAGCACACTAGTAACGGCCATGAATGGTCTACCCCTATGTCCTATATCAGGGGTGTTTACTGGATCGGGGCCTGCTACAGTAACTGCTCCTACCTGGGAGTCGACTCCAACCTATTTCAGGTTAAAGGACGGGGTTAACTGGGTCTCAACCACTACAAACCCTGCTACAATATCCGACCCTACTGGTTTCACTCTGAAAAAATCGGTTGACACCACTCTGTCTTCGTATGCTAATGATTTTTCTAATGAAATTTTTTATATTGGCCCTGCTTTTGCAAAAGATATCACAAAATGGTTAAACACCAAGGCTATTACTGGACTTAGCACTTGTGCTTCAATCGTCACTTCAAACTATAACGAAAAGGTCCAAATATCATCCAATGTCCTAGGACGAGAGGGGTCGGTATTTGTTGAGGGTGGTAAAGCCAATATGGCTACAGCCCAAGTATTGGGGTCGGCCCAACCATCTCAATATAGCGGACTAGCCATTAAAAAGGCCCTTACGGTTCAAATTAACGATGCTGAAACCGATGGTTTTACTGGTGGTCAATGGGTAAAATTAACTAATACGAATAACACGTCCAAAGTCAACAATTTCACCAACACTTGGGGGGACAACAATAAAATTCAGTATATAAGCAGATACGGAGACATTATAGCTACATCCCCTGTTTATAGAGAGATCCACATCGCTCAAAACGCCTTAAATTATGTCGGTTTTGAGAAGATTGGAGACTACACAGCCATTATACTTTACAAAGGTATGAACCGAGATGTTGAAGCCCCAAATGAGTCCGGGTATGTGAGAATATATTCAACAATCGCTACTACGGTTTCTAGTGCGAATTGTGGAGTCTTTAAGATCCTAAGAGTTGGAGAAAATGAAAGTTGTGTTGTGTTGTGGATTCATACTCCAAATACACAAGAAGAACAAGTCCGGGCTGGTATAAAATGCTATTCCGCAGACTCCATTATGCCTGGGGATACTATTACCTTCTTGACCGACGAATTTGGGATTGGTAATAAAGGATCTTGGACGGTATCAAGTATTGGGGATAATTTTGAAGGATCTCCCGCCGATATTCATCTTGATGTAACCAATAAAGCTACCGTCGTCTTCAGTGGATATCTAAATACAAATATTGAAAAAGTTGGGGTTAGTACCTCTACTCCAATGTGGGGGATTAAAAAGGTTCTAGGAATCCTCCCCGCAGTTACTGGAAATGCTTCCGCCTATATGCTTCTTGACAACGATGACGACTATAATATGTATTCTGAGTCCGCAGGAACAATTATTCAGTCTCTAGGAAAGATGGGATTCGATCAGACCATTGTCCATGGACGAGACGCCTATAGATATAATACAGGGCTTATCGCCGAATCTAAAAAGGTGGTTTATGGAGATCGTGCGGCCCCCGAGGACTACCCAGGTATGGCAGCAGAAGGAGCGAATATCCAGTTCGCCGGGCCTACTATTAAGCGAATCCAAATATCGGTTGCGGTCAGACTAACAAGCAATGTATCTAATCGAGACATTGTTGACAATGTAAAATCCACCATAGCTGGATATATAAACTCCCAACCGATTGGGGTGAATATCCCCTTGTCGGGTATGGTATCAGCCATAGAATCTTTAGATGGGGTTTCGTCGGTGGCTGTGGTATCGCCTACTTATAATGCCTCTAACGACCTAATCTTAATATCAAGTGGTGAAAAGGCCATGATTATAAATTCTAGTTCTGACATTACAGTCAGTACGATTGGAATTTAATGTTAACCATAAAAGAACTGTCGATAAGTACGGGGGTACCGACCATTGAAAAATGGTTTTGTGTTTCCAATCTTGAAATTATAGATTCCCGTATTGTAAGGATTTGGTTTACCCAAAAACCAAGTGACGCTTCCCTTAGCTTAAGTTATTTTACCCTTACTGGGGGAACCACCTCCAGTATCAGTAGAAATACAGTTTCGGATCACTGTTTAGACCTATGGGTAACAAATCTGACCCAAGGCCAATTCACCTTAGTGATTTCTGGTTCCGTAACCTCGTATCGGGCATCTGTAGCCTTAACCTCGACGGCTATTGTTTTTGATACTATAAACGTAGCCGAAAATACCGTCAATAACGTCAATAACGTCAATCCAGAATCCATTATGAACTGGATTCCGGAAACGTTTAAAAGTAAACCAAAATGGCAAGGTTTTATACAGGCCTTAGATACCGGCAACCAGATCGTAAGGGATTTAGCCCAAAACGTTTTTAACCAATTATACCTATATACCGCTACAGACTCTTTCCTTAATACTCGCGCAGCCAATGTCGGGGTAAACAAACCATACAAACTTGGTTTGTCTGACGAGTCTTTTAGATATCTGGCTATTTCGGTCTCAAACCAACAAATAATCGAAGAAGCTTTCCTAAACATAGCCGATATCTTATACGGGAAAGAATCTGTAAGGGCCTACCACAAAGCCGGAGGGCCAGGCCCTTATCGTTTATACGACGGCATGACCCTTACCATAGGGGTAGATGGGGGCAGCCTCCAGACCGTAGCCATTAGCTCTGAGCGCTATGTAAACATAGCCCAGGCCACAACCCAGGAACTGGCAGCCGACCTTACTATTGAATTTGAACATGCTGGAATAAAAGCGGTACCTCTTAATATAAACAATACTTTATATATATATATAAAGTCAAAAGGGTTGGCTTCCAGCCTTACCATTGCTGGTGGAACTCTTCTAACTGCCGTCCCCTTCGAAGCGGGGGGAACACCCTTCTTTTACCAAAATCCAAACACCTATGAGTCTATTTTTAGCATAGGGGCCGATCATAACTATACTTGGCACGTGGCCAATCCTTCAACAGGGGTGGTCCGGTTTGAGTCCCACGCCCAGGACCATGTAACACATCCGTTTCATTTCCACGAAATCTATCCAGGAGATATCCTAAATATAACCGGCCCCGTTTTTCCAGCTTCGGTGTGTGGATCGTGGGTGATATCAGATGTAAACCAGTACTATTCTGGGTCTAATCTCTATTCTTATATTGACATAAAATCGACGGCAACGGGGCTTCCTTCAACGATTGTTCAGAGTATTGTAGAATCTTTTGTTGTAGTGAAGAATGTAACAATAAACTGTTATAACGATACCGGATGGGTGGCTGTTAATCCTTCCAGTGGGGAGGCTAATATATCTATCCCTTCCACTTCCAAAGCGGTACAAAGAAGCCCAAACAATGGAGCCTATCTAAACACGCCCTATACCTGTGAAACCAACTTAAGTTTAGTCCAGTATAAAAATCAAGGCCAATCCTACGCAATTGGAAGATTAAACATCGGAGATTTTACTACCGTCCCAGGAATAAATGAAGGCCTAGAAGTAACCAACTTCGTTTCTACTACCACCCCCTTTAATTCCCCCTACAGTGAATATGGATCTCAAAGTTGGTTTTTAGAAGGTTCTGACCCGGCTTATGCCCTATTTGGGTCGGCCAGTAGCGGAGCTATTGAAAAGAACTCTCCAACGTCCTGGACCCAATATGCCTGGACATTTGGAGGGGTTAGTGGCCACCCTAGTTGGACTATAAGTAATCGTGGCTGGTTCCATCTTTGTACTAAAAACAGGACTAATAATGTAGTTGGATCTACTATATCCGCTACTTTTACCCACACAGCCTTTGCTACCATCTTCCCCATCGCTATTACCATAAAGTCTGAAACTCGTAAAAACCAACTATTTATAGCCGGTGGATTTGACACCTATCTTACTTCTGTAAATGGTAACACATACTTTGCAAATGGAGTTTCCAGTACAGTATCTATCGCTACAACAACCCCCTACAATATGATTAAATCGGGGGCTTGTGAAATCCCCACCCACCACACAATTCTGGTATGTGGAGGGGCTTTGACTGGATTTTTTGCAACTGCGGCAACAGATGTAGGTTATTTCTATAACCTTACAACAGATTCTTGGTCCCCTATGGTGGGTACCTTAAAAACAGCCAGATTAGATCACCAATGCATCCTTTTGAACGACGAAACGATCTTGGTAGTGGGTGGGAGAAATGGGTCGTGGGAAACTCCCGGAGCTACACATCCATCCAACACTCTTATAGGAAATGTCCTTAATAGTTGTGAACTTATCACCGTAAATGGAACTACCAATTCAGTAGCCCCGGTCTCAACAGGTAGAATGGCCTATAAGAGGTTTGCTTTTGGTAGTATTGTTTTACCAGATGGACGGGTTTTGGTTGTAGGGGGTGTGGGATATCACGGAAACTTTAGTGCGGCATTGTCTGAAAACCAAAACCAAAACGAGCTAAAGTCTGCTGAAATATATGATCCAGTTACTGGGGGATGGTCTTCGATCCCAGATATGTTGGATACCCATAGTTCCTGCACTGTTTCATATAACCCAGATCAAAATCAAATAATGGTTTTTGGTGGGCTGAATTCTATAAAAGCCGAATACCTTGACTTAAATACCATGACCTGGCATTACAGTGGTAATAAAAGGTATGGTGAATTTTTCCCCATCCTTACCGCAGCCTTTGGAGCACCTTTTACTATCCTAGATGAAATAGGGTGTATCTATGGTGGGGGATATTTAGCTGGTGGGGTGTGGTATTCGAATACAAAGTCTTGGACTGTAAATAATAACTACCCAAATAAGGTAAATTACAACGGAATAAATGGACTGTGGAGGGTTTTAAGTAACGACTCAAACTATATTTACATAACCCCTATGGAAAATCGGCACCAAGACTTTGTAGCTATAGCTGGAACGTGTAATGTTACAAAGTTTAGAGCACCTACCCCAACCGAGGTAGGGGCAACTCTTATAGATCCTACAGCCCCATATCAAATAACTAACACTAGACTGGGGTTAAACCAAGTCTTAAAAACCGGAGCCAATTATTCTACAATTCAAGTAGACAGTGGGGGTACCAAAATTGAAAATGATACCTGGATTATAATTGGATACGGCTTTGATTATCAGCAAGGCCCTATAAAATGTATCGGCCATGTCTCCGATACTGAAATAATGGTAGATCCTTCTTTTAGGTTCTCTAAAGACATCGATCCCAATGTTTTGTCTTATGCTAATACCGACATCGTTATTGTGAACCGAGGTGTTTACAGTTCTAATAGATCTTTTTCTAAAGAATTCGTGCTAACAGCATCCAACGCTGGACGTGAAGCTTTCTTGGGGTATATAAATCAAATATCGGCTACAGGCATTTACAAAAACATCGAAACTAGATACCCTTCAGACCGGGGTTTAGGAAATGAAGGCTCTTTGTTATCTGGTCTTGGAAAACTGTCGAATATTGTTGAGGTTTATGGTAAAGATGACGTAGATGAAGAACTTAAGGGGTTAAGAAATGTCTAGCTCTATTATAACATCCCCTCATCTCTTGGTAAAAATCAATAGTATACCCTTTGGTCGTGTAGCCAGCTTGGATTGGACTGTCAATAGCCCCACTAGGGAAATAAACACTATAGATCTACTGGAACCCGCTGAAATAACTAATATACATCTATCTATATCTGGCCGTATCTCTATTTATAGACTTTTAAGAGACGGTGGAGCAGAAGCTGCTGGAATGATTGGTACATGGAACTCTATGACCCTTGGTAAGTATTTTTCAGTCTCGGTAACCGACCGTAGGATTGACAATGTTATCTTTCAGGTTGCTAAATGTGTGGTTTCAAGTCAGTCCTGGTCAGCTTCGGCTAAAGGAACGGTTATGGGGCTAATTACCTTTACTGGTTTTCAGTATGTAAACGATTCTCAGGACCTAGAACAAGGGTAATCTTTATTGTATGGCCGTAACTCGTGAATTTAATTGGCAGGGCCAACAGCGGGTAGATTTACCACATCTTCGCGCTGTTGAATCCGCTGTTCGATATGACCTTGACTCTATAGGATATTGTCTTGTTGGGACTACGACCCCACAAATACTTAAAGGGTTTGAATTAGTTACGACTATAAAAGCGGTCGACCTTGGATTAAAGGTCGCTGGAGCAAAGGTTATCCATCCCCTGGCTACCGATGCTGGATCCTTTTTTAGCGTAAGCGATACTCAGCCTATTGAATCCCTAAATCCAAACATTTCCATTAATATGGTTGGCAGTTGGATTCCAGGGCAAAACAATTATGTTGGGGTAGATTTTGTTAAGAGCGCGGACACTTCTGTTACAGATCTTGTAGCTTTTTCAGATCCTAACACTCAAGAAGAACAAACCTACAAAGTCCCCATCGCAAGGACGGCCCAATACAAGATCCATATCAGTTCTGTAGACCATTCTTACAACCGTACCTTCCTACCTTTATATACCATTGCTGTTGACGGTGTAGGGAATGTTTCTAGTGTTATTGATGTCAGGCCCCTATTTGGCCGTCTAACCCCTGGCGGAACTGTTTCTGGGGATGTTGTCCCCTATGGATGGCCTGGAGGTAGACCGTCGGTTGAATCCTCTAGTAACCTTGTAGCAGGGGATAAGTCCATAGCAAGTGTAAAGGACCTGGTAAGGGCTATTCAGACGAGGGTGTGGGAAATTGGTGGGGGGCCTTACTGGTATAGCCCCACAGCCGACCGTAACGTTAGAATGATCATGGGATCGACAACGTTTACCAGTACCGGGGAAGCGTTTGAAGTAGCTACGGGGCATCTCCATTGGAAGGGGTTGTCATTTATCTTCGATAACTCTCCAAAGTATTTTTGCACAATAGCCGATCAGCTTGGGAATCAGACCGGCCTAACCGATCTTGCCGATGGGGAATGTGTATATTGTGATATAGATCGTAATACAACTTCCAATATTACCTTGCAAAAAGGGGTTCTACTTACCCTAGGCATGTCTTCCAGACCAGGCCAACGTTTTGTAGTGTGTTGGAGGATTGGTAATAACTATTATGTACGGGATCAGTCTTGGCCCGTCGGGGGTAGCTTTGGTAAGATTTCGACGACCCTTGTTGCAGGTCTTATCAAAACTACTATTAATGCCAACGGCAGCGATCTTACTGCTCCTATCGCAGCCAGTATTGCAAACAGTGCCCAAGGGGGCCAAACTGCAACCTGTGGCGGTGTATCCCGTAACATAGGGCTTACCCCTTCTACTACAAACCTCTTACCAGCCGGGCCGCTATGGATTGGTGGAAACGTTGGGGACCAAGATATAGCTATCCAGCCCGCTGCTGGTTATAAAACTGTCTTAGCTGCGGAAACTAACGTTGACGCAGCCGTTACTATGTCCCAGTGTTCTCTTTCCACTCCAGATACTACCAAGATTGCTAAATTTGGCACCTTGTTAGTTGGAGACATACCAACCCGGAGTACGGGGGTTGTAAATGATGATTCGACGGCGGTGGTAGCTATAGACGCTAATGGGGCTATTGGTTTAGCTAACACGGACTCAGTGTGGGATCCTGCTTTTGGATACCCTTCTATCCCCTCTACCCCATCGGTTGATAATTTTGGTTTAATTCGTTCAAAATCATTTGTAAGATCTGATAAGGTTTGGATGGAACCAGTTTCAGCTATATTCACATCGACCTATTTACTAGGCGCATGGACCAACACATCTCCAGGGGTTTGGACACAAACGGGAACAGCAGCATTGAACCCTGGGCAGTTTGGAGGTGTAACACCGACATTGAATATGCGAGTCTTAGTGTTATCGTCTGACGCCACAGTTGAACCATCTCCAGTGCCTTCCGATCCTTATCAGTGGATCTACACGATTACAAATCTTGGCGGCGGGGGGAATAGTGCCGTTTTGACTAGAGCGTCCGATGCTAATACTAGCAAAAAAGTATTTAAAGGATGCTCGGTTTATCTAAACGCAACTGTTGGCCCCCTCGCTGATAATTATTTTACTATTGCAAGTCCTTCACCTTTAACACTTGAGACAACCCCCATGATTATATCCTTAACGTCTCCAGAAACAAGAGACGAATTTTGTATAATGTGGCATGATGGCACTTATACCACTATTGCCCAAGGTCCTTTTTATACTTATATCTTACCTTCATAGGAACATAAATGCCTTTTAATCTTTCTGGTAACGGTCCTATAGTTTCCCCCTCAACCCTTCAATATGCAGGGGGTTCTCCAAAAGCTTTGATCAAGTTTACATCAAACACATCATCTGGAGGAGATCTTTGTGTTGGCGATTTTTGCGTTACTAATGGTGCTGTTTACACCTCTAATAACTATCGTATTTTTTGTAAAAACCTTATTTTAAATAACGGTAGAATTACTTGTAATGGAGGAAACGCGAGTGGTAGCACTAGGGGAACGGCAATAGGAAGAGGATCTTTAGGTGCTGGTGGTAGTGGTGGGAACGGCGCAACTTTCGTAGCTAGTGTCCATATCCCAGCAGTATCTGGTGAGGGATCTGATGGAGGATGCCTTGGTGGTAGTGGCGGGGCAGGTCAAACAACCCAGTACGATGCTGGTGGAACACCAGCTTATTCTACCGCTGGAGGCAGTGGTAGATCTAGGTGGATCCCATTTTCGGATTCTGGCACCGACTATATGGGTGGAGCCTATCAACCTCTAGTTTTTTCGTCAGGGATTGCTGCAAAAACAACCCATGTTTCTGGAGTTTTTGGTTCTACTACATACAGTGTTAGTGGAGGGTGTGGTGGTGGTGGTGGTGGTGGTGTAGGAAGAAATCCCGCCGATGGTAATGTTGGTGGTTACGCAGGCGGTGGGGGAGGAGGTGGAGGGGGGGTAGTTCATATTACTTGCTCAGGAGTAATTCATTTAATGAACGGTAGCTCTATAGCATCTGTTGGGGGAAATGGAGGGAATGGTGTTACATACTCCACATATGCGGGTGGTGGTGGTGGTGGTGGTGGTGGTGGTGTTATTATAATCACCTGCCAAGGGATTCATATGGATTCATCATCATATTTGGCTGTTTCAGGTGGAAATCCAGGGACGATAGGGTCACAAATTGGGGAATATGTTCCTGTCGCTGGAGAGACTGGAAGAATTTTAATTTTAACCCCTAGTGGAGTGTTTGATAATGGGCTTATAGCTTCTACTAGGCCTGGAGTAATCATTGGAAGTGACTACCCTAATATTCCAACGTTCTAACATCTATTACAAGTGACCTTACAGTAACCACAAGTAATCTGCACAATTCCATCACACAATTCAGATTTTTTTAGATCATCACAAGATTGGACCCTTACATCTTTAGTTGGTTCATCATAAAAATATCTTGGAATATCTACACATTGACCGTTTGACATATCAGGCCATTTTTTTAGATCGTTTACTGAGTATATCAAAGGTGGATTAATACAAGGGTTTTCTTTAGAATTAACAAAAATCTGTGTATCAGTCTGAACAATAGTATCGGGCTTCACTAGAACATCTGGGGGCACTCCGGTATCAACCCTCACTGGAATGGTGTCGAGTCTAACCAAGGTATCCTGCCCCACCCCCGTATCTACCCTGGTCTCGGTCTGGGTAACGGTAACGGTCTGGACTACTGTTACGGTTTGGATAGGGGTAGTGTCTGGATCACCCGCATCTTTAGACATTACAATACTACTATAGCCACCTCCTCGACTAGCCCCATTGGCGTCGGCATCTACATAGTTGCTAACGCCTTCAGCAGAACACCCTAACATAAAAATAAACAAAAAGTTTTTCATAGTTTTTCCTTTATAGTAATTGATTATACGTATACCTTACCATTCCTTTTTACATAAATCAAGCATAATCTTTAAGATATAATGGCATCATTACTTTTTTATTCTAGGACTTTGACCCTTACTGGAGTATCTGGATCTGTTGCTACCGTGGCGTCAACCACGGGCCTAGCCGCAGGCCTAAAAGGCTGGCTAACTACTTCTGTTGGGGGTGGGAATACTAGGGTCTATATATCGGACGTGCTTTCCGCAACAACTATGCGTCTAGCGATTGATCCAGAATCCGGTGGATCCCCTTATGGTGAAACCCCGATGATCCTTACTAGTTATGCGTCAGGTATTTTGTACCTAGAAGATCAATCCATCTACAATAACTCGTAGGACTAAATGATTGTTTTAAATGGTATAGAGCGTCCAACCGAATTCGAAGTAGAAAATTTCCTTACCAATAAAGCTCTAAAGCTTGGGGAAAGGTCTTGTCGGGGACGTAAGGACGAGGAACGAGCCAAGATTTGTGCCATTATTTTTCATACCACCAAGGGAATTCCTGGCGGTAAAGATCTCCGACCGATGGTCCTTAAAAAGGGTCAAGGCCCCAACACGAAGGCAGGGGCTAGAACAGTTAGTATGTGGGCTAATGATACAACCCGATACGCTGGGGCACACTTTATAGTAGACTTTGACGGCTCTATCTACCAGTGCGCCGATGTTGTCCTTACAGCTACCTACCACGCCGAATTAGCAAATGGACGAACCGTTGGTATCGAGCTATGCCAAGGTAAAGATGCTGAAGTATATGAAGCCCAGATGGAGTCTGGTGTAAACCTAGCTAATTGGCTCACGGAAAAACTAAGCATCCAACGTCAAATACCAAACAAATATCAAGGCCCTATTGAACGACTAGAAGGTAAGCTTAATACCTATGGGGTCTTTGGCCATCGGGATCTTACCAATAGACGTGGGGCTGGGGATCCGGGGGACTTTATCTTCCAGGCCCTCAAAAAAGCCGGGTTTGAGTCATGGGACTTTAAGGCCGGGGAAGATATAACCGTATGGCGGGACCGCCAAAGGGACCTAGGGGTACCACCAGATGGACAACCTGGCCCTAAGACCGTAGAAGCTTTAGTGGATAAGGGTCACCCCCACGGTCTTTGGGTGGAATGAAAAAGGCCCGGGTTTTAGCCGGGCCTAATCACTACAGACTCTTCAAAGCCCTTTCTCTAATTGTTTGGAACTGTTCGTGCTTAATAAACTGACCATCCTCCCAAACTGGTTGAAGGATACTTTGGTTTTCTTGTTCTTTGGTTGCTTGATCTACCAGTTTTAGTCCACTTTCGGTCTGAAGAACAGCTAGGCGACCCTTAGCGCTATTTTTCATACCATTATCGGTAATAGGTTTCTTGAAAATATCAATCCCCTTGCCATCAATTTGGACCCATGTTGCCTTCATAGCAAAACCAAATGTGTCGCGGGTAACATATTGATAAGTATAAGATCCGATACCAAAAACAATATTACCAGAAGAAAAACCCTTCTTTTCAAGAAGGTTTAGAATTGTTTCGCATCTTTCTGGGGTAATAGAATCTCCATAGATACATCCAATATGAGAATCTAATGCCTTAAAGCTTTTGGAAGTAATAGTTCCTCCAAATACGTCCCAAAGGCATTCAACAGTGCCCTTATGTGCTGGAGTCCCAATTGGAGCGTCTGGATCTCCACAGATAATCTTAACAGGATCTCCACTATCTGGACGAATAACAACCTTTCCGTTCCTACTTAAAATCTTGTCTTTCAAAGAAGGAATAATTTCTGTCAATACCTTCCAGAGATCCCAAGTATCGGATACAATACTTACAACACCTTCCTTATAAATGTCTAGTAGGTTGGAAAAAGTTTCACATTCGCTATTTTCACCACCAGCACACATTACACTGTGTTCGGTTGCAGCAACGGATCCTCCAATAAGGCCAGGTTTATGGTTGGGGTAATAATCCTCAACCAAATCAAGGGCGGGAATAGTGTCTGTCCCCGTAAAGAACAGTAGATGGGCTGCTCCGCTTAAAGAAGCGGCTTCTGGGCCAGCCATTCCACGAAAAGAAAAATCATGTCCCTGCCATCCAACAAAACCTGGGTCAGCACCAGTTCTTTCGGTGGCAGCGTAAATTAGCTTTCGATACCTAGAAGCTGTTGTGGCCGAGGTACAAGGAAGCCATAAAACATTCGACAAAATAGTTTCAAAATAATTTACCAACCAGAAAAAGTCTGGGTGGGTGTTTTCAATTGTAAGCATAGGAACACGCAGGGGGACCTTACTACCTTCGGGGACGGCCCGAATCAAAAGGGGTAAATACCCTAGATCGTGAAGAGCCTTAATATGATCTACACCGACAGAATTGGGGCCTAAGTATCCATTAACACGATCCGCATATGCTTTGGCTACAAAAGAAATATGCTCATTAAAAAAGCTCTTGGAGAATTCTTCTTGAAGATACTTCTCTAAAAAGTATTGAAGGCCAAAAAAATAGACTTCATCTACTCCATCTACCCTAGAAGACCTTGGAGTCCAATTCGAATAAACATATTCGGTTTTTGCAGGGTATTGTCGGCGGTGATCTAGCTTGTATCCATCGATCAAAGTAACTGGATTCATTTTTTCTCCTTGTTTGTTAACGGGTCATTGTTTCTACGAAATCTAAGACTACCACACCAACCCCTTGCTGTAAAGGAATAGAATCGGTAGTATATATCTTTTTAAAGATTTTATTTAAAGCTACAAAGCCTTTACTGAATAGCCCGTGGGTTACGTATAGAGACACTTCCGCCCCGGCCTCTTTTAGACTGTTACCCAGTCCTATAAAAGTCCCGCCGCCATCACAAATATCATCTACGATTAACAGATCTTTTCCATATAGAGAAGAATCGTAATTATGACCAAAGCCTGTAATTGCTCCAGTAGAAATATCCCTTGTTTTATACCCGTTTACAATCGGGATGTTCAACAACTTTGCCACACCCGCCGCTCGTTTTTCAGATCCAGCATCAGGGGCAACAATTGCCGAAAAAGATGGGAACCTAGTCCAACACATATTAAAAACATCGTCCACCCCGTAAACTTTACAGTGATTTAGCAATGCTGGAGTCACTTCAGAGTGGGGGTCAAGGACGTGGACGGCTTTAAACCCAACAGAATTGATAATTTTTGCTATCGTTTTGACCGTAAAGAGGTAGTCCCCCTTCTTATTTAACCGATCTTGGCGTCCACCAGGCATAAATGGCAATACCAATTCCAACCAAGCCCCTGTATTTCTTTCAATATAAGCTTCCGCCCAAGCAATCCCAGCAATAAAATCAGACATACAAAAAGGACGTAAGACAAGGTGGGAAACGTTTCCTATTTTTCCCCACGTAGAAGGATCTCCACTAGGGAAATGGATATAGGGAACATTGTCGGGGTAAACATTGATGGGAATTGAAGTAAAATTATGAAGAGTATCTTTAACGACCATATGTGAACAAAACATGTGTCTCCTTTACTGTTTATATAACACTTAAAATAAATATAGTCAAATCTTTTTACTCGCTACCGCTTCCCCATAAAAGTCCTCCACAACCCCCTTCCTTTTGCGCGTAGCCATGCGTCCTTTATAGAATTTTATAAAATACAAAGTGCATCCATAACAATAGACACATATAATATCTCCTTTAGGGGAAAAGAATATGTGCCCGGTAGCGGGATGGTAGGGGCCTTTACATTTAAAGCACTTTTCCAAAGATGTCTTTTACTCCATCTAATAACGAAATACACTCATAGGACTCTAAGGCACTTAGAAGTGGCTCAATACCACCCTTATACACCATAAGGGATTCTTTTTTGAAGTTAAGTTTTGGTGTAATGACCTTGTAGTTTGTCAACACTTTGTCTTTCGAGGACAGTAGTTTATCCCAGTTCTTGTCTGAAATAAACTCCGGCTTAGTGCTCCCCAGCTTACCATAAAAACTTTCAACATCGGTAACATTTTGGGCGGCTAAAATAGGTTCAACTTGTTTTTTAGTAAGGCGCTCTATGCCTTTGATCCCGTCGGAAGGATCTCCAAACAATGCCTTAGCAAGATATACCCGGTTAGGATCGTTTACGTGGAATTCTTCAATAATATCACTCAGCACCACATATCGTCCCAAATTTGGGCTATATACACTTACCTTTACCCCTGTGATTAGCCCCCACAAATCCTTGTCGGCAGATAAGACAACCACTTCTCCAGGGATCTTAGTAACAGCAAAGGCGATAGCGTCGTCCCCTTCCATGTCGTCTTGGAGGATATGGACACCTGGAATCATCCGTATGATAGCTGAGACCTCTGGCAGCGGATTGATCTCATGGGGGATACGGTGGGCCTTATATTCAGGCAATATCTTTTGACGTTCCTTTTTAGAAGTAGATCCATCATAACAAAAGATAAAGTCCACCCCTTCTGGGAACTTCTTTGCAAAAGAAAGCAACGAAGATACAGCCCCGAAAACATGGCCCGAGAAACGGCCGTCTTGGGTGGTCAGGGTTTTATGGGCAAAGCTACTACGATAAGCCAGGTTAGATACATCTACAGCTACTTTGGTTTTTGGCATCCACAGATAGTATCATATCCACCTTACAAAGACAATAAAAAAGGCCTATAGTTTTTCTATAGACCTTTTAGAATTGGCGGGGTAGGTAGGATTGATACCTACATTATCTACTATTTGCTAGTTGTATTCATAGAACTCCTAGTTGTCCTAGGCGCGTATAATTCCGCCACTACCCCATAAGGTCTGAGATGAGAGGATCGAACTCCCATAACCCTGCTCCCAAAGCAGGTGGCCAACCATTGGCCCAATCTCAGATAACGCTAAGGGACACTACCCTGTGCCCCCCAGCTACAGTGTTTTAGAAACTAATAGCAACTTTTAAGATACCGAATCAAATTAATACGGTGATGTCCTTCCGCTAGACGACACCCCCACATTTGGAGGGGATGGAGAGAATCGAACTCTCGTCTCAACCAGTTTTTTTCAGTACCGGTCGATCTACTATTTTCTATTTTTGGTTTAAGTTTCGGAGTCAAGTCTAAAATTAAGTAAAACCCATTAAGTGCGTTTACCAGTTTCGCCACCTCCCCATACAGTGGGGAGGGAAGGATTTGAACCTCCAGTTTCTTATCGGTTTTATTAGATTAAGTTTTAGATTGAGCTTGTCTCCATATTTTAACTACCCAACAGGTAGCTAAAGAATTTGTTTCCGATCCGGATGGATTCAGCCTCTTCTTCATTAGCTGATTCCCGGGCATACTTCACAGCCTTAATCAACTTTTCACACTTTGCAACTAGGGCCTCCTTCCGTGGAACGGGAATCGCCCCACTAATACGAATGTTAGACCAAACACCTACACGAACATCTTCGGTCACCTTTTCAACTTGAGCCGGATGCTTGTCCGTTGCTGGATATAGGACAACAGGTTTAAGGATCTTCTTCGTCTTAACAGTATCAACCTTTTCGGTCTTATAAAGATTCTGGTTTGGGTCCAAAGACCACGACTCCGAAACATCCAGGGTTGGAAGAGCCCGAAGCGTAGTATGGAAATCGGTAAGAGTCTTTTCCATAAAGAGAAGGAAAGTGGCCGGTACGCCCCCCACCAAAACCTCCCCATCTACCACCACATCCCCCTTGGCCTTACAATTAGCATAGTCCTTGGTAGCAGAGATATCCATAAGTTCAGCCATCCCAGTTTCAACCTGCTTCAATAGGTCTTCAACCTTGTACTGAACTTGCTTACGCTCTTCGGGCAGCTTTTCACCGTCCTCTGCGTCGGGACGATATCCCTTAACAAAACCATTAAACAGATCAGACTTTTGAAGAGTATGGTAGACTCCGTTAATGATATCTCCTTGAATACGACCCTTGATACCTTTTTCTACTGCGATGACTTGATTTAGTTTTTGCATGTTTCCTTTTGTTTGAAGTTGTTAACTATTAAGAGATTATACTAGGTTTTAGGGGCGGGGTCAATCTTTTTAATGAGAAATCCACCAACCCACCATTCCTGATGACCCCCGGCCCCAATCCAGGCAGGGCCGTCCAGGCGGTGTAAAAGGCCGTCCTTAAACCATTGCTGACCCCCATCGGCCCAAATGCGGGCCGGGCCGGTTTCGTTATGAAGTTTTCCATTTCTATAACAAAAACGGTCTCCATTAGGGCTTACCCCCCACCCATTTTTAATCATTTTCCAGTACTCCCAAATCCACCTTCACCACGCTCGGTATTGGAAAGTTCTTTAGCCTCTTCAATAGGAAGTTGTTCGTATTTCTTAAAAATAAGCTGGGCAATCCGTTGACCTTCCCTTACCGTAGTCCAGGTCGGCCCGATATGGGTAAGTAATACCCCGATTTCCCCTCTATAATCGGAATCAATAGTTCCAGGTTGGTTAGCCACTACAAGACCCAGTTTAGCAACGTTGCCTGACCTTGAACAGACTTCGGCATAATACCCTTCCGGGATTTCAACAGCCAGTCCCGTCCCGATCTTTACGACCTCTTCCTTAGAAACCCGGACGGTCTCTTCCCCATCTCGGGGCATCAAAGCTACCAAATCTACCCCAGCCGCCCCCGAGGTTTCATACTTGGGGAGCTTAGCCCTGGAATCTAGTTTTTTAAATTTGACCGATGGTAGGTTAGGGACGGTGGTCATCATACTTGGGAAGATTTTTTCCATTTCAGACATAGCTTTATCCTTGTTCACTTTAATCTCCTTAAAACATTACAATACTATTTTTCATAATATACCAAGCGGCAATACCAGCCCCACCCAGCACCCCTAATAAAAAGCTCATTCCAACTAATAGATATAGAACTTTATTAAACGGTTTAGTTACCAAATTGGCAACCTTTTTGTATGTCTCAGGATATCCAATAGGAAGTCCAGTGTTGGGAATAACCCCCACGGCACGATCATCCCACAAATCATGGAAAAATCCTTTGATGTTGGTTACGGGAAGAGTTTGACCCAGATATAATTGACACCACGCCTCGATAGCCTCTTTGGCTCCAGTATGATCGAATCCAAGGTTAAGACCGGGGGCCGATCCTGATTCAGTAATTCTTGACGTGAACACGACTACTTGATCTCCGTCCTTAAGCCATTGTTGAACCCTTTTCAACATTTCGGGGACGGGCTTGCCCAGGTTGGTGGGACCTTTCCAGGTATCGTAAAAGGCCAAGGTATTATCAAAGTCTACGTAATGAACTTTCTGTTCAGTCATCTATTTCCTTATTATGAAAAAGACCGATAAGACTACAGGAGCCGCCACAACACAAGCAAGAGATAATACAATAGCAAAAACAGTATCGTACCACCGTGGCTTACACATTGACGAAGCTATGATATAGTTGTCAATACATTCAAAAGCCATATATACACTACACATACACCAAATAAAATATAGAATAAAAAGCATTGTTTACACCTTTTTAGTAATTTAGTAGTTAAAGCCGCCCTTGATCCCAATTTCTAGCTTGCTATTAGCCCACGCCCCGACATCGATGCCCCCATAGCTTTTTAGGACTTCCCCCTGGATAATAAGGCCGTAGGGAAGGGGGTTATAACCTTGTCCGCCCCACAAGGCCGGGAAGGAATATCCAACACCCAAATTTAGGTGGAGTTTATTCCTATCTACTAGCTTTGTTACTTCTTTTTCTACCACCACGGAAGTTTCCTTCCATAGTTTAATTTCATTTTTAGCGATTACATCTTCTTGGGTTTTTGTAGATGTATTTTTAGACACTTCGGTGCTGGAACTTTCGATTTCTTTTTCCACCTTTTTGCCATCAGGGTAGGTGATAATTACCCGGCTACGGTTCTTATCGACACGCTTGTTTAGCTCTTCAAGTTTGTCCATAAGGGACTTAATATCAACCGTAGAATTTTGGACCACCGACTCTTTTTGGATCTCCACCCGTTTTTCTTTTTCAACGATCTGGATCTCAGGCTTAACAGTATAACGCCCCAGAGCAAAAAGCCCTATCCCTAAAAATCCTACTAAAAACCATTTAATATAAGGCTTGAATTTCGTGATATTCCCAAACATACTACTTAGTTGCATTCTTTGTCCTTTTCTTAGCTGTTTTGTCTTTAGGAGTAACTATTCCATCAATAAGACCATATCCGCAAGCAATATCTGCTCCAAAATATGAAACATTAGTACATAGCTTAGCCAGTTGATCTTTTGTTATATTACTTTTTTCATGGACGGCTTTATAATATAGATCAGTTAACGTGCCGCTCTCTTTAGCTGATTCTTGAAATTCACTAAGGCTAGTATCCCCCGACCCATGAGACCCATTATGTAACATGAAACGGCAATTCTCACTAGACAGTCTTGAATCACATGCCTGGAGGATAAGTACCGCTATAGACATACACTGTCCATAACATATCCCGATGATCTTATTGGGGGACATGCGGAGGGCATCATAGATGGTCCACCCAGAATATTCATCCCCGCCTCCAGAACTGATATATAGATAAATATCACCCTTCGAAGAATTTAAAATATGCAAAAGACTTACCAGTTCGGAAGCACAATCCGGATTGATTTCTCCAAATAGATAAATGGCCCTTAAGTTAGGATTCGATCCTACTCCTACCTGGGTAGGGCAGTCTTCTTTACAAGAACTATTCCGGGGTCTTTTTGATATGCTGTGAAACATCTATCCTCCTATAATATCATGCCCACCAACCAAACGCTTCTGTTTATTTACCCAATATGGTAGAAAGTTTTCAGAATATGGCTTCCACTTATTATCGTTGTCGCATAGATACCCGACATCATAACAAGACCTGTAGCAGTTATTATAGTTGTCAAAAATACCCAAACCAACGGCCTTTAGAGTTTCCCCGTCTATACGGTTTTTAAGAAGGCGGATAAAAGTAGGGTTACCATTAGCCCTTTGATCGGCCGAGACATATCCCGGCGCGTGAGCTAACATAATAGAAGTATTGACGATTTTAGTTAGATTGGACGATCCATGGTAAGAATCCAGGTCTGGGACCAGGCCGTTTAGTTTAGCCCCTTTCCTTAGATGGGCAACATTTATGATAGGGATTTTGATAGTCTGGATTACATCCCGTAAAGCCTTAATTAGACGAAGCATTTCCCCATTTTCATTAGTAGTATCGACATCTACATAGTGAATATGGTCTAGGACGATCAGCTTTGCTTCTTTTCTAATCCCCATCAGTTCCCGTTCAAGCTCCTTAATACCGAAATCACGTTCTTTACGGTAGAAGATATGTAGGTGTTTGTATTCCTTTTTAAATTCCTCTATGCATTTGTCTTCATAGGGAGATAGTTCTTTGTCCAGTTCATTCTTATACCAGCGTCGATACGAGATAAATCCACGAGGGGGGTTGGGGTGGTCTTTTTTATATTCATTGGCAAGTTTACCATAAAGGATCCGACGTTCAATCTCTTTTGGATCAGCTTCTAAGGCGATATAAAACACTTCCTTTTCAGAGTCCCTGGCCGCATTCCCCGCCACAATCCTGGCGAACTCCGTTTTCCCGGCCCCTGTTCCCCCGCCTATTAGGATAATATCGCTTGGAAGGATATTTCCCAACGCATCCTGTAAAAAGTCTATACCCCATGGGATGGAATTTGCCAAGGACTGGAGGCGGTCGGTCTTTTCCCCGTCGATCTGGTCAGCCGAACAAACAAATTTATCAGGTTCATTCCCTACCAGAACCTCTACCCGCTGGATGCTTTTATTAGCAGCATCCCATACGGAGGTAGCTTCAGTTATTTTACCTCTCTGGTATAGGTCGGCTACCTTGGTAAGGTTGGAATTTAAAACATAGGCCTTAGCCCACTCCTGAAGCTGGGATTGTAGGATGTCCCAGTCGTGTGACTTCTTTTCTGCGGCACAAGCATCTAAAACCCTAGTACAAGCTTCTTTATTTAAATCGTCCTGGACAAAATCTAGGATTTCGTTCTTAGCCTTAGGATAACGACCGTATTTATCTTTAAAGGAATGGATTATACGCCAGAATTCACCTAGAGAATTAGAAGAAAACCAATCCTTATTGATCCCAAAGTTGCTAAGTAGATCGAACTTAGAGTGATCTCCTAGGCAATATGCCAGGATAGCTGATTGTTGTTGCTCGGAAAAAGCTAATAGGGTAGACGACACACTAGTCCTTTAATCGACAAACATTATACTCTACATTACACCTGGAGTCAAGCTCCAAACAGAGATGGAACATAGATGTAGGGGCGGTGGGGATGGTATAGTTGGGCGTTATCTATATATGTTTTAGCCTCTTGAAATGAACACTCCCCTAGATCTTTCTTGTTTCTGGGTAGTTCTACTACAAAGTGTTTTATGTTAAAAGGAACTTTTTTTATAATGTTTTTAATCCGTCCTAGGGCGTCAGGGTCTATGGCCCAGACTAAAGATTCTACCCCGAAAGATAATATAAAGTCAATTTGTTTTTGGGTTATATCTTTCCCTAGGGTGGCTATATTGCCTTGAACCAGATGGGCCTTAAGAGCGTCTATAGGGCCTTCACACACCACCCCCCTCCTTACCCCTTGGAGCCTATTAGAAAACGCCACCAGGTCTTCCCTGGGGCAGTCCGCGCTAGACCAGGCCTTGGGGGAACGCTTAGGCCATCCTTGTGTAAACTTTACGGTAGGGGTACCAGCTACTCGATGCTGCCATCCATATAGCTTCCCCCCTACCTCTATCGGGAATATGATGGTATTACTATAGGGACTATATCTAATACCGTACTGAGCAGCAATGTCTTTAGGGACGCCACGGGATTCAAGGTACTCAACCCCGGGTTTAGCATTGGGATGATCTAGCTGGAGATAGTTGTAGGAGAACTGTACCACCTTATATTCTTTTGGGGTGGGGATAACTACGGGGGTTTCTTCTATATCGGTCCCGAATAGAGGGGTTGTATTTATATCTATCCTTTGGGTGAGGGGGCCTAGGTTCTCTTCTAAAAGTTCCTTGGCGATGGTTTCTTCCTTAACCCCCGACAAAGCGGCCAAGGCCTTGGGGGCCAGTCCGCTGAACTTGTTCGTATCTACACACCTAAAACACTTAAACTTCCCATCACTCTTACGAATATATAACTTGTCTTCGCCTCCACATAAAGGACAGTCAAAAACAAAGGACTTAGAGTTTTCTTTTTGGTATACCCCTAAGTCCTTTATATATTGCCCTAGTCTAGGGTTCTCGATCATTCTTCTTCTACAACAGGCCGTAAAGGGCTATCCACCTTATGTCCGATAGACTCTTCCCTAGCCATTACACCTTGGATAACCATACTACAGAGATCGGGCCGGGCTGCTAGTGCATCTAAACAAGCGGCTTTACCATTGAAAGAATTGTCGCCAATCTTATACTGGTTCGCTTCTCGAAGAATAACCTCCCAATTATAACCAATTTGGAAGACTTCTTCATGTGTATTTACAATACCAAGTCTCTTATCGAATGTAAAAGACGCGGCCCGGTTTTCTGGCCCCATAGTATTACCAGACATCCACACTTTAATATGGTGGGCCAAGGTTTCACCATCGTCAGAGAGATCCTTCCTAGTCTCGTCCAACAGAGATCTACCAAGAAGGTCTTTTTTAGAGTCCTTAGTTTGATCTCGTTCAACGTTTACGATGAATTCACAGTTATGAAAAACAGCATTACAAGCCTTGGGCTTTTTCTTATTCCCACGCATCTGCTCGATTCGATCAAATTCATCCTTTGCGTGAGTGATATAGATAACCCCAATACGATTAGTTCTAATCATATTTTTAATTTTTTTAAAACCGACTTCCATCGTAACGGCCCAGTCCCCCATCTGGTGACCGTCCACGCTCTCTTGAACAGCTTCCCGACGCCCCATAATGTCGGCAATTGAATCCACTATGATTAAACAAACCTTACACCCCTCTTGAATAATAGCTGCAATTTCTTTTGTAATTACATCAAAAATTCCACTCGCAAGGTTAGTCCGAATGACATGGAACCTCTTTAGATCGATCCCATACTGTTTGGCCGATTCTTCATTTAATTGTCCTTCATCCCTCATCTCGGTATCGAACTTAATAACATGGGCTTCAGGATCCGCTTGCATTAACTGACCTGCATAGTCATACGATAGGATAGATTTTCCAGACTTCTTTTCCCCCCACAACAACATACTATAACCACGTGGGAAGCCGTGGGTACGACCAAAGATAAAATTAAGGCCCGGAGATTTGCTTCGAAGGAGGTTGGAGGGTTGCCATGGATCGAACCGTTCAGTTACATACCCACCAATCTTACGAAACATTTTTGCATAATCATTTCCCATATTATAGAACCTTCTTGGAGAGTCTAAGGGACGAGGTAAATTCCACTGGATTCTTAACTACTACTTCGGCTACAACGTACTTATTAATATCGTCTACCTCTGATTCCCCTAGGAACAGCTTCATAGCTTCAATATCGTCTACAGCAAAAAGAAATACAACGTTTTGGCTTTGCATATTAAGTTTAACAGTAGTTGATGGGCAAGGGGGTTCTAGTTCACATTCGTCAAAGTGTTCTTTATATAGGATGGCGTATAGTTTTTCTTTTTTCATTTTTATTCATATTCTTTCGGAAGTTTATATTCTGTCGGTATGTCTTTGCTATTTGGCCCTTGGAATGGTTGAGGCCTGTTTGCATCCCCATAATGGGGGGAAGCTATCCAGTTGGATGATACTAACTTACGTACAGCGGAATGTTGATCTCTAAAAGCGTTGGTCTTACCCCTGATTAGGTCCAAGGCCGCATCTATTTTATCAAGGCGATCTTTAGTGTCTATGACTTCTGGGTCAACCTCTACTAAAGCTTTTCTTAAATCGGCCGACCCTTTAGAGTGTCCCATCTCTAATAGCTTGGCATCATTACAGTCTAATATTGCCCTAGACCTAGCCCTTTCGTGTTCGTTTTTAGCCTTAGCTTTTTCAAAGGACAATTGGGTAGCTATTTTATTTAAATCTAACCACCCCCGATTCAAGGCCGATAATAGTTCTGGGGCAGAACTAGGATTAACAAAGGATACATCAGCCAACCTGGATTCATGCCTAGCTATCTGACTCAGGTTGACTGATGTAAATCCCGTGCCGTCGCCCTTTGGGATCCTCACTAAATGATCCTGAGTAATGGGATCTTGTTCCACTACTAATTCTTGGGACGACATATTCCTCCTTTATGCGAAGATAGAATCAATATCGTCGTCAGTGGCGGGAGTTTCTACAACTGGCGCAGGAGCGGGGGCTTGCTTCGTCTCGGCCTTAGGCGCTGGGGTAGGAGCGGGGGCGGGGGCTGGCTTGGATTCAACCTTAGCCTCAACCTTAGTCTCTGGCGTAGGGGCTGGCTTGGCCGGTTCATCTGCTCCGAATGGATCGTCTGGTTCAGGAGCCAAATCGTTCTTAGGTTTAGCTGGGCGCAATAGCTTATCCACTTCAACCGGATCAGCTACACCATTCCCGGCTCGGTCTAGGGCAACAAGCTTTTCCAACACCTCGTCAGAATACACTTGCTTGTTCTTAATACTAGCCAGAGTACCGAAGACAGTTTCAATTTCCTTCAAGCCAGCATCGGTAAGGGTATTAAATTGGGGTTGAAAATCTGGACCTAGGAACAATTCGGCGTGATCCTTGGTCTCACGGCCAAAACCAACCCGCCAAGCCTTGATATAAGGTGCTTTACGGCCAGCCAATTGGATAGGGATAGTAGTGCCGGGATAGTTCTTCTTAGCCGTTTCACGGAATAGATCGGTTTCAGCGCGCTGGTTCCAAATAGCCTTATATAGATTTGCTCCGATTTGGAACAACCCATACTTACCATCCAGAGTTTTGACCCGAAGATAAGCCTTGTTGTTACAATTATGATCGTCTAGCCAACCAAGCTTATCCTTACGCTTTTCCTTGATCTTCTCCTTAGCCTCGTTGATCTTATTCTTGTCTGTGATGCCCTTTTCCCGAGCCTTGGCATACATCGCGTCTAGCTCCTTCTTTTCAGCCTCGATATCAGGAGCTAGTTCCTTCTTCTTTTCGTTCATGTAACGGCAGATTGGGCATTCCTTAACCATCTTACCATAGGACCAGACAGAGTTACAGACGATGGGCCGATGGGCAGGCTTGTCGTTCTTGCTAACACCCTTCCATCCAAAGTGGGTAGCCCAATACGCTCCAGGCTCGGGACCAGTACCAGGGGAGTTAGGTAGGATACAGACGATATTTTCTACACCTGGTTTTTGCTTGATAAAGGAGTATTTTTCTCCAGTGCCAGAGTCATTATTTTGATATTCAGCGGGGAGTTCGTATTCATTGAAAATTTCTTGAGTCATGTGTTTTACCTTTGTTTGTTTGTAGTGTTTTGTGTTTTTTGGGTTTTTGTAATGGTTTTAAAAGTTGTTATAAAAGTGTTTTATAAAAAGCCTCCTCGCTATTAAGATATCAAAAAGCTAAGGCCGTTAGTAACGACCTCGATACTCTTTCTACACATGGTAGACGAGCTAGACAAAAGATTAGGTCCCCTTCCTAAAAAGGGCCACGATATTCCCCTGGGTAGGTTCCCAGTTTGAAGGAAACTTATAGTTGATAGAATCGCTAAACAAGGGCCGGAGTTCGGCACAATCCTGTAAAGTTGAATTCAAGACGATTACCGGCAAGGTCTTCCCATAGAGCCCTCGATCCAGGACGTTCTTCAGGACGGCCTTACGGATATACTTATAATTAAAGCTTTCCCCGGTCGTGAAGATAGATCCCCGAATATGATCTACTAGATCATTAAAGGTAGGACACAAAACATCCTTCATTATAGGGGCCTTAGGATTACTAATCAGTTCCAATTCATTACCAAGATGCCGAAGCTCGGTAACAAGCATGGCATATTGCTGGGTTCCAAACTCTCGCTGTACACCAAAGCTTGGCTCGATGTTCTTTGCAATGTCCGAGTACATCTTTCGAGCGTCGATAACGATCCCCCCACTCTTTTCAACATACAAGGCGGTACTAGCTACGGCCTGGCCATCTCCACCCGCAAAGATACCCTTCAAACGTGTCGGAATAGTGGCATGTTCTAGCTCTTTAACCAGAAGTTCAAGCTCTTCCTTGGCTGAAGCTATACGGACCTCCCAACCGGGCCGCATACGTGCATCAATAGATTCAATAGAAGTATTTGCGATCTTATCAGTAGTGTTGATACGATCAAATAGTTCCTTCATAGGGTTCACTGGTTCTGCTTCAGTGGCCCCAATCGCTTCTTGTGTAGTAACTACTTCTGGAGTAACATCTTCGTCAGTGCTTTTTCGTTTCATTGTTCTTCCTTGCTTACTGGACCTGATATAACCTCGATCTGATTAATACTAAAATTCCACCCCGGAGATCTAGTTAAGATTGCCACTACTACCGATCCTTTTTCAATGGCCTTAACAGAAGGTTCCATTGTTCCATCTTTCTGAGGCCATTTTACCACATCGCAGCTAAAACCGCAAGCATCAAGATGGAATACACGCATCTGCTTAGTCTTATTCTGATATGCCTTATCTTCAATATCCACGACGTAGGCCAGTACACATACCCGGTATCCGTTATCGGGAACATAGTCGGTTTCAGATAACTCTTCAAACTGGACACCGCTAATAACAACGGCCTTTGTTGAGAACTCTTCGTTAGTTTTAAAATTGGTATAGGAATAGTTGTAATATAAAGATTCTTCTTCTTTAGTGATTTTAGAGTGTTGAACAAGCCCACGGAAATCAATACTGTAAACAGGTAAAGTTTTTTTAATTAGCTGGTAGCGCTCTAGTTCATTGGGGGACTTATATTTAGTTTTTGTGATAGATACCTTTCCCCCGGCCTTTTTACAGGCCGCTTTCAGTGCCTTTATATAAAAATCCATGATTTCTGGGATAGTATATTTGATATCGAACAGGGGGTCTAGGAGCCCGGCCGCAGCCAAGGTGTAAATAGTCCCTACAGTAATAGCTGACTTTCCCCACACATTGTTTTCAGCCGTTGCGATCCGGTGTTTTACAATCCCATCGGCTAAATCTTGAATATTACTATAGGGGGCATATTTACATAGTTGTACGTGGGCTGCTTCTCCAATACCATGTAAGAGTGACAAAGGGGCTTTGATCTTAGCCCCGGAAATAGTAAAGTTATTCACCGGTTCTTTTAGGTTAGGGAGTTCAGTAAAGATGCCGCAATAGGGCCAGAACTTGGTGGGGATTTCAGTTTTCTTAGCGTTTTGGAGCACACCACACCACCACTCCAGGTTATAGTGGTGTTTCAGGTAGGCGCATGCGTAAGAGATAAAGGAATAGGCCGTTGCATGTGAACAATTGTGGGCAACAGCCCCATTCTCAAGGAGAAAATTATGGGTCTTGGGTATTTCCATATCCCAAACGGGCTGGATACAAAGGCTTCTTACATTAACTATTTTTTGTTGGATCGAACAACCGTTTTTTTTCCTAATTTCTATATCGCCCTTGAAGATTAATTCTTTTAATTCAATCCACTCTTCATCATACAAAAATCTATGGTCTTCAGTAGCTACATCTTTACTCCCATCAAATAATTCCACCTCAAAAACTTCCTTACGACCCATCTCTTTTACCCACAGAGGATGGACATAAATAATACTACCGTCTTCTTGTAGAGTAGCTACAAGATCTTTTACGGTTACTTCTTTTATAGGAACATTGCCTCGAAGGGTTTTAATCTTTTGATCTTCATAGAGGCAGTTGAAACCGTAGGCCGCCCAACTCACCAAAGAGGCCCATACCCCTTGGGCCTTTTCTTTACCAATCTTGGCCCCGGCCCGTTCCATAAAGAACTTATAGGCCGCGTCTACCTTTTCCTTTTTCTTTTTGGCTACATTGCCTCGAAACTCCTCCGCTTCCCCTCCTGTACACCCGGTAAGCTCCTGGTAAACCCTTTGTAGGGATTCTTGGAAGATCAAAATACCTTGGGTTTCTGGGACTAGTTCTTCTAGGATAGGTAGAATATCGGGGCTCTTGGGAAGCCCTTGAAGGCGTTTGGCGTATTCCACTAAGGCATTATGTGTCCCCAACCCTTCCCCGTCCTGTACAATGTAATCAAGCGGCCCCGGCCGGTCTAGGGCTGTAAATTCGGCCATAGCCTGGATGCTGTTAATACCCGGGGTTCCGTCTGGCCGTGTAAAGTCAAAATACTTAAGCCATTTTTTGGCCGATGCAGTATTGAACTGAAAAACTGTTTCTGTAATACTTTTACTTACATCTTGGAATACGGCGGGATCTTCTGGTAGGAGCCAAATATTTTTGATGCCTTGTTTGGTGGGGATTTCATCAAATGAAGACGTAGCCCTTTCATCCGGAGTCATATACCGTTCTCTAATCAGCCCCATACACGATTGAATATCGTTGATTTGATTGACTACTAGGAAGTCCATCTTAAGCCCACCAATAGCCTCGATATCAGGCCCGGTAAAGTCTGTGACCTTCCCGTCCTTAGTGGTGACAATTGGTGTGAAATCACCTACTGAACGATTAGATATTAGGAAGGCGCAAGCGTGTTTCCCCTTACTTCTAGGTAGAGATATGGCCATCTTTACCACGTCCCACTGCTTGGGGTATTTTTTGATAAACTCTTTTAAAGCTACATCTGTTTCGATAGATCCTTGGTGGAAGCCCTCGTCGTTCTCCCATCCTAGGATAAATTCAAGGTCATTCGCCCCTTGTGGGGCTACAGACATTTTCTTTGTTAAGGCGGCTACTTCTGGGGGGACGGCCCCAAACATGGCCCGGGTAACATCTAGGATGGCTGACTTAAGCTTTAGCGTTCCCACGGTAGATATCTGGGCATAATGCCCACTATACCTTTCCTCTAACCATCCTGGGAAGTATTTGGGGATGGTTCCCTCCTGAGACGATCTAGTGATTTTTGTAAACTTCAATATTTAATTCCTTTTTGATCTAGGAGGCTTTTTAGATACCGATTTTGTTCCCCGAGGTAGGCCAGTTGCTTTTCCTGGGTTTGGTATTTTCTATATAGTTCCTGGCGAGTAGCATACACCATTCTTAAGAATCTTTCCATACGAAATACTTCATATAATCTAGCGCGGGCTTCTTCTTGGGTAAGTTGGGCTATATATTCGGATTGGGATAGGCCGTCCGGGGGGTCGTATAACAATCCGGTATCATCGTTGGGGTTATAGAACTTAGCTTTAGGGAATCTCTTTCGGTATCGGGTGATAGGCATTCCCGAGGCACGGGCCATAAATTTCATATCTTCTATGCCCCAAGGCTTCTTCTTAGACCTTACCCAAAAATCCTCCAACATATCGATACCACATTCCCCTCCAAATTTATTCAAGAGGAACTGGACGGCCTGGTTAGGCTGGAAGCATAGCCCCCGTTGCTTGTCGGACATGTCCAAGTATGTAGCATATAAGATACCGTCCTCTACAATATAGGGACCTTTCTCGAAGTCGAGTTGGAGTTTTTTTATTTTATTGGGACGGGGCATTGTAAACTTATAGACCTCTCGCGTCCTTTCCATTACATATATGATTTACCAAACGCTTTAATATATTATCTAAAGCACTGTAATGATGCTGGATTTCAATCAAGTCATTAGCATCACACCCCTCGATGTCGGAATCTAGGTCAATACTATATTCTTCTAAGACCTTTAAGACCATCTGGAAGAGCTTTATCGGATCTTTTTCTTGTGGAGGGGTAGTCAGATCGATCATAGTGGCACTCTCCTTAAATAAGCCTTTTCAAAATATAAGAAAAGATGAAAAATACCAAAAAGCCCCCGGCAAGTCCACTGTACCAAATACAAAAACTGTGAAAGCTTAATCCTAATCCAAGAAAGGTACACAACACGAGGAGAGAAAAGACAGCTACCCCAATAGTAGAATATCCAATAATTTTAAACATTAATATCCTTTCCATACAATTCTTCCCAAGTAAGACGCGCATCTAAACATTTTGAAATGATTTTAGAAACCTGATTCATAAGGGTGGTGACATTTCCACCAATAGGGGTAAGAACATATCCAAAGAGTTGGTAGGCGAGAGCCACCGATCTTTCATCTACCCCCGTCCTATTTACCGTTAATAGGTATTTTTGAGCACCTTTATAAACTTGGTACATATCTTCAGTCATCCTACCCCCTTCCCTTTCCTTATACTACCACCAAGGAGTGAAGTCAAGGCCTTTGTCTAGGGCTTCTTTAATGGGGTATACACCCACAGATGTTTCAATTTTAAAGTCTTCTGGGAGGATATGCTTAGACCCGTCCTCGGCCTCGACTTCAACTACATCACATTCGTAGCCTTCCAATAGGTCCCGGCTCCTAAGGTCTTGATCAATATCGGGGAACTTACCAGATTTGATACGGTCAATAGTCAAGAATCGGTCTAGGGATAGATTATTTAAAATAGGATCTACATGGGTGATCCCTAAAAGATAAGCTAGTAGCAATCCCCCAGCCGACCCACGGCCTGGCCCAGTAAGGTTGCCTTGGTTACGATATAGACGACATACCTCTTCATCGATCCATAGATAAGGTAGTAGGTCTACTACCCCGTTATCATGGAGTAATTTAATTTCCTGTCTCAACCTAGCCACGTACACGGGGTTTTTAGGCATACGTCCGTGTTTTAAGATAAGCTCTTTAGTATGGGCTAAGGTGTCTTTAGGGAAGAATTTGGTAGGGAGTTCTACCTTGGTGTCAAACTTAAAATCCTTAAAGCCTTGTAGCCAATCCTTAGAGTCTTGAATCCATTTCTCGAAAGTAGTCTGATCTACCCCCATCTCCTTGGAAAAGTAGTCCCAGGCTTGATCTGAGGTAATCCTACAGTACGTTTCATGGAAACGCCACGATCCTGACTGGGCCAGTCTTACGTCCTGGACTACTTTGTATTCAGGTAGGGTGAAGTGGGCATCGTCTGAAATAAGTGTTCTTAACCCATACTTCTTAGCCAGCCCCATCATAAACTTGTTCACCCCCCATTGAAGATCTCCGTTGGGGGCGGCTGGGGAACATTCGTTTTGGACAAATTCTTCTTTTAGTTCAACCCGTTCAATCTCTGCACCTACATCCTCCCACGTGTAGTAGTTTTTTACTGCGTCAAACTTCTTATACTTTTTATTTTTCCAGGTACGGCCCAGTTCTTCGGCCTTCATTTCCACGCCATCGATTTTTAGTGTCTTGTTAAAATAGTGGACGATAGGGTCTATACGACCAGCCACATAAATAAACACACCCTGGACCCAGTTGTGGGTACATCGGTGGGGAAAGACTTCCACAAACATCTTTTGACCAAAGATTCCGTACAACCGATCAAAGTATGCCTTAGCTAGAGACACCTTAGTAGAACCGTCAATCTTATCTGAAATCAAATGCCTGGACGCCATTCCAATAAGACACCCCGACCCCAGGGTAACGTTCATACTCCCTAGTTCCTCCATATCCCCCCAACCAAAAAGAGGCTTACGTTCCTTTCCATGGAGTTCGGCCCTAGCATCGGCCTTGGACAATAACTTCACACCTTTCAGATAGGCGTCATAGTCCTGGAAGTGTATGGTAGTGTGGTAGTATTTATTATAATCGATATAAGTACCGTCGGGGTTATAAGATAACCATTCCTCCTTGTTAGATCCCTTTGGTACAGTCCCCGTCTTGGGGATATTGTGCTTAGTCAGGATAGGGCATTTATCATCCCTGAAATAGGCCTCTAGCCCTAGGACGGGGATCAGCCCATTCTTTTTGGCTAAGTCGTATATTTTATATGTAGCCCCTAAAGACCCATGATCGGTACAGGTAATTCCACCGGTTCCAAGTTCCTTTTCTAACTTGGCAAAGGATTTAGGGGTGGAAGCTGAGTCTAGGGATTGTGGATGGCAATGCGGGGTAACGAAGTTTTGGAACTTAGACATACTATTCTTTTAGCATACCTAGTAAAGAAGTTTCAATGTCTATCTTATCTTTAAGAGCCTTATCGTAAGCTTCTTGTGCCCTAGCCATTTCCTTCTTGGCCCCCTCTAAAACGCCATAGGTTAGAGTTAGGGCGTTTAAGGAACGGTCGTACCTAGCTACCTTATGAATAAAATCTTTGAGTTTGTTGGTCGTGGCATCGGTCATATTTGGCTCCTTTATATAAACTTACCATAAAGGATCTTTGAAGTCAAACAATTCCATCGTATTCCGGATCTTGATAACGATACCATCGTACAAACTATTATACTCCTCAACGGTAATATCTAAGGCTTTAGCCGCTATATGATCTGGTACCCCATCCGGGTACCGTACACATAGAATGTCTAAAGAGTTTTGGAACCGTTTAAGGGCTATATAATCCGGAGAGTCTTTAAGTAAATTTGTTGGGACTAAATGTTCATCCATGGGCCATCCAATCTATTGTTAAGGCATTTTTCGAGCAGCGCGGTGTAGGCTAGGTATCCAGTATGTAAGGAATCTTTTATTTTTAGGAGGGAGCCCTTTTTTTGTTTGTTTGTTTCTAGGGCTATTTGTAAATCTTCTATTCGTTTTCTTACCTTAAAAAGGTCGTTTTTACACGTAACATAGGTAAAAATTGGGATCACAGGTAAGGATAAGACACCCTTGAGAGAAATCAGGATCGACGCTTCTTCTTTACGAAGGGTATCGGCTTGATCTAATATTTTTCCAATAATGTCCTCGATCTGAAGGATTGATATAGAACACCCCTTTTGGTCTTCATGTATTTTAGCCAGTTCGGATTGAATTTCTGGATATAGCATATTATAAGCCACTATACGGGGTTATGATGTTTTTAGATACACCTTTTTCGGCCCCGTCCACATTTATATACCGAAGATCTCCAACAACATGCCCTGGGACTGATTCAAAGAGGTATTGACCACAGCTTGAGTCCGGAGAACCAATAGATATAGCAAAAGGATCTGGAGGTACTAGACACCCATTGGTGATACACGTAACCCCTCCAGACATGTGGGTTACCGAACCAAAATGGACGTGACCACACACAAATAATTTAAAAGGCCCCCCAACGTCCCTAGCATTGTTCCAACGCATAGCTTGCTGAGTCAATAGGTTAACATTAATAGATTTTCCAGGATATCCCGGCTTAAACACGGTATCACCGTGGGTAAAAAACCCTTTAGAATCAAAAAGTTGGACGGTATAGTAGGGTCTCTTCGAAATATCGAATTTTACGTTTTTGACTCCGGTAGCCAGGACGGCCTTTTTGACCGAGAAATAAACCATTGTTTCTATGGCGTCCCATTTCTGGTGGACGGCCCGGTCCGGGTGACGGTCTTTATTTCGTCCATGGTTGCCTGGGGTACAAAATATGGATACGCGGGGGTACTCCCCAGCCCAGAACAAAATTAGTTCTACCAGGTAATGGACTGCCGCTGCAAATTGTTCCGCCATAGGAGCCCCATCCCGAGCGTCGTGGAGCTGCCCTTGGATAATATCCCCTAGTAGGTGTACAAATAGGGAGCTATCCTTCCGGTAATGGGTTTTATAATCGGCTACCGTAGTGGCTACTTTTTCTAACCGCATAGATTCGGTAATTTGATTATAACCCACAGGACATTCATGGGGATCTAAAAGGGATTGGAAGTGGGTATCACTAATGACGACGTTATGGATTCGGGACGGGTTACCTTTCTTTCCTTTATATAAAGGGGTTTTAGCCCATCCCCTAGGGAAGGCCCTGGATAAGGAGCCTTCCAGGAGCCTAATGAATGATTCTTCCCTAGCGAATTGGGTGACCAGTTTTGAATTAACCGACTTTACTAATCTTGAGTCTCCTTTTACAATTTCTTGAACAATAGCTTCTCGGAATGATTGTTTAAAGTCGGTTATCATTATTTATACCTTATAGCTACACTATATCTTTTTCCTACTTGTAACGATTCAAACTCCCCAGAAGTTAAATCATTGCAAGAAAACGTAACACTTCTTTCACCCACCCCCTCTAAAACAACACTACGAATTTCTTTATATAAACCAAATTCAGGATCATATTCCTTATGATTAGAGATGGAGGTGATGATCATCTCAAAATCCACTTTAGTTAACCCCCTCCGTCCCCTCAACCGGTTCCACCTTGTTCACATACACCCCCAGAAGATTTAAGGAGTCCCCGTTCTCTAGGAGTTTAGAAGCCCCAACATCTGTCCCCATAAGGAGGGATTGAATATCGGCCTTCAGTGTAGAGAAGGCTGTAACGACTACACCTGGTTCAAGGGAAATACCTTCCGAGGTAGTTTGAGTGAATTCAACAAAGCAGTGATCATTTTCCAGCTTTGGAACACTAACAATTTCTCCAGCTTCCAAAGCCTTATCAATAGCCTCTTTCATTTTCCCGGCTTGGGATCGAAGTTCTACAATCTTATTGTTTCGAATTTTTTGGATGATACGATCTTTAATCGAGGTATCTCCACCAACCCCTAAATCAGCCAAAACTTCAACCAGGATACCTATATATTCATCGATCCCCTTAACGTCTTGGGCGAGGGTATTTAGAGCATCTTCAACCCGATGGGATACAGTTTCAAGATTGAGACTGTTTTGTTCAACTGGGGATAGCACCCGGGTTGGATTGCCATCACTGTTTAATTTAATCTTCTTTTTTGGAGCGATCTTTTTCATTCTAAGCCTTTACCTCGTTGTTAATAAGAGCACTAAACCGGGACGGAGCCATATTCAGAGCGTTGGACGCTGAAGCTAAAGTAATACCAGCCATTTCCCTAGCCGAAGGCATTGGAATACCACCATGTTGGGCAGCGTTTGGTTTAATATCTACAGGGGATTCGATTAGCTTTGTATAAACACCAGCGTTATTCCACACCACTATATTTATACCGGGAACTTTTATAGCTTTACCTTCAGGGATTTGAGTTATAAAATCCCCAATCTTGGGGTTCTCGTAGAATTCATCTGTTCCGACCATTTGGACATGTCGAATAACAAACTTCACCCCATTTTTACTCACGGCTTGACCATCGGCTGGAATCTTGGTAATCCACTGGGGGGCCTCAGAATCGGTTTGAGGAGCAGGCCGAGGGACCGGACGGGGTTGTTGAATGACAGGCTTTGGGGGTAGTGCTTGGACCACCGGGCGAGGCTGGGGGGCCGGGGCGGGGGCTTGTTTTTGCAAGCGTCCAGGCTTACGGGGCTTGGGTTGGGTGGTAGGTTTCTGGGGGGTACCCCCCGGCCTCTTTATTCCATTTTGAAGTGCCGTCTTTTCTTTAATTGTACGGACCAGGTTAGCTAAGATCTCCAACCCCTCTTCATCAAACACCTCTGCAAGTTGCTGTACTGATGCCCCCAACCCCATCAAGGTGTTAAGCCGCCCCATAGCCCACTCCCTAAACTCGGCTTCAACCTCGGACTCGATCTGGGTGGGGACATCCCCAAAAAGGCTATCCCCTAAAAAGGACTTATAACATTCAGCCTTAGCTAGACGCGCCTCAACCTCGGTAAACTCGGTAGCATTAGATACTTCTTCTGCGTAGTTTACCGTAGTCTGAGGAACCACGTTTTCAACAAAATCCCATTCCATATCAAGCATTATAGCTTATGTGACGGAGGATGTCAAGGGGATTCGGGGAGTACGTATTTTCCAATTTCAATCACTACTGTTTCCGAAACAGGATCTGGCGTTTCGGGTTCTTCGACAGGTTCCGTCCAGGTTAGATATGGTTCACATTCTTGAAGGACCCCCTCAACCATAGCCCCTCCAACAACATTTGAATGCTTCACTAAAAAATCCGCAAAAACCCCATCCCAACTACCATATCTTTTTGAAGACTTAAATGAATCAAAACCAGACTTTTTGCCAGTTTTATAAATAATACTATATTGCCACTCCCCATCGTCTTTACGGTAAAAGTTACCATCAAAGCCAAAACCAAAGATACAAGAAAAACGACCTTTCTTGTACGCTGTTTCTAGTTTTTGTAGAAAAGACCTTTCACTAGAGATCTTTATAGGGCCTAATGTATCTGTTTTATTCGCTATGTATTTTATACATTCGAACAGTTTTATTCCGTCTCCAACATCTTTCTTGAATTCAAGATGTTTCGACTCGTCTAGGTCCTTATCATAAGAAGGAATACCACTCTCTATAAAAACCCTAACATCTGGATCTGTAGAGAAAAATACTTTAAGGGGGCCAACCATCTCTGGATCTTTTTGTATAAAGTTATCTTCAAAAAGGTAGACCAAAAATCTTAAAACATCATTAAATCCAACATCCCCCCTTTGTCCAGGAATACTAAAGAAAGCTAGTCGAGACATAGTATCTGCCGAATTCATGGTTTCACCTCCTCTGTTCCCCCATTTGGAATAATATCTAAAGCAGGTGCCCCAACTTTTTTCCATTCCTGTTTAAAAGCATCATAGCTTTCAAGTTTCCTAGAAAAAGCTTCATCAACATAGATAGTTTGATAGAATCTAGCTACGTCGTGGTAATCAGCCGTTGAGCATTCGTCACAGTCGTCATTCTTCGATTCGTGAAGTCTGCACCCCCACACCTTTTCCAAAACCTTAGAATAATAACCAGCAACTAGTCTATCAAAAGTAGGTTTATTTAAAAGACTAAAGCCACCTTCTTCTACTAGTTTAAAAATAATATCCCAATATTTTTTCATATCCCCAAGGATTTCTTGTGGAATCCTAAAAGACAAAATCCCAGATTCTGGATCGATTTTACATAAAGAAAAGCCGTTTTTATTTAACTTACAAAGTCTATCTAGGACATAAGTAGTGACCAGGGGCCTTACAAGAGACATCGTATTGATTACACGTTTGTAGCCATATTTATAAGGGGTAGTAGAAAACTCTTCTTTAGGAATAAACCTACCCCCATTTTCATCCACAGCAACTACCGAAAGCCAATCGTCCCCAGGTTCTACCTTACGAACATTCCTATGATCGAGAACAATTGCGTCTACTACTATTTCATCGGCAATTTCCCCAATTTTAATTGTTGTTTTGAAAATATCTTGTGTCTCCATTTTTGTCTCCTAATTTCCCAATCCTGATTCCTCAAACATCTTGTGGTGTAGTTCCCCATTAGCTCCAGCCGGGAAGCCCCAGCTAGTCAAAATAGCATGGCTGAATTCATGTCTAATCAAGGCCCAGAATCTTTCTAAGGACGCAGCTGGGGGGCCTACTACCTGGAGAATATTACCCAAAGCTACTCCGGCTAATAATAGTTTAGTACCGGCTAAGGTAAAGGGCTCTTTTACTATGTGGAGGGAACCACCGGACAGATATTTTTCTGGGTTATTTAACTGGATATTATGGTCGGGGTATTTTTGATCTATGTAATCGTACCAATTATCCATAAGGGTATTAACTGTATCAGTTATCATGTAATATTCTTCTTCGCCTATATCGGCCCCATCACAAAACACAGCCATGGGCCATAAACTTTCCCCGATCTTAGGGGCCGAATTCCATGCCTTGTTCCATTCATACCGAAGGATATACCTGTATGTAGTAAAGATCTCGATGGAAAGGGCCGTCCCCCCCACAATAAGGCCGCCCACTAGGTCATGGGAAAATCCAGCCACCAAAATAGCTCCCAGAGCTGCGGCAAACAACACGGTCCATATCCAGGCGTCTTTAAATGTAAATAATTTTTTAGTCATGTTATTCTTTCTACAAATTCAACAGTGTTAGTACAAGTTATATTTTCTTGAACTATTTCTATAGTATAATGATAAATATATTTGATAGGATAGGTCCAGCTTTGACACATGTCTCGCCAGGGGATTTTATCTTCGTCTTCACATATCTTTTGGATCTTATTCTTTAGGGCTATAGCTTCTTCTATCGTATTAAAAATAGATAATTGAAAGAGTTTTGAATTTGGTCCATAAGGGTCAGCTATGATTCTAGCATAACCCTCGGTCATGTCTTCAGGGGAAGAGGAACATATAAATCTATTGTGTTTATATTTGGTCATGTTGATCAGCGAACGGGACATGCTCCACCAGCACAATCTGCTAGCTCCAAATCACTTCCCTCTTGAACATTGTTAATATCCAATGGTTTAATTTTAGCGGACAACTTTTCATATTGTTCTTCTGTAATAGCCTCCTTTGGAGCCTGCTTGAATCCATGGCCAGAATGCCTTAGGAACGATACGGTTTTGATCTCTTTTAGATTGGACCTTAGCCAGTCCTGAATCATGGGAATTTCTTCGTCTTTATAATATACCGTAACAGAAATCGACTGGTCAGCCCAATGCTTCTGGGCCATCTTAATGGCATCTAGTTGTTTCCAGGTATCAAAGCCACTATCGGCACAAGGCGTCCCTTCGGGAGTCTTTACATAAAAGTCGGCTACAACAGTAGAAGGATCGTAGGTTCCATCCAAACGGACTTGGGGTTCGATATAGTGTCCAGCCTCCCGTAGCTTTCCAACCAAGGCGTCATTAGAGGAAAGCCTGATACGTTGAATAAAGAACCTACTATAAGCGGGGTGAATGCCTTCACATGCGCAATCCATCATCTTAGACCATGTACCCGATGGCTTGATAACCGTAGTCCTAATACTTGGGGGAATATTCAGTTCTTTAGAATATTTTACGTTTTCATCCTGGATAGCGGCATATATCCGATCCAACATCTCGGGGTTAAACAGCTTTGTGTTTTGAACACATCCAGTAATACCCGTTCCGACCCTTCGGTTACGCTTAATCACTTCATCGGCCTGGGGCCAGTGATATTGTTCACATGTAACCCGCTTACTCCATCGGTGCATCAATCTAGCCGCTTCTTCAAATTCGGCGGGGTCTTCAATAGCCCCCAGGTTGATTTCGGTCAAATTACAGGGTTCGGTAGATGAACCAGTAATCCCAGGGAAGCTACGGCCGATCTCAAGGGTGGCTTCGCCGCAATTCCCAACTAACAATCCACCAGTCCAATAGGTATGGTCGGGGTCGTCTACTGTAATAGAATAGACGGGTTCAATCTGGTTAAAAATGACACTATCGATCTGGTGTGTATTGCCTTCACAGTCATCAATACTATTAACCTTACATACTTCAATTTTTACCCCCTTACTAACAACCTTATGGTTTTCTGTTCCAATAAACACACCACCTTTAGTAATATAGGAAAATACTGGTTTAATACCGGTTTTTTGTTTATTAATAATCTTTGTCCACCGCTTCCCTGACCAAATGGTATCTCCGATATTAGCCTCTCCCATAGTATATTCACCATTAGGAGTCTTTAAAGTAGCCCATCCCGGTTGGCAAGGATTTACGCAATTAGCCGTGTCCTTTTTCAGTTCCCCCATCCGGCCATATTTCTGGATATTAGAGACATTGACGATACCAAATGGTTCCCCTTGCTTATATGTCTCCCAAAACAAGGGGCGTAGGTCGTGGTCCACATCATCGGCTACCACGCTGAAATTAGCCATAGCTCTTTGAGTGGGGATAGATCCAAGGTCCCAACGCTTGGCTTTTAGGAAGTTTTTATTAGATGCGTCGCCAAGAATAATAATTGCCGCCCTTCGGACGTTACCTGATACAACCATCTCCCCGATACAACAGGTAACGTCAGCACTATCAATAGGCCTGAGCTTAATCCCCTGCCTAGAACATAGAATAGCACAAATCTTTTCTACCATTACAACTAAGGCCCTAGGCCCAGAAGCTACTCCACCAAACCCATTAATAGGTTCTCCAGCAGAACGGATACAAACCGTGGAATAACTAAAACTCTTTCCGGTTACGAAATAAGATTCTAACACGCGACGAGTAAGTTCACACCACCCTTCCCTGGAATCAGGAACAATAAAGTCCGCATCCTTGGTAAGTTTATGGTGGATGAACACATTTTCTTTTACTTCTGGCAGTTTTTCTACATATTTAGATTCAACAGACCACCCAACCCCGCCCCCTAACATCAAAAGGTCTTGGGCCGTTACCCAATTCTCCCAACAATCCGAAGCCATGGCCCAACAATTTACCAACGCCGCCCCACCTAGCTTGAACTGAGCCTCTGTACCGGACATCCACCAACCCCGTCCAGCAGGCCCGGCCAAACGTTCCGAGAGGTAATATCTCAACCTTTGAATTTCATTTTCACCTACATTGTGCCCCCTAACATTCCCTCCTATAACTCTATCTACCATATCTGGATAGAAACTTTCAAGTCCAGTGATAGTCTTACGAGCATAAGTACGGGTTGTTACAACATTGGCTAGGTTAGAAAATGGACGCATTCTTAATAGATTACCCTTCTACAAACTAAGTTTCTTTATATATACTTTTAGTTAAAAAATTCAACAATTCCAGCTATTTACCGTTGCAAAGTTTCACCCCTTTAAGGTAGGATGTTCCCATACATATAGCATCGGCGATATCATTATCTTTTACGATAAAGTTAAGCCCATAATTTTCATTTACAAAGGCGACGGCTAGATGCTTGGGGGTCACTTCACCTTTGATACCTAAAGATTTTTTATCAACTTTAATACCAGACATTTTAGCACATTTTGATGCTGAGCGCAAGCGTGTATTTGCCTGGCGCTGTTCTTTGGATAAAGCCAAGCCCACGGATTTTCTCCAGTCCATGGTATTTATATAATGGACGTGAGGAATCAAAGATCCTCCCCCAAACTTTTCCAGGTGCTGGAGGAGGGTGTTGTGGAAAAATTCAAGGGCCTTTTGGGAGTACCGGTTACGGCCCTTGTTGGTCTCTTCTATGACTACAGCATCCGGCCTGAATTCTATCACTAGTTGCACCAGACCCTCTACCAGAGCCTTGGCCGCATTAACATAGGACCAGGGATATGGACCATACTGGGATATGGTAATGGGTAGCTCGGAAAGGCCATAATGTTTGAGTTCTATTTTATTAGAGTCTCCTTCCATTACAGCCCATCCCGTTTTAGTGGACACATCCAGGGATAAGATGCGTTCCATTAGTCCTTAACGGTCCACCATGCGATGTTTTGGTGTGGGGATCCTGAATATGTGTCGGCCAGATACACGCCGTTTTTATCAAGGGGAAATTCACCATAGCTCTCTCCATCTGAAGAGATCATTACTCCAGACTTGGCAAGGTCCAGTTTCGTGTCGTGATACAGTTCGTGGGTGCCACACACCACCCCGTCCTTAATAATACCATTCGTGATAAATTTAACCTTACTTCCAATCGGGACTAGATATTTAGTAAGATCTACTGGGGCGGGCCTGGGGGTGGAGATGCTGACAGTTTTTGGTTTAGTATAGCCCCAGTCATAACCATAATAAATATACGGAGGCTTTTCTAGGAAATAGTTTGGATATGTAGGGATCTTCAGGCCGGGGTTAAACAAATAACTAGTATCAAAGGTCTTCATTCCATCCAAGAAAGCTTTATTAGAATCTTCCTTAAGTTTCCTTACCTTAATCTCATCGATAGTATTAATCAGGCAACTACTTACCTGGTTCAGCTTGTGATTCCATTTTTGGATATTTCCTTGAACACTTACGACAAGTTCTTTAGCCTGGATATAAAGGCTGTCACCTGGAACAAGACATCCTAAGGCTTTTTCATAGCGGGCCTTTTTTTTGTGGAGTTCGATAATCTCTACATTAAGATTGCCGATGCTCTTATTAAGGCCATGTTTTCTACGTTCAAGTTGATCTAGGGTGAGGGATGACAATTCATTTTCCATTTATTCTTCCTTTAAAATATTGATTTCTAAAACTTCTTCTACAAAAAACCTTGGGACGGATACGGGTGAATCTTTACGATAGTAAGCTATTACATATCCTTGAAGGACTGGAGACACTTCTACGGTATGGATTCGGTTGGAATGAGATGGGTGGCGTTTGTAAAAATACTTAGCCACCTTTTTCAGATTGGAAAACTTAATTAGACTATTCGGCCGGGTTTCCACCCTTCCCCCCGTTCTCGGCGAATTCCAGGATCTCATCCAGCCCCGGAACATCTACACCCCGGCTTTGAAGAACCTGGATAATATACTCGGCCCGAATTTCCCCGACCTTGATAACTTCATTATACCCGGCTGCGGCAGTCTTGATTTGTTCCCGGAGTTCCTTAAGCTGGGGATCAACCTTCTTGGCCAGTTTGTTCTTAAAGACTTCCATACAAACCTCATTATAGGCTTGTCGGAGCTTTTCTTCTGAGTTTTGTTCCTGATTGGTCTTCCAGTCGGTATCGAGTTTTTCAAATCGCTTCAGTTGCTTTGCTTTGTACGTTTCTTCGGTCATTTTAAATCCTTTGGTTTGTTGTTAAATTGTTTATTTGATTTTTTTAAAAGTAGTTCTTAGGACAGGTGGGGTTACTTCAAATTTAGCTACGGGGGCATTTAGTTCATATACAGACAAGATACTTTTATTGTCCTTATCTGTCAAACATTCATCTTCTATATAATTTTTAACGGCCTCTTCTGGAGTGTTATAACAATAGTATTTTCCAGACCCTATATTATTTTCAAGACATACTACCCACATCTTTTCAGTTTGCTTCTTTTTAGTCACTTTTTTCACCCCATACTTTTTATTAAATTCAGTTTCGGATAAAGCACTTCCCTTTATATACCACCCCAGCGTTCCACTGGCCCCAATATAGGCCGGGCCTGTTTCGTTATGGGGGAGCCCCTCCTTATACCAAAACTTAGTTCCATCGGTCCAATCGATAGCCGGGCCGAAGTCTCGGTGTCTAAGTCCGTCCTTATACCATTCTTTTTCACCATTACGTCCAACATAGGCAGGGCCATCTAAGCGGTGTAGTTGGCCATCCTTGTACCAGGCTTGGCCCCCATCTTCACGAAGAATGGCCGGGCCGAAGTCACAGTGACAAACCCCGTTCCGATAATGGCATTTATTACCGTAAGAGTCTGTCTCCCAGCCATTCTTTTTAGCCACGATTACCTACCACAGTTACAGCCATGTCCCTTAAACTTGTTTTTTCCACAGTAGTGACAATATCCGGCTAGGAATAATGCTTCAACCCGTGTGGCATCATCCCCAAGTTCTCCTAAAATCTTCTTAATTTTTTGGGAGGCTAGCGCTACCACGTCATTTTTACTGTCTTTCATTTGTTCTCCTTATCAAAGTTTTCATGTCCGTACATTAACCCCTTTTCTATACAAAAGTCAAGTGGTTCTCCTTTAGAAAAGTCCCATCCCTTAACCGGTTTGCATAACACTTTTTGCTTACATAAACTATAAATCTTTGATACTAAACCATAATCAACATTTTCATCCCCACTTAGAGACAAAAATTCACTTCGCTTACGCCGTAGCATATATACTTTTTCTACTATTCGGTTAATCACCTCTAACGTAGGCCGAATACCTTGGGCTTCTAGTAGGGAACCGTTACAATACGAAGTAATCACGGAATGAAGGGTGTTATAAGAATTACCGTTCCCAAACATATGGGGTTCTTCCACACATCCCTCGTAATTGTTGTATAATTGATCTTCCCCCCATTTTTCAATAAACACGGTATTAGCGGCTTCAAAGATAAGATCCCCTTTTTGGGTCATTGTGTTATATTCACGCCACTGCCCCATAAACTTAATAAATCCAAGGTTGAATTGACCAGACGAATCTTTGGAGGGATTCCATTTATCCCTCATATACCTTACAGCAGAATACATATCACACATATCTTCTTCATTGAAGAATCTACGGAAGAATGTAAAAGAATCCCTTAGTACGTCTTGACGAGTCTTCCCCGAAAATGGGGGGTAGATATCCCAAAACACATCAAAATAAGTTTTAGCTACCCCCCCATCATCGTACCGGGCCTTTTCCAAATACATTTCTATCCAGTCCTCGTCTATGAAAGCCTTGGACATCTTTTTAGCATGAACGATCCCGAGGGAAGGGTCGGACATTTCTAGGATATAGACCTGGGCTACTTTTAGAATTTTGTCTACCCCATATTCTTTTACGGCGGAACGAAAGGAGTCCCATGCCTTAGCCTTTCTATCTGGGTATTCATGGTTTACGGGCCACTTCACCCAAATCTCCTCGAAACTATTTTTAAGCTCGGGCGATTCGGTCCTGGAATCGCCATAGATATTAACCGAAGGAGCGACCGTGGTATTTTGTACCAGTTCTTTTTCAGCGGGGGTGGAGTGACCCTTTTCAATAGCTTCCAAAGCTACGTATAAAGTGGCGTGGCGGTTCTTGCGGTTGTCGTTAAAAAATTCCCGAAGTTCCTCATCCAAACTATCCCCAAGTTTTAGGACCAGTGCATCATACAAAAGGGATTCCTGGATGCTGATCCCCCCCTTGGTTTTAGTATGCCAAATTTTACGAATATCTTCTATGGACATGATTATTCTTTTGTCTTTCTGGATAGATGTAGAACAAGACCAGAAATATTATAATGGCCCTTAGACTCTTTTACTATAAACTCAAGGTCTTCCATGTTATAGAAAAAATTGGCTACAGTTTTCCTGGAAACCCTGGTGTAGGTTTCGACTTCTTCTCGGGTCAATTTTAGGGAAGTATCTTTCATTTTAGATTTAGTTAATATAAACAAGATACATAAAATTTCACTAGGGGAATATCCAAGGTCTCTGGCACGGGGAATAAGGGCCGGGGGGAGCCGTAGGAAAGAATCCTCGTGTAGGCCAAGGTAGGGGTTTGTGGGGGTGGTCTCCATTCACTGTCCCCAGATCATACCACACCCAAAAACCAATTGCAACCATCTTGCGTAAAAATTGCCCAAAATCTTTATTTAAACCAGAACCGAGAGTTAAATAAAACTGCGTAAATTTTGCCCACTTTTGCGTAAATTTTGCCCAAACCCCAAAAGTTTTGCGTAAATTTTGCCCAATTTAGGCAATTTTTACGCAAGAATTTCACTTCACTCCTTATTAGATCTTAGATATAGATCTAAGATAAGAAAAGATCTGAGATCAAGCACCAAGCACGGAGTAGTAGTACGTAGTATAACCACACCCACGCTTCCTCGCTGCGCAAGGAAGCTGAAAAGTGCTAAAAAAAATGACACATATATTTCCCTATTAAAAAATTCAGAAAAGATCCAGAGTTCAAAAAAGAGGGGAAAAACGGGTTTTGTAACCTTGCTTACACTTTTTACTTTTAAAAAGGGGCGAAACGCTTTAAACGCTCTCCCAGCCCTTATAAGGCGTCCCAAAACGTCTTGGCTATCTCGCTATTCCCCGGCCATCAAACCGGCCCCAGCTTTAAGCCTATTGACAATGGCGGTGCTTTTAGGGGGTATTTTCCCCCGGCTTTTTACCAGTCGCCCACCGACGATAAAAACTTTACTTAATGTTTTTTATATTAACCATACTTTTGGGCTTGATTTACCAGAAAACCATGGTATAATAAAATGAAAAAACCTTGAAGATGTAAAGAAGCTTTACAACTTGTAAAGTAACTTTACACCCCGATTTTGATGCAAAAAGACTATTGACTTTTTACGTTAAAAGACTTATAATCCGTTTCATGGAATATGTTAAGAATCACACAGCCTACAAAGAGATGGTTTCGAGGGGAGCTAAGCTTGATAAGATTTTGCTTGATAGCACCAGTGAAATCGCCCGTTTGGTCGGGTCTACCCTCGGCCCAGGTGGACGCCCCGTAGCTATCGAACGCCAAGAGTGGAACCTCCCACCAGTCTTGACCAAGGACGGGGTTACTGTTTTCCGGTCTCTGGGCTTTAGAGATTCTTGTAAGCAGGCCGTGTTAGAACTTATGCGTGATGCCAGTGTCCGTACCGCCGATGAAGCCGGGGATGGGACGACCACGGCTACTATTCTGTCTGAAATTCTATTTCGAAAAACACATGAATTCTGTAAGAACCATCCCCACACCCCTCCTATCCGTGTAATCCACTCCATTAACCGGATTTGGAAAGAAATCCTAGAACCTTCGATTTCTGATTTTTCCCTGGAATGTGATTTTTCTACTCCCCAAGGAAAAGAGCGTTTGCGCCAGGTCGCCCTTATTTCGGCCAATGGTGACAAAGAGTTGTCCGAAGCTGTAATCAAGTGCTATGAGATAGCCGGTGACGATGGGAATGTTACTATTCTTGAGTCTTCAGGCCCGTTTGGATATGAAGTAGAAAAACTAGAAGGATTCCCGGTTCTTACAGGTTTTGAAGAATCTTGTGGAAAGTTCTTCCCAGTTTTCATTAATGATCAAGCAAATCAACGGGTTATGGTTGATAAGCCGATGTTTATTTTGTTCAATGGCCGGATTTCCGATTGGAATGCTTTATCTAGGGTGTTAATGAAGCTTCAGGTCGGATATATGTCTGGGGAAATTAAGACCCCTAACCTGGTTGTTTATGCCGCTGGATACGGGGACAATGTTCTTGCCAACCTAGCCAGTGTTTGGGGGGATGGATCTCAACTCAATATCTTCCCCGCCCTTATCCCTAATCGTGATGCCATCCTTAATGCCCAGACATACTTCCTAGAAGATTTGGCCGCTATTACTGGGGCTAGTATTTTTGATCCAGGGGTAACTAAATCCTTGGACGATCTAAAAGAAGACGACATCGGGAATCTGTATTGGAAGGATGATGACCCCGAGACTAGGGTATTGGTTCCTCAAGGGGTTAAGTTTTTTGAATGTAACAGGTATCGTAGCAATATCGTTGGTTATGCCGATCCTGAACAGGTCCTGGTTCGGGCCGATGAAATTAAAGCTTCTATTGCTGCTGCTGAATCTCAATATGACCGAATCTATCACCAAGAACGGTACGGTAAGTTGTCCGGGGGGCTGGCTAAGCTTCGTGTCGTGGGATCTAGCAACGGTGAACTAAAAGAGCGTCGGGACCGGGCCGAAGATGCCGTGTGCGCTGTTCGTGGGGCGATCAAACATGGTTGTATTATTGGGGGTGGATGGACTCTCCTTGCTTTGAGGCAAAAACTACAAGAATCCCTAAAGAATGGGACTCCGCTAGATATTGAAATCTATAATGAGATCTTGAATGAAGTATTAGTAGCTCCACTCCTGGTTCTACATTCTAATGCGGGGTATGTTACCCAGGTAGAAAAGACGGAATCTAATCCTGATGGCTTGGAAGTAAGTGAAGACATTAATGAAATGTATATGTCCGTTACTGGGAAACTTGACCCTAAAAAGGCCAAGACTTTTGACGTTGCTAAAGGAAAGCTTGTTAGTGGGCTAAAAGAAGGTATTTTGGATTCTACACCAGCCCTGAAAGAAGCCCTCCGAAATTCCATTAGTATTGCCACTAGTTTGGGGACTTTGGGTGGTATAGTTGTCCAGCCTCGGGTAGAAGCCGTTGATAGGCAAGAGGCCCGTGATGCTAAGGACTATGATCGGGCTGCTAGGGAGTTTGATCCTAACGACAGGACGTAGATGCCTATATATAATTTAAAGTGCCTAAAATGCTGGGAAACTAAAAGGTTGCTTTCTAGTGAACCTTTTGATAAAATACCTGTTACAGACCTTATATGTAAATGTAATTATATAATGGTAAGGGCGTTTTCAGGTCCTCAATCAACCCTAGTAAAAGAAACCCTAGACAATGGAGCTATGCGACACGCCGTAGAACGTCCTGCGGATATTGAACGTATTATGCGTGAACGTATAGCTAAGGCAGATCCTTTGGCCGGAACAAACAAGAACTATAGCTAATGATACATACTTTAACAGACATTGAACTAGAAAATTTTGGTCCTTTCGTAGGATCTCACAAACTCCCCTTGCCTGAAACTGGTATGTGCCTGTTTAAGGGCAAGGTAGAAGAGACTGGATCAGGATCGGGGTGTGGGAAGAGTTTTGCCCTGAATACTATTTCGTACGTCATGGGGGGGTGTCCTTATCCTGCTACTGAACTCCAGTCTTGGCATACGGAAGATCTACCTAGTGTTAAAGTAAGTTGGAAGGCCGGGGATAACCTATACACGGCTACTAGGGCTAAGGGGTTAGGTCTAACTGGTAATGGTTTAGTAAAGGGTCTAAAGGGGAAGGCCGCTGAATCCCAGCTAGATCAAATCTTTGGACTAGATGAAAAGGCTCGGGCCGTTATTACTTATCGGCCCCAAGGCGAACCTGGGAGATTTTTAGCACTTTCAGATTCTGAGAAAAAAGAATATTTATCTAAGTTGTTAGATTTATATAAATATGAACTAGTAGCTGCGGAGGCTCAAAAGGTTATATCAACGTTAGAAAAAGATCTTGGTGTAAAGAAGGGGGTATTGGAACAGTTGGAGTTAAGGGGCGGCGGCGATGTTGCCCCACTAGAACAAGAAATCGAAAGTATAGTATCCCAAATTGAAAAGCTTAAAAATGATCAGTCCCTGTTACATGAAAAAATCGAACAGACGCAAAACGCTATTGTTTTAAAACAGAACGAATATAAATCTGCGGTCCAAGAAAATTCTAAGGCCCTCACCCAAATCCTTAGTGAGATCCAACACCAGGCACTGGAAATTAGTTCTATGGCTGCCCCCATGGAGCTAGGTGTTTTAGGGGATAAGATCCAGTCGTTACAAAAAGACCTCCGAAAGATGATCCAAGAGGACGGGGTAAGGATGTCTACCCATAACTCTGGGAAAAATACTATAGAACAGTCCATATCTAAAATCCAAGTAGAACTCCGGCAAAAACCCCGTCTACAGCAAGAAATCGCCCGGTTGAAGGATGAATATAAGAAAATTCAAGCCCAGATATGCCCCACATGTGAACAAACATGGGCTACCGAGTCTTCTAAGAAGAAACTGGAAGATATCAAGGTAGAAGGCAAAAGGATTAATGACCAGCTAAAAGATCTCTTAGAGAAAGAGTCCCGTCTAGGCACCCTACAAAAAGAAGCGGGGGAATACCCCGCCTTTGAAAAGAACCCCGGTATAGCTGTAGCTGAAAACGATATTCTATTGTACAAGGAAAAAGAAACTGGGATTCGTTTGGAATTCGAATCTTCTAAGAAAGAGAAACTAAAGGTACTTAAAGAAAAAGAAAATCTAGCTAAGGCTGACTTTAAAGCCCCGGTAGACGTAGCAAGTATTGATACCGCCCTTAAGACCCTTAATGCTATTGTTGGTACATATAATACCGAAAATAGTAACATTTTTAACCAGATGTCTAACCTGGAAAGAACAAAGATCGATCTTGTTTCTAAAGTAAAGAATATTGTCACCAACCAAAAAGAAATTGAAAGTATCCGAGCCAAAATCCTTGATACCCAGACTAAATTCAATTTTGAGTCCGACCTAGTAGCCATGGTTGGTCGCCAGGGCTTTTTGGGTGGTATCTTCGAAGAAGTATTGGCCGAAATAAGTTCTTCTGCCAATGATATCTTGGGACGGGTAGCCAACGTAAGACACCTAAGTATTGAATTCCAAACAGAAAAAGAAGCCCAAAATGGGAACATCGCAGCCCGTATTACCCCCGTCCTATACAGTCGGGGAAACAAAATCGGGTTCAAGGCCGGGATTTCTGGGGGGATGAAGGTCTCGGTAGATCTGGCCGTGGATCTGGCCTGGGGGGATGTTATTAGCCGTCGCCGGGGATCTTATCCTGGATGGGTGATCTTAGACGAGTCGTTATACGGCCTTTCTGGAACCGATAAAGAATCTTGCCTGGAAATGTTAGCAGATTCTGCTTGCAATAAGCTGGTACTAGTGGTAGATCATTCTAGTGAATTCCAGGGACTATTTCACCAAGTAGTCGAAATCGAAAACGTAGACGGAAAGGCTAGATTTATCTAAAATGATCGAAAACGGCTGGGTAACAGAAAAAAATGGCGACCGTCTCCATTATAAAAATGATTTTCTACATTGTGATTCCGGCCCGGCCATTATCTACGCCGATGGGGGTCAAGCATGGTATAAGGACGGCCTTTTACACCGCCTGGACGGCCCGGCCCGCATTTGGGCCGATGGGGGCCAAGCATGGTTTAAGGATGGAAAATACCACCGCCTAGATGGCCCTGCCTATGTGGGCAGTAGTGGATATAAAGCATGGTGGGTGAACGGGGGTAGACACCGCCTAGATGGCCCGGCCTATATTGGGGCCGATGGGTATAAAGAATGGTGGGTGAAGGGGCGGGAATTGACCGAGGAAGAGTTTAATGAGAAGTATGGAAAGAACAACCTCTCTAAAAATAACAAAAACTTCAACTTAATTAAATTTAATAAAGTTGGTAAGGAAGTATTTGGGGATAAGTTCTGCTTAGAAAACATGGTTGTGATTGATAAAATCATAACCGCCTGGGAAAAGATCCGAAACCGATGAAATCTGTTATTGAAACGATTAAACTTATTATTAGTTTAGCTATAGCCTTCCCCGTGTGTATTTTTATCTTAATTTTTGGACCATTAATTGATTACTATAAGAACAAATGACCAACCCCCTGATCCCCATCGTCCAGAACCCTAGGTTTTTGATTGAAAACTGGCTGTTACCTGAATCCTTTTTTCGAAGGAAACTGGTGCGTCTAAAGTGGAATCTAGGTAACCCTAAAGTAGAAATGAATCTGTGTGAATGGATATTTTATGGGACGGCTGGGGAAAAGGTCTTTAAGTTGTCCTGGGTTAAAGCCGAGGAAGGGCCATACACTTTGAGTTACGAAGCTATTTTCTATACTAAAAACGAAATTGCTATGGCAAAAGTAAACACTTTCTTTAAAGCCCTTCTACGTGGAACCCGTAAGGTAAAGATTTATGGTAAAGGCGCTGTATGTCCCTAACCTTAGTCACCCCGGTAAAAATTCGTATAGACGTTGCCCCAGAAATCTTAGATCGGCTTAGGGAAAATCTGGCTTATACTGACGAAAGGCTAAACCATTCTATTAAGATGTGGAAAAACATCTTAGACCAGGACGTTAAATGGGAAAAGGGTGGAAAGAAATGGTCTCGGCACTGGTTCTTTAATAAAAATAGCCGTAGCGACCTGGTACAAAAGATTTCCGATTTAAAGGATCAACAATCCAAGACTCTCCTATTCGAGGATAAGGAGGGGTATTGGACATATTCTGGTATAGCGTCTGTCCTAGAGACTATATGTGGGGAAAAAGTAGTGGTGTCCTATCCCCTCCCCGAATATGGGGTAATCCCCTGGGCAACCCCTCCGGCCCGTAGTCCTAGGTGGTACCAGTCGAAGGCCACAGAGCTTTTTGCCCCGGCTGTACCTACAGCCCTACCTAAGGCCGTGGAGCTTGCTACGGGGCTGGGGAAGACTTTTATAGAGATCCTTGTTACGAAGGAGATCGGTCTACCAACAGTAGTAGTTACACCTACCCTCAACATTGCAGAAAACACTATCCGGGACTTCATCCTACACTTTGGAAAAGGCAAAGTTGGCCAATTCTTTGACGGTAAGAAACAATCCGATAAACTTATTACCGTGGCTGTAGCTAAGTCATTGTCCCTGGTTAAGCCTGGGGATGAACACTATGACAACTTACGGGCTAAAAAACTTCTAATAGTAGATGAATCCCATACCTGTCCCCCGGATGAGCTTCAGTCCGTCACTATGGGGCTTATGGAAATGGTTCCATACCGTGGTTTCGTGTCGGGGACTCAGATGCGTACCGATGGCCTTAGCCCCCTACTCCAAGCCATTACCGGAGATGTATTGCTTAGGATGTCTGTCAAGGACGGGGTGGAACAAGGATTTTTATCACCACCTAACTTCTATCAATTTACGATAGATTCGAATGAACGAAACGAAATTAAGGAAATCACACCTACCGGAAAGGAAAAGATAAAGAAGATATCATCCAAAGATGTTATGAACCTTACCCGGATCCACGTCCATCGTAATCCCCTGATATATAAACATGCTGTAAAACTCATACATAGCGCGGTAGCGAAGGGGCGCAGGGCTTTAGTCTTGGTAGATGAAATCTTTCAATTCCAATGGTTGTTGGATCATGGATTAAACATAAAAGCCATGTTTGCCCATGGTGGGGTAACTAAAGATAATAAACATCTCGTCCCTAAAGAACACCATAAATCAGACACCTACGATCTAATACAACGATTTGACGATGGTGAATTCCCCGTCCTAGTGGGGACATCTTGTATCGGGATGGGTAGCGATATTAAGTCGGTATCACTAATTGTTGACTTGTTTGGAAATTGTTCTGAAACCAGGATCCGGCAGGGGGTGGGGCGTGGCACTAGGTTGTTTGAAAATAAAAAAGACTTTGTTTATGCTTGCTATTGCGTCAAAAACGTGTTACCATTATACAATCAAGGTCGGGCACATAGAGAAGTTCTTGACGACATTTATGGACCAGTAAAAGTAATGGAGGCTAAGTAATGGTTAGTGTTATTCTTTTTATAAATCTTTATGTTCTTATGGGGTGGTTTGGGTATGAACTCTACCTCCTGAATAAGAATAAGTTTAATATGATTGTTTTAGAAAAAGATTGCCAGGACGTGAAGTGGGAAGTGGTTAAGAAGGATTATACTGAAAAGGAATATACCACGGGTGTGGAAGTATAGCTGCTTCCAAGGTTCGGCTTTAATTGCTCCAGGTATTTATGTACTTTCTACCTACAATCAAACAAGGAATTCCATGCCCCGTCCCTCTAACCCCGCCCTTGAAGATGTCCTAGGTGTCCAATATCCCGTCTTAGATCACGGGTACATAACCCTGATCGACTATATGGGGAATGACGACGAGATCGTTCGGGCAGCTAGGGCTAGTATCAGTGCTGGACAAAAAATCAGCGATACAAAAAGCCTTATACGCCACCTTGTAAAGAATAGGCATACATCCCCTATCGAACAAGTTCAAATGAAGTTTCAAGTCAAGATGCCGATTTTCATTGCCCGTCAATGGGTCCGGCATCGTACCGCCAAACTTTCTGAGTTTTCAGGACGGTATAGTAAGTTTGAATGTGAATTCTACGTCCCTACCCTGGATGCTATTAAGGCCCAGTCTAAAGTAAATAAACAAGGGTCGGACGGGGAACTACCGGAAGAAACTAAGATCAAGGCCCAAGAGACTCTAGCCTTAAACTCGGCTGAAGCCTTTGATGCTTATGTTGGACTGATTGAATCAGGTATAGCCAGGGAAACGGCCCGGGAGCTTTTGCCAGTAAATATGTATACTACCATGATCTGGACCATGGATTTACATAACTTATTACATTTTATCAACCTTCGAATGGACTCCCACGCCCAATATGAGATCCAAAAATATGCCGTAGTTTTAGCTAAATTTGTCTATATTGGTTTTCCTCTCCTATGGGAAGCTTTTGAGGACTTTACATATGGGGCACTTACTTTAAGCCGGTTGGATATAGTTGCTCTAAGACTGATTGGTGATTTTCACGGAGAAAAATTCTCAGAAGAATGTAAAACCAAGGTTGAAGAAGTCTTTAAAAATGTTTCGAGAAGTGAACTTAATGAGTTTTTTGAAAAACTTTGTTTAATTACGGGGTATATGGTAGATGGCCAAACAAAGCAAGGATAAGGGGCATACTAAACAAGACTTCAGAACCCCCAAGGACTTCCTAGATCGTCTTCAACTATTCTTTGGCCCTATCGTATTAGATCTGGCTGCGGTAAACAGCAATAAGGTATGCAAAGAGTTTTTTGGGCCTGGCTATGAACAGTATGTAAAGTGTTTAGGGAAGGAATATATTGAAGAATTCCTTAAGACTGGTACCGAACAAGACCTTAGAGATCAATGGTATAAGGAGACGGACGGAAGCCTCATTCCTTCAATAAGTACGTTTTCCCTTTGTTTGGAGAAAGGTGGGGTGGCTTTTTGTAATCCTCCCTTTGGTGATATCTACGACTTTTCTTTCTTTAATAAGACTTTTTCTGAGAATACTAATAAACCTATAGTAATGTTGGTGCCTATTGGTGTTACTGATTGGTTTGTTGAAAACGTCCTACCATATGCTGAAACCAAGCTTTTGAAAGGGCGGTTGTCTTTTATTGAAGGTAACACTTTCCCTAAAGACTGTATGGCTTGTTTTTATGGTATAGGTAAACCCGGAAAGATATCCGTGTGGGATTGGCGTAACGAGGATTTAAAACTAGGATAAAATGTCAAACAATAACTGGTTGTCTACAGAAGATCAAGAACATTTTAGACTCTTTGCCGGTAGGGTAAAGGCTAAAATTGCCAAGTATGGTAAAATGGATAACGACGAGGAGGTTCTGGCCCAGCAACGCTCCCAGGTAGAAGAACTTCAATCCCTAGAAAAGGAATGGAAAACCAGTGTTATCAACAGTGGGAAGGTCGAGGAGGCTTATGGGATTTTCTTAGACTTTATTTTAAATGAAAAGAAGAACCGTCTAGCAGCCCGGCCTTATTTCAGGGAGCGTCAATCGGTTTTTACAGCTTCTATATCCCCCGGTATCAAGGCTCGGGATGTTGATAAGATTCAAAAATATGACATAAATTTCTTGTTTATTAAACTTGTAGCAAAGACGTTCCAACAGCCTAAAGACTTGCTGGCTATATATAATAAGGTCATCAAGGCCCGAAACGCTTTGATTGAAATCAACGCTCCACTCGCCATATCTAAGGCCACTAGCTTTGGCCGTAATACCCCCCAAAGCCACCTCACCTTCATGGACCTGGTAGAAATCACCCTGGAAGGCCTTACCAATGGTGTTGATAAATTTTGTGGTGAATATTCCGATACCTGGCGGGCCGTGTGTATTGGGCGTATGACTGGGAATCTGATCGAAGACTATAACCAGACCCTTATCCACTTCTACCCTGCCGATAAGAGAAAACTGTACCGAGCCCATAAATTTATTTCTAGGAAGGTCCCAGGATCGTTCGATATTAAGGATGTGGTGGTAGCTGTCAACACTTCCCCTAAAGAGAAAAATGGTAAGAAGATCAAGGTTCTACCAAAGGTAACAGAAGAAGAAATGTCTGATTTGTTGGCCGCAGCCTCTACCGTAAGTTCAGATTCTATCATGCCTGAAGATGATGATAATGAAGGGGACACCGCTATTACAGAATACCCTGACCCAGTGGAAACCCGTCCCGATATCATGGTAGAAGAACATGAAACCGTGATGAAGGTTAGGAAGGCTTTGGAGTTTTTGACCCCCTATGAACATAAAGTATTGAGGCTTAAAGGGGTTGATTTCGGGGGTTGACTTTTTTAGTCAGCTTTGGTATAATAAGAAAATGTTTAGTAGCTCACAGATCCAAATACGTGGCCCTAAAATAGATATCCGTCCTACCAATGACACTAACCTTGTAGCATATGTGGACAAGGCTGGTAACCAGGTAGTGGCTTCAGGCAGTGTGTTGTTGGCGGGTCTTATGCTGATAGCCAGCAATAAAGGAATTACCTTGGAACAAGTATTGGCCCAGGGAAGGGACGAAGCTATTAAGTTCTTTGGTCCCGAACCCGAGCCCGAAGGAGAAGAGTTGGTAGTGGAAGGTGGCCCAAAACATGATTAATGATGGGTGGTGGACAGATTCCAGGGGTGATAAGTATCATTTTTGGAACGGGGTACTACATTGTGATACTGGCCCGGCCATCATTCGGGCCAATGGGAGTCAGGAATGGATTAGAGAAGATAAACGCCATCGTGACTCCGGCCCGGCCTATATTGGGGCCAATGGGACACAAGGATGGTATAAGAACGGCCTTTTACACCGTTTGGACGGTTTCGCTTGGATTGGATATGATGGGCGTCAAGAGTTTTGGGTGGAGGGGACGGAGTTTACCGAGAAAGAGTTTAATGAGAAATATGGTGTACATAAAAATAAAACCGATTTCAAATCCCAACTCCAATCCCTCATTAATTTACATTTGTTAGAAAATGGTAGCGATACTCCAGACTTTATCCTAGCCAAATACCTTAGCCGATGCCTTGAAAATTGGGACCTAACCACCCTGGAACGTGACAAGTGGTATGGAATTCCACGAGGATGCCCTAAATTTATAACTACTCCAAATAGCAAGTCAATCTTTATTGAAAGTAAATAAAAAATGTCACTTACATCTTACGGAAATTATGTAATCACCAAGCCCTTCCCTAAGGCCGAGGCCCCCAAGACTAACCTCGCCACAGGACAATCTATTGGAAATTCTAATACCCTCATAGAATTGGAAGTCCTGGTAGGGAATACTTGGACGGATAGCGGAGTTATGTCCACGGTCGACGCTAAGGTAATGATGAAAAAAGGGGATTCCATTTTTGTAGATAATAAGTGTCGTGTTCAGGAGTGGGCTAAGAATACTTATAATAACCCCAATCTTATCGATTCCTATTACATCATCGTTCCCCTAGATCAAGTCCGCATGGTGAAAATTTGATACCGAGTCTAATTATAGGGGATATCCACTGTACCCCACAAGAAATCAAGGACTGTGAATCTTTAGCCGAGCTTATTGTACAAACTTGTAAAGAATACACCCCTAAACGGGTTATCTTTATGGGGGATTTGTATAATAATCACGATGTAGTCAATACTCTTACTATATCCTACTATACCAAGCTTTTTAGTCAAATTGAAGATATTGTAAAATCTAAGCCCGTTGTTATTGTAGGGAACCATGATCAATATACCCCGTCTATTAGACATCCTCACGCCATGTTATCCCACACCCAGGGAGCGGTTGTCATTGACGGCCCTTGTCGGCTTGACGATCTATCGTGTGGGATGCCATACTATTACGATCCTAAAGAGTTTATCCAAGAAGCTGTAAAGCTTAAAGAACAAAACCCGGACTGCGAAACTCTTTGGTGTCATCAGACCTTTGATGGAGCTAAACTTCAAGAGGGATTTTATGCTAAGGATGGGGTAGATCAAGACGCAGTACCCTTCAAGACCATTATCTCGGGGCACATTCATGGTCCTACCAAGATGGGGAAAGTTCTATACGTGGGGGCTCCAAGGTGGAGGACTTTAACTGATTCCGAATATGAAGATCGCTTCCTTTTATTGCTAGGAGGAAAGCCGGTTAAAATCTCAACCAATAAGGTCTGTAAGAGAATCTATAAATATGAAGATAGGGAATCAACCCCTTGTGTAATAGACATCCCCGAAGAACTGCTACCTAAAGCAGATATTCGGGTTGATATCTATGGTTCCCCAGGCTACATAAAGGATCGTATTGTAGAACTGCGTGCCAAATATGGGGTTAAATATCGTACTTTTCCTATTAGTTCTCGTATATCCAAGGTATCTGAGTCCCAAGGAGTATCCAAGGCTTTTGATACCTATTGTGAGATGTTTAAGCCACCGTTCGGTTCCAAGGTGGAAAGCCTCATAGAATCATTTAAGGAGCGTTCCAATGGACTTAGACTATAAATCCCTAGATTGGGCACAGCAACTTTTACTGTGTAAAGATCTGACCGAAAGGTTTGGTGTCTTACACGAGGCACAGATCCTTCAGCTTAAAGGATGGCCTATCCTTAAGTATGGGGCAAAGAAGTCTGAGGCCTTGGTTAATATTGAAGATAAAACCCTTACTTTTAATTGGGAAGGCGCGGCCAATATTGCTAAAAAGGACTTCGGTCCTCTTAGGTGGGGGATCGATTATATTCTAGGAAAAGGCTGGAAAATGGAGATCAACCTTAACGGCCGCCTAATCTTTCCAGTAGATGTTACTCCACCAAGAAAAGCTGGGACTATTAAATCGATCAGAAAGAAACGCCCTGGAGGTGTTTCTCGCAAAAAGCGGCGATAATGTCTTAGACTCATTTGATATTGTTCCTGAACTTCAGATCCAACTCTTCAATTCCTTTTTACAGGGTAAAACCCTCCAAACTATCCAAGAACAAGCACCGGCTATATCCCTGGGCCAGTTAGTTAATACTGCCCTTACCTTGGATTGGCACGGCCAGAGGGAAGAATATTTACAAGACCTATACTATAAAGCTAAAGATTCTTTAGCCAGGACTATATTACAGGGTATAGATTTCCTTACGACGGCCTTGGGGGTGGTTCATCAGGTAATGGGAGAAAAATATGCCCAATACTTGATAACCAAAGATCCCACTGTTTTAGAAGAGTTTGGTATAAAGAACTTCCACCAGTACAGCAACGTCCTGGACACACTTATGGTATATGCTGGGGAGAACAGCCTCCTTAAGCCGATGGAAAAGGCCAAGCAGGCCGATCCCCCTAAAGAAGAAGAAACCGAAAAGCCCCCGACAGCAAATCTTCTAAAGAAGCTTTCAGAGCAAAAGAAAGTTGAACTTGAAGAACTTCGCCGTACCCAGGCCCTAAAGAAGGGTGCAGAAAATGGCTAAAAAGGTTCTTAGTGGGGAAGAGCGTGAAATACGGGACGCTCTCTTTACTCCCCCGGCCACAAGGGAAGAACTCCACAATTGGGTTCATACCTTCCTAGACCTAGATCTCCCTGGTACCATCATAGATGAAGATTCTAATTCCACCCCCTTAGACATGGTGTGGGAAGTCTATTCCAGTCTTGTCTATGGATGTGAAGAGGACGTGTCTAGGATTTTATATTACTCTGGACGAAGCGCCGGAAAGTCATTATGTGAATCCGTAATCGAGGTTATGTTGTTGCTCCATATGCGGGGGAAGGTTGTCCACCTAGCCGCAATTAAGGAACAATCCAAGAACGTCCAAAAATACATTAAAGGCTTTTTTAGTAAGCCCCATTTAATGGGGTATGTTCAACGTGATTCTATTGAAACAACCGAAGTCTGTTTCTACGTCCCCACCGAACTAAAAGATTTTTCCTTACTATACAAGAGCAAACTACCCGTCCTAAAAGAAAAGGAATGGAAGTCACTACCAGATAAGGAACAAGAATCCTACTCCCAAGTAATCACGGTATGTGAAGTTATCGTGGCTACTATGCAGTCCGTGAATGGTAAGCACGGGATCCTTATTATGGACGAGTTAGACGTTATGGATAACATTAACGTCTATCGAGAGGCCCAAAACATCCCTGACAAGGTTATGCGTAGCGATGGGACCTATGCTGAGCCTGTTAGCGTGCTGACCTCTACTCGAAAGACCAATACAGGTATTGTTCAACAGGAAATAGACGGGGCAGCAGTGTCTGGCCTTCTTATAAGACACTGGAACACCCTGGACGTGACTGAAAGGTGTCCAGCCTCCAGGCACGAACCTGAAAAACCTAAAATTACTATTTACAGAAGCAATGAAAGCCTTAAGTCTATTACTGAGGAAAACTATGCTTCTCTCCCTGAAAAAGAAAAAGAAACTTATATAAAAGACCAAGGTTATCAGGGGTGTTTAAGTAAATGTAAAATGTTTGCTTTTTGTCGGGGCCGCTTAGCCACAAAGCAAACTTCGAATTCAAAGTTCCTAAAAGGTATCACCTATGTCCAAAAACAATTCAAGGTTAATACCCTTGAAATGTTCAAGGCCCAGCACTTGTGTTGGAAGCCAGGGTCATTCGGTAAGGTGTATCCTCGCCTAGATAAAGTGTCCCATATGATCACCCCGGCCCAGGCATATGTAAAGATATTTGGGGAAGATTCATTGTCCCCTGATCTGTCTAAAGATGCTTTGGTTAAGCAGATCGGTAGTATGGGGGAATGGATTGGTGGCATAGACTTTGGTTTTTCCCACTACTTTGCCTTTGTAATAGGCTTTGTGTGGGGGAAGAACTGTTTCGTTCTATATGCTGAAGCCGCAACAGAACTTGAGCCTAATGCCCAAATAGAGACCTCGGAACCATATAAATGGTTAGATCCTAAGGTATATGCCGACCCAGAAGATCCTAAGATGGTCAAGATGTTTAAACAGCATGGATGGCATATGCAAGCCTGGAAGAAGGGCACAGGTTCCGTTGTGGGTGGTATAAGCGTGGTGAGGATGAAACTATCCCCTAATGGGGAAGAGCCCGAACTCTTTTTCGTTAGGGACCTAGGGGAAGATCCTATGATGGACCTTTTATATAAACACCTAGATGAACATAAATGGAAGTTTGACGCCGCAGGCCGTATCACCAATAACGTAACCGACGATAACAAAGACTTGCCAGACGCCCTACGTTACATGGTTATGAATAAATTCGACCCCAAGGGGAAGTTTAACGTAAAGAACACCCCAGTAGTGACTCCTAAGGAAGACTATTTGGACGGAGTTTATACCGTAGAAAATTGGGCTAAGAAAAAGATAGTGGAACTGGCTACAGACACGGCTTCATATGAAGAAGGGGCGGGGACGGGGTGGTATGGACAACAGCTAGAAAAAGGGAAGGGTCAATCCAAGGGGAAGAGAAAAGGTTTTTGGTATACTTTTTAGTAGACTTTTCCTTAGAATGTGGTATAATGTTTTTATAAGTTAGATAGTTTTGGTGGCTAGGACTATAAACCTTAAGCCACTTTTCCCCAACAGGAGTTTATTTTTTCTCCTGTTGGGGTTTTTGTTATAGTAACAATCTTTATATCAATGGGTACGCTTAATATAAACTACACCGTACTGGGGTATGAAGATTCTAATGCTACTAACAATCCGCGCCAAAAGGCCGTGGACTGGAACCGCCAACTGGGTGGCCTTATAGTAAATAATCCAGGGAATATTCCCTACAGTATCCCGGCTTTACAGTCTGTGGAATGCTTCAACGGCACGCAGGTCCTAGGGTACGATTCCACCACCTCTTTTAGTATAGCTTTGGTCCCTAACTATACTAATAGATATCGGCTAGTTTATAACAGTGGTTCTAACCCCGTCTTCAGGACGGCCAGGACCTTGGCGGTGGCAACTGGTACACTTACCCTTACTGTCCAAGCTAACGCCACTGTAACCGTTACAAGCTCTCTAGGGAACGTTTTTGGTAGTATTCAAGCCGGGGATAATGTTTATATTCCTGGTACCACTATCGGTGATACGGCGGGGCCATTCGATCCTCTAAACGAGGGGCTGTGGAGCGTTATCTTGGCTTCGAACAGTTCTATCACTATCGTTCGGGACATCACCCAGGTCTTTTCTGGGGTGACTGAGACTGTAGCTATGTCTAGTAACGCCCAATTCCGGGTCTTTAGCTCGGACGGTGTACAAGTAGATGATATCCTTGATATTTTTGACGGTTTCGCTACGGCCTATCTTCGTAGCTATGAAATTGTAGGTGTTACGGATACATTTTTAGAGTTTGTGTCGGGGGTAGCCCTTCCAACTGGGACCTTTACCCCTGGGGCCGGTTCTTTTGTCTGTTATAGTGAAGGAAAACAATTCCTCCTTATCGAATCAGACCAAGAGATCGCGGTTAGGTTGAACGGGGACGAAGACAATACTTTAAGAGTAGAACCTATTTTAGCTGGGAACGCTATTCGACCCGGTTTTTGTATGCATACTGGTACGGTATATCGAC
>Ga0302323_100000084_pt1 | contig 62897 bp, 47 predicted proteins | sample Fen_T0_3_FD_201950 | JGI IMG/M metagenome (GOLD analysis project Ga0302323, IMG submission 201950) | Peat permafrost microbial communities from Stordalen Mire near Abisko, Sweden - Fen_T0_3 | ecosystem: Environmental > Terrestrial > Soil > Wetlands > Permafrost | place: Sweden: Abisko...
CTGATAGCGGCGATGACTCGAGAGGAAAAGGACAACGCGCGCGACGCCGGCCCCGAGGCGCTCGATTCGGTTGGCTGGACCACCGCCAAGACCATCCGACTGGTGTCCGCCGATGCGCCGATGGAGCTGGAGCTGGGTGGCCAGATCGGTCCCGTGGACGTGGAGTACGAGACCTACGGCACCCTTTCGCAGCGCAAGGACAACGTCGTCTTCGTCGCGCACGCCCTGTCGGGCGACGCCCACGTGGCCGGTTGGGACAAGGACACAGCCAACAACGGCCGCGCGTGGCGACGGCGCAAGCCCGGGTGGTGGGACACCATCGTCGGTCCGGGCAAGGCTATCGACACCCAGCGCTACTTCGTCATTTGCCCGAACGTGCTCGGCAGTTGCTACGGCACCACCGGCCCGTCCTCGGTCGACCCAAATACGGAAAAGCCCTACGGGCTCAACTTTCCCATGGTCACCGTAGGCGACTGGGTCAGGCTGCATGCCAAGCTGCTCGATGCGCTCGGCATCGCGCGGGTCGCCGCGGTGGTGGGGGGGTCCCTCGGAGGCCAGCAGTCGCTCGAAATGGCGCTGGCGTATCCCGACCGGGTCGAACGAACGGTCATCTTGGCCTCGGCCGCGCGGCTGTCCGCGCAGGGGGTGGCGTTCAACGCCGTGGCCCGCTACTGCATCCTCAACGACCCCAACTTCAACAGCGGCGACTACTACGCCGTCGGCAATGGCCCGGACGCCGGACTGGCCGCCGCCCGCATGCTCGCGCACATCACGTATCTGTCCGACGAGGGCATGCACGAAAAGTTTGGCCGCCGCCTCCAATCGGCCAATGAGCAGAAGGCCGGGTTCGGCATCGAGTTCGCCGTGGAGAGCTACCTCGACTACCAGGCCCGCGCCTTCGTCGAGCGCTTCGATGCCAACAGCTACCTCTACATCACCCGCGCCATGGACTACTACGATGCCGCGGCAACCTGGGGTGGCGGCAATCTGGTCGAGGCATGCCGCCGGGTCCGTGCCCGGGCCCTGGTGGTGTCGTTCGACTCGGACTGGCTGTACCCCCCCGGCGACTGCAAATACCTTGCGCTCGCCCTCGCGAAGAATGGCGTGAAGGTGACCTACGCCGATGTCCCATCGCGCTTTGGCCACGATTCATTCCTGGTCGAAACGCAAAAGGTCGGACGCCTCCTGCGCGGCTTTCTGTCCCATTAGGATTCACCCATGACTCAACCACGCGCCGATCAAGACCTGGTTACCGACCGCGGCCTGGCTCGATTGCCCGATGGCCTGTTCGAGCGACGGGCGGCTGAAATCGTCGCACTGATGAAGGCGCGGCAAGAGAAGAACGTCCCCGAGGCAGGCGGCGCCCGCTGGCAGGAAGAGATCATTTCGCGCGAGATTCCCGTGGGCGCCTCGGTGCTCGATCTCGGCTGCGGCGACGGCTTTCTGCTCGAACGGCTTATCCGCGAACGCAACGTGCGCGGCCAGGGCGTGGAGATCGATGCGGACCAGGTCTTCTCGTGCGTGGACCGCGGCGTCCCCGTGATCCAGGCCGACCTGGGCACGGGCCTGGCCTGGTGTCCTGACAAGGCGTTCGACGTGGTGGTTCTGGAAGAGACCCTGCAAACCTTGCACAACCCGCGCGAGGTTCTCGAAGAGATGCTGCGGGTTGGCAGACGCGGCATCGTGTCGTTCCCAAACTTCGCCCACTACCGCGTCGTGGTCGACTTGGCGGCCCGCAGCCGCATGCCGGTCACCGAGCGGCTGCCCTTCTACTGGTACGAGTCAGCCAACATCCACCTGCTCACCCTGCGTGACCTGCTAGACTGGGTTTCGTCGAGTGGAGCCCGAATCGTGTCCGGTTTTGCTCTGGTGGAAGGCGCGCCCCGCGAACTGCGCCCAGACGACGACCTGGTGGCCGAAGAGGTCCTGGTCGTGGTGGAGAGGCCCTGAATGATTCAAGCGGTCCCTGCCGAGCTTCTGGCGCGCTACGATTCGGTCGGGCCACGCTACACGTCGTACCCGACCGCGGTCGACTTCCACGCCGGGTACCGTGACTCCGACTATCGCCAGTCGCTGGCGCTGGCCAACCACCTGGGCGCGGCCCCGCTTTCCGTGTACACGCACATCCCCTTCTGTGTGGAGCGTTGCTGGTTCTGCGGCTGCCACACCTACGCGACCACACGCCACGACGTGGTGAACGCTTACCTCGCTCACCTCGAAGTCGAGATGGAACGCGTGGCGGCGCTTCTACCCGACCGGAGGCAGGTGGCGCAGTACCATCTCGGTGGCGGGACACCGACCTACCTTTTGCCCGAAGAGTTGCAGCGTTTGGTCGGAAGCTTCAAGCGTCACTTCAGCTTTCTTCCGGGCGCCGAGCTGGCCATCGAGGTCGACCCGAGGGTGACGACGACCCAGCACATCGAGGCGCTCGCTGGCCTCGGTTTTTCGCGCATCTCGATGGGCGTTCAGGACTTCGACCCCGAGGTGCAGAAGGCCATCGGCCGCGAGCAGCCCATCGAGTCCACACAGCTCTTGGTAGACAGCGCGCGCACGAACCGATTCGGCGGCGTGAACCTGGATCTCATTTACGGGTTGCCGGGGCAGACCCCGTCGAGCTTCACCAAGACGGTAGAGCAGACCATCGCCATGCGGCCCGATCGGGTGGCGGTCTATTCCTTCGCCTACTTGCCCAACCAGCGCGGCCACCAACGCAACATCCTGCGCCCTGCCCTGCCCGGCCGCGACGACAAGTTCGCGCTCCTCGCCATCGCGCGCGAGGGTTTCATGAACGCCGGCTACCAGGCCATCGGCATGGACCACTTCGCCCTGCCTACGGACGAGCTGTCCATCGCCCAGCGCGAAGGCCGCCTGCAGCGCAACTTCATGGGCTATACCGTGATGGCAGGCGCGGACATGCTGGGTTTCGGCGTCTCGGCCATCGGCGACCTGCGCGGGGCGCTGGTGCAGGTGGAAAAGAAGCTGGTTCATTACTACCGCATGCTCGACGAGGGCCTGCTCCCCATCGCGCGCGGCTACCAACGCAGCGCCGACGACGAGCTACGTCGGGACGTGATCCACACCCTGATGTGCAACTTCGTGGTCGACCGCAAGACCATCGAAGCCAAGCACGGCATCGTTTTCACCGACTACCTCAGCGACTCGCTGGCCAAGCTCGCGCCCTTCGTGGTCGACGGCATGTGCGAAATCGACGATTCCGGCGTGCGCGCCGTTGGGCTCGGCCAGGTCTTCGTCCGCAACCTAGCCATGTGCTTCGACGCCCATCTGGAACCCAAGCTGTCCGCCAGAGAGCCAGTGTTTTCCAGGACCGTCTAGGGTCGGCAAATCCACTGGAGACGTCGACACCAAGACACTTCGCGCTTGCGTTTTTGTTCGCGCTATCTCCACGTGATTATCGCACCTTGCCCACCTCGACTTCGTCAGGCAGGTGTTCTAGAAATGTTTCATGGATGTGTGGGCGGGTCGGGTCGTGGGCCCCCTGATGTGAACCTCAAGAAAGGTAACCATGAAGAGCTACGCGGCAAACGAGATCCGAAACATTGCGCTCATCGGACACGGTGGCGCCGGAAAGACCACCCTTGCTGAATCCATCCTCTTCTGCACCAAAACCAACCAGCGGCTAGGGCGAGTCGACGACGACACGTCGACCTTCGACTTCGAGCCCGAAGAGCAGAAGAGGAAGACCAGCATCTCGGCCGCGGTTGGCCACGTGGAATGGAAGAAGAACAAGATCAACATCATCGACACCTCCGGCAATGGCAGCTTCCTGGTCGAGACGCGCATCGCGCTCGACGTCGCCGACTCTGCGGTTCTGGTTATCTCGGCGAACGAAGGCGTGCAGGTCTACACCGAACGCACGTGGGATATGGCCGAAGAGGTCGGCCTTCCCCGCTGTATCGTCGTGTCTCGCCTCGACCGCGACAATTCGAACTTCGACTCCGCCCTGGAAACCATCCGCAGCGCACTCACCAACAAGGCCGTCGCGGTTCAGCTTCCCATCGGGAAAGAAGCCGGGATGACCGGCGTGGTCGATCTGATGGCCATGAAGGCCTACCGTTTCGCGAACGAAGGGCGCGACGTCGCCGTGGGCGAAGTCCCGGCTGACATGGCCGAAGCGGCAAGAAAGGCGCGCGAAGTTCTGTTCGAAGCCATCGCTTCTGCCGACGACGCCCTCATCGAAAAGTACCTCGAGACCGGCGCGCTGTCCGAGGAAGAAGCCCGCAAGGGCCTGGCTTCCGGCGTGCGAAATCGGGCCATCGTGCCCGTGCTGGCCACCTCGGCCGCGCTGGGCGTCGGAGTTCAGCCGCTCCTGGACTTCGTCGTCGAAACTCTGCCCTCACCTCTCGACCGTCCCGCATGGAAGGGTACCCAAGGTGACGCCGCGGTCGAGCGAGCCCCCGACCCGAATGCACCGGTCGCGGCGTACGTCTGGAAGACAGCGGCGTCGGACATCGGCCGACTGTCGGTCCTGCGCGTGCTCGCCGGAAAACTGGAGAGCGATGCCACGCTGGTCTCGGTCAACCACGACGCCAAAGAGCGATTTGGCCAGCTCTACTCGCTGCAGGGAAAGATACGCGAGGCGGTCTCCGAGGCCTTCCCCGGCGACATCGTCGCCGTCGCCAAGCTGAAAGTGACCAAGACCGGAGACACCCTGGCCGACGAGAAGGCGCCCTTCGCCCTGCCCCGCCCGGTCATCCCCGCGCCACTCATCACCTACGCCTTGCACCCGAAGAGCAAGGGCGACGAAGACAAGGTCGCGGTCAAGCTGAACGAAATCATCGACTCGGATGTGGCGGTGAAGGTCACCCACGATCCGCAGTCGAAGGAAGTCCTGCTGGGCGGCACCGGCCAGGTCCACGTGGAGGTCGTCGTGGACCGCCTGCACCGCCAGGGCGTCGAGGTCGAGCTACTGGCGCCCAAGATCCCGTACCTCGAGACCATCAAGGGCAAGGCGACCAACATCGAGGGCAAGCACAAGAAGCAAACCGGCGGTCGCGGCCAGTACGCCGTCGTCTTCATCGACATGGAGCCCCTGCCCCACGGCGGCGGCTTCGAATTCGATGACGCCATCGTCGGCGGTGCGGTGCCGCGGCAGTTCATCCCCGCAGTAGAAAAAGGCATGCGCACCCGCATGACCAGAGGGGTCATCGCAGGCTACCGGGCCACCGACGTGAAGGTGCGGCTGTTCGACGGCAAGTACCACGACGTAGACTCGGACGCGCGCTCGTTCGAAATCGCGGCGTCCAAGAGCTTCCAGGCGGCATTCAAGCAGGCCAAGCCGTGTCTACTCGAGCCGATCATGAAAATCCAGGTTACCTGCCCGAGTGACAGCATGGGCGACGTCATCGGCGACCTCAACCACCGCCGTGGCCGCGTCGAGGGCATGGACTCCACCGCCAAGGGCGACGAGGTCATTCGCGCGACGGTCCCCATGTCCGAGACGCTCAAGTACTCGTCGGACTTGCGCTCCATCACGGGCGGTCGCGGCTCGTTCGCCATCGAGTTCTCTCACTACGACGAGCTGCCCGCCAACCTGATGGACAAGGTCATCGCGGACTCCAAGATGGCGGCAGAAGAAGAGGAGTAGAGCCCTGGGCGACGCGGCCGCCATGAGGTCGCAGAGAGGCACGGAGAGCGCTCAGAGGCAAGAGATCGAGTAGAAAGCGCAACAAGTCGAACGAACGGTTCCGTTGCTATCTGGACCTTTCTTCTCCTCCGCCTCTGTGCCCTCCTCTTTTCCTCTGCGACCTCCCCATAATGGGGAGTACCCACAATATGAGGAGTACCCAACAATGAAAGTATTATTCGTAGGCGGCACGGGGATCATCAGCTCGGCCTGCTCTCGTGTCGCCGTCGACGCCGGCATCCAGCTCTTCCACCTTCGACGGGGCAAGACCACCTCGCGTCCGGTTCCGCTTGCGGTCAAGGTCCTCGAGGGTGACATCCGCAACCCGGCGTCGGCCCGCGCGGCGCTCGGCAATCTCACCTTCGACGTGGTCGTCGATTTCATTGCGTTCACGCCCGAGCACATCGCCCAGGACATCGACCTGTTCCGCAGGCGTACCGGCCAGTTCGTGTTCATCAGCTCGGCCTCGGCCTACCAGACCCCGCCGCAAAGCCTGCCAGTGTCCGAATCCACACCTCTCGACAACCCCTACTGGCAATACTCGCGCGACAAGATCGCCTGCGAAGAGGCTCTGCTGGCGGCCTACCGCAAAGACAAGTTCCCTTTCACCGTGGTTCGCCCATCGCACACCTACGACCGCACCCTGTTCCCGTGCCACGGCGGATATACCGTCATCCACCGCATGCGCCAGGGCAAACCGGTGGTCGTCCACGGCGACGGGACCTCCCTGTGGACCCTGACCCACCACGAAGACTTCGCACGCGCCTTCGTGGGCCTGCTCGGCCATTCGCGCGCCATCGGGGACTTCTTCCACATCACCTCCGACGAGTGGCTGTCATGGGATCAGATCCACTATCTCCTGGCGGGCGCCGCAAAGACCGAGGCCGATATCATTCATCTTCCGTCCGAGATCATCGCCAAGCACGACGCCGAATGGGGCGACAGCCTGCTGGGCGACAAGACCCACAGCATGATCTTCGACAACAGCAAGGTGAAGCGACTCGTACCCGGCTGGCAAGCCCAGATCCCATTCTCCCGCGGAGCCGCGGAGATCATGGCCTACTACGACGGCGATCCATTTCGTCAGGTGGTCGACAAAGCCTTCGACGCCACCATGGACAAGCTGGTCGAGGTGGCGCGCCGGTTGGAATAGGCCCGTCCTAGACCGACCGAGGACAGTGACCGCCCAAAACGTGGCACGCGCCCGACTTCAGGTACTCGCCACCAACAGCTCCTCAGAATTGCTCGGAGGACGAAGACCGTCCGTTCTGCCTGCGAAATAGCGCTCTGCAAGGGAATCCGCCGATACGTGCCGGGCTTGTCGCAAACCGCAATCGCGCGCGAGGGTCAGCATCTCCGTGGGCGAAAAGAAGCTGACAAAGGGCGTTCCGTTGGCACGGGCCCCGGCTGCCGCCCTCTCGATGCCCGGACGAACTTCCGGATCCGCCATCTCGATGGGAAGCATGAACGACATGGCGAGGGTCGAACCCGCAGCCAGCGTTGCCACCCGGCGCAGGGTTGCCGCGATGGCGTCCTTGGTCAGGTACATACTGACCCCCGTCGAAGCCACAACCGCCGGCTGCCCGGGGTCGAAGCCCGACGCTGTCAACCGCGCCCACCATGCGTCCCCCGCCTCGAAGTCCACTGGTACCAGCTTTAGGAACGACGGAACGCCGAGGCCAAGGTCCACCAGCCGCTGGCGCTTCCACGCCTGAGGTCCCGGCTGGTCGATTTCGAATACCACCAGGCGGGACGCAAGCTCGGGCCGGCGCTGCGCGAACGTATCGAGCCCCGCCCCCAGGATGATGTACTGCCCGACGCCCCGGCCGACCTGTCCCTCCAGGAGATCTTCGATGAAACGCGCCCGGGCGACGATCGAAGCACGGAAGGGACGCGTGAAGGGACTCATGTCCGGACGGTTGCGCCACTCGGCGTCCGGAGCCACCAACTTCAAGCCGACCACGTCTTCGAACACGTGTGGCGGCGCATCCGCCTCGACGTGCAGCGCGCGCCACAAGGCGACCCGCACCGCCGTGTTGTCTGATGCCACTGTTTGCGGGTCACGCATGAGTTTCTGTTTCTCCCTGTTGGTGCTGGCCAAGCCTACTCTAGAAAGGTCCGTCAGGTCCGTCAGCGCTTCACGATTGGCAGACCCCGCACCGCAGTGCTCGCGTAGCATTTCAAGGCGTCCTGCACTTTTCTTGGACCGATTCGCAGCGGGCCATGCCTCTGCAGTGAGACACCCTGGGAATACGTGTGTCATTCGCGCATAGGAGCGTATCGATGAGTACACCGCATCTGTTGAAGAGCATGGCAATCGCTGGTCTTGTGAGCCTCGGCATCGGTGCTTGCACCCGTGACACCGGCGGCGGAGGCGGTGGTTCGACAACTCCGGCCGCCAGCTCGGGCGGAGTGTCAGGCACCGGGGGAGCTGTTTCGGGCGGAGCCACAGGGGGCGGCGGCACCACCGCGAAAGGTGGAACCACCGGCAGCGGTGGCGCAAGCTCGCAACCCGCAACAGGCGGGGCAACCAGCACGGGTGGCATCGCGTCGAGCGGCGGCTCGAAGAGCTCAGGAAGCGCCGCGGATGCGGGCTCCTCGGTCGGAACAGGTGGGCGCGGCAGCGGTGGAGCAACGAGTGAAGCGACCGGCGTCACGGGCAGTGGTGGGGTCACGGGATCAGGCGGAGGAACGACAAGAATCGACGGAGGCCCTGGCCCGGGTGGCAGTGGCACCGGTGGGGTCACCGGCCCGGGCGGCGGCACCGGCGGCAAGACAAGTCCTGGTACCGGGACCGGTACCTGCACGGCGTCCAAGGACGCGGGCAAGACTACGTCGGGCACCGGTCCGCACAAGGTGGTCGTGGAATCGAACTCGGGAATCAGCTGCGGCACCATCTACAGGCCAGCGGACCTCGGTGGCGCCGAGAAGTACCCGATCTTCGTCTGGGGAGAAGGCGCTTGCAGCAGGGACGGATCGTCGAACCTTGCGGCCATGGGCGAGATTGCCTCTCACGGGTACTTCGTCATCGCAGACGGCCCGCCCAGTGGAGGAGGCAGCTGCGCCAGCATCGGTATGTCCAACGACGTCGTCTCCATGGCCAAGCCACTGATTTCGTACATCGACTGGGCCATCGCCGAGAACAGCAAGTCATGCAGCGCGTACTACCAGAGCATCGATCCAACGAAGGTCGCATCCGATGGTTTCTCGTGCGGCGGACTCATGTCAGAGGGAACCGCCGCCGATCCTCGTATGACGACCTGGAGTGTCACCAGCAGCGGTTTGACCACCGCGGATGCGACCTTCTACAAGACCATCCACACACCGGTGAAGGTCCTGCTCGGTGGCTCCAGCGATATCGCATACACAAACGGTTCGAGGGACTACGACCAGATCAGCGCCCTCGGCATTCCGACCATTTTGTTCAGCAAGAACATCGGTCACGGAGGGGATCTGGGCAGCAAGAACGGCGGGGATTTCACCAAGGTCAACTTGGCCTGGCTGAACTGGCAACTCAAGGGTGACACCAGCGCGGCCGGCAAGGGGTTCCTAGTCGGCGACACCTGCACCTTCTGCAAGGACAGCGCCTGGGAGGTCAAGTCGAAGAACCTTCCGTAGGCCGTTTGAGGGCTTGGATCGCAGGAGGGCAGGCAGTCGCCCGACTGTTTGCCCATGAAGGGGAGTACATCGATGAGATCTGAACGTCCGTCAGCGAGTAGGTTGACAGTGGCGATATTGGGCTTGGCTCTTGGCGCGTGTGGCAATCACGCGACCGGGGGTACCGGCGGGAGCACCAGCCGTATCGATGGGTCTGGCGGTCTGGCCACGGGCGGCGCGAGCGGGACCGCATCGGGTGGGACCAACGGAAGTGGAGGCGTCGGACCGATCGCCTCGGGTGGTCGGGCTGGCGGCGGTGGCGGCACCGTCGCATCGGGCGGGGCGAACACGAACGGAGGCGCAGGCGTGGGCGGCACCGCCGGCCTGGGCGGTCGGACTGGTGACGCGGGCGTCGCCCCTTCCGGCGGAACGACGAGCGGTGGACAGTCCGGGGCAACCTCGGGCGCTGGCGGCCAAGTGGGCACCGGGGGCCAAACGGGTGGCGGCACGGGCAGTGGCGGCATCACTGGAGGGACGCAGTCGGTCGGCGGCCAAGCCGCCACGGGTGGGCAGGCGGGACGCGAAACCGGCGGAAGCACACAGACGGGCGGCCGGGCAGGCTCCGGGGGTCAGTCAGGCACGGGCAACCAGCGGTCCATATCCTTCGGTACCTTGCTCGATGCGCGGGCGGTCGTTTCGGCGGCACAGCAGCTCGCAAAGTCTATCGCTAACCCCAGCACCGCCGGCTGGCAGGCAAAGGGCGATCAGCACCGGAAGTATCACTTTGCGGACGCCAATGCGGATGAACCGTATCGGCTCTACGTTCCGACGACCTGGGATGGGAAGTCGAACTTGCCATTGGCGATGTTCCTGCACGGATCGGGCAGCGACGAAAACGCGTACGTGGACCAGAACAGCAAACAGATGCTGAACCTTGCCCAGCAGCACGGTTATTTATTGGTTGCGCCGCTCGGCGACAAAGGCGCCTACGGAAATTTCTTGAGGCTTTCATCTCCGTTCGGCAAGCCCGACGAAGCGGCAAAGCTCATGGCTCAAGTCACGGCAGACAGCGAGCGCACCAATGAACTCAGCGAGCAGGACGTGATCAATGTCCTCGAGCTGGTATTAGCCGAGTACCCCATCGATCGGGCCTCGATGTTCCTGTTTGGACACTCGATGGGCAGCGGCGGCACGTGGTACATCGGCGGCAAGTACGCAAGCTACTGGAAAGGCCTTGCGCCCATGTCCGGGCCGTTCGTGCAGGAGACCGGCTATCCGTGGGACGCCCTTCGTAACGTCTATCTCTTCGTCACCGAAGGAACGCAGGCCCCGTCCATCGATGGCAGCAAAGTACTGCGCGACTGGCTCAAGACCAATGGGTTCAAGGCAGAGTACGAAGAGGTCAATGCAGACCACGGCGGGATGATTCCCCTCGTGTTGCCGGACGTCTTCGACTTCTACGACCGCGAGCGAACGAAGTGAGTCCGCCGGCCCCGGGATGAGGAGTCCGAAAGAACACGCGCGAATGGCGCTTACTCGCCGACAACCGAGATCCTTATCTCGCTCTGTTCGACGGGATCCACGGCGCGCAGCTTGCTGGCGACCTCGGCGTAGCGAGCGGGCTCGATGCGCATGAGGGGCAGGCGCGATTGGCGGCGCAGGATCAGTCGGGCGGTCCCGTCGGGCAGAGAGGACGAGGTCCGTTCCTCGACGAAGACGGCGCCACCCACCTTGACGTCGCCGTTGCGGCCCAGGTCCAGCACCTTGGCGCCCGAGGGCAGCAGGATCTCGGCGTCCAAATCGATGGGCACATCGAAACCTACCATCAGCGCGGTCTTTCTGTCGGGCTCGGTACCGAAGCGGCGGCCGGGCTGGCTTTGAAAGAAGGATGGCCGCAGTTGCAGTAGATTGCCACGGCGGATGGCCATGCCTGGCAGCTTGAATGCATAAGAGACCTGCAAGCCATCCTTGACTGCATCGACCGACAGACTGTCCAGCTGGGCGCCCGGGAACTGTTGTCCCAGCCAGCGTTGTTCGAATTCCTGGCGCAGCTTGTCCCGGTCCTTTCCGGTGCGATCGAGCAGCTCGGTCCACTCCACCACAGGCCAACCGGTAACGCTTTCGACCACGTTCACTTTGGCGGTTCCGTCCGATTGCAACGTTGCCCGAAGCTTGACGACTCGACCGTCTTTGACTTGCGAAACCGTGGTCAGAGCTTGGGTGCCGCCCGCCACGATGGCCAGGGCGCCACTGAGCACCGGGGGCAAGTAGTCGAACGGCGCACGCCGGAGCTGCGGGTCGACGAAATGGTCACCGTGGGGGCTCGGAAAGCGAACCACCACGTCCCTGAAATCGTCCAGCTCCTCGGCGCGAATAGGCGACTCGGCGGTTGCCAGCAGCAGCGAGCGTGCCAAGGCCAGATCCGCCGGAACGCCCAGGCTACGCGAGATGGAGACCATCAACGCGGCCCGATTGCCGCGACCGCGCGCCAGGGTAGACGTGGCGGACTCGCCGAAATCCGCCTCGGGTTCAATGTGCTCGCGCACCCACGACACGATGGCCTCGGGCAGCCGTGCACGATCGGCCGAGACTCCGCTGGCGATCGCAGCTGCAACCTTGCGGATCTCGGGCGAGCCCCGCGACACGCGCACGAAGCCGTCGGCAATGAAGCGCGACCAGGCCGCCACCGACAGTCCGCTGGATACGCGCACCGACGGGATCCATTCCTGGGCCGGAACCGCCGAACGCTCGGCGAACATCTGGGGCATCCCCTGCGCGACGAAGGTCAGGATGCGCGAACCGTCATCGGCCTGCGACTCGACCGGCGTGGGGGCGTCGGCTCGCGCGTTCACGTCGGACATGCTCCACTCGGGCGCAATCAGCACGTATTCGCTGCGGTCTAGCGGTGCATCGAACGACTGAAAGTAGAAGCGCTCGGCGATGAAGCCTGGCGCGATGGCCTCGCGCGGCTGTTTGAATTCCAGGGTCTCGGACTCGACGAAGTCGCCGACCGCGAGGTTGGGTGCCGAAATGCTCGACTTGCCGACGATCTCTTCGGCCTCGCGCACGCTGCCGTCGGCCTTGTGGGTGCGAAGGCCCAGGACCTCGGCACCGTCAGGCACGGCTACCTCGCCCACGTGCTCGATGGCATCTTTGCTGAGCACCTGGGTGATCGAATGGGTCAAAAGGATGCGACCTCCATCGGGAAGAACCTTCTCCACGGCCCGATCCAGCACCACCACCGCGGGCGCCTGGTACTTTCGGCCCGACGAGAGGTAGTCGCGAATCACGCCCTTGCCTTCGACCCGGTATTCGTCGAGGGGCATGGCCAGGCCGGCCAAACGTGCGGCCTGCCGCACGTCCTCGCGCCCGGGGAACTTGGCCAGGGCCTCGCCGAGCTGCTGCCGACCTTCCTCGGTCGCCCCGGTTGCGCCGAGGGCGTCAGCAAGCCGGATCCTCACGGTGGTATCGCGCGGGGCGAGCCGCGCCAAGATGGCCAGTTCGTCCCGGGCCGCCGCGGTTTGCCCCAGCCCAAGCAACAGGTCCGCCCGCTCGGAGCGCAGCCACAAGGGCTCTGCGCTGACCCACAGGTTGCGATCGAACCACGCCTTCACGCCAGCGAGATCGCCGTGCTTCTGCAGCCAAAGCCGTGGGCCGTCACTCTGGGCGTCGCAGCGGGCGAGCCGTTCGACCAACTGGGCGGCGACGGCCTCTTTGTCGCGATCCTCGGCCCGAGAGAGCGCCTGGTCGATAAGGGAGCATCCACCCTTCCCTCCATCGAGGAGCTTCATCCCCACGTCGAGCGCACGATCGGCCGGCTGGTCGAAGCCTTGGGCCCGCAAGGCCGCAGCCAGGGCTGCATGCGCCGGCCACCAGCGCGGCGCCACGTCGATGGCGCGCTCGGCGTCGGTGGCGGCCTCACGCGGCCGGCTCTTCTGCATTTCCAGGTTCGACAGGTCCACCCACACCCGGGCCAGCTTCGGATCGACGGCCAGCGCCCGAGACAAGAGCGCTCGGGCCTTGTCCCGCATGATGTCCGCGGGCCGGGTCGGGTCGGCTTGGCCCAGCCGAGCCGCGGCGGCAAGGCCGATGGCAAAGCGGGACTGGGCCGCGAGCTTGTCCATCTGGGTTAACAGCTCGCTGGTGTCGCCGACCAGGTTCGCCACCAGCGCCGAGGCAAACGCCATCATGGCGTGGTCGCCGCTGGCCGAGCCCTCGCCCTGGAAGTCTCGCGATTCCTGGGCGGGCATCACCAGCAGGGCCAGATCCGCGGTCGCACCATAGACGCCGAGGCGTATCTCGACCGTGTGCTTTCCGGCGGGAAGCTGAACCGCGGTTGCCGACCAGCGCGGGCCGTACGACTCGAAGCCGCCGTGCGGATGCCAATCACCGCCATCCACGCGCAGCCGGGCCGGCCCGCTGAAGTCCAAGACGAACTGGTGGCGGCCCGCGGGCAGCTCCACCTCGGAACGCAGGACCCGGATGCCCGCGCGGTTGTCCGCGGTGTTGAGCTGAAGCTGGCAGGCGGCTGACACCAGGGGGCGAGGATCCTTGTCGGTCACGAAGGTGTCGTCGAGAAAGTCCTGGTACGGTAGGCGACCGCCGCGACCGACGAGGGTCATGTTGGTCACGCAGCCAGCGCTGGCCGCGACCTTGCCCAACAGCGCCGCATCGCCACGCTTGCGGGCCACATCCATGAGCACGAGGACGAGCGCATAGCGCGCCTGCCAGGACAGCCGCGTACCGTCGAGAGCGATGAGGAGGTTCTCGGCCGGGCGGCGGTCGAGGCTTTCGGTCAGAAGGCGCGAAATGCGAGACACGATCGCGGGCGACAGCACCGCGGCCAGTGGGTCGTTGGCCTTGGCGGCAGATTCCAGCAACGCCAGGGAATGGTGTAAGGCCACCTCCACATCGCCGCGCTCGTAGGCCAGGTTGGCGGCGCCGAACAGGGCGCGCGCATCCGATGGATTTTTCGCCAGCCCGCGAGCGAAGCTTTCTTCGGCGCCCTGGGCGTTGCCGTCGCACAGGGCAAGCCAGGCCCGGTTGCTCTCACTCAGGCGAAGAGGCTCCACACTGCCGTGCAACGGTGCTGCACAGCCCGCGGCCCCCACCGCAAGGAACAACAGAAACAACAACAGGCTCGAACCGCGTCCACGCATGGGAACCTTGGGCAGGACGCTCACGGGGTGCCTTTCACTTCGACGACCAGGCGCTCCGACAGCAGCGCGTCGGTATCGCGCAAGAAGGCACGGAAGGCCGGATACTCCGATGGCACGATTCGACTGGTGTTGACCACCAGGGAGGTCTTGACCTCGACGCCCGAGCCGCTGTCGTCGAGATTCAAGGTAAACTCGCCAAACCGGCTCGACAGGGTTCGTGTCACGGGCGCGCGAACCACACGGGCGCCCTCGGGCAGCCGGTAGGTCACGTCTTCTTCGTGCCGCCAGGGGTAGCCGAGGACCAGCGGCCACCGTCGCCTCCCGAGACGCGCATAGGTACTGGTGAAGTCCGCCTCGCGCGAGCTGAGCGGAAGAGTGATCTCGTAGGAAACTGCCGGGTCCAACCCGGCTCGGCCCGCCCGGTCGACGCGCCTAGGTGCCACACGCCGCTCGCCCAGCTGGGGCACGCGCACCAGCGCATGGACGGCCACCGGCCGATTGCGGTCACCGAGATTCATGTCGACCTGGTCGAGAACCGAGCCCGCGTAGCGGCCATTCCACACCTTGGCGTAGCGTTCGCGCCGCTCGCCCTCGGTCTGGTAGTGCTCGCGCCATTCGTGGGCCGCCTGGCCGGTCACGGTCAGGTCTTCCGTGATCTCGGCCGAGCCGTCATTTTGCAGGTCCACGGCCCAGCGTCGCTGAGCCTGGTTGTTGACGGCGGGAAGCTGTGGCGTGCGGACCAAGGTCGCGCCCTGGGCCGTCACCCGCAGGGCCATCACGTCCTGGTCCTCCGACGGCAGCTCGCCCGGGCCGGAAAACTCGGCGGTACCATCGAGGTAAAGGTCCAGCGCCGGCACGTACGCGATGGCATGGTCGAACACCGCCAGCGAGGCCGGCTGCGCGTCGATGCGTCCGCCGTGTCGGGTGCGCAGCAGGACCATCTCGCCGTCGATGCCCACGGCGCGCAACAAGCTGACGAGCAGGCTCGCCTTGTCCTTGCAGTCGCCAAACCGCCGCTGGAGCACCTGGGTCGCCTTGTAGGGCTTGTAGCCGTGGATGCCGAACTCCAGGCCCACGTAGCGCGTGCTCTCAACCACCAGGCGATGGATGGCCCTGACCTTGTCGGCCAGCGACGACAGCCCGGCGGTCGCGGCCAGGGCGGCCTTCTTCAAGGTACCGTCGTCCTGCATCTGATCCGCAACCAGGTTCCAGTACCACCGGCCCACGTCCTGCCAGCTCTTGTAGGTGCTGACGTGCAGATACGGAGCGACTTCGGCGATGCCGGGCATGGCGGGCTCGCTTTCCACGCGCGCCACGTGCTCGGCCGAGAACCGGTACACGGTCTCATCGCCACGCGCCTCGGTCTGCGACGACACCCCGGCGGCGAGCGGAGAATTGAAATAGAGTGGCCGGCCCTTGGGCGCAATCAGGGTGTAATCCCAGCGCCGGGTCGGGAAGGTGTCTGCGATGAGCTCGAAGTCGCCGAAATAGTCGGACAGTTCGTTGCTGTAGGCCACGTCGGCGAGCGAATACTGAATCTCGACCAGGTCGCCGGCGCGCAGGTTTTCGAACAGGATGACCTCGGCCCGGGAATCGTAGTAAAGGCCATACCAAGGCTCGGACAGATCCCGCTCGTCACGCGCGGTGGCCTCGGAGATTTCCAGTCCGCCGTCACTGCCCCGGCGGAACACCCTCGCCTTGCGAACCTCGACCTCCTGGCGCCCCGGTTCGTAGCGGATCCAGGTTTCCTGGCTGTCGTTGGCGGCGCGATCGGTGCGCAGGTGGATCAGCCGCTGGACGAAGCGTTCGGAGAGACCGTTGCCGTGCACGCGAACCACGGTGCGGTCCAAGATCACTTCCGCGTTGGCCGCGTCCTTGGACGGCTCGGCCAACAAGACCTCGCGCGCCAGTTTCTCGGCGCTGGCAGCGTGGGCGGAGACCAGCTCGTCGATGCTGCGGCTTTCCTTGTGTTTCTTGGCCTCGGCCACCAGGGCTTCGAGGTAGCGGCGCAAGCCAGGATTCTGCGGGCGCAGCTCGATCGACCGCCGCATGTTGGCCACAGCCTCTTGAATAAGCCCGGCCCGCGCCTGCAATCGGCCCAGCTCTTCGGACAAGCCCGCCTCGTCGGGCAGCCGCTCCATCGCCTTGCGGAACACGGTTTGTGCCTCGGCGTAGGCCCCCTGCCCCTCCAGCATCGCGGCGCGATCGAAGACCAGGCTCGTAAGGTCGGGACGCCAGCGCTCGGCCACGGCGTAAAGCTCGGCAGCGGCCTTGAGATCGCCACGCGCCCTCACGGCCGAAGCGAGATCGCGGATCACCGAGATGTCCGTGCGCTCGACCCCGTACACCGAACGATAGAGGGCTTCGGATTCCTTTCGCCGTCCCATGCTGAGCAGCACGTCCGCCATCGCACTTTGAACCAGCGGCAATTCCCGCAGGCGGGGCGGCAGCCCTTCCAGGCGCGCGCGCGCAGCCGCCACCATTCCCGACCGCTGCTCCTCTCGGGTCAGGGCCAGTTGGGCCGGAAGGCAGGTCGGATCCGCGGCAACCGCCTCCTGCCAGCGCGTGACGGCCAGCTGGTCTCTCCGCTGCCGATGCCAAAGCTGCGCCAACCGAGCCAGAGCCAGCGCCTTCTCGTCGACCTCGGAAATGTCTGGCAGAGCGTTCTCGAGGGCCGACCGACGGTCGTCATCCTCACGCGCCACATCGCCGAGAAGCAGGAGAGCGGCGACGGTGGTCTTCTTCCCTCCGGACGCCGCTCGATTGGAGGCTTCCTCGCTGGCGCGCAGCTCGCTGTCCAGGGGCGACACCAACGAAAGATAGCGGGCGTAGTCGAGCCACGCGGACGCGGCCAGCTCGCCCTTCGCTCGGTCGGCGCGCTCACGAAGTAGCTTGCCAAGCTCACGCACGGTCTTCTGAGACGGCGGCTTTCCGCCCTCAGCGAGATGCTGAGGCACCTCCGCGCCTGTTGTAACCCCGGACAGCGGCTTGCCGTCGGGCTCGGTCAAACGCGCGACCAATCGCCACGCACCTCGGGTGACCACGGTTTTGATGAGAAGCCGATTGTCGCCTCGACGAAGGTATATCGGCGCCGCGTCCTGATCGAAATCCGCCGGGCGAACCACGTCCTTGGATAGGACCTGGGCGCCGCCCAGCCAGGCCTTGAGCGGCCCGGGACTGCCCACCCGCAAGGCGGCCCACCGATCGCGATCACTTCGCACGTAGGCCAGCACGTAGGCGACCGCATCGGTGTCCGGTCGAAGCATTCCATCGACGAACAGGGTCCCCTGGACGAAGACCTCCGCGGGCGCGCGCCGCCACGAAACGTTGCGATCCTTGCCCGGAAAGCTCGCCGACTCGCTTGGCGCAGGTCCAGCAAGGTCGGATTCGGGAGCGAAGACGCGGTCGAGGGCGCCGCGCCCTTGCGCATCGAAAGGTCCCAGCACCCATGCATCGCTGAGCAACCCGAGGCGCTTGCGGTGCTCCAGGGCGCGATCGGGCTCGCCCAGCGAGTCCTCCAGCAAAGACAAGCGATAGACCACGTGGGCTAGCACCAACGGATCGGCGGTCTTCCCGGACTTTCCATCCACGAAGTCCCGGAGCACGTCCACGATCTGCCGGCGCGGCACCAGGGAATCCTGCTTCAGCAGCTCGGCGACCAGCGCGATGGCCTCGGGCCTGCCGGACTGCCGTCTCAGCGCTGCGACCAGTCGAGCCAAGTCACCTGGCTCGGCCTTCCCGGCTTGGCTCGTGACTTCGGCGCCCTGTTGCCCGGAAGCGGCCGACGCCCGCCAGGCGCCGAGCTCAAGACCCACCGAGACTGCAACGAAGACAGCAACGACCGCCCACCGGCGGCCACGCAGGCAATTCCGCCGGACGTGCATGGCCGGGAGTATACCGGGAACTACTTCGAGAAGTAGCGCCCGATGGCTTCGCGCAAAGCCAGTCGCGCGCGGTGGAGCCTGGTCTTCACGGCGGGGACCGAGAGGACGAGAAGCTCGGCCGTGTCCTCGGTCGACAGCTCTTCCACGTCGCGCAAGAGGAAGACGGTGCGCAACCCTTCCGGCAGCGCGTCCACCGCGGTCTGGATATGCCTGCGTAGCTCGTCCGACTGAAGCTGCTCGTCGGGCCGCTGGGACCAGTCCGCGTTGGACCGCATCATCTGGCCGTTCTCGACCACGGCGTCGTTGAGCGCGGTAGGCTCGACCTCGTCCACACCGACTTCGGGATGACGGTTGCGACTGCGCAGGAGCATCAGGGCGGCGTTCACCGTCACCCGGTACATCCAGCTACCGAACTGGGCGCGTCCCTCGAAGGTCGGCAGATTGCGCCAGGCCGACAAAAAGGCGTCCTGCAGGATCTCCTGCGCATCGGTCTCGTTGCGCACGAATCGCATGGCAAGCCGGTAAAGCTTGTCCTCGTACCGGTTGACCAGCTCCTCGAAGGCTGCCTCGTCCTTGGTGCGGGCACGATCGACCAGGATCTCGTCGCTCAACTGGGCAGCGGCGCCTGACGGCGCTGACGAATGGACGTGGTGTTCACGGTCGTTCATCATCCAAGAGCGGAATACCACAAGATTGCCAAGACGTCTCTACCCAGAGTGGACCTTCGATCAGATTAGGATACACTCTCGCATCTTCGCGCCATGGTAGCAGCGATTCTGAAATCGTCCCGACCCCACCAGTGGGTCAAAAACATTTTCTTCGTCGGGGCCCCGCTGGTGTTCGCCCGGAAGATCGACGACGTCGCGGGATTGCTACACACCGCGACAGTCGTTGCGGGATTCTGCCTGATTTCGAGCGCAGTTTACCTTTTCAACGATATCGTCGACGTAGAAAAGGACCGCGTCCACCCGCTTAAGAGGCTTCGCCCCATCGCGTCCGGCGCCCTATCCATCCACACGGCCAAGCTGGCATCCGTGCTGTTTGCCCTGGTGGGAATATCGGCGTGCTGGTCTCGGGGCTCCATCCCGGCCATCGTCGCGACCCTGTACCTGCTTCAGAACCTGGCCTACTCCTTCCGACTCAAGCACGTACCCTTCGTCGACGTGGCCAGCATCGCCGCCGGTTTCTTACTGCGCGTCCTGGCCGGCGCCGCCGCGATACCGGTGCCGCCGTCGTTCTGGCTGCTCACCTGCACGCTTCTTCTGGCCTCGCTGCTCGGGTTCGGCAAGCGTGCCCACGAGCTGCGCACCAGCGGAAACAAGGGCAGCGGCCAGCGCAAGGTTCTCGACCGCTACAACCTGGCCGTTTTGCGCTTCCTCATCTACATGCTTGCCGGTTTTACCGTCGCTGCGTACGTGGGATACACGCAGTCGCCCCACGCCTTGAGCTTCTTCGGCACGCGACGCCTGGTGCTGACGGTGCCATTCGTCGCATTCGGGGTGTTTCGCTTCATCTGGATCACCCAACGAAAAATCGACAGCGAAAGCCCCACCGATTCGATGCTGCGCGACGCACCCTTCATGATCAACCTGCTCGGCTACGCTGTCGCCATCGTGTCGATCATCTACGCCGGCTGGTAGCCAGCCAGGCTAGGGGCAGTACCCGTACACCGTGGAGTTGTAGACGGGAGCGCACTTGCCCGAATTCGCACAGGGCGAGGCAGGCCCCGACTGGGTGCAAATCGCCCGGCAGCGCGCATTGATGCACACGGCGCCCGGCCGGCAATTGTCGGGCGAAATCACGCAGGCGGCCCCGACCTCCACGTTGTGCAGGGTTGCGCAGTCGCAAACCGTGGCGTCGCTGGTCGCAACGCCGGTCAGACCGGCCAGGAACACACAGTTGAACCCGCCCCTGGCCGCCGTGCAGGCCGCCCCGCCCGCGGGATTGCACGATTCCGCTGGGGGCGAGCAGAAGCTCAGACCCTCCGCCAGCCTGACGCCGCCGGCAGTGGTGGGTCCTGTCTTCGTGCAGTGGGTATTCGCCAGGCAATCCGAGTCCGACCGGCACATCTTGTAGCAAAGACTTGGGCAAACATCGTCTTCGACGCACACCGAGCCTGGCGCACAGGTCGTGACGTCTTTGCACGTTCCAAGCGGGCCAATGAACGAGGCGGGTGGGGCCGTGGTCTCGCAGACAAACCGGGTGTGGGTCGACCCGAGAATACAGCGGTGGCAACCGCACCCGCTTTGACAAACCGGATCGCAGTCGCTGCCCACCGGTGAATCGGCGGCGCACCCGGCGACCGGGCCCAAGGGTGCGCTGCACGTCGCCGCGTCGGTGCTGCTCGGGCTGTTCTTCCAACAACGGCCGCCCTGGCACTTGAAACCATCAGGGCAGGTGTTTTCTGCGCTGCAGGCCAGACCACCGTTCTGCACCGACGACGTGTTGTAGCAGCCGAGCAGCGCCAAGAGAGGTGACAGCCCCATCGCGATTCGCAGGAATCTGGACATACGCGTTTCCATACCGCTAGAAAGTGAGCATCGCCGAACCGCCGGCGAAGGACGGGCTCCAGGCCGGAAACACCGACGCAGTCGTGCCCTTGGCCGACCGCCCATGCCACAGGATGTACCCCCCGACCCCGCCCGCGACGACACCGACAGCCAGCCCGACGTAGGCCAGGGCATTGGCGGCCTTGCCGTTCTTCTCGATGGTGGGATCGAAGGCCTCGCGGTTCTTCGAGGCGTCCCGCAGCTTGTTCGCATCCTGCTGGCCGGCGGCGGCTGCCAAAGCAGCGACGAGAAGGCTCGCCCCACCGCCGGCAATCAATCCCCAAGCCAGCCAATTCCGCGTCGCACGAGGCGGCTCGGTCCCCGTCGGAGCCACCACGCCCACGGGCTGGCCGGACGGAGGCTCCGCCAAGGCGGGTTCCAACGGTGGCGCGCCTTGAGATGTTTCCGGCAAGGACTGTCCCGGACCTTCCGTGGGTGCCGGCAAAGGAGGCGCCGATTGAGGAGCTTGGACCGCGGGCTGGACACCCGTACGCCGTCGCTCGTCGACGGTCTTTTCCAAATCCGCAATCTTGCGTTCCACCTCGGCGCGATTGCTCGCGTCCGGGCGCTTTCGCAGGTAGTTCTTGTACGATCGGATGGCTTCTTCGGGCCGATCCCACAGTCGATAAGCCTGTCCGATGTTGAAGAGCAATGCCGGATCCTCGACGAGAAGATAGGCCTGCTCGTAGTCGCCGATAGCCTCGGCATACTTGCCCACGTCGTAAAAGCGGGCAGCCCGCTCGAACAACTCTTTGGCCTGGGTTTTCGTCTCCGCGTCGGGCGCGGCCTGCACCAACGTGGGTGTCAGCCCACAGGCAACCAACACCACGAACGCGAACCAGCCGCGCCTACGTTTCCCTGGATTCATCGGCATTCACCCTCTGACGCAATTCCGGCCGTCCGCCTTGGCTTCGTACAGGCGTTCATCGGCGTGCTTGATTAGCGCAGCCGCCGTAGGTTCTTCCGCATCGAGCGTGGCAACCCCCATCGAGATCGTCACTGGAATGAGGGTTCCCTCGAATCGGAACTCCGTGCTCTCGACAATGCGCCGGATCTTTTCGGCGAACTGATGGGCGTTGTGCCGGTCGATCTCGGGCAGGATGATCGCGAATTCCTCGCCGCCGTAGCGGGCAAAGATGTCCTCGGTGCGAATCTTCGCCTTGATGGTAAGCGACAGCGTCTTGAGGACGGCGTCGCCGGCCAGGTGGCCGTGGGTGTCGTTGACTTGCTTGAAATGGTCGAGGTCGAACATCACCATCGATAGCTCGCGACGGTAGCGGGTGGCGCGCGCGATCTCACGTCCGAGCGCCTCGGAGAAGTAGCGCTTGTTGAAGATCTGGGTGAGGCCGTCCACCGTGGTCAGTCGGTAGATTTCTTCGTGGTAGGCGCGCTCGATGTTGCTGCCCGAGAGGAACTTGAAGATGGTGCGGCCGATCTTGATCAGATCACCGTCGACCAAGGTTCGCTCTTCGACCTGCTCGTCGTTGACGTAGGTTCCATTGGTCGAGCCCAGGTCACGAATGCGAACCGACTTGCCGCCGTTGATGATCTTCGAATGCGCGCGCGAGACGGATTCCTGATCGATCTGGATGTCGCACTTGTTGGAGCGACCGAGCGTGAGCGACGGTGCCTCCAGGTTGTGCTTGCGCCCGAGCTCGGGGCCGTAGATCACCACCAAGCACGCTTCCTGGGTCGGAGGATGTTCCGTGATGCGATTGATGCTGGTGACGACGGTCTTCGCGCGGACGCGATCCAGGTCAGGCGTGGTGTCGTCTCGTTTGGGTGGATTGCGTGCCAAAGGTAACACCAGGTTAGGTCAGGTTCGCTGGCAGGTAAAGATGAAGGGTAATTTGACACCTTACCCTACATGTAGGACCCTGGGTTCATGAGGTTGCGCGGCGGCAGGAATTCCAGTCTGGCAGCGTTGTCAACCGGGCTTCTGGGCGTTCTCGTCGCTGGGGGCGCAAACGGGCAACCGGGCGAGTCAGTCGGGCAGAGAGCGGCGACGATGCACCCGTCGGTGGCTCTCGAAACCATGTCGTTGGCCGGGTCTCATTTCGTTGCCGATTTGGAGGGCGGAGGCCTGGCACAACTGACCCTGAGTCCGGCGTTGCAGAAATCGGTGGACGATGCCCTGGCTTCCCATCACCTGCCCTTCGCAGCGGCTGCGGTGCTCTCGATTCCCGACGGCAAGGTGCTGGCCCTGTCGGGCTACTCGAAGGCCGATCCCAGCCTAGATACGGCCTCGCTTGCGTTGCGACCATGGGCCCCGGCGGCGTCGGTGTTCAAGGTGGTCGCCGCCTCGGCGCTGTTGCAGGAAGGCCACGTGGACCCGGGCGTCCGGATCTGTTACCACGGCGGCGTCTCGTCGGTGTTGCGCGACAACCTGGTGGACATTCCCGCCATCGACCGAAGCTGCGCCACGCTTGGCTACGGCATCGGAAAATCGCAGAATGCCATCATCGCAAAGTTGGCTGCACGCAACCTGCGCCCCGAACAACTCGAACGCGTGGCCACGGCTTTTGGATTCGGCGAGGAAATTGACTTCGATGCCCCGCTGGAGCCGTCGGAACTCGATGTACCTCGTGACCCGCTGGAATTCGCCCGCACCGCCGCCGGCTTCTGGCACAGCTCGCTCTCGGCACTTCACGGCGCTTTGCTGGCCGCCACCATCGCCAACCGTGGCGAGATGCCCGCCCCGCGTCTCATCGCCCGGGCAGTGGATGCCGAGGGTAACGTCCTGCCGATTCAGCCGCGTCCGTCGCGACGGGTCCTCGAGCCCGCCGTGGCCGCCGAGGTCGGGCGCATGATGGTGCTGACCACGAGCATGGGCACGGCTCGCAGAAGCTTCCGCGACCGCAAAGGAAATCCCACGCTACCCGTCGAAGTTGCAGGCAAGACCGGCACACTCTTTTACCGCGGACGTGCAAGCGACCCGTCCCTTCCTGCGACACTGCCCGGCGGCGAACATCTTGGCTACAGCTGGTTCGTCGGTTTTGCCCCAGCGGACAAGCCCACCATTGCCTTCGCCATCCTGCTTGGAAACCCGGCGCCTTGGCAGCTGAGAGCACACTCGGTCGCGCGTCAGGTGGTAGCCGACTACCTGGCGTCACGGAATTCCAGCCGGCCGGGGCGACTGATTGCCCGACGCTGAGACGGGGCTGGGACGGGCTTGGGACGGGGTTGGGACAAAGGACTGTACGGATCTCCGACAGTCTCAATCGCAAATTGTCCCCAACTTCCGGCTCCCTTTTGCGTTAGGGCTGATACAATCTTCCGGCCCGGTGAATAGAGGACGCGATGGGGTTGCTTTTCGAATGGTTGGAGAATGGAGTGAAAGGCCGAACTGCCAGCGGCGGCTCGGGACACGCGATCGTCTATCATGACACCTATCTGTCGTGGCGAGGGCTTCTCCACCGGGTAGAGCGCCGAGCCCGCGAATTGTCATCGATGGGTATTGTGGCCGGCGACTGGGTCGGCTTGATGCTGGGAAACGATCCCGAGTTCGTGGTGCTGAGCCTTGCGATATCCAAGCTCGACGCCGTCGTGGTACCCATCGATCCGACCACAGGCGGACGCGATCTCGACATGACCCTCGACGCCGCTCCCCTGCGCGCCATGGTGACCCGGCCCAACGCCATCGATCCGCTGGCCGCACCGTCGGGAACGCTTCGCCTGGATCGGCAAGTTCACGTTTCGCGACTGACCGCCGAAAGCCGCCATCGCGTGTCGGGCACGCTGCTGAGCTGTTCCTTGTATCCATGGTCGCGTCCGGCGTTCCCGTCGGACGGGCGTCCCGAAGTGGTGCTCGTCACCCTCGATTCTGGGGGCGATCCCAAGGCAGTCCTGCGCGGCGCGAGCCAGTTGCAAGGCATCGCCGCTTCGCTGGCGGCGGCCCTCGATCTGGGGCCGAGCTCGAACGTGCTCGGGGCTGCGCCTCTGTTCGATTGCCAAGGCCTCGATTTTGGCTTATTGGCTGCGCTTCCCCAGGCCGCCACACTGTATCTCGACGACGGAACGGCCGGTCCGCGCATGGCAAAGGCCCTGATGGATCACGAAATCGATCTGTTTGCCGGCACGGCGCGCGAGTTCTCCATCCTCGCGCGCACCAGCAACGCCAAGCCAATCCGCGAGCGCACTCGCTTGGTCTGCTCGGGCGTAGCGCTGCCGTCGCAGGTTGCCCGCGCCTTCCGGGAAAGGTTCGGCATCCCGGTGTTGTCGTGTTACCACAGTTGTGAGACGGGGCCGGCCGCCCTCGACCTCGAAGGCGACCGTCCCGACAGTGTCGGAAAGACCATGCCCGGCGTCGAGATCAAGATCGCCACGGCCGAGGGGGACGGTCTTGGCAGCGGCATTTCCGGGCCCATCTGGGTTCGTGGGGCGGGCGTGGCATGCACCTTCCTGCCGCCGCTGCCCACGCGCGCGGGCAAGGTGCCCATCGGGCGCTGCCAAACCGACGGCTGGCTGCGCACCGGTGACGTCGGATACTTCGCCAGCGACGGCCGGCTTTTGCTGACCGACCGAGAAGACGACATCGTCCGGGTGGACCGCCGACGCGTGGCTTTGGGCGAGATCGAAAGCTGCTTGGAGGCACTGTCCGACGTCAAGGCGGCGCAGGCGCACGTGGAATACGACGATGCCGGGTCAAGCCACATCGTGGTTCGCATCACACCCGGCGGCCGCTGCAAGTCGAGCGTGATGCTCGACCACTGTGCGAAGCAGTTGGCCCCGCACAAGGTTCCGAAACGAATCGACATCGGCGAGTAATCGCGATGGCGTCCGCGACGATTCGCGGTAACGTCCCGGGCGCCCATGCTTCCCACCGTCGACTCGCACTGCCACCTGGATTTCGAGGACTTTCGCGACGATCTTCCCGCCGTGCTCGACCGAGCGCGCAGCGCGGGGATCATCGCCATGGTGTGCGTGGGATCGGGCGGGGATCTGGCCACGGCCGAACGTGCGGTCGCGCTTGCCAACCAGGAATCCGACGTCTTCGCCGCCGTGGGCATCCACCCGCACGACGCAGCCAAGATCACGCCCGACTTCTGGCCCGTCTTAGAAAAGCTGGCGAAAGATCCGCGGGTCGTCGGCATCGGGGAGACTGGGCTCGACTATTTCTACGACCACTCACCAAGACAGGTGCAACGTGAGGTCTTCGAAGCCTTTTTGCGATTGGCGACCGCGGTGGATCGACCCGTGATCTGCCACGTACGCGACGCGCACGAAGACGCTGCCCGGGTGTTGCGCTCGGGACCCATTCCCGGCGCCGGCGGAGTAATCCACTGTTTCACCGGCAATGTGGACGACGCGCGCAAGTACCTCGACCTCGGCTTGCACCTGTCGTTCTCCGGTGTGCTCACCTTCAAGAAGGCCGACGATTTGCGCAAGGCAGCCGCATTCGCCCCCGACGATCGCATCATGGTGGAGACGGACTCGCCCTACCTCGCGCCCATTCCCCATCGCGGCAAGCGCAACGAGCCCGCCTTCGTGATGAAGTCTCTCGAAGCGCTGGCGCAGGTTCGCGGAATCACTCCGTCGCGGGCGGCGGAAGTAACCACCGCCAATGCCTTCCGGCTGTTCCGCCTGTCGCTACCTGGTCTCGCTTCAGGTTTGCTCCTGCCGGTTTGACATCCTTCAGGTTTGACGGTTGACCATCGCCCCTGCCCATTCGATACTCCCGCCGTGCCGACGCCAGACATGCCGATGGTCCGCATCCAGCTTCGTTACCCTGACGAGACGACCTTCATCCAACGGTTCGCGCCCAACGTAACCCGCGGAGGGATCTTCCTCGCCAGTCGATCGCCCCACCCCACCGGGACCGTCATCACGTTCGAGGTCGCCATCATGCAAGGGCCTCCGCTGCTCGCGGGCAAGGGAAAAGTGACATGGGTGCGAGACTTCAATCCCGACGAGCCTCAGCGCGCCCACGGCATGGGCGTGCAGTTCCTTCAGGTCGCCCCCGCCACGCGTCCGATGCTCGACAAATTGATCGAGTACAAAGCTCTGCCTCCACGGTTTACCCCCGTCGCCGGGGTGCCGCTCACCACGCCAAGGGCAGAAACCGGCCGGCCAAGGGCGGCGGGTCTGCCGGATTCGCTCGACGGCGATCCGAGCACCTGGATCGACGACCAGGCGGTCAGGCATGCCATCGATCGCGCCCGTCTCCTGTCAGCCAGGATTGAAGACGTGGAGGCCCTCCGCGTGCGCGACAAGGAAGAACCGCCTTCACTCGAAGAGGCGCTGACCGAGTTGCCCCGTCTGTTGAACCCGAGGCGTCAACAACCGTCGTAGATAGCAAATCCGAGCCTAATTCGGATAAGGCAGGTAGGATATTGGCATAGCCTTGCCCGGAAAGCGCGGCTGGACTGGCAGACGGGAAACGATGAAGAAACGCAAGATCTCCACCCGAAGTGTCGAGCGACTGAGCATCTACCGGCGCGCTCTATTGCACAGTAGGCACGAGTTCGGGCCGAGCGTCTATTCCCATCAACTGGCCCAGGCGTGCCAGCTTACGGCGGCCCAGGTCCGACGCGATTTGATGGCCATCGGCTACAGCGGGAACCCGAACAGCGGATACGACGTCAAGCGGCTGCTGAGCTCGCTGGCAACCTTCCTCGACTCGCAGGACGGGCGCAAGGTGGCCATCGTCGGAATGGGATACCTGGGACGGGCCATCGCCGCCTTCTTGACGAACCGGTCGCACAAGATTCAGCTGATGGCGGCGTTCGACGTGGATCTGGACAAGATTGGTATGACTTTCAGCGAGGTCCACTGTTATTCGGTCAGACAGATGCAGGAGGTGCTGGAAGGCAACGGGATCGACATCGGCATCATCACCGTGCCGGCCGAGCAGGCCCAGCACGCCGCCGAGCAACTGGTCGCGGCCGGGGTGACCGGAATCCTGAACTTCGCACCGATGGTGCTACGCCTGCACGAGAGAATCTACGTCGAGAACATCGACATGACCGTGGCGCTGGAGAAGGTCGCGTTCTTCGCGCGGCGGAACCAGCGGCCGAAACGCAAGTAGGGGCTACGCCCGTCGGAGCTTCTTGAAGATCTTCCTCGGCAGCGACCACAGGTCCTCGGCTCCCTTCACGCGGAAAAGCGCCAGGCAGCCCACGTACGCCAGGAACGATACGCCGATCGTTGCGAGCAAGAGCACGGCGTGTGCCAGGCGAAAGGTTCCCCAGGGCCACGCCGACGGCGGAACCAGGGCCAAGGCCCGCGCGATGCCGCGCCATCCAGCGAAGGCAACCAAGCCCAGCACGCCATTGGACACAACCATCAAGGCGAGATCCCTCCACCAGCCCGGCTTTGTCGAGTGGCCCAGCACTTTCACAAACCAGACACGCAAGATGGCCAGGTTGACCAGTGCCGCGACGGTGGTTCCCAGCGCGAGGCCCGCCGCGCCGAGAGAGTGGTAGGTCAGACTGTTGAAGAGCAGATTGGCGGCGACCGACGAGATAGAGGCGAGCATGGGCACCCGGGGCCGGTCGACGGCGAAGAATGCCGGCGCGAAGACCTTCACCAAGCTGTAGGGCAGGACCCCGAGCATGTAAGCCTGCACGATGGGCACCGTCGCTGCAGTGTGGACTGGCAGGAATTTCCCGCCTTGGAACAGCAGCTGGACCACGGGCTCGGCCAACACCACAAGCCCCACCGCCGACGGAAATGCCAGGAGCCAGACGCCGCGTATGCCGTCGGATACACGCGCCACCAGCGCACTGCGATCGCCGCGCGCCGCTTCGTTCGAGGCTCGCGCGGTGGTCACGGTGGCCAGCGCGACGCCGAACAGCCCCACCGGCAGATAGAACAAGCGAAAGGCGTTCTGCAGATACGTCAGGGGTCCGCTGCCCAGCGCCGCCGCGTACTGCGTGTTGACGAACACATTCAGCTGGATGGCAGCCAAGCCGATGGTCGCGGGTCCCATCAGACGCACGATGCGACGAACGTCGAGGTCAGCGAGAACCCCGCGCAGCGTCGGGCGCACGCGGTAGCCGAGTTTGTGCAGACTGGGTAGCTGCACCACCGCTTGTACCAGCCCCGCCGTGGCCGTGCCCGCGCTCCACACGATCATGCCGGTGCGATCGCCGACGTGAAGCACCAGCAGCAGCACGCCGCACACGATGCTCGTGACGTTGAACATGGCAGGGGCATAGGCTGGTGCCAGGTACCGCTGTTGGGCGTTCAGCATGCCCATCCACACCGCGCTTACACTGACCAAGGTGAGAATCGGCATCATGATGCGCGTGAGCAGCGCGGAGGTGATCACCTGGGCCGCGTTGCCGCCGAACCCGCGCGTGATCAGCGAGACGACGCCCTCGGCCCATACGAAGCCGGCCAGCGTGAGCAGGCCTGTGACCAGGAGAATACCGCCCAGCACCAGATTGCCGAGGCGGTAGGCCCGCTCCTGTCCTCCCTTGACCAGGGCATCGCTGAAGGTCGGCACGAAAGCGCTCGACAGCGCACCTTCGGCGAACAGGTCTCGTAGCAGATTGGGAATGCGAAAAGCCGCGACGTACGCATCGGTCAAGGCGCTGACGCCGAAGATGCGGGCAAAGATCGAGTCCCGCGCCACGCCGAGGATGCGCGACGCCAGGATCGCCACGCTCACGTTGGCGGAAGATCGAATGGTGCTGGCCACTGCGCGAAAGTTAGCCGCAGCCGCCGACCACGTCCATTATCTAAGCGCCGGGCTTGTACGGGCGACGAGGGAAAGGCTGAGGCTGGCGTACCTCGGGCGGCGTCGGCGCGACCTCGGCGGTCAGGCCCAGTTGCTCGCGCAGATCCAGGTAGTCGGCGCTGACGCTCCAGCGAACCAGATCCTTGACCGCAGCTTCTGGATCCCCCTGACCGTCGCTCGAACGCAGCACCTCCCGAACCGCTGCCACCGAGTCGCCGCAGAAAAGCAAGCCTGCACGGTCGGCGCTTTGATTGGCGCCTACCACCCAGGCCTCGAGGTTCACACGGCTCGGGTCGGCCACTATTTGCTCGATGGCCGAGCCGGCTGACGCAAGCGTGAGCGGCTGAACCGTCTTCTGCAAGAACGCGGAGTACTGGCGCACCCCATTGGGGTCCGTACCGGGCAGGTCGAATTCCGGATGCACCAGCTTTACCGCGGCAGCGATGATGACCCGCAGCTCGTCCAGCGACGAAACCGCCTCGGGCGACAGCAGGAACTGGTCGGCGCGCAGACGGGCCAGCCGGCGGGCCAGGAAGAATGCCAGATCCTTTTCCGAGCGCTCGGTCAGCAAATCCCGACCCAGCAGGAATGACGGCACGACTTGCTGGCCTTCGAGGACGATCCGAAGCTCGAGCTGGCCCGGAGCATCGGGCGCGACGTACACAGGCGGCACCGCCACGCTGAGCAAGCGGCACGCATGGGCGATCATCTGGCCCACCGACGACCGGTCGTTGGCCAGGTCGACCTTCTGGGCGGGGTTTAGGCCCAGCGAAACCGCATCGCGGGCGCGCGCCATCGCCACGCCGGCGCTGACGACGGACAAGACGTGAGACACGCACCATTCCTGGCGCGGGCTGGAAATGAAGCGCTGCCACATGGCTTCGGCCACGGGTATGCGGCTAAGCACGATCTCGGACGCAGCCGTGCGCTCGTAGAACGCCTGTTCTTGAGGAATCGCTTGCCCCATCGCCATCAAGGCAGCGCTGGTGCAATGAAGGCGGTCGTACATCTGATGCTTGCCGTACATGCGCGCCAGCGCGCGAATGTGTTTGGCCATGTCGTCGAAGTCCGACGCGCCTTCCAGCAGGACCTCGCGCGCCTTCACCGCCTCGTTCAGCTTGGGCGCACCCATCATCTCGTACATGTCCGCCAGAACTTCGCGGTAGCGCATGTCCGCGGGGTCGAGCTGCGCGCACGCTTCGTACGCGGCCACGGCAGCGTCGCGCTCGTGCAGGCGCTTGCGGCAAACGTCGCCGAGCTTGCGCCAAATAGCGATCAACTGCTCGCGCTTCTCGGGCGGCGGCGGGTTACCCAAGCGCTTGAGCATCCGACGGTAGTTGCGCGCCAGCTCGCGCCAAGCGCTCTGCGCGGTCAAAATGCGCTCGATGCGGCCGAAGGTCCGGTCGTCGTTCACGTCCTCGTCGAGCACCAGGTTGTACACCTCGACTGCGCGCTCGGTGGTCTTCAGCTCGTAGTTGAGGATGTTGCCCATCGCAACGAGATACCGTGCGCGAGTCTGGCCGGTCTCGACTTTTACCAGGCGTTCCAGAATTTCCACCGCCCTCGCCCATTCACGCGCCTGGGTGTAGATCTCGAACACCTCGTGCAGCGTGACGGGATCGTCGGGACGCAACCCCAGCATGTCGAAATAGGTCTTGAGCGAGGCGTGCAAATCCCCCAGGGTCTCGCGCTCGTTCTTGGCGATGTTGGCCAAGACCTCGAACTGCTCGTCTGGGGATTTTGCGCTGGCCAAGAGCAGCCGCTGCTGCTGGATCAGCGCTTGGGCGCCGGCCGGTCCCTGGCTGGCAAGACGTCCGTGCGCCTTTGCCAGTCCCTCGCGGCAGGCCACGTTGTTGGGAACGATGGCCAGCGCGCGCGTGAAGGCCTCTGCCGCCGCGTCGGCCTGACCGAGGTTCAATTGCGCGTTCCCGAGTCCTTCCCAGTACTCGGCCTGCTCTTCAGAGGTCAGCTTGGCGTCCGGTCGCGCCATGATCGCCGGCACCGCGACGGCGACGTCATCCCACCACTTCTCCAACATGGCCAGCGAGGCCCACCGAAGCAAGGCCGGCAGGTACGTTGGATCGTCGCCGTGGGCGTTGCGGTAGTTGAGCCGCGCCCGGTCGTTGTCGCCGAGCATCTGCGCGGACCAACCGGCGCGCTGAAACAGCCGGGCGGCCTGCGCACCGCCAGCATCGGTCCCAGCGGCCAAGCTTTCGAACAGCGGCAACACCGCCGGCCAGTCCTTCTTTTCCCAGCCGATTTCAGCCAGCGCCTCCGCGGCGGGACGATTGGCCGGATCGGCTTCCAAAGCCCGCCGGTACATCTCGCAGGCACTGTCGAGATCGCCAAGGTCGCGGTGATAGAGGTCGGCAGCATCGAGCGCGTAGCCGACCTTCCGTTCCATGTCGCGGGACGCTGCGGACGCAGCCGCCAGACAAGCAGCCGCCCGGTCATGATCGCCACGCAGGCGGTACATGTCGACCAGGCTGCGTAAGGCCGAGGGATGGGCCGGATCTGCGGCCAGGGCTGCTTCCAGGGCATGCTGCGCCGAAGCCGAATCGCCTGCCTGCTCCTGGTACCAGGTCGAAAGCGCCACGTACATCGCGGCCTGCTTCTCGGCCGGCGTGACCTGCGCGGCCACCGCCATGCATTCCTGCAGCAGCTCGGGGAATTTCCCCTGCGAAGCCGTCACCCTGGCTAGCTCGGCGATCGCCTCTTCGTTGGTCGGGTCATCCTGAAACGCCGCCATGAACGTGATGTACGCACGGTCGAAATCCTGCAAATTTTTCTCGAAGACCTGCGCCGCGTGAACCAGATGACGTGCGCGGTTTGCCGCACTGGTGGCCGACTCTGCCCGTTCGATGAAAAGCGCAGCCAAATCTTCCCAGCGACCCTCGCGCGCCAGGACCTTGGCAACCTGCCGATACTCGTCGGCGGTCATCTGTTCCTGGTCGGTCTGGTCGGTTTGAATGTCCGGATTCTCGCTTGTCATCGTTTTCTCCGTGCTGGACATGCTGGCAAGGTGTGCCGGCCCCGACGCCATCCCCATCCACAATCGTTGTGACAATAGGTGCCGCGCTCTCGCTCGTCAACCGAGTCCGACGCCTGGACGGCCCCAACCCGGCGTTTTTTGGCGCATTCGCCATGGGAGTAGCGCGGTCGACGGAAACCGGTTCGCGATTGATGGGTCAGGCCAGGTTTCGCTTGTGCACGGCGGACCTTTTCCGCATGATCCGCTCCGCCAATGGACACCCCGAGCAACGCTCCTGCAAAAAAGACGCCGCTGTTTGGCGAACACCAAGGCTTGGGCGCCAAGATCATCGATTTTGGTGGCTGGCTGATGCCGGTGAACTACCCCGCCGGAATCTTGGAAGAGCACAAGGCGACCCGCACCGCCGTCGGAGTCTTCGACGTCTGCCACATGGGTGAAATCCACTTCCGCGGCAAACGCGCGGGCGAAGCGGTCCAGCGACTGGTCACCAACAACGTCGCCGGTATGGTCGACGGCCGTGCGATGTATGCCGTCGCTTGTCACGAAAGTGGCGGCATTGTCGACGATCTCATCGTCTACCGCGTGGCCCGGGACCACTTCCTCATCGTCGTCAACGCATCGAACATCGACAAAGACTACCTTCACTTCGTGGCGAACGTCGGTTCGTGGTGCGAGCTCACCAACGAATCGGACGCCACGGCGTTGATCGCGTTCCAGGGCCCGAAGGCGGCTTCTGCCCTGGCGGGGCTGACGACAGCCGCCCTCGACTCGCTGCAGTCGTTCCACTTTCTACCGAACCAGAGGGTCGCCGGGCTGCCGGCGTGGATTGCTCGCACCGGTTACACCGGCGAAGACGGCTTCGAGATCTTCACCCCGGTCGAGCATGCGGTCGCCATGTGGCAAGCGCTGCTCGGCGCCGCATCGCCCCTGGGCGGCAAGCCCGTGGGCCTCGGCGCGCGCGACACGTTACGGCTGGAAGGTCGCCTGAGCCTCTACGGCAACGACCTCTCCGATACCACCACGCCGCTCGAAGCCGGGCTCAGCTGGGTGGTCAAGCTCGATGCCGGCGACTTCATCGGCAAGGCCGCGTTGCTACACCAGCGTGAGGCCGGACTGGCGCGCAAGCTGGCCGGCTTCGTAATGCGCGAGCGCGGAATTCCGCGCCACGGCTACCCCATCAAGGATGCCAAGTCGGGCACGGTTTTGGGCGAGGTGACCTCGGGCAGCGTCGGCCCCACGCTTGGCAAGAACATCGGCATGGGCTACGTCCCGGCAGCGTACGCCGAGCCCGGCACGCGACTCGTGATCGATTGCCGTGGCAAGCCTGCCTTGGCCGAAGTGGTCAAAGGTCCCTTCTATCGCCGGACAGGCGCGTAACTTTCCGTTCAAGGAGCAGCAGACAATGAGCGACACGTATCCGAACGATCTCCTCTACACCGAAGACCACGAATGGGCGCGCCAAGAAGGCAACCTCGTAACCGTCGGCATTTCGCAATTTGCAGTGGAGCAACTGGGCGACGTCACGCAGGTCGACCTTCCCCGTGAGGGCGAAGTCCTCAAGGCCCACGATGCCTTCGGCTCCGTCGAGTCCGTCAAGGCGGTATCAGACTTGTTCGCACCGGTCGCGGGCAAGGTGGTCAAGGTCAACACAACCCTTCGAGATTCGCCCGAGTACGTAAACGAAGAGCCTTACGACGGCGGTTGGATGATCCAGATCGAAGTCGCCAACCCCGACGATCTGAAGAAGCTCATGGACTCGACCGTCTACGAGACCTTCCTGAAGGAAAACGAGGACTGATAGTCGCGAAATGCCCGCACCAAAGCAGGACGAATTCCTCAACCGCCATATCGGCCCGCGGCCAGCGGATCTGGCTGCCATGCTGCAAACCGTCCGGGCCGGCTCGCTCGACGAGCTGATCGAGCAGACGGTGCCAGCGGCCATTCGAACCGCGCGGCCGCTGGCCCTGGCGCCGGCGCTGAGCGAGGCGGAGGCGCTGGCCGAGCTACGCCGCCTCGGCAGCCGCAACCGGCGCGTGCGCGCCTACATCGGCATGGGTTACGCCGAGGCGATCCTGCCGCCGGTCATCCAACGGAACATCCTCGAGAACCCGGGTTGGTACACCGCCTACACGCCGTACCAGGCTGAGATCTCGCAGGGCCGACTGGAAGCCTTGCTGAATTTCCAGACCATGATCATGGACCTGTGCGGGATGGACGTGGCCGGGGCGTCGTTGCTCGACGAGGCCACCGCCGCCGCCGAGGCGATGCACATGTTCGCAGGCATCTGCGAGAACGAAGATGCCAAGGTCTTCTTCGTTTCCGAGCTCTGCCATCCGCAGACCATCGCGGTGGTTCGCACGCGCGCCTCGGGTCTAGGCATCGAGGTCGTGGTCGGCGACCACACCAGCTACGACCTCGACAAGAACGTCTTCGGGGTTCTCTTGCAGTACCCTGCCACCGACGGAAAGCTCTTCGACTACCGGGCGTTCTGCGACAAGGCCCACGCGGCTGGCGCACACGTCGCGGTGGCGGCCGACCTGCTGGCGCTGGCCTTGCTGGTTCCCCCCGGAGAATTCGGCGCGGACGCAGCGCTGGGGAGCGTCCAGCGCTTCGGCCTACCGCTCGGGTACGGCGGCCCGCACGCGGCGTTCTTCGCCACCCGCAAGGAATACACACGCAAGATGCCGGGGCGCCTCATCGGCGTGTCGAAGGACTCGCAAGGCCACCCGGCCTTTCGCCTGGCCCTGCAGACCCGCGAGCAGCACATCCGCCGCGAGAAGGCGACCAGCAACATCTGCACGTCGCAAGTTCTGCCGGCAGTCATGGCCAGCATGTTCGCCGTGTACCACGGGGCCGAGGGCATCCGGGCCATCGCCGCGCGGGTTGCCAAGCTCGCCGCCACCCTGGCAGGCGCGCTGGCAGGGGCGGGGCTGCGCGTGTCGACCACCTCGCTCTTCGATACGGTTCGAGTGGACGCCACCGCGCCCGCCATCGCGGCCTGCCATGCGCGGGCCGAGGCATCGGGCATCTGCCTTCGGCAGTTGTCGTCCACCGCACTCACCATCACCCTAGACCAGACCAGCACGGAATCCGACGTGGAAACCCTGGTGCGCGTGATGGCACCCGTGGCGCCCGCGGATTTCAAGGTGGAAGAGTCGGCGCCCGCCATTCCGGCGGCGCTGGTGCGAACCAGCAACTACCTGCAACACCCTACCTTCTCGGCCTACCGGTCCGAGACCGAGATGTTGCGCTACATGCACCGGCTGCAGGCCAAGGACATCTCGCTGGCCGATTCGATGATCCCACTCGGGTCGTGCACCATGAAGCTGAACGCGGCGGCCGAGATGCTGCCGCTGACCTGGTCCGAGTGGTGCAATGTCCACCCGTTCGTACCCTGCAAATATGCCGAAGGCTACGTGGCCGTCGTGACAGACCTGGAAATGATGCTGGCGGAGATCACCGGCTTCGAGGGCGTGTCGCTGCAACCCAACGCTGGATCCCAGGGCGAATACGCGGGCCTGTTGGTGATTCGCAAGTACCACGCCACCCGCGGCCAGGGCGAGCGCGACGTGTGCCTGATTCCGTCGTCGGCCCACGGGACGAACCCGGCCTCGGCGGTGATGGCGGGCTACCGCGTGGTGGTCGTGTCCTGCGATGCCGCGGGCAACGTGGATCTCGAAGATCTCACGAGCAAGGCGAAGGCCAATTCCGACAAACTGGCAGCGCTGATGCTGACCTACCCGTCCACCCACGGCGTCTTCGAAGAAGACGTGCAGAAGATCTGCCACGTGGTGCACGAGCACGGCGGGCAAGTCTACATGGACGGCGCCAACATGAACGGCCAAGTGGGCCTGTGCCGCCCGGCCGAGCTGGGCGCCGACGTGTGCCACATCAATCTGCACAAGACCTTCGCCAGCCCGCACGGCGGGGGCGGTCCCGGGGCCGGTCCCATCGCGGTGGCCGCGCACCTGGCCCCGTTCCTGCCTGGCCACCCTGTCATCCAGGTCGGCTCGGATCAAGCCATCGGCGCGGTGTCCGCCGCACCCTGGGGCAGCGCCAACATCCTGCTCATCGCGTGGGCCTACACCCGCATGATGGGCCCCGACGGTCTCAAGCAAGCGACCCAATACGCCATCCTGAACGCCAACTACATCGCCGAGCGATTGAACGAACACTATCCGGTCGTCTATCGCGGCAAGCAGGGTCGGGTGGCCCACGAATGCATCGTCGACTTGCGACCGCTCAAGAAGAGCGCCGGCATCGAGGCCGAGGATGTTGCCAAGCGCTTGATGGACTACGGCTTCCATGCCCCAACCATGTCATTCCCGATTCCCGGAACCCTGATGATCGAGCCGACGGAAAGCGAATCGCGCGTCGAGATCGATCGCTTCTGCGACGCGATGATCGCCATCCGGCAGGAGATTCGCGAAATCGAGAATGGCGTGCAGCCTCGAGAGGACAACCTGCTCAAGAACTCGCCCCACACGGCACAGGCGCTGCTGGTGCCCGAATGGACACACCCGTACCCGCGGGAGAGAGCGGCCTATCCCCTGCCCTACCTGCGCATGCACAAGTACTGGCCACCGGTCGGTCGCCTCGATAACGTTCTGGGTGACCGGCAGTTTGTTTGCAGTTGCCCGCCGATGTCCAGCTACTAGGCAAGAAAGCCATGCCAAGCACCAACTTGATGTTCCAGTCGAAGGATGAGCATAGGGCGTGGGTCGCTACCCAGGCAGTTTTGCCGGCGGGGTTCCGTGTCGGTACCACGCGGTTCGAGTTTGTTCCCGTCGAGGTTTCGAAACCGGCGGCGATGAATTTGACGTTGATTGCGCTCGACCGGCCGACGCCGGACTTCGCGGCCATGTTCACCCGCAATGCTTTTCCCGGCGCGCCGGTGATCCTCGGTCGCAAGCGGCTGGACGAGCCCACGGTCGGCGCGGTGGTGGTGAACAATAAGATATCGAACGTGTGTGCCCCGGGCGGCGTGGCTGCGGCCGAGCGCGTGTGCGCGGGCGTCGCCGCCACCTTGGGCATCACGGCGAATCAAGTGATTCCCAGCTCGACCGGCGTCATCGGCTGGCAGATCCCCGTCGAGGCCATGCTCGGCGCCATTCCCGCCGCCGCCCAGAAGCTGGGCCGGGACACGCTGTTCGACGCCGCCCTGGGCATCATGACCACCGATCTGTACCCTAAGGCCAGGCGAGCCACCCTCGGAGCTGGCACCATCGTCGGGATCGCCAAGGGCGCCGGGATGATCGAGCCCAACATGGCCACCATGCTGGTCTACATCCTGACCGACCTCGCGGTTCCGCGAGCGACGCTGCGACGTCTATTGCCCGAGGCGGTCGGAACCAGCTTCAACTGCATCAGCATCGACACCGACACCAGCACCTCGGACAGTGTGGTGTTGCTCTCGTCGGGAAGGGTCGCCTGCCCCAACGAGGATGCGTTCGCCGAGGCCCTTCGCACGGTGTGCCGCGACCTGGCCGAAGACGTGGTCCGCAACGGCGAGGGCGTGCGCCACGTGCTGCGCGCGACGGTTCACTCCGCGCCCGACGTGGCGACCGCACGGGCCCTTGGCAAGGCCGTGGTCAACGCGCCCTTGGTCAAGTGCGCGATGGCCGGAAACGATCCGAACGTCGGCCGGATCATTCAAGCGGTGGGCAAGCACTTGGGCGCACAATCGCTCGACCTCGACACGTCGAAGCTGCGTGTCGCTTTGGGCGGCCACACGATCTTTGAAAGCGGCTGTTTCCGCCTCGATCCGACGGCAGAGAAGGCGCTGACCGCACACCTGAAGGAAGCCGAGCTATACGCCAGCGCGGCTCCGGTGGATGGCGTCTTCAAGCCAGCCATCGACTTTCCGCCCCACGAACGTTGTGTCGCGCTCGACATCGACCTCGGTGCCGGCCAGGCCTCGGCCACGGTTCACGGCGCGGACCTCACCCACGAGTACGTGAGCGAGAACGCCGACTACCGCAGCTGAGGCTTTTGACGGGCAGAAGCTCGGCTTCGCCAACGCATGTTGCACATCGTCGTTCGTCGACTAGGCTTTTTGCCTATGACGAAGGCGAACATCGTAGTGGGAGGCGCGTTCGCGCTGCTCGGGATTTTCGTGTCCTGCGCCGGAACGCAGGTCGCAAAAGATCGCATCGGTGATCCGGGCGAGGCGCTGTTCAACGGCCAAGTCTCTTCGAAGATCGACTGCTATAGGTGCCACAACGGCGACGGCAAGGGCACCTGGCGCGGGCCGAATCTGGCCGAGCACGTTCCCAAGATGTCCGACAAGGCCATCGCCGTGACCATCAACGAAGGTCCGGGCATGATGCCTTCGTACAAAGGAAAGATCGACGACCAGCAGATCGCCGTGCTCACGTCCTGGCTGCGCAAGCAGTTCCCCGGCGGCACGCCGTAGCTCGTAGGCAGGATGCCTCCGCCGTGCCGTTGCTCAGCAGTGCGACGGCAATTCCAGATTCTAACCACAGAGAGCACACAGGCACGGAGCCGGATGAGAATGGAAAGGGTTCGGATTGAGATCCGGAGCCCTTCATCCTCCGCGTCTCTGTGCTCTCAGTGGTGAAAAAAACGGGTGGCGTGGGGCCTAGGTCACAGCCTCGTAGGCCGTTCAACGCCCATGGCGTCCTGGCGCGACATTTTCGCTTGCGAAGCGTCTAATGCGCCGCCTATAACCCGCCTTTGTGGGGGGCCAATGGGGTTGAGGACAACTATTCATACGAGTGGAGGCACCAATGAAAAACGGAATTGGACGGGTAGGCATCGGAGCTTGGGCACTGTTCGGATTGGGACTGGCGGGTTGTAACAATCAGTCGGTCGACGGAAAATCGACGTCGTCAGAGAACTCCGGCGACCGATTGAGAGCGGTCTTTGCAGCCTTTCCGACCGCTCGAACCGACACCCAGTCAACGGGTGTGACCAAGCTCTTTGGTGGCAGTCTCGCCACTGGCGCTACACCTGCGGAAGCGGCGACCCGTTTCGCGCAGACCTACGGAAACGCCATGGGACTGAAGGCGACAGACTTGGCCCCGCAAGACGTCCAATCCACCCAAGTGAATGGGAGCGCGGCCCCCGCAGGGATCGGTCTCATGATCGACGAGGCCACGCGAGAACCACGGTTCTGGTTATATCGCTTTGCACAGAACCGCGCAGGCGTTCCCGTCTATCGCGGCCGCCTACAAACCTTGGTTCGCAACGACCGCAGCAACGCTGTCGTGCTCGCCACGTCGACGGTGCGGGACCTGTCGAGCTTCGCGCCGACCGCATCCGTGCAAGCCTCTAGCCCGAATCTCGGCAAGGCTCTTGGGGCAATTCGCGGTACCAGTGATATGCAAGGCCACTTCGTCGCACCTCCGCCGTCGTTGGTAAACGTCTCTGCCCCCCAAACGATCATCTTCGCCGGAACAGAAGATGCGCCGGCAGCGCCCAGCATGGCCATTCAATTCACCGCCGACGGCTCGACCTTCGGACGATGGGAATTCGTGGCCGATGCCGCGACCGGGGACGTCCTTCACGTCGAAAGCCTGACCAGCCACGCGACCGTCGCCGGCACAGTCACGGCCAAAATCACCCAGGGTGATGTCGCGATGGAGTGCGCCCCCACGGCCGCCCTGCCCTTCCCGGGCGCCGAGATCGACGGTCAAACCGGCGAGAGCACGTTTGCGGACGCCACCGGCGCCTTCTCACTCACCACCAACGCCACCGGCAGCGTGAACGTCACCTCGTTGATGGGCGGACAGTACTTCGACGTCGTGAACAAGGCCGGTGCGCTCGAAAACCTGACCAGCGCCGCGGTCCCCCCCGGCCCGGCCAGCTTCGTCCACAACAGCGCCAACACCGACGTCAAGATCCTCGCGCAGGTCAACGGCTACAGCAACGCCAATGAGATCCGGACATTCTTACTCAGCTACCTGCCGACCTACCCGACCATTGCAAATCAGGTGAACTTCCCGGTCAACGTGAACCTCAGCTCGGCGGACAGCACAACCTGCCCGGGCAACGCGTTCTACAATGGAAGCTCACTCAATTTGTGCCTCGGAAATTCGTCCTATACCAACACGTCGTTCGCCAGCGTGACCCACCACGAATACGGCCACCACATCGTCAGCACGGGTGGCAGCGGTCAGGGCGAGTACGGCGAAGGCATGTCGGACACGATCGCGGCCCTGTATGCGGGCGCACCCGGGCTGGGATACGGATTTTATCTGAGCCAGTGCACCAGCGCTCTCCGCAATGCCGACAACACGTGCCAATACTCGTCCGGCTGTTCGAGCTGCGGCAGCGAGATCCACGCTTGCGGACAGCTGATATCGGGCACGATTTGGAGCATTCGCAAGGCTCTTGCCGTCACCGACCCGACGAACTACGCCAGCATCATCAACAAGCTGACGCTGAACTCGATCCTGCTGCACACCGGCACCGCCATCAACTCGCAGATCGCCATCGACCTGCTCACGCTCGACGACAATGATGGCAATTTGGGGAACGGGTCGCCCCACTACACGGAAATCTGTGCTGGCTTCACCGCCCACGGCATGACCTGCCCGGCGCTGCAAACAGATCTCACAGTCTCGCCCACCACCACGCTGGCCTCGGAAGGCCCCGTGGGCGGGCCTTTCGCCCCAGGCAGCGCCACGTACACGTTGACCAACCTGGGCCCGACGGCATCGCTGAACTACCAGGTAACGACGTCTGCCAATACCCCGTGGCTGACCATCAGCAATGCCAGTGGTTCGCTCGCCATCAACCAACCCGTCCAGGTCGTGATTGCCATCAATCAGACTGCAGCGGCCAGCCTTACCAAGGGCGCGTACACCGCCAGTGTTCAGTTCACCAACCTGACCAACGGCGGTGGAAGCACCACGCGGGCGGTGGCACTACAGGCCGGCGCACCTCAGGTCATCTACACGGAGACCTTCGAAGCTGGCACCGGCACGTTCTCCGTGGATACCGGATCGACGAACCTGTGGCACCCAAGCTCAGGCTGCGCCTCCTCTCAGGCGGGTCACTCGCTGCCTCAGAGCATGTACTTCGGCATCGACTCGTCTTGCACGTACTCGAACGGCGTGACAGTCAGCGGCACTGCGACCTCGGTTCCCATTACCGTCGCAGACACCTCGGTGGTCAAGCTGCGCTTCAGTTACTTCCTCGGCACTGAGAATTTGACCTCTTTCGACAAAGCCGGCGTGCTCGTGTCGGTCAATGGTGGCGCCTATACCGCCGTCGCCAGCAACAGCCTCGGCGGGGTCGTCCTGAAAGATGGTACGGGCACATGGCAAACCGCAGAGGTTGACCTCAGCTCGCTCTTCGCAGGGCTATCGAGTGCGACCGTGCGAATTCGACTGTCCTTCGACAGCGTGGATTCCATCCTGAACTCGTACGCTGGATTTCTCGTTGACGACGTCAAGTTGCTCGCCTACGCGGGCGGTGTCGGCAACCTACCGCCAACTGTCAACGCGGGCACCGACCAGACCATCTCCCTACCGGGGGGCGCTGTGCTTTCCGGCAGCGCGACCGACGATGGCCTGCCGAGCCCGCCTGCTGCATTGACCACGACCTGGACCCTGCTCAGCGGCCCCGGCACGGTGGCCTTCGGCTCTCCCGGCGCACTGTCGACCACGGCGACGTTCTCGTCCGCTGGCAGTTACACACTCAGACTGACGGCCAGCGACAGCACCCTGTCGTCGAGCGATGACGTCGTCGTTACGGTGAAAGCCGCCAACCAGGCCCCCGTCGTCAACGCAGGTCCAGACGCGGCCATTACCCTGCCGGCGACGGCCAGTCTGGCCGGCACCGTCACCGACGATGGACTGCCCAACCCACCTGGTGCCATGACCTTCGCGTGGTCATTGGTCACGGGGCCGGGGACCGTGACTTTTGCCACTCCCACAGCCACCACGTCCACCGCAACGTTCTCGACGGCTGGCACCTACACGTTGCGCTTGACCGGCAACGACAGCGAACTGTCGACCGCGGACGAAGTGGTGGTCACCGTCAATCCGTCGCCCATCAACCAAGCGCCCGTGGTGAAGCTCAGCCCGGACCGGGCCGTCACGCTTCCAGCCCAAGCGGTCATGGACGGCATCGTGACCGACGACGGTCTGCCCAACCCGCCCGGCATCGTAACGATAAACTGGGCGACAGTCGCCGGCCCAGGTTCGCCTGTCTTTGCCAATGCGCACGATCCCGCCACCGCCGTCTCGTTCCCTTCTGCCGGCGTGTACACACTTCGGCTGACGGCGGACGACGGCGCGGCTTCCGTCTCGGTCACTACGACGGTCACGGTCAGCCAAGCGCCACCGGTCAATCAGCCACCGTCGGTTAGCGCGGGAACGGACAAGACCATCACGCTCCCGTCGACCGCCAGCCTGACCGGCCTCGTCTCCGACGACGGTTTGCCGAGCCCGCCCGCCGCGGTGACGCTGGCCTGGACCCTGGTCAGCGGTCCGGGCACGGTGACGTTTGCCACGCCCTCGGCTGTTGCCACGACCGCGACGTTTTCTATCGCCGGCAGTTATACCCTGCGCTTGACCGCCAACGACAGCGCGCTCACGGTCAACGACGACCTGGTCGTCACCGTGAACCCCGCCCAACCCGTCAATCAGGCGCCGGTGGTCAATGCGGGAGCGGATCAGTCCATCACGTTGCCCGCCAACGCCACCCTGACGGGAACGGTCACCGACGACAGTTTGCCCAATCCACCGGCCACCGTGACCACCACGTGGTCCAAGGTCACCGGGCCGGGGACCGTAACGTTCGCCAACGCCGCCGCCAAGGTGACCACGGCGACCTTCTCCACCTCAGGCACTTACACGCTCCGTCTCACCGCGAGCGACAGCGCGCTCACCGCCAGCGATGACCTCGTCGTCACGGTCAATCCTGCGACGACGAACAAGGCGCCCGTGGTCAATGCCGGCGTCGACCAGACCATTACCCTGCCGGCCAGTTCCGCCCTGACGGGAACGGTCACCGACGACGGTCTGCCCAATCCACCGGCCAGCGTGACCACGACCTGGTCCAAGGTCAGCGGCCCAGGGACCGTGACGTTCGCCAACCCCGCCGCCAAGGCGACCACGGCGAGCTTCTCGGCCTCGGGCAGCTACACGCTCCGTTTGACGGCGTCTGACAGCGCGCTCAGCGCCAGTGACGACATCAGCATCGTTGTAAACCCGACCGCCAGCGGTCCTTGCGCGGGCGGGTGCACGCCGCCAATCAACGTCACCGTCAGTGGCAGCTACCAGTCCGGCAACTTGGGCACCGGTGCGTTATGCTACCAGACGACGTCGGTTCTTCACGGTGGCAACTGTTCGAACTTCGTCAGTCCCCGGACCATCAAGGTGAACGGCACGACCGAGAGCTGCAACGCTGGCAACTGGTCATCGATCCCGGCCGCCAAGAACGGGGGGTACTGTATCCAGGTCAGCGCCGGCAATCAGTCCTACGCATCCTTCGCGTTGTGGTAGTCCCGAGGGCGCCGGCAAGCTTGCAAGCTTGGCCGGGGTCTGATTGATCACCCAAGGGCACGGCGGGGAGACCGACCGTGCCCTTGGTCTATGCCTTCCCTCTTACCTTCCGGGCTCGCGGGCGCTACCATGGCGCGCGTTTCAAGACCATCCGCCGCAGCAAGAAGGAATCCATTTCGTGAAGTCAGGTAGCAAGCTCGAACGCGTCCTCGTCAATGGGCAATTTGCCGTCACCGCTGAGGCGGGCCCCCCCCGGGGCAGCCAGGCCGAGGTCATGCTCCGAAAGGGCGAGCTGCTCAAGGGCGCGTGCGATGCGGTGAACGTGACCGACAACCAAATCGCCATGGTCCGCATGTCCAGCCTAGCAGGCTCGGTGCTACTGAAACAGGCGGGCGCCGAACCGGTGCTGCAGTTGGCGTTGCGCGACCGCAATCGACTGGCACTGCAAAGCGATTTGCTCGGGGCTGCTGCTCTCGGTATCCGCAACGTCTTGTGTCTGGCCGGCGATCATCAGCAGCTCGGCAACCATCCTTCGTCGATGGGCGTTTACGACATCGATCCCATCCACCTCCTGCAGATGGTGAAAGGGCTGCGCGACGACCACCGCCTGATGAACGGCGTGGCCATCACGGGCGAAGTCCCCATGTTCATCGGTGCTGTCACCAACCCCACCCTCGACGCAAACGGCCTCGGCCTCATGGGGCTGCGCAAAAAGGTCGCTGCAGGTGCCGACTTCATTCAGACCCAGGCGGTGTTCGACCTGGCAGGATTTCGGGCCTGGATGGACGAGGTTCGCAACCAGGGCCTCGCCGAGAAGGTGCACATCTTGCCTAGCATTCTTCCGATCAAGTCGCTGGACATGGCCCGTCGCATGCGCGAAGGAATTCCCGGCCTGCGCATCCCGGAACAGCTGATCCTGCGCATGGAGAAGGCGCCCGACGCAGGCGAGGTCGGTGTCAAGTTCGCGGTCGAGTTGGTCGAGCAGCTGCGCGCCACGCCCGGCGTGCACGGCGTCCACATCATGGCGGTCGCGTGGGAAGACATGGTTCCGCGCATCGTGAAAGAAGCGGGCCTGTTGCCGCGACCGGCGTAAACCCTAGGGCACGGCAAGCTTGGCCCCGATGGCGATGGCCCGGGTCCCGAACGTCATGCGCACGAGATCTCCGCCGAGGATGAACCGTTCGCCCGCGACCGTGAAACGAAGGGTCTGGGGGCTGGCCAACTCGTGGATCGCCCTGCCCTGGTAGCGCTGGGTCAGCGAGCCAGCGAAACCTTCCGCCGCCGCTGCCCGAGCGCCGTTGCGGACGTTGCATCCGACCGCCGCCATGGTCGACAGGCCCGAGCAGTCTTCCATTTGCGCAACGATTTGTATCGACGACAGGCGCATGGGGTCGCCACCGGAAGTGACCGTCCAGCGCACGGTTTCGCGAATCGAAGCCGGCGTCGCCTGCCCGGCCAAAGTCACGCGCGCCATCTCGCCCGAACCCTCGCCAGAGAGCGACACGCTCCGAACCTCGACCTCGTCGCTGTTCACCGGAACCACCAGCGGCTGGGTCCAGGTCAACCGTCGCATCAGCTGGTTGGCGAACGCCAGGGGCACGTCGGCCGCGGCGTTGGACTCTCCAGTCGGGCTGGGGGTGCGCGGGCCACCGGCTAGCTTTTCGGGCGCGCTCGGCGCACCACCTCCGCCAAGCGCAACGGCAACCTCGATCCCGCCCTGCAAAAACGACGGCACCGCATAGATTGGCATCGGCCCCGACTCCGCCTGAATGCGGATATCCCCTGTCGGCACCGTCAACAGCTCACGCCGCTTCTCCAACACCGCCGCCAGCCGCGTCTTCGACGGCTTCGTCGTCCCCTCGGCGTGCGCCACCACGAAACGGATCTCCCAGGGCTTCCAGGTGGCGTCCAGATCCACCACCACGATGCCAGCTTGCTCATTCCCCTCGCCGAGCCGTTTGGCCACGTCGACAAGTCCTCCCTGACAGCCGCTCTGACCCAGCAACGCCGCCGCGGAGCCTGCCGAGGCTTCCAGGCGAAGCAGCGCCCGAAACCGCCCCACACCTTGCTCGACCGCGCCGCAGTACTTGAGCTCGGTCATGGTTGCCAGCGTCGGTCGATTGTCGCCCGACGGCACGCCCGTCGGCGGTGGCAGCCGAACCAGCGTCGGCAACAATCCCTGAACTGTCTGATCGAGCAGCGCAGCCGTGAACCGAATCCGTGCCACGTCGCCCTCACTTGCATGAGCCACGGCGCCGCTCAAGAACAGGGCAAGGCAGCCGTTCGTCAGCAACATCAGTATGTGGGAGATCCGCATTCCCCCAGCCTACCCGATCCGCGGGCAGCGAAGGAGGTTACAGGTCGGTTCCAGCGCCCAGCTCCAGCAGCTCGTGCGCAAAGCGATGTGCCACCGGACTTTCTAGACGACTGATGGAGAAGATGAGGCGGGACGAGCGATCGACCTGCACACTTTTGCGCCTGCCGCGCAAGGTGACGCCCGCCAGGTCGAGGTCTCCGACGTTCGTCTGAAGGGCCACGTCTCCGACGAATTCGCTGGCGGTAATCTCGACCTTCGAGTTCTTCACGTCGAGGGCCACGCCGTCGCTGGTGACCTCCGTATTCTCGACCGTGACAACGGAGTCCCGAATCCGGATCGACCCGCTGCGCACGCCTTCGAGACGAACGTCGGAGCAGCTCGCAATGTCGATCTCGGTGTAGTCGCCCTGAAAACGCATGCCGCTTTTGCCTTCACACGTTCCCGGTTGCATGGCTTTCGCTGCTGGTTGTATCCGCTGTGCGACCGTCGCTGGTGCGGTGGCCAATCCATCGAGCAAGAACTGCGACACGTCGACTGGCGCGGACGACATCGGATCATGGCCCGACGATTCGAGAACCCGAAGCCGCGCCGTGGGCAGCTTTGCTTGCAGAATCTTCGCGGTCCGCAGTGAGGCGATGCCATCGTTGCGTCCCCACAGGATCCAGGTCGGGGTCTTCACCCCCGCAATCAGAGGCGCGAAGTTTTGCAGCATGGTGGCCAGCGCGGCGATGCGCGTGGGCGTGCCCAAGATCGCACCCCGAAGCAAGGCATTGTTCAGCAAGAAATCCGGCTCGGGCGTCGCCGGCAACGGACCTACCGCCACCGCGGCAGCCTGGATCGTCGTATCGAGCAGGTCCTTGCCCGGTCCGGCGAAGATGCCGAGCACGTGGTCGAGCCCCGCCGATACCGCGAAGTTCACGTACGCCTTGCGATGCAAGAATCCCGCTGCATCGATCAGAAACAGGCGGTCGAGATCCCCCGGAAACCGGGCGGCGTAGGTAAGCGAGATTGCACCGCCCATGGAGTGTCCGACCAGATTGAACCTTCCCGAGTGGCGCTGCCTGACCAGCGCACGAATGAACTCGGCGTATCGCTCAGGCGAATAGAGCTCGGTCCCGTGGGTCGAACGGCCGAACCCCGGCAGGTCGAAGCTGATCACGTGATAACCCTCGGCCAGCGCCGGCAGTACCGAATAGAAATCGCGCGAGCCGCTTTCTCCGAGCCCATGCACGAGGACTACGACGGGTCCGCCGGGCCGTCCGCCCTCGAGGATAAAGACTTGACCGCCGAACACCGGCGCATCCGTCAACTCGGCGTGAAAGCCCGGCGGGAGGTCGGCGTCCGACGCGAGAAATACCTTTTGCTCTGGGCTGACGGCGGCCGGCTCGGGTGCCGCTGCCGTACGACATCCCAGCAGGGCGCAAGGTATTCCCAGCAACGCCAGCGGGGTTCGCCACCTCATTGCCGACTACCCTAGCGGCTCTGAGCGGGGATTGCGACGCCGAAGTGGTTTACCAGCCGAGGCCGATCTGCAGAGCGAACTCGGTCGGATAGAGGGTGTCGCCCACCGGATGATTTCCACCAGACGAGTAGTACGAGCCCTCGGCCAAGCCAATCACGTATTGCGAGACCCGCAGCTCGGCGTAGAGGCGTGAGCGCGAGTCCCTCGTGAGCGTGATGCCTGCTTGGCCGTACAGGGCACAGGTAGCGCCATCGGCACTGCTGTAGCGCGCGTCATCCACAACCCAGAGCCGTGGCGAGATGCCGCCGCCGAGATAGGGCGCCATGTTGCCGTCCGACAGGTACATGCTTCCGCCCAGCTCTGCGAAGACGCCGCCCATCTGAACGAGGTCCTGGTTCGAGCCGGAAGAGCTGGTCGGAATCGCGGCACCCGCACCGATTTCGATGAAGGCGTCGCGGCTTCCGAAGCGAGCGTCGAACTGCAGTGACATCATCGGCGCGTACGATCGGTTGTGAGACCACGGAAATATCAGGGCGGTCTTCATTCCCAAGGCCTTGGGATAGGGCTTGGGACCTTCGTCGGCGCGTGGCACGGCTGTCAGGGGGGCCATGGGCGGAACCATCGGCGAAGAAGCCGAGGCATACGGCGCGTCGGCGATAGGCTGCCGCCAAGCCAGCGAGCGCGCCAACCTGGCGGTGGCCAATTGCATATCGTCTAGCCCTGGCGCGACCGTCTCGGAGCGGAAGACCTCGTTCCCTTCCTTGCCGTAGCGAATTCCCGCCAGGGTCACGCGATTCTCAAGTTGCACCGCGCGCAAGTCGACGAACTCGGCGGCACCAAGCTGCTTGGCGACTACGGCCGCTGTCGCGCCTCGCGCCAGCAGGGGTGCCGTCTCCAGCGGCGATGCGACCGCGACACTGGTCTCGCGAGCGAAGGCCTGGGTGAAAAGGACGCCGATGGCGTCGCACTGTCCGGGGGTGAGGTTCACGCCTTGGACCGGCATGACGGCAACCACCGCGGCCGAAGCTGGTGGGGCCATTAGGGCCGTCGATGCGAGCACAGACAGGACCAAGCAGATCGACTTCATGGCACGGGCCTTTCTGTTCGTTGTTGCGCTCATCACCATCCCACCCCCATTTGCAGCGCCAACACCGTCGGATGGTAGCTGGTGCGGTTGTCTTGGGGATCTGTCAGGCCAAGCAAGTGCTGGGACGCACGGAATTCGGCGAAGATCCGGGTGCGGATGTCGCGCGTGAAGGTAAGGCCAAGCTGCGCGTAGATGGGAATCATGGCGCCGCTGACGGAACCGTTACTGGAATAGCTGTAGCCACCGCTGTAGTCGTAATACGCGGTCTCGGTCCGCCAAAGGCCGGGTGAGATGCCGCCGCCAACGTAGAGACCGACGGGCCCATCGTTCAAGTAGCTGCTTCCCCCAAGCTCGATGAATCCTGCGGTCGTCCGTAGGGCCGTTGTGGACGGAGAGTCATCGGTCGGCGCCAAGAGACCGGCGCCAATCTCCATGAAGTACGACCGAGGGCCGATGCGCGCATCGAACTGGAAACCGATCTGCGGCGAGAACGACCGGCCCGAGGCCACGGGAAAGGCCATGATGCCTTTCATTCCGAACATATTGCCGGGCAACGAGGGCGACGCCACTTCCGGCGAAGGCGGAGCCTCCGGAACGCCTTCCACCAACTGTGGGGCCGCAGGGTAAGTCGCCGCAAGGACCGGTTGACGCCAAATCAAGGCACGCGCCAAACGTGCGGCGGCGCCATCGACCTCGTCGAGCGAAGGCGTCGAGGCTTCGGCGCGATAGATCTCTTTGCCGTCACCTCCGTGCAGGACGCCCGCGAGGGTGACCTTCGCCCCCAGCCGGATGGCGGTCAATTCCACGTACTGGGCTGCCCCGAAACGGGTGGCCGTGGCGAGGGACGCTCGCACCTCGGACCACACCGGCTTGGTGTCTGCTGGCGACGCAACCGCGACATGAGCGTCGCGGGCGTAGGCACTCGAAAAGACCGCGCCGATCGCATCACATTGGCCCTCGCTGAGGTTGACGCCTTGGACTGGCATCACCGCTACTGCCGCAGCATGCGCATTTGCAGCGAAAAGAAGGCAACCAGCTAAAGTCGAAAGCAAAGCCCAGTGAGTTTTCATTGGAAGAAGTCCTTTGTCCGAAGACTGCATTGTAGCCCCAGCCAAGCAATTTTGGCGCCAGCTTGTCTGCACGGCAGCAACGCCGTCGTGAAGCGAAAGCGACCGGCGCGGTCCGCACATAGGTGGTGAGGACCTGACAGGGTCGGCAATCTGACGTCCAGAACCCGGCACCTAGCTAGTCGCGCAGATAGCGCTCTGCAAACTTGCGAGTCAGGGCGAGCCCCAGCGCGCGGCCGGCGTTCACGGATTTGCTGCCGATAAGCGCCATCCCGATGGCGAAGACAAGCCACGACAGGCCATACAAGAGCGGCGCACCCAGCAAGAGCTTCGGCTGCCCCAACCACCCGGCCACCGTGCCAAGAACGGTGATGGCAGGCCACGCGACCAGGAAGCTTGCGACCAACAGCACCAACCCGGCGATGATTCGCGGCGCCGGCCGCTGGCGAAAGATGGGATCAGGCGGGGTATTCAGCGCCCGCTGCACGAAGCGACGCTGCCGTAGCCAGCGCCGCAACCACCGCCGCGACGGAGCGGGCTCCGGCACCCTATCCCCCCGTCCCCTCGCCTACCGGCACATCGAGCAGCCGTAGTATCAAAGCGCGATCGCGCTTACCCGACGGTGTGGTGGGAATGGTGTCGACGGTGCGTAGGCGGCGGGGCCAAGAGGGTGACGGCAGCTGCTCGCGCAGCTCACGCAGGATTTCCTCGGCTGGGCGTGGCGACGCCACCAACGCGACGATGTCCTGGCCTCGGCCAGAATCCGACGACAGCGCCACCACAACCGCATCGGCGACCTGGGCAAGCGCGAGGATGGCCTTTTCGATTTCGGGCAGAAGCACCCGCTTGCCGCCGACCTTCACCACCCCGTCGGCGCGACCCGCGAGATCGAAGCTGCCATCCGGACGCACGGTGGCCAGGTCGGCCGTCTCGAAGAAGCCGTCCCCATCGAACGGCACGTCGCCCGAGATGAACGGCGAACGTACGGCCAGAACTTCGCCGTCGAGCCGACACGCGACGCCCGGCAGTGGGTGCCAGGGAGCCTCCGCCACATCCTGACGACGAACGGCGATCCCGCCGGTCTCGGTCGACCCGTACACCTCCAGGGGCACAAGTCCGGTGCTGGCAAAGAAAGCCTGGGCATCCGCCGCCGACAAGGGAGCACCCGACGAAAGCACCAGGCGCAATCGATGCGGTCCGATCATCACCTTTGCAAGCGCCTTGAGATGCGCGGGAGTACTAACCAGAATGGACACCGACGTGCTGGCGATGCGCTCAGCGATCTCCTGCGGAAAGAACGGCGACTGGCGCTCGACGGTGGCGCCCGAGCAAAGGGGAAGCAAGACCGAGAACAAGAGCCCGTAGATGTGGTGAGGCGGCACTGTGGCCAGGATGTGATCCTCGGGCCCGGCCTGCATTCCCCGCACATGCATCCCTACTTCTTCGAGCAGATTGCGCGGGGTCTTCGCCCAGCTTCGCGGCGTGCCTGTGGTTCCGCCGGTGTGAAGAAGGATGCAGGGATGGTCGGATTGGTCTTGGGGCGCGACGACGGCCGGAATCGACGCAGGTGCCGAATGGGCCAGATCGACATGCTTCGCTGAAAAATCCGCGGGCAGCTCCGCCAGCCACGTCGCCGGACCAAGCCAGTGCGTGAACGCCCGCAATCGGTACGTGGCCCGCAGAGCGTCTGCGGTCAAGGCCGGTGGAAACAGCGCCATCGCGCCTCCCGAAAGCGCCGCCAACACCGCCGCCGCCACCTCTGCACGGTCGTCCGATGCGACGCAGATTCGGGCCAGCCCATCTGCCGATGACAACCCGCAAAGTCGACTTGCGCGGTCCGCAATATCTGCCACGGTCAAGCCGTCCGAACAGAACTTGGCCCGAAGCCTGGCCGGGGTCGAACGCGGTAGCCCCGCCATGCTGTTGCCGGCCCTCGAATTAGAAGTGACGGCCGTCAGACACTCGCCGGTGCTCGCGGTAAGGCCGCCCGCCTCCACCGTGAAACGAAAGCGCTCGGGTTGGGCCTGCCGCACGCGGACGCGAAGGTTCGTGCCAGGGGAGATGATCTGCCTGAACCGGATGCGGTGGAACGCCTGAATCTCGACGGGCGGATGGCCGGCGTCCGGCCAAAGATTCCGAAGCACGTCCTCGACCAGCGACAACATGGCCACGCCCGGCAGGATGGGCTTGCCGGGGAAATGCCCCTGGAACCAGATCGCGTCTGCCGACGCCACCACATGTGCCACCAGCTCGTCGCGCTGGCGGGACTCGAGCGTCGGGCGCAGTCGCGACATCAGGGCAAGGGGGCGTTCGCGGGCAGGTTCGCCAGGACGTACTGTACGGCGTCCTCGACCGTGCGAATCCGACGGGCCTGCTCCTCATTGACCTTGACGCGGTACTGCTTATCGAGCAACGCCAGCATATCCAGCGCGTCGATGCTGTCCAACCCCAGGTCTTCGAACATCTTCGACTCGGGCTTGATCTTCTCGTTGGGAACGCCGAACCGCTGCGACAGATACTCGACGATCAGCTTGTAGGCAGTGCTGTGGTCCATGGTCGTGATTCCAGACGGCCTTGGGACTACCACGCACCCGTTCGGCCCGTCAATCGCCGTGCACGCGGCGCTTGCAGTGGGAACCGTCGGCATGCAATAGAATCGGCGTGCAATCCATCGTTGCGCGCGCATGAAGTCACCCAAGAATCGTCGCGTTTTCGTCATCGGCCGGGCAGCCATGACGGCTCTCGGGGCCAGCGCAGAGTCGACCTGGCTAGGCGCGGCCGCCAACCAATCGGGGCTCCGCCCGTTGTCGCGCTGCTCGGTCGGCATGACCATGATCGTCGGGGAGATCCCCGAACGTGATCGGGCAAGTTATCCTTTCGACACCCCTAAAGAGCGGCACAACTGGAACGCCGACTACGTGCTCGAGACCATGGCGATTTGCCAGGACGCGCTGGCCGACGCCAAGGTCACGCTGGACGCCACGGTGGGGCCCAGCATGGCGTGCCTCATCGGCTCGGCCATCAACGGGACCGATTCTTTGCGCGAAGCCTTCGTCCGCTACAAGGACATCGGCGCCAACGGCGTCAGCCCATTCCTCCTGCCCAACGTGTGCGCGAATGTGCCCGCCGGAAAGGCCGGCGCGGTCCTTGGCTTCACGGGGCCCATCTTCTCGCCCCAAGGCGCGTGCGCCTCGGGCAACCACGCCATCGCGCTGGGTGCACGCATGGTGCGCGACGGCGACGTGGATTTCGCCATCGCCGGCGGGGTCGAGATGCCGCTCGTGCCCGAGATCGTCCTCGGCTTCGCCAACATGAACGCCAGCTTCAAGCTGCGTAGCACCGACCGCGCGGCCGCGAATCCTGGCCAAGCCTCGCGCCCCTTCAGCATCGACCGGCGCGGCTTCGTGCTGGCGGAAGGCGCCGCCGCCGTCGTGTTGGCCGCCGAGGAAGTCGTCAAAGCCCACGGCCTCAGACCCGTCGCAGAGATCGCCGGGATCGGCTGGACCTCGGATGCGCACCACTTCACCCGGCCCAACCAGCCCACCATCGCGCGCGCGATTCGCCAGGCGCTGGACGATGCCGAGGTCGACGCGAGGGCCATCGGCAGTGTGAATGCACACGGCACCTCGACACCCACGGGCGACGCGGTCGAAGTGGCCTGTCTGCGCGAAATTTTCGGCGACCATTTACCCAAGGTTCCGGTCAGCGCCAACAAGAGTCAGGTCGGCCATTCCCTCGGGGCCGCGGCGGCTGTGGAAGCAGTATTGTCGGTCATGGCGCTGGAAAAACAGGTCGTGCTGCCCACCCTGAACTACCTTGTCGATCCCGAGCTTGCCGGCGCGGACTTCGTCGCCGCCGCTCGCCCTCACGCCCACGAGCTGGTGCTCTCCAATTCGTTCGGCTTCGGCGGCACCAACTGCTGCGTGATCTTCCGAGGCGTCTGACCGTGCGCGCCCCCGAGTTCAAGATCACCCCACTGGCAAACGACCCACGCTACGTGCGCGACACCGTGGGCGGGCTGGTGTGGCATCGGGTTCCCTACCGCGTGCTGTTCGCCGACACCGACCGAACCGGCGTCGTGTACCACGCGAACTACTTCCGCTTCTTCGAGCTGGGGCGCGCGACGCTGTTGCGCGATTCGGGTTTTCCCCTGCGCCAGCTCGAAGCCGAGGGATACGGCTATCCCATCTGCCAGCTCGGCCTCGATTTCTTCCGGCCGGTGGACTACGACGCCCCCATCCTCGTCCACACGCGCTTTCGCGACTTGCACGGCGTGCGGGTGGATTTCGACTATCTCGTCACGCATGCCGAAACCGGGGTCGTCCTGTGCAAGGGCTTCACCCGACATGCCGCCGTCAACCGAAAAGGTCGCCCGGTCGCGGTGGATGCCGTCACCGTCGGCATCTACCAGCGCTTCCCCACCTGAGAGGCAGCGACTGCCATGCTGCCCATCACGCTCGTCGTCGGCCTACCCGAGATAGCATTTCTGGGCGACCACGCCATTGCCGGCAAGGCCATCGTGCCCGCGGTCGAGATTCTCGATCTCCTGTTGCATGTACTCGACCAGCAGGGCGTGCCACTCGGCGCACCGCTGACCATGCGGGACGTGACGTTCCCGCGGTTTCTGCCCGCCGACGACCTTCCCCGCTGCACCTTCGAGGCGACGCTGGCCGATGCTCACGGCGGCGTTCGGGCAACATTCGCGTCGCGGATCGCCCTGCCCTCGGGAATACAGAGGCAGCGGATTCACGCCGAGGCGACCTTCGGTGCGCCGGTCCCAGCGCCCCCCGTGCCTCCGACCGAGGTCGCCGCCGAATTCGAGGTACCGGCCGGACGGGTCTATCGCGAGCTGGTTCGCTTCGGGCCGCATTTCTCGAATCTGCGCGAAAACCTTCGGCTGGCTCGCGAAGGCGCCTGGGCCACCGTCGAGTCCCCAGTCCCGCCCCATCCCCATCCGTCACGCGCCGGCTGCCCGTACCTGCTCGACAGCGCGATGCACCTGGCGTGCGTGTGGGGTCAGCGCTATGCAGGCGTGGTGGCCTACCCGACTGGATTCGCTTCCCGCAACGTCTTTGCGCCGATCCCGCATGGCAGGCGCCGCTGTACCGCCGTTGCCCGCACCGTCGAGCCTCGCCGGCTTTGCTTCGATCTGTGGCTATCGGATGACGAGGACCGCGTCAGCGATGCCATCGCGGGATTGGTGATGGTGCCGCTTGCCGCCGGGGCACCTCCTCCTCCTTGGATCCTCGCATGAGGAACGACGTGGATATCGAGCGACTGATCCCGCAACGGCCCCCGATGCGAATCGTCGAGGGCGTGGTCGCCATCGACGAGCTGTCGATCGAAAGCACCTGCACGGTTCGTGAGTCGTGGCCGACGGTCGAGGATGGTCGGGCACGGACGCTGATGCTGGTCGAGCTGGTGGCCCAGACCGCCGCCGTGCTGCAGGGCTGGAAAGAACGGCACGAGAACGAAGTGGGCCAAGGCGGGCTGCTGGTCGGCATCCACGGCGCCAAGCTGGCCGCCCCGTCGATTGCCGTCGGCACCAACCTTCATTGCGCCGTCCGTATCTCGCACGGCGCGCAGTCGTACCTTGCCTTCGACGGCGAAGTCCGCGACGACCAAGGCACAGTCTGGCTGACCGGGTCCATCCAGGCCTTTCGCCCCGAGAATCCGCAGCAACCAGGAGATGCACCATGAGTGAAACGCCAGCCGCTGCTACCGCGAAAGAGCCTGCGAAGCCTCTTGCGCTGGTGACCGGCGCAAGCCGCGGCATCGGTCGGGCCATCGCCATCGAGCTTGGCGCCCACGGCATGCATGTGGCCGTAAACTACAAAACCAACGAGGGCGCCGCCCGCGAAACCCTGGCGAACATCCAGGCCAACGGCAGCCACGGCGAGCTTTGCCAGTTCGACATCGCCGACGAAGCCGCCGCCACCGCCGCCGTCGCGGCGCTGCTGGCGAAGCACGAGCGCATCGCGGCCCTGGTGAACAACGCGGGCGTCGTGGCCGACGGGCTCTTTGCCATGATGTCCAGCGCCGACTGGCACAAGGTCACCGACACCTCGCTGGACGGATTCTTCAACGTCACCAAGCCCGTGATTCAAAAGATGATCACGCAGCGTGGGGGCAGCGTGGTGACCATCTCTTCGGTGTCGGGCCTGGTCGGAAACCGCGGACAGGCCAACTACGCCGCGGCCAAGGCCGGGCTGATCGGTGCCACGCGCGCTCTGGCCTCCGAGGTGGCCCGCATCGGCATTCGCGTGAACGTGGTCGCGCCCGGGCTCATCGAAACCGACATGACCAAGGATCTTCCGCGCGACATGGTGAAGAAGATGATCCCCATGGCCCGCTACGGGACGCCCGAGGAAGTGGCGCGCGTGGTGCGCTTTCTTTGCTCCGAGGACGCCTCGTACGTCACCGGCCAGGTCATTTCCGTCAACGGAGGCATGGTGTAGCGATGGTTGCGCGTTCATTGTTGTTGTGGCTGACCCTGCTTTCCGGTGCGCCCGCATTGGCGGCGGCGCCTTGGTACCAGGACTGGGAGGGCATCCGCAAGGCGGCTGCCACGGTCAAGACCATCGAGACCAACTTCGTTCAGACCAAGACGCTGAAGATTCTGAACAAGCCCCTGGTGTCTCGCGGCATGATGGCGTACCGGCGGCCGAACGACTTGCGCTGGGAATACCAAAGCCCGCTGCAGACGCTGCTGGTGGTCCGCCGCGGAAACGCGCAGCGGTTGCTCAAACACGGGCAGGAATGGGTGACCGATTCCAGCGCCAAGCTGGAGGCGATGAAGATCGTCCTGAACGAGATCAGCCTGTGGCTGGACGGCAACTTCGGCGCCAGCAAGACCTTCAAGCCCGAGCTGCGCACGGCTGCGGAAAAGCAGCCGGCCCACGTCTCGCTAATCCCCATCGATCCATCGCTGGCCAAGATCATCTCGCGCATCGCCATCGTCTTTGGCGAACGCCCCGGCACGGTCAGTGCCATCGACATCTACGAAGGCAACGAAGGCGTCACCCACATCGCGTTCGAAAATACGCGGTTCGACGTAGACCTCCCCGACTCTCGGTTCGAGGCACCACGGTGAAGATGCTTCGCGCCGGTTTCCTCACGCTGGTTCTTCTTTTCGCCGCTTGCGCGCACCTGCCCACCTTGTCGCCCGTCGCCGAGGACGCCAAGACTGTCGCCCAGCGATGCCGCCAGGCCTATCCCCACCAGCCCTGGCGCGCCACCCACGCCATCTTCGCCACCCTGCCCTTCGGTAACAACGGCGGCCTGGTGGGCGTGACGGCGGCCGGCCCTGACGGTTTGCACGCCATCCTGCTTTCACCCGAGGGCATCAGCCTGTTCGACGGCGTGCAGAACAACCGCAATCCCCTGGCACCCGAGCTGAAGGTCGAGCGCGCAGTTCCCCCCTTCGACCGCACCGACTTCGCCGCCTCGCTGATGGCCGACGTGGGCACCGCCTACCTACCGCCCGCGGGGGAGCCGACCGCCATCGGCACCTACGCCACCGGCGAAACCGTGTGTCGCTGGACGCCCTCGCGCGGCGAGACCACCGACATCCAGCTTGGCCCCGACGCCCCGCAGGCGATTCGCACCTTCGAGCGCATGCACCTGACCCGCGAGATCTTCCTGGTCGGCAAGCCCGAGGACGGATTTTATCCCAACGTCATCCTCAGCGTCCCCGGCGCCGGGGGCTACCGCCTGGAAATGCAGCTGGTGGACCATGAATGATGAGGCCCCGCTGCCGTGCTAGCGTTCCCGCAATTGCCGAGGAGGAGTCGCCTGTGAAGTTCCGCCTGATTTATCCCAAGTGGTCCAAGCTCTCCGGACAGACCGAGTTTCACCTGCCACCGCACGGGCCGGTGGTCTTCGCCGCGACCCTGCCACCCGACGTGGACGTCGAGTTCATCGACGAGAACGTGCAAGCCCTCGACTTCGATGACAGCGTCGATTGCGTCGGCATCTCCATGATGCTGACCAGCCAGGTAAAGCGCGGCTGGGCCATTGCCGACGAATACCGGCGGCGCGGCGTGAAGGTGATCTTCGGCGGCATCGCCACCCAATTGCACGCGGAAGAGACCCAGACCCATGCCGACGCCGTCTTCCTGGGCGAAGCCGAAGGCCGCATGGAGGCCGTCTTCGCCGACCTGCGTGCCGGCAAACTCAAGCCCACCTACGACTATCTGAACACGCCCGCGCCCATCGAGACAGTGGGCCCGGCCCGGCGATCCATTTTGAAGCGCGAATTGTACAACTACAAAGGCGTGCCCATGGTCGACCTGTTCCACGCCTCGCGCGGTTGCCGGTTCAATTGCTATCCCTGCGCGGTCAACTACCTCGGCGGCCGCTCCTTCAGGCCACGGCCCTTCGCTCGTGTGATTGAAGAATTGTCCACCATCGAGAACAACCGACTGTTCGTGGTCGACAATTCGCTGGCCCAGAGCAAAGAGTGGGAGCTGGACCTCTTTCGCGAGATGATCCCGCTGAAGAAGAAGTGGTGCTGCCACCCCATCGAAGACGACGATCAAGTGCTGGACCTGGCTGCCCAGGCGGGCGCCTGGTACGTGTACCAGGCCGTCTTCGACACCTCCGACTTCATCCGCGACCGCATCAAGCGCTACCACGACCACGGCATCGGCGTGGAGGGCACCATCCTGCTGGGCCTCGACGAGCAGACCGAAGACGACATCAAGAGCCTGGTGGACTTCCTGCTGGAGGTCGAGCTGGATCTGGCCGAGTTCACCATCCTCACGCCCTTCCCTCACACCCGCACCCGCGACGATCTTGTAAGAGAAGGCCGCATCGTCACCTCGGACTGGGACCAGTACACCGCCGATAAAGTCGTGTACAAGCCTCGCCACATGACGCCCGACCGCCTGCTCGAGCTGTACAACTACGCCTGGGACACCTTCTACAAAGACGAGCCCCAGACCTACAAGATGTACAAGCTGATGCAGAAGGTGGTCGCCAAAGAGATGGCCGACGGCACCTTCGTCCCCAGGCGCAGCGAGCTGGCCAGGAAGCGATTCGGCCGTGTGACGGACGGCAAGCCAGGCTGAGCGGTCACAGGACTCTCGCTCGGAATCTGGCGACGCAGAACTGCGCCGCGACGTCGAGCTCACGGAGCAATCGCTCAGCCCCGTTGGCCATGAGCACGTTTCCCGTACGCCGTGCACAAAGCCCGCGATTCCGCGTATCATGAACATGGGAAAGCATGGCAACCCGCCGGAGAAAGGTCGTCGGTCACGCGGGCGCTCGGACGTTCTGCTTCGTCGCAAGTCTTGTCGCTGGCTCGGCGGCGGCACAGGAGACGTTGTCGGAGCCGTCGTCGGTGGACTCGTTCGAGGAGGCAGCTGAGCCGGCGTCGGAGATCAGCACGCCACCCATGCCAGGCGATGACACCTGCCGGGCCGGCACGGCCAGGGATCCGCGCTCGGGCCGCTGTCTTGTGCCATGTCCTGACGGACGACTGGAAGTCCGTCCAGGGCGATGCTGCTGGCCGGGGCAGGACGTTGGGGAGTCCACCGGTCGCTGTCTCGGCGCCGTCGCCTATTGTCCCGCAGGAACCTTCCCGAACCCACGCGACGCCGAGGACTGCGTGCGCCCGTGCCCTGACGGCAGGATACAGGTCGCGCCCGGCCACTGTTGTTGGCTGGGGCAAACCTGGAAAGGCAAGTGCGTGGGCGCCGCCAAGTGCCCGCCGGGCCGGTTAGCGGATTCTCGCAACCCCACCGAGTGCGCGCGACTGTGCACCGGCGGACGCCTGGAGGTAGCGCCCGGGCACTGCTGCCGGCCGGGTGAAAGCTGGGCGGAGGACGCACAGAGGTGCATGGGCGTCGCCACTTGCGCGGCGGGCACGATGGCGAACCCCCGCGACGTGACCCAGTGTCTAGGCATCTGCAATGGTGGCGTCGGCCTCGAAGTGGCGTCCGGCCATTGTTGCTGGCCCGGCCAGCAATGGAACATCGATACCGGTGAATGCTTCGGACCCGCCTTGGCATGCATGCCGCACATGCGGCTGTCGTCGCGAGGCGAGTGTCTGTCGATCGACGGGCCGTGCGGATCGAATCTGGACTGCGACCCCGACTCGGCGTGCTTGGCCGGACGCTGCATGCCTGGCCGACGACTTCGACGGTTTGAGGTCTTTGCAGACGGGGTTCCTGTCACGCTCGGCTCCTGGAACGTCAACGACGGAGAGTCGACCGGCAGCCCACCTTTGGCCAGCGGCGGCTTTGCGTCTCGCGGTGGGGTTGGGCTCGCCCTGCGGGCATCTTGGGCCCTTCATCCGCGCTGGTCACTCGGTGGATACATGGGCTACCTGCGCGTGTTCGATGGGAGGATCGACGTGGACCAGCCGAGCAGCCTTGGTATCGAGTCCCGCAGTCTGCGCCTGAGCATGGTTCGGGTGGGAAGCCTCGTAAACTACCGGTGGCCTGTGCATCGCGCACTTGCCGCCGGCTTAGGGCTAGAGCTCGGGTTCCTCTTGGGGACGGCCGGCGGTGGCGACATGCCTTTCGGACCCGAGATGGGGCCGGATTTCTTCTTGGACATCCCGCTCGGTTCGGGCGCCATGCGGCCCTATCTGACCCTCTCCCTCGGGTTTCGCGCGGGCGCTATGGAGCGCAGGGTGGATCTGCCTGACCACTCGTTCGCCAGTGAATGGTGGTACTACTTCATGCCCGTCCTTCGCATAGGTCTCGGGGTCGGACGCTGAAGGGTTCGTGAATAGCTACCAGCTCTCCGGCTACTTCAAACCAAACGCGGTTTGGTACTCTGGGGCCACGGCCCCGGTCGTCTTGTCCATGATCATGAACCAGATCTGCCAGGGGATTTCCAGTTCGGAATAAATGCCGATGAGATCCGTGTAGTACCGGGCCCGATCCCCGATTTGCGAAGTGGTGTCATTCACGCCGAACTCGTTGCAAATGACCGCCGCATTGTTCGCGACGGCCCATTTCTTCGCCTCGAGAATCTGGGTGCGGATCCAGGACTTGTTGCCGGAGGCGTAATAGCCTCGGGCCGCGGACAGGATCCACGCCGGCATGCTGTCGTTGAACCCCAGATCCGAAAAGAAAGGCGACCAGCGCTCTGCCGTGTACGGGTACGGAAGGTCGTGGGTCGAGCCCATGTTGGCCCAGCCGGCCCCCTGGTGGGTGAAGATGAACGGCTCGTAGAAATGGAAGCTGTAGACAAGGTTCGGATCCGCGAAGGGTTTGCGGGTCTTCAGCGTCGAGATGGCGTACCACGAGGTGTCGCCGAAGATCAGGGTGTGCGTGGTGTCCACCGCGCGGATGGCGTCAATCATCCGTTGCGCCAGCTCGGTCCATTGGGCTTGCGTCGGGATGGCGGTTTGGGCGAACGACAGGTCAGGCTCGTTCAGAAGCTCGTAGAACAAGTCCTCGCGCGGATTCGTGGCGAAGTGCGCAGCCACCTGGCCCCATGCCAACACCGCCCGGGTCAAGGTGTCGGGCTTGGTCATGTCGAGCGAGTAGTCGTACTGATGGTAGTCGATGGTCAGCGACAGGCCATGCTTCGCGGTCCATTCCGCGAAGGCGTCGAGCACCGTGAACAGGTTTTCGTCCATGGTAATGGTCATCGCGTCGCCTGTTCCCGTGGCCGTGGCGTAGCGGTCGATATCCACCGGCAGCCGCAGGGCTTTGAACCCCGCCTTGGCCAAATTGGCCACGAAGGCTTCATCGTACTTGAAGGTCGTGAAAGGCTCCTGCTCCAGCCAATTGGTGATGTTGTAGCCCTTGTCCAGGTACTTCATGGCCTTGGCCTGCAGTGGGTTCCCGACGGCGATGGAATCAATCACGCCGTCCGCCGGTGGGGTGGGTGCGTTCACCACCAGGTCCGGCGTCCTCGGGCCCGACTGGGTGACGAACGCCAAGTCATCGATGTCTACCGTGGCAGTCTTCCCGGTACTCCCCCGCAAGGCGAAGCTGATGTTACCCACGTCCTTCAGGTCCAGAGGCACCCGCTTGCCCCACCCTTCCTGGGCGAAATCGGTGAACGGGATGGTGATGGTCTTCCAATCCGCCTGGGCGGGTACGTTGAACAAGTGCACGTCATAGTCGGTCACCGCGAAGATTTCTACGCGGACCATGTGCGCGGCGCCCTTGTACGCGTAGCGAATCCCGGTGAAAGCCGAGAGATCCGCCGGGGCGGTCTTGTTCGCGAGGAAGAGGCCCCAGCCCACGTAGGGCGCGTAGGTCAACGTCCCTTGGTCGAAGGTTGCAGTCACCTCCATGGACTTCTTCGAGTTGTAGCCCACGCCGTTCATGGCCGCCTTGCCCGGCTCAGCGCCGGTGTACGCGATGGACGAGCCCCCCCCATTGACCTTGTCGTCGTAGCTATACCAACCGCCTTGCATGTAGGTGGCCACGCCGTCGCCATCCTCGAAATCATCGATCAGGACCGTTTGCTCTGGGACCGTATCCACCGGGCCGGTATCGCGGGTCGTGCCGGCCGCATCGGTGTTGGCAGCATCCGGGGTTACCGGCCTCGCGTCCGAACGGTCAGAAGCGTCCGAACCACATCCCGGCGACAACAAAAGGAGCAGTCCGGCTACGACGCATGACTTCGCGAGCAACCTGGTGGGCAGTTTTCTCATCGTGCATGACTAATGCCTCACGGTTTTCGAGTGGGAAGGCGCCTTCGCCGTAGGATCGCTTTTGTTGGCGTTTTTGCCCCCCGAGCTCCGCCCACCGGGGTTCCGCATCTCTTTAGGCGGAATGTTCGGCGGCTTGTTCGGCAGCCCCCGGACAGTCTACCTGGAGGTCGTCAACGCAACCATGCGAAGAACCGTCCTTGGCCTGGAACAGGACACGACGACCGGCCTGGTAAAAGAGAACAGCTACCTCATCGTCCTGCCCTCGCTTGGAATTCGCGGAACGCTGTGATGGGCAAGAGCCTAAGCGAAGCGTGGCGGGTGAGGGGCCACCACTTGTTAGCCGCGTTCGCCCCT
>Ga0302323_100000087_pt1 | contig 62534 bp, 39 predicted proteins | sample Fen_T0_3_FD_201950 | JGI IMG/M metagenome (GOLD analysis project Ga0302323, IMG submission 201950) | Peat permafrost microbial communities from Stordalen Mire near Abisko, Sweden - Fen_T0_3 | ecosystem: Environmental > Terrestrial > Soil > Wetlands > Permafrost | place: Sweden: Abisko...
CCGCAGACCGCCACGAAAGGAAGATTGACGAGATTGCCACCGTACGGGATTCGAGCCAGAAACATTACGGTATAAACTGCCAATACCAGCGTGGTTGCCGTCAAGGGCCACCGGCTCCGCATCGGCTGACGCAGCATAAACCAGCGCAGGCCCATCAATTGCATCAGGAAAGAAATCAGATAAAGCTCATTGGCCGTCATGCTGCTGAGTACGGGAGGCACTTTTCCCTCCAGCCCCTGCAGAATCAGCTTGACCAATCCCACGACCTGCCCGCCCGCAAACCAGCGCATTCCCTCGACGCGGCGGTTATACAAGGCAAGCAAAGTGATACAAACGGCAAAGACGATCGCCGTGGCAATATTCGAGAAGAAAAAGGTTCCGTAATCCATCGATCGAACCACAGGGACTGCCGGAGAGAATTGAAAGGCAATCGCTCTACTGGTAGTTTATCGGCAATCAACGCTTTTAGACGAATTATGGCGCAATGAAGCCAACCGGCCGCCAAACGACATCCTCCGGCAGAGCCGGGGAATACCCTCGCTCTTTAGCCGGTCATTCATGTCATTCGCACTTCCCACCACAACAACCTGCGCTTTTCATCCCGATGGCACGGAAGATCGTCATAGCCGGGCACCAGTCGGAGAATGCCGACTGCAAGAGGTTAAGGCCGGCAAAAGCTGTCAACCAGAGCCAGTTCGGAGAGAAATAGTGCGCCAGGCCAAGCGACAGTAAAATCACAACACCTGCCATCAGTCGTAGAGCGCGTTCAACTGTCATCGAGTTTCTCCTTGATCTGTGCTGGGCTCGCGTGCGATCTCGGAATCTTTGCGCGAGTGAACCAGGTAGTAGAGGATTGGAATCGTCGGCCAGGACAGGAAGGTCGAAGCGACGGCTCCAGCGATCAGAGACAAGGCAAGTCCCTGAAAGATGGGGTCTGAGAGAATCACGCTTGCGCCGACAACAACGGCGGCTGCGGTCAGCAGCATGGGGCGGAAGCGTGTCGCGCCGGCGTCGATCACTGCTCCGGCCAGCGGCATTCCCTGGCGTATGCGAAGCTCAATAAAGTCAACGAGAATAATCGAATTACGCACGATGATGCCGGCCCCGGCGATGAAGCCGATCATCGATGTAGCGGTGAAGAATGCGCCGAGCATTGCGTGCGCAGGCATGATACCGACTAGTGTCAGCGGAATAGGCGCCATGATGATCAGAGGCACGATGAAGGAACGGAACCAGCCGACCACCAGAACGTAAATGAGGATGAGTACCGCGGCAAAAGCGAGGCCCATATCGCGAAAAACTTCGATCGTGATCTGCCACTCGCCATCCCACTTCATCGAGTAATGATCGGTGGACTCCGGCATCGCCGAGTTGTAACGGGTCAGAGTGTATCCGGCGGGCAGCGTGAGATGGTCCAGAGCCTTGTTCATCTTGAGAATGGCGTAGACTGGACTTTCTTCTGCCCCAGCCACATCCCCAGTCACATACACCACGCGGTGCAGATTCTTGTGATAGATAGCAGGCTCGATCGTCTCGTGAGTGATGGTCACCAACTCTCGCAACGGGACCATCGTGCCGTCGGCTCCGGGCAGATGAATACTCTCAAAGGACTGCTCGGAAGATCGATCCGCACGTGTGAGTTCGACGGTGATTGGGACAGGCTCTCGCGAGCTTCGGTCATGATCCAGACCAACCTCAAGTCCCGATGTTGCCAGCGCCAGCGTTCGAGCCACATCGGAGACGGCAATACCGTGCTGCGTGGCCTTCACCTCATCGACATGAATCGCAAGTCTCTGCTGCGCGTCTTCGACATACCAATCGGTATCTACGACTCCCGCGGTTTGCTGAAAGATGGTCTTGATTTGTTGCGCGACGCGGGTCTGTCCGTCGAGATCCGGTCCGTAGACCTCGGCCACCAGCGTTTGCACTACGGGCGGGCCCGGCGGCACTTCGCTGACTTGAATGCGCGCGCCGTACTGATTGCCAATGGCGATCAGCAGAGGGCGCAGTCGCTTGGCAATCGTGTGGCTCTGGTCGCTGCGCTCTTTTGCGGGCAGCAGATTGACCTGAATGTCCGCCTGATTTGGCAGGCGGCGCATATAGTAATGGCGCACCAGGCCGTTGAAGTTATAAGGGCCGCTGGTTCCAGCATAGACCTGATAGTTGAGCACGTCGGGCTGCCGTGCAAGCTCGCTTCCCAAGGCCTGCGCTACACGAGCTGTCTGTTCTAGCGGCGTTCCATCGGGCATGTTGATAACGACCTGGAGTTCGCTCTTGTTGTCGAATGGCAGCATCTTGACGCGCACCAGTCCCAAGGGAACCAGCGCCATGGATGCGAACAGTAGCACAATAACACCAGCGAAAAAGAAAGCCCGATTCCGCGCCGAGTTGATCAGCGGCATCATGACCCGGCGGTAGGTCCGTGTTCTCCAGTTTTCCTGTTCCTGCTCCGGCTGGTGCGCTCCGGCCAGATGCTTGCCGAGAAGCCGCAGCGCCGCCCAGGGCGAAACCACGAAGGCCACCATCAGCGAGAAGAGCATGGCCGCGGAGGCGCCCACTGGAATGGGGCGCATATAGGGACCCATCAAGCCACGGACAAAGGCCATGGGCAGCACGGCGGCAATCACTGCGAAAGTGGCGAGGATGGTGGGGTTTCCAACCTCGGCAACCGCTTCGACCGCAACTTCACTCATTGGGCGGCCGTGATTTTCGTTCAGCCCGAAATGGCGAACCATGTTTTCGACGACGACAATCGCATCGTCGACAAGAATGCCGATCGAGAAGATCAACGCGAAGAGAGTGACTCGATTGATGGTATAACCAAGGAAATAGAAGATCGACATGGTGAGCGCGAGTGTGACCGGAATGGCCAGCAGCACCACTCCCGACTCGCGCCAGCCGAGGAAGATGGCGACCAGCAGCGTAACGGAGAGCGTTGCCAGCAGCAGGTGCTCCAGCAGCTCATCCGATTTCGCCTTTGCTGTTTCGCCGTAGTTGCGTGTGATCGTCATGGTCACATCGGATGGGATGGTAACGCCCTGCATCTCATGCACGCGCTTGAGCACGGAGTTAGAAATGTCGGTTGCGTTGGTGCCCTTGCGCTTGGCCACGGTAATGGTAACGGCAGGATATTGGCGCGGAGCCTGGGATCGACCCGCACTGACATTGGTTGTTCCAAAGAGAACATAGTCAGACGGATCAGAAGCTCCGTCGATGATCTGGTCGGCAACGTCTCGCAGGTAGACGGGGCGGCCGTGATCGACAGCGACAACGACTGCTTCAAGATCTTCGCGCCTAGTGAAAAGATTTCCAGCGTCGACGCGAATCTCGGTGTTGTTCTCCGCAAAGCTGCCCGCCTGTACGCTGGCATTGGCAGCCTGTAGATGGCCTACGATGGCCATCGGCGAAAGGCCGTAGGCATTCAGCTTCGACGTGCTCAGCACCACGCGCATCGAGCGCGGAAGTCCGCCGATGATTGTCGTCTCGGAGACGTTGTCAACCTGTTGGATGCTGTGCTGCATTTCGTCGGCGATGGCACGCAACTGATAGCCGTTGTAATGTTCGCCCCAGAGTGTCAAAGACAGGATTGGAACGTCGTCGATGGAGCGGGCCTTGATGATCGGCTGGGAAACTCCGGGCGGCATCCGGTCGAAGTTCGAATAAAGCTTGCTATAGACCTTGATGAGCGCATCTTCTTGTGAAGTGCCGACGAGAAAGCGCACGATCACCAGGCTCTGACCGGGCATGGACGTGGAGTAGACATACTCGACGCCGGAGATCTGATGCACCAAGGTCTCGATGGGCAACGTAATGCGCTGTTCCACCTCGGCCGGTGAGGCTCCGGGCATTGCTGTTGCGATGTCCAGCATGGGAACGAGAATCTGCGGTTCTTCTTCGCGCGGGATGATGGCGACAGCGAAGATTCCGAGCGCCAACGAAGCGGCTATGAAGAGCGGCGTCAGTTTGGAGTTGAGAAACGCGTGCGCCAGCCGGCCGGCAATACCGAGGTCGTGATTGTTTGTCGGATTCGTCATCGCTGGATCTCGATTCTCTTGCCAGACAGATCGCGGTCGCCGGGAAGATCGACCAGCTTTTCACCGGCTGAGATGCCAGACAGCACTTCGACAAGCTCTCCCCGAGCCGCACCTAATGTGATCGAGCGGAGTTGCGCAATACCGAGGCCGTCGAGAACATACACGCAGTTCAGCGAGCCGCGCAGGACCACTGCTGAGCGCGGAACCAGAATCACCTGGTGTGTGCCGGTCGCAAATTCGGCGGCTCCGTACATCCCCGTGTGCAATTGGCTTGAAGGAGCCAAGTCGATCTTGACCAGAAAACTATGGCTCGACGGATCGGCGGCAGGAACGATCTCCGCAACGGTTCCAAAGACTTCGCCAGTGGAGACAGCATTGAACACGATGGGAACCTTCATCCCTTTGCGAATGTTCCCAATCGTCGACTCATCGACCGCGGTCTGAAGTTGCAAGGGACCGGCGCTTTCGATCTGGAGCAACGGCACGCCAGGCGCGGCCATCGTTCCGGGATCGACCATCCGGGCCGTCACCACCCCGGCAAAGGGCGCGTGTAAATGCGAATAACTCAGCATGGCGCGTGCACCGTTTTCCTGGGCTCTGGCCGCGTCTGCTTGCGCGCGCAAGGCATCCACGCTTGCCTTGGCAGCTTCGGCTCGTTGCGCCACCTCGTCCATCTCCTGCGGACTGACGCTCTTCTCGGCCTGCAATTGCTTGTATCGAGCCAGCGTGCTGGCGGCGAGCGCTGATTGGGTTTGCGCCGCGACCTGCTGGCTCTGCATAGCCTTGACCGCGGCCTGTGCCTGGTCCGTAGAGGCGCGTAGAGTTGCATCATCGAGCACGGCAAGAGTCTGCCCTGCCCGCACATTGTCTCCCTCATGCACCAGCACTTGCTGGATGCGTCCAACGACCTGGGCTGAGATCGTTGCCGACTCCCGCGCGTGCAAGGTCCCTGTAGCGCGCACCATCATGGGAGCCTCTTGCTGGCGACTTTCGACGACTCGCGCCGAGACAGTCTGTACGGTTGCCGGTGAGACAGGCTCGGTCGAGTGGCACCCGGCTAACAGTGCCGAAGAGGCGGCTAACAGGCAACCAGATAAAAGCACTTTCATTGCAATTCCTCCGCCGCTTCGGGAGTCAGTGTCCCCTTCGCGTAAAGTTGTGCGGCATAGGCCGAGGCGTTTCCATAAACGGCGCGCCAGTAGTTGGCCTGGCTCTGCCTTTCGGCATCCTCGCCGCGCAGGAGATCAGTAATGGTCGCAAGGCCCGCCGTGTAGCGATTGTGCAAGATGCGCAGGCTCTCGGCCGATTGATCCATGGCGGCTCGTGCCGTTTCCATGGACAGTTCCGCTGTCCGGCGCTGAATGTGCGCCTGGCTTACGGCAAGACGAACACGCTGCTGGTAAGAGGCTAACTGCGCGTCGATCTTTTGCTTCGTCGCCGTCTCTCGCGCGAGCTCGGCGCGTTTGCCGAAGGGCAGAATGTCGATTCCGATCTGAACTCCTGCAACCCAGTGATTGCCGCCGGAACCAGTCAGCGATCCGCGATCTTCCTGCCAGTTGCCGTAGGCGCTCACATGCGGTCCAAAGCTCGACCTCGCTGCTCCCACGGCCTGGGCTTGCGCCGATTGCCCTTCTTTCATAGCGGACAGATCAGGACGCGTCTTTGCGGCTGTGGCCAACTCCTGATCAAGTGGCTGCGAAGGAAACATGTGTGCTTCGATGGGCCGCAATGCGGTTGCTTGCAGTTCCGTGTCGCCCATCGCTTCTCGCAATTGCGCCCATGCCAACTCAAGGTCGCCTTGAGCGGCAATCAACTCCTGCTTGCGCGCGGCCGCGTTCACCTCGGCAGACATGCGGTCCGACTCGACCGCAAGTCCCGCTTTGACGTGGTCCTGGACCGTGCTGAGCAACGCCGCGGCCGTCTCCTGTTCATGCTGGGCTACATCGACTTCTCGCTCGGCATAGAGCACCGATTCGTAGGCTTGCACAACGTCGAGTACGATCTTCTGATTGACCGCTTTTGCGTTCGATGCGGCACTCTTTTTCATCAGGTCTGCGCCGCGAATCGCCCTCTCTGTTTTGAATGAGTCGAAGGCCATCCATGAGCCGGAGAAACTGGTCGAAAAGTTGCCGATCGGTTGAGGCCTATTGAGGCTATTCAAAGCAAAATCGGCCTGAGTGAATTGACGCTGCCGAAGCCGTGTTCCGAAGGCATACACGGGGTCATCTCCACGCGAAATATCTTCAGTGAAACTGAGTTGCGGCAAGAGAGCCGTACGCGCCAGGCGGGATGATGCGCAGGCAGCCTCTTGGTCGGCATGAGCGACTGCAATCTCCGGGTTCTGCCCCAGCGCACGGTCAATGGCCTGCCGAAGCGTCATTTCCGTTGTCTGCGCTCCGGCTCCGCCACTCCAGATCGAGCAGAAGATCAAGAGCCAATTGACTGAATTTCGGTTGTGCTTCATCGGTTGCACTATCCTTTTTTTGCGTTCACTAGAGTAAAGTCATGCATTGATGGATTCGTTACAAAATTTGCGCATCTAAATTCACAGGGGGCAAACTCAGCAGGTTGGTGCGGTTCAACTTCGAGGTGCCCGCTCCAAGCGCTGGCACATGAGCACTATCCGTCTTTTCGTTCTATCCTTGGAATGCCTGCTGCGTGGTATCCCTGCCACGCCAACATTGCGCAGCATTCTCCACGCACGTCCTTCAGGAGTCACTGATGACAGCCGAATTGATCCATCGCCTGCACTTTGCTTTCACCATCACCTTTCACTACCTCTTTCCCCAACTAACGATGGGGCTGGCATTGCTGATCGTGATACTCAAGTCGGTGGCGCTCAAAACCGGCAGTGAGCAGTGGGACCGGGCGGCGCGCTTCTGGGGACGCATCTTCGCCATCAACTTCGTCTTTGGCGTGGTCACCGGTATTCCGATGGAGTTCGAGTTCGGCACCAATTGGGCGCGCTTCTCGCGGCTCTCCGGCGGGGTAATCGGCCAGCCCTTGGCCATGGAGGGCGTTTTCAGCTTCTTTCTGGAATCGGCTTTTCTTGGTCTTTTTCTTTATGGCGAAAAGCGCATTTCGAAACTCATGCATTGGTTTTCGGCAGTGATGGTCTTTGTGGGGTCGTGGATTTCAGGGTTCTTCATTATTGTCACTGACGCCTGGATGCAGCATCCGGTGGCCTATGATCGCTTGCCCAACGGCCAATTCGAGGTGCTGAGTTTCTGGCAACTGCTGATGAACCCATGGGGCCTGCTGCAATACGCACACAACATGACTGGCGCAGTGATTACCGCATCGTTTGTGATGGGCGCCGTGGGCGCTTTTTATCTTTTGGAAGGCCGCCTGGAAAACTATGGCCGCATCTTCCTCAAGATCGGTGTCATTGCAGGCCTCGTCTCGTCGATCCTCATTATCTTTCCTACCGGCGACCTGCACGGCAAGTATGTCGCGCGCTATCAGCCGGCCGCCATTGCCGCAATGGAAGGCCTCTTCAAAACAGAAAACGGTGCTGGCCTGGTGCTGATGGGCCAACCCAACGAAGAGACCGGCCAGATCGACAATCCGATCGTGGTGAACGATCTGTTGAGTTTTCTGATCTATGGAACGACCAAGGCCGAAGTGAAGGGACTCGACCAGATTCCGCATGACCAGTGGCCCACTGCGCTGCCCCTGCTCTACTATGCCTACCACATCATGGCCGGACTCGGAACCTGGTTTGCACTGCTGATGATCGTCTCCGCATTTCTGCTCTGGCGCAAGCGGCTTCACACGGCGCGGTGGGTATTGTGGGCGCTGCTGTTGAGTTTCCCGCTTCCCTACATCGCCAACACCGCTGGCTGGATGACCGCTGAACTTGGCCGCCAGCCCTGGCTCATCTACGGTTTGATGCGCACCAGCGAAGGCTACTCGAACACTGTCTCTGCAAGCAACGGACTCTTCACACTGCTCGGCTTTATGGGGCTCTACCTGCTGCTGGGCATTCTCTTTACCGTTCTGATCTATCGCGAAATCAGCAACGGGCCAGAGCCGAAGGCCATTCCCGCCGGCGTGGTTCATGCCGATTGACAATTGCCGCTCGTCTTTGACGGCCTGACGTAATAGGAGCTTTTCATGATGGGTTTTATCTGGTTCTGGCTTGTTGCCGTGATGATCGTCGGCTATGTGGTGCTCGATGGCTTTGACCTCGGCGTAGGCGTGCTTCACTTGTTTCTGGTCCGCACCGAAGCCGAACGCCGTACGGCACTTGCCAGCATTGGCCCGGTCTGGGACGGCAATGAAGTCTGGCTGCTCGCTGGCGGCGGCACTCTTTACTTCGCCTTTCCGCTGCTCTACGCTTCGGCTTTCAGCGGGTTCTATCTTCCGCTAATGATCGTGTTGTGGCTGTTGATCCTGCGCGGCGTGAGCCTGGAACTGCGTAACCACGTCGAAGTCGGCGTCTGGCGTGCATTGCTTGACGGGCTCTTTGGCCTATCGAGCGCCTTGCTCACGATCTTCTTCGGCGCCGCCTTAGCCAACGTGCTGCGCGGCGTTCCGCTGCAGGCCGACGGCTATTTCTTTCTGCCTCTGTGGACCAACTGGCAACCCGGCCCGCATCCCGGCATTCTCGACTGGTATACGGTGATCGGCGGCCTCGTCGCGCTCGTCGCGCTCACGCTGCACGGCGCTCTCTGGCTCACCATCAAGACGTCGGGAGATCTGGCCGAGCGTGCGCGACGTATCGTGAATCCGCTGTGGCTGGTGCTGCTGGCGCTCACTGTGGTTAGTCTCTTCGCCACGATCGCTGTGCGTCCGGTGAGTCTGAATAATTACTTCAATTACCCATTCACGTTCATCGTTCCCGCGGGCGTCGTCGCCGCTCTAGGCTCTGTCTGGCTCTTCAATCGCAAGGTCCAGCCGGTCAAGGCGTTTCTCTCTTCCGGCCTCTATCTCTTCTTCATGCTCGCCGGAGCCTGCTGGGGACTGTATCCCACGTTGCTGCCCGCTACCACCGGGGCCGATCGCGACATCACCGTCGCCCGCGCCATCTCCGGACCGCACACGCTCGCCGTCGGCCTGGTCTGGTGGAGCTTCGGCATGGTGCTGGCCCTCGGCTACATTGTGTTTGTCTATGGCAAGTTCCGCGGCAAGGTGGATCTGCTTGAGAGTGGGCATTGAGCGTATAGAGATGCTCCCCTGAACCGTGAATCGAGAAGTTAATGGGGCCCCTTTGATTTCGAGGCCCATCAATTCCATTTTTACTCAACCGTCAAAGTGATGCTCGGTGAGGTGTGCGAGAGCGTGCCCGAGGTTCCGGTCACGGTTACTGTGCAGTTCTGCAGGGGATGAGCGAAACACCCGCTGGAGTTGCAGCCACTCATGCCAGCGACTGCCGCGGCACCAGGGGCAGGCAGCAAAAGAGTCGAAAGAATGCGGCTGAACCGCCTGCCACGCCGCCGCTCCTGCTCAACCTTGGGAAGATATGTCCGCAACAGTCAATTACAGGGCATCCACACGTGCTGCAGTGCATGTGTGAACGGTTCCAAACGAAGGGTTTTGTCCAAATCGCGCAAATCGGAAAGGCCGCCTCTCCATTTCCTCGGTGACGCCTCAAGGCGTGTTGGAGGATACGAAGATGACGGCCATTCCTACTCGCTCTCATGCTCGCGCGCTCGAACTGCGTGAGCTAAGGGTTGACGGTCTCCTTAGAACGCCGTGTAAGTGTAGTCGACCGAATGCCAGAATCCTGCGCTTTGCCACATCAGTCGGACATATACCGTTTCTCCAGCTGTGGGCAAGCCGCTGACTTCCGCAGTTAAGGAAGTGGTTGCCGCGCCCTTGTAGATATTTGAGGAGCCGGCTCCCTTTGTTCCCACGTATAGACCATACTGGGTAGCCGCGGGGTTGGGAGCTGACCAGGTAAACGTTGCGGTTGTACCCGGGAGTGTTGTACCGGGTGTGGGGTTGGTAATGGCAGCCGGAGTGACCGCTCCAAAAGCCGTGTACGTATAGTCGACCTGCTTCCAGAATCCTCCGACGCACCACATCAGGCGGACGTACACCTTTCCGCCGGTCGTGGGTAAGCCATTGACTACGGCTGATAAAGAAGTTGTTGCCGCTCCCTTGTAGATGTTGGAGGAGCCGACACCCGTTGTTCCCACGTACAGACCATATTGGGTGGCCGCCGGGTTTGAGGCTGACCAGGTAAAAGTTGCCGTTGATCCCGGAAGCGTTGTGCCGGGTGTGGGACTGGTGATGGCAGCAGGAGCGACCGCTCCAAACGCCGTGTACGTATAGTCGACTTGCTTCCAGAATCCTCCGCCGTACCACATCAGACGGACGTACACCGTCCCTCCGGTCGTGGGCAAGCCGCTCACAACAGTGGACAAGGATGTAATCAGGCCTCCCTTGAGGATATTGGAGGAGCCAGCTCCCGTGGTTCCGACGTACAGGGCGTATCCCGTGGTCCCCGTTCCGGGAGACCAGGTAAACGTCACAGTAGAGCCGGCAAGTGTCGTACTCGGAGCAGGGGTAATGATCGCTGGCGCCACCGATGCGCTGGTGACCGTGAGCTGCGCAGGTGTGTTGGTGATGTTGTAGTTTGCCAGAGCAGCCGCCGGTGCGAGCGTGGCAGTAATCGGGTAGGTGCCAACAGGCGAATTCTTCACCGCCGTCGTGGTGTAGGTAGCCGTGATGCCCGGCAGGAAGCCAGTCAACGTGCCCGTGAAGACCGGGTTCGCTGTATTCACCACCTTGGTGGCCGCGTTAACGACGACTGAGGCGGCTGCCGGTGTGACGGTGACGCTGCCAGACGCATAGGTGATCACGTAGTTTGAGTTGACTGCTCCGGTGCATGAGGTCGGGTATGGAGAACCGGCAACATCACTCGTGGGAGTATAGGTGGCTGAGCAAGTCAAGCCGAACAGGCTGGCCAGTGTGTCTGGTGCAACCAATCCAGTCGGAATTGGCGTAATGGCTGGAACTGCAGAGCTGTATGCCAAAGTGGCGCTGCTAGCAGTTAACGTCAGGGGTGCTTGGCTGATGGCCAGTGAGTAACTCTGGCTGCCGGAGGCTGCGGTGCTATCGGTTGCGGTGATGGTAAATGAATATGCCGTAGCGCTGGCTTGGGTTGGCGTTCCTGAGATCAAGCCGGCGTTCGCTCCGGAGGTAGTCAGTGTAAGCCCCGGAGGCAGCGACGAACCACCGGCCAAAACGTACGTGTAGGGCCCAACACCGCCGATGGCGCTGACCGACGTGCTGTAGCTTGAACCATACGTTCCGCTGGGCAGAGCCGCCGTCGAGGGTGACAAGGCGAGGTTGACGGTAACGACGTACGATCCAAACGCCGAAACCGTGTAGTGGGAGTCACCCGTGTAGGAAGTAGCGCTGAAGGTATGCGTGCCGACAGAGAGTCCAGCGACCGGAATGGTGAGAGTATCACCGGTTCCTGTAAACGTGCCCGTGTAGGTTGAGCCGGTCTGCGCGTCGGTCAGCGTGACGGTTCCGGTGGGATACGCCGCGCCAGAGACGGCAGGAGTCAGTATCACGACAAGATTCGCGGTGCTGCCGTAGGCAATGGTCTGCGGCAGGCCGTTGGGTCCGGTCAGTTCCGGCGCGATGTATGTGAATGTGCAGACAGGAGGATTCAGGCTGCTCAACGCAATGTTGCTGGTCAGCGTGTCGTTGTTGCCGCTGTTGGCAACGAGAACATTGTAGGCAGTGAGGAAGTTGCTCGACACAGCGCCCGGACCAACAGTCAAGTTGACGTATTGTCCCGTTCCCCCGCTGTAGTTGCCGGCGCCCCAGACAGCCGTAGATTCAGCAGGTGATGTTGAATTGACCAGGCTGGAGAGCTTGGCCGGGAAAGTGACATTGTCCAGCGTGATAGACAGCGGATTGGTCACGGCAGATCCGCCCGTGCTGTTGCTGTTGTACTCTCCGGTGAGTTCCACCGTTCCATTGCTCGAGGCGTCGTTCAGGAAGACAAGATTCTGCAGCAGGATATTCGAGTAGTTCGGGAACGCTGTTGTGGAATCGCCGCTGCTGTAATACGGCGTGAATACAATATCCGCCTTGTGATCCAGGAAGCAGGAGTTCGAGTACTGAATGCCGGTGACCAGGCCGCCGCGATCATTCGCGGACTTGATGCGGACGGCAGTTGAGTTTGTGTCTCCGTAGTTGGCGGCATAGGTCGTGCCATTGACAGTGCCCGCGCTTCCGATGGCGCTTCCATAACCTGACCATGCATTGCCCACCGACATATTGTTATCGAAGAGAGCATTGCTTATACCCGCTGTGGTGTAGCTGCCGATGGACTCGCCATGGCCTGCGAAGAAGTGGTTGTTGGTGACAGAGATGTTTTTGCTGGAAGCTGTGCCCGAGGCGCCAAGCGCCACGTTGTCGTCGCCGTCGGAGATCCACGAGCGTGTGATGGTGACGTCCGTGGCGTTGCCCGGATCGATTCCGTCCGTGTTGCGCGCATAGGTTGGCGTCACGATCTTGATATCCCAGGCGGTGAAGCCGGTGACGGCGCCCGTGGTGGAGACGTGGAACATGGGCGCGTTAAAGATGGAGATTTTGTAGAGAGTAATGTTGCTCGAACCAGTATCCATCTGGATGAAGCGCGGGTTCTGCTGGTTGCCTACGCCATTGGCGGCGGCAGACAGACCCCACCAGCTATAGCCTTCGTAGCCGGACATGGGGTTGAGCAGCGTGTCTCCGCCGCGGCCGTTCAACTTGCCGTAGCCCATGATGCCGACGTTGGTCGATCCCTTCGGAATATCGATCAGCGCCTTGCAGTTTTTGGGTGCGCTGTTGGAGTTGATGGTTCCGCAGGTGTTTGTCCCGGCAACCATATCGTAATCTTGCGCGTTGCGCGAGAAGTAAAGCGTCACGCCCGGATCGACCAGCAAGGTCACGTTGGAGGGCATCGAGAGCGGTCCGCTGAGGAAGGCATCGTAACTGTTCGCGGTATCGGCGGACAGTTCGACGGACAGCGTCGTCGTGGAACTGGTTGCCAAGGCCGTCGCGGAGCAGGCATTCAAGGCTGCCTGAATGCGTCCGCCGTCTGGATTGGTGACCGTCGGATTAATCAGGTTGGGGTTGGTGAGCACCGTGCTTCCACCGTCGATCGAGGCAGGAATGTCGTTGTTCACATCGGCGATGTCCGCAGTCAATTGCTTGCAGACTGCCGGGAAGGACGGCTCAGTAGCAGCGCTGGCGCGGCTGTCGCCGGTGGCCGCAGGCGCCACCACTTCGATTGATGTGGAAGCTGAGCTGCTGAGACCGTAATCGGCATTGGCGGGATAGCTGGCATAAATCGTATGAGCGCCGGCCGTGACGCCACTGATCGACCAAGCACAGAAACCGCTCGATAGGGTGCAGGTGGTTGCTGCGGCACTATCCAAATAAAGCGTCACGATGCCCGGCGCCGTGCTGGGCGAGACTGTAACTGTTCCGGTGACGGGAGTGCCCAAGGTTGAACTGGTGTTGTTCACGGCCAGCGTGGTTGTTGAGGCCGTCTGTCCGGCTGCCAGGACATAAATGCTGTAGGTGGAGGAAGTGCTGCCGGCGAAGTTCGAGTCGCCGCTGGCATAGACCATGGTGATGTAGTTCATTCCCGCGGGCAGCGTTGTGGTGGTCAGCGATGCTTCGCCGCTGGCATCCAATGCTCCGGAAGACAACGCCGTGCAACTGCCGGATGGCGCAGAGCAAACCTGATTTGTGCCGACGCTGTCGTAGAACGCGTATGCTCCTGTGGGAATCACTCCCGCTCCCGGCGTCTGCGGACGGCCCAGGATGGTCACCCTGCCGCCCAACGGTACCGAGCCAACGCTTGTGGTAGGAGCAAACGCGTTCACCTGTGCGGCCAACGTACTCACCGGATTCCAGGTGGACGATTGGCCTGAAGAGAGCTTGGTGGACGGGACAAAAGTAGAAAGGAAATTCACCGGATAGTACTGTGTCGCTTGCGCCGCAGTGAGCTTCAATGCGCTGGACTCGCGCGTACCCGTCACTCCCGAGCCGCTGTTGCCTCCGCTCGGAACCGCGGCAAGGTCAGATGCGGCGGCGCTGGAATAGTTGTAGAGAATGGATGGATTCGTGGTGTTGAAAAGCGTCGACGGATAAGGATAGTCGGTGCATGTTACTGGATCGCTTCCGGTGCAAAGCGTCGGATCGGTGAATGCCTGTGTGTTGTATTCGCCATAGGTCGAAGTGTTCAGATACTGCGAGGCTCCATCCCAGCCGATCCATCCCTTCGCGTTGACCTGATCCACTGAGGAATTCAACATGACCCAGGTGGAGTAGGAAGACGGGTAGCTACCCGTGCTGATATTCCAAGGGCGGCCATAGTACAGATTGGTCATGCCGGTGCTTTGCGACATCAGATTGCAGCCGTTGCAGATGAAGCCGCTGAGGTAGTCGGAGCTGGTGCTGAAGGAACTGTTGGTGGTGCTGGTTGTGCCGGTTGGATAGCGCTTGTTCTGCGCCTCGATCGTCGCCAGACCCGTTGGGGTAGTGCCATGCCAGGTGGTGAAGAAGTTGGTGTGATCGAAGACCAAAGCTGCGTCGCCGAAGACGTAATCCACGTCGCCGACGATCAAGCCCTTCCACATATACTGGCGCGCCACGGTGCAATAAGTTCCGCAGCCGATGCCGGAGGCATAGAGCGTGTCCTGCTGACTGAGCAGGTTGACGTTGTTGAGAATGGCGCCATCGGAGTTCATGAACAGTGCCAAGGCCTGCGCGCCGCAGAGCTGGTTGTTGTTATACAGGGTCTGCAAGACTCCTGGGGTAGAGAGCTGAGTACAGGTGCTTGATCCGTTGCTGGACGCGCCCCATAGGGTGGTCGTGCTTGGATTCGTATCGAAGGTGTTCTGAATGGTCAGGTTTTCGGCATAGAAGTTGTTGGGCGTGTACGTCGTACTTCCGACTGTAACCTTGCTCACGTCAAGGGTTGCCGATCCCTCATCGCCACCCTTTCCCAATGGGCCAAGGCCGAAGCCGGCCGGCAGATTGCCGGAATTGAACTGGCCGGTTGGCCACGCGCCATTTTCGCCGGTAAGGATCACCCGTGTCGGGTCGCCGCCCAGGCCGCGCAGTTGCACGTTGGGATAGCTGATGGCATTCTGGCCGGTGTAGGTGCCGGGCTTGATGTAAATCGTTCCGCCGGTGACCGGCAGTGCTTGCAGTGCATTCGTCAAACTGGAGTAGTTGCCGGTTCCATCGTCAGCCACCACCATGGTCGATGCGCCGACCGTTGCCGTGGTCGGCGCATTGCCGTTCACGGTGTAAGAGATCGATGCCGTCGAACTGAGGAAGTCGGTGGAGTCGGTCGGGCAGAAGGTGGCATACAACGTATACGTGCCAACCGGCAGATAGGTAGAAGCGTCAACAGTCGGCGTCGAGGTTGTGGTGCACGAAGGCTGGCTGGTCACGCTGTAAACGAAGTTGCCCGCGATGCCCGACTGCTCCGTGGCATTGAGTACGCCAGCGCCAAGAGCCGCGCTGACATATTGGCTGGCGGCACTGGGCGACCAGACGATATTGGCGCCCTGCTTCGTGACGGTGAAGGTGCCCGAGGCGGCGCTCGAAGGAAGGAACGAACCCTGCTGCGGGAAGGCCACCATAAATGAGTGCGTACCCGCCGTCAAACCGGAAAGATCCAGGGTGAGCGATGCGCCAAGCCCTGCCGTGCCGGTGAAGTTGTAGGGCGTAACCGTTCCACCATCGATGCTGATGTTTACGTGGTTGGCAGTGGTCGGTCCCGAAGTGATCGTCGTCGAGCCGTCTGTCGATGTGCCGTTCGCCGTCACCGTAATCGGGAAACTGACCTCCACACCACTGGCCGCGTAGATCGGAGTTGCCGTCGACGCAGTGCCAATCGTTGTCGTCGTGTTGTATCCCTCCTGATTCGCCGTGCCGGTCAGGGTCAACACGCCTGGGGCTGCGGTAGTCGGAGCGGTCGGTGTGAATGCAATGATGTCAGTTTCCGGGCCATTGCCGATGGCCGGGAAGTATGCCGTCAAAGTGCAGGCCTGGCCTCCAGTCATCGCACTGAGAAGATTATTGGAGAAGCTGCATCCACCCAGAGTGAAGTCACCTGCCTCGGCACCATTGATCGCGTTCTGCGCCCCAGAGGTGAGATTGCCCACATTGGTGAGCGTCGCTGTGAACCCAGTCGAATAGTCGGAGCCAAAGTCCTCGATCACTGATCCGCGCTGCACCTGGGTTACGGCGGTGATGCTCGCGTCCGCACTGTACACATTGCCCAGGCCATCCACGGCCAGACCTGCTGGGCTGGTCAATCCGCTCAGCACCGTGACCCCGGCCGACACTCCGCTCACCGGATACTCCGTCACGGTCGCGCCACTCTGCACATAGAGGTCACCGGCAGCATCCACGGCCAGCGCACCCGGCGTCACGCCGGAGACTGTCGACTTCGTATACGTGCCCGCCGCGCCCGGCGTCAGCTTATAGACCGCACTGTTGGTTGTATCTGCCACATAGATGTTGCCAAAGGGATCAATGACCAGCGAGGAAACCACCCCGAAGGCTCCCACCGTGCCAACCGTTACCTGGCAGAGCGAGGGCAGGATCGAGAAGGATGCCGGATAGGAACAGGCGGCTTGCGAGTTCGCGGTAACAGCCGATGGCGAAATACGGTAAAGGGTGCCCGCTGAACTCTGCACGTCGGCCACAAAGAGATTGCCGACCTGATCCACGGCGAGAGCCACAGGATTCGCACTGCCCAGGCTGCTCGGCGTATAGGCGAGCGTGGTTGCGCTATATGCCGTCGCGCTTCCGGTGCCCGCAGTGGTCACCGCCAATTCCTGGATCGTCGATGAACCATTCAGATAGAAGATGTTGCCCGTCGGATCCACCGCAAGCGCGGTGGGAGCAGCCGATAGCCCTGAAGCCAGGGTCAGCGTGCTCGATGGAGAGGCCGCCAGCGACTCCAGAATGCTGGTACCGCTCGCCTCATATACATTGCCCGCGCCATCTACTGCCAGCGCACTCGGCGTGTGCCCGCTGAGCAGAGCGTTGCTGGTGAACAGCTTGCTCGCTCCAGAAGTAGCGCCAGTGGCGCCGTCAATAGCCAGCACCGAACCGGAGACTGTTCCGCCCAAATTGAAGGATAGATTCTCTCCGCCAGAGGCTGCCAGTGTCATCGTTGCCGATCGCAAGCCGGCCGCGCTCGGAGTTGTCGTCACTGTCAGCGCGCAGTCCAGGCTTCCATCGCCGTTGAGCGGGTTGCATGAAGGCACACCGTAGCTGAAGTCCCCATTCGCTGAGGTTGTCAGCGTCGCCGAAGCCGCGGTTGCCGCCGGGAAATGAGCCTTGAAGGTTTGGGAGATCGGCACCCCGAGCGATTGGGCGGCAAGGCCCTGCGCCAGCACCTTGCGCACCTGCATGGATGTGGTCGTGCCATTCGTGACCGTGGTCGCGTCGTAGAGATACAGGTTGCCCTGCCCGTCGACCGCGACGCCAAGGCCGCTACCGTTGGCATAGGAGCCTCCGGTTGTGGTAAGTGTCCGAATGTATCCAGTCGCAATGTCGAAGAAGTGAACCTTGCCGCTGTCGCCGATATAGATGTTTCCCTGCGGGCTGACGGTCACTTTGGTGATGGCGTTATCCATAGCGGTCACGCTGTTGCCCAGATACGGCGTAGCGCCAAGCGTATTCGTGGAGCCCCCGCCCGCCAGCATGTAAATGTATCCGAGTGTGGGCGTGATGGTGGTGTTGTTGACGAAGATTGCATTCTTCATCGCCTGGCCGGCGATGTATCCTGCGGTTCCGGCTGCAAAATTGGTGCCGTCGCTTACAAAGAAGACGCGCAGGCCATGCGTCGGATCGGTGAAGACCATGTTGCCCGCCGCATCGACGGCCAACCCGATCTGGTATGCAGTCGAGCTGAAAGCTGAAGAGACAGAGCTGAACTGGAACGGGCATCCGTCGCCGTATGTGTCAAGCGGAAGCACCGCCGACGTATAAGCTGTGCTGTTTTGCGCGTAGGTGATGTTGCAGGCGGTGCCCAGCGCCTGCAACGGAGTTCCCTGCGTAGTGGTCGATGTGCCGTTGAGATTCACAATCGTGTACATATACCCCGCTGTGGGCGACGCATAGTACCCGAAGAGTTTCAGCGCTGCATACAGCGGGTTGTTGCCGCTGAAATAGCTCGAGGTCAGAGGTCCGAGCACCACGCGGTATCGGGAGGAGTTCGAATCGGCATAGTAGACGTTGCCGTATATATCAGCCGTCGCGCCGCGCGGCGCATTCGCTTCGCCCAGCTTGTTCGAGCAGGTGGTTCCGACCGAGGACCCCGGATACCCATCCTGGCCGACGCCGCCCGTGGCTGCGCCGGTGCCTTTTGTGGTTACGCAGCCCGCCATCAGTTGCATGGTGCCGACCTGGGCCGGAGTGCACAATGGCGATGCCGTGCGGCAGAGCATGTGGACCATCTTGTCTGTGTAGCCAGCCAGCAGGATATTGCCGTAAGGATCGATGCCGACTCCGCGTGCGCCAGTCACGGCCGCAGCAGGCACTCCCGCCGGAAACGGGCAGCCGTCGCCGGACTTGTCCACGGCGGCGCAGGATGTGCCGGCACCCGCCAACGCGGTCATCATTCCCGTGGTGGGGTTGATCATATGGAGAACGCCATTGACGTCGTCGGCCACAAAAAGATTGCCAAACGAGTCCACCGCCACGCCGCCGCGACCACCCGCGCCAAAAACGCCGTTCGCGGCTGGACAACCGTCGCCAAAACTATCCGTAGCCTTCGCGCTTGGCAGCGTTGGACAGGCGCTGCCCGCAGTCGTCGCAGTCGGCGCACTCCCTGCCAGAGTGGTCAGTGTATAGGGCAGCGCAACGGGGGTCTGTGCGGCTGAGTTCGACAGCGACAGCACGCACAGCACAGGCAGAACGATCAGGGCAAAGAAGAAGGAACGCCTCATGGCACTCTCCGAAAAGCTCTCAGATGGGTTTGGGATCAGACCGCCTTGTCTTCTTCCGCAATTCTTTCGGAGCAGGAAGTGGTCAGACCTCAGCAACCCGAGTATTATTGGCACTCGCCCATGCACTCGTCAAGCAAAACGTGCAATTAGCCGAAATTTATCCGGAATATACGATTTATCAGAAACATGGTCGCACGATTCTCGACATTTATGGTCCGACCACTAGATTCAGATGGATTGAATGTGGTCGATGTGAACTCGCGATCCTGAATCCCATCTCAGAATCGGGCCCGGCACCAGCCGCGAAGGTCTCTCCTCCACCTGAATTCGAGTCGGAGATGCCTGCAGCGACTGCTGACCACGCTGTCTGAATGGGGAATTAAGGAGAATTGCAACTGCAACTATTTCTCCGGCCAGGCAGGTTTTTTCTTGAATGGAAACTCGCTAAGAATGACGAAGACGTGAATGTGCGCAGCGGCTTTGTGGCGCGAAATGGGGGTCTTGGATGCTACGCATGCACGGCGTAGCATCCAAGACCCCCATTTCAAGAAAGACCGTGCAGCATCGAGCTTGCCGCCGGATCGTAGAATCCGCCCTGCTTTACATCTGGAAAGAAATCTCGTCCGTCCGTGCGGGAACCTCGCTGGAACCGGATACAAGCCTTCCCTGCCGGTTCTTGTAGCTGGCGATAATAAATTCTCGGAAGAGCGGATGCGGCTCCAGCGGTTTTGACTTGAACTCCGGGTGGAACTGGCAGCCCAGGAAGTACGGATGGCCAGGAAGTTCGACGATCTCAACATACGTTGAGTCGGGAGTCGTGCCGCTCAGCCGAAGTCCGGCGCCAGTCAGGAGAGCTTCGTATTCGCGATTGAACTCGTAACGATGGCGGTGGCGCTCGCTGATCTCGGTTGCTCCGCCATAGGCCTTGGCGGCAAGCGTGTCTTCCTGAAGAATGCAGGTCCACGCTCCCAGCCGCATTGTGCCGCCCATCTCTTCCACACCCAGCAACTCGCGCAGCTTATAGATAATGCGGTGCGGGCTCGCGGGGTCGAACTCGCTGGAGTTGGCATCCTTCAGGCCGCAGACATTGCGGGCAAACTCGATGCAGGCCGTCTGCATACCCAGGCAGATTCCAAAGTATGGCACCTTCTTTTCGCGAGCGAAGCGAATCGCGTTTAACATGCCCTCGATGCCGCGTTTGCCGAAGCCTCCGGGAACCAGGATGCCGTCGAATCCCTCTAACTGCGATTCATAACTCCGGTCTTCGGGGAACTTAGACTCCAAGCCCTCAGCCTCGATCCAGGTAACTTTCAGCTTTAAATTCTGTGAAATGGCTCCGTGAGTCAGCGCTTCTTTGAGCGATTTATAACTATCTTCATACTCGACATACTTTCCGACGATGCCGATATGGACCTCATCCTTCGGGTGATAGCAGCGTTCGACCAGAGCCTTCCACTGCGTCAGGTCGGCTTCGGGCGCTTCCTTGTGCAGGTATTTGAGAATGAGCGTATCCACGCCTTCGAGGGCAAAGCCAAGCGGCACTTCATAAATAGAAGGCACGGTCCGGGCGCCAATCACAGCCCGCTCTTCAACGTTGCAGAAGAGGGCAATCTTCTTCTTCATCTCGATGCCCAGCGGACGCTCGGAGCGGCAGAGCAGCAAGTCCGCCTGAATGCCAATCGAGAGCAGTTCCTTGACCGAGTGCTGCGTGGGCTTGGTCTTCAACTCTTGCGCGGCGGCGATCCACGGCACCAGTGTCAGGTGCACAAAGACCGTGTTTTCGCGGCCCAACTCCTGACGCATCTGGCGGATGGCCTCAAGGAAGGGCAGCGATTCGATATCTCCCACCGTGCCGCCAATCTCGACGATGGTCACGTCTGCGCCATTTGAGGAGACCTTCCGCATGGCGTTCTTTATTTCATTTGTCACGTGGGGAATCACCTGGACCGTCTTGCCCAGGTAGTCGCCGCGCCGCTCTTTCAAGATAATCTGCTCGTAAATGCGGCCGGTGGTCAGGTTGTTGTCACGCGACAGCGGCGCGTGCGTGAAGCGCTCGTAGTGGCCGAGATCGAGATCGGTCTCAGCTCCATCGTCTGTCACAAAGACCTCGCCGTGCTGAAAGGGCGACATGGTGCCTGGATCGACGTTGAGATACGGATCGAACTTCATCATGTTGACGCGCAGGCCGCGACTCTCAAGCAGGCAGCCGATGGAGGCCGCCGCCAGGCCCTTACCTAAACTGGACACAACTCCGCCCGTCACAAAGACATACTTTGCCGACATCAAGGCAACCTCTTAATTGATTTTTTGGGATGGCCAAAACAGGTGGACACTATCGAGTATGACAGAAGTTGGCGCGTCAAGGAAACAGAAAAAGCCGACGGATCGAAATCCTGCTCCGACGAACAATGTGTAACGTGTGTTTATTCAACCGTTTGCCTATGAGTTAATTCTCCCGGTCAAATCGGCCATTGATCGAGCGGATCGAATCGGCCTTGAAAAGCCGGACCATAATTTCCACAACGACCGATCAGGAAAAACGGTGATCGCGACGACGGTTGCAGCGCCATGCAAACTGACGGCCGCGGGGACTGTCGGTTAGAATCGCGGGATAGAGGAAGACATGCGCGATGCCATCTTAGTCACCGGAGGAGCCGGGTTTATCGGTTCAAACTTCATTCTTCAGTGGATAAAAGATACAAACTCCTCGGTGATCAACTTCGACCTTCTGACCTATGCCGGAAACCCGGCCAACTTAGCCTCGGTCGAAGGCAATACGCGTTACTCCTTGGCGGTAGGCGATATTTGCGATGCGGAACGCGTGGCCTCGCTGCTGCGCGAGCATCAGCCTAAGGCCATCGTTCACTTCGCGGCTGAGAGCCATGTGGACCGCTCCATCACGTCGCCCGAGTCGTTCATTCGCACCAATGTTCTTGGAACACAGGTTTTGCTTGACCAGGCAAGGCGCTATTGGTCGGAGCTCGACGAAGCTGACCGGTCGGCCTTCCGATTTCTTCACGTATCCACCGATGAAGTTTATGGCTCTTTGTCGCCCGACGATCAACCCTTCAGCGAAACCACAGCCTACGCTCCGAATAGCCCGTATGCGGCATCAAAGGCCGGCTCAGACCACCTGGCTCGTGCCTATTTTCACACCTGGGGCCTTCCAGTACTGACAACGAACTGCTCCAATAACTACGGGGCTTTTCAGTTTCCCGAGAAGCTGATTCCACTCATGATTCTCAATGCGCTTGAGGGCAAGCCGTTGCCTGTCTATGGCGATGGCGCCAACGTGCGCGACTGGCTCTTTGTGGAAGATCACTGCACGGCCATTCGCACCGTGCTTGAAAAGGGCCGCGTGGGCGAGACCTATAATATCGGCGGTAACAGTGAGCGCAAGAATCTCGATGTAGTGAATACCATCTGCGACCTAGTGGACGAGATGCGACCCAGTACGACTCTCGGCCCGCGCAGGAATCTCATCACCTATGTCAAAGACCGTCCCGGACACGACCGCCGCTATGCTATCGACGCCTCGAAGCTCGCGCGCGAGCTTGGATGGAGCCCCGCCGAGCGTTTTGAAACAGGGCTGCGCAAGACGGTTCACTGGTATCTCGACCATCCTGAATGGGTCGAGAGTGTGCGTACCGGCGCTTATCTTGAGTGGATCAGGCAAAACTACACGGAGCGTGTCGCGCGATGAAGGGAATCATTCTTGCCGGTGGATCGGGAACGCGCTTGTATCCCGTCACCAACGTCGTATCCAAGCAGTTACTACCCGTCTATGACAAGCCCATGATCTACTACCCGCTCAGCACGCTGATGCTGGCCGGCTTGCGCGAGATACTCATCATTACGACGCCGCAGGAAAGCAGCCGTTTTCAAGAGTTATTGGGCGACGGAAGCCAGTGGGGCATTCATCTCAGTCACGCCGTCCAGCCGAGCCCGGATGGACTGGCACAGGCCTTCTTGATTGGCCGCGAATTCATTGCGGGCGACGCGTGCTCGCTGATCCTCGGCGATAACATCTTTTATGGCCAGGGCTTCTCCCAACAATTGCAGCAGGCGGCCAAACTGGAACGCGGTGCAACCGTCTTTGCCTATCAGGTTGAAGACCCTGAGCGTTATGGTGTAGTTGAATTCAACCGCGAAGGCCACGCCGTCAGCCTTGAAGAAAAGCCAAAGGTACCCAAGTCGCGTTATGCAGTCACCGGCCTTTACTTCTATGACAAGAACGTGGTCGACATTGCTTCTTCGCTGAAGCCATCGCCACGCGGAGAGCTTGAAATCACGGACTTGAACCGGTGCTATCTCGACCAAGGACTTTTGAACGTCGAAATCATGAGCCGTGGCATGGCCTGGCTCGATACCGGCACGCAGGACTCATTGATTGAGGCGGCGCTTTTTGTCCAAACCATCCAGCGACGCCAGGGTCTCAGCATCGCCTGCCCCGAAGAGATCGCTTATCGTCAGGGTTTTATTACCGCGGCCGAGTTACAGTCACTTGCAGAAAAGACGAGTAAGAGCCGCTACGGTCAATATCTGCTTACCTTACTTCGTGAGCAAAAAATCAGCCCTAGGCTTATAAAGCCATGAAGATCACTGAGACATCGCTGCCCGGAGTCTTGCTTATAACACCAACGATTTTTCGAGATAGTCGTGGTGCGTTTCATGAAACATTTAACCAGCGCCAGATGGCAGAGGCTGGCCTGCCGACTGAGTGGCCACAGGATAACTTCTCTATCTCAAAGAAAAATGTGCTGCGCGGCATTCACTATCAGATCACCCAGCCGCAGGGAAAGTTAGTACGAGTGACTCAGGGCGCGGCTCTCGACGTAGCTGTGGATCTGCGCCGCTCTTCGGCTAACTTCGGACGTCATGTCGCTGTTCAGATCGACAGCGAAAAGTGTGAGATGTTGTGGATTCCGGTAGGCTTCGGCCATGCATTTCTTGCACTCACTGATGTTGTCGGGTTTTCTTATAAGGTGACTGATTCTTACTCTCCCGCCGGAGAGAGAACCATTCTCTGGAACGATCCCGAGCTAGCAATTCCCTGGCCGATCAATGTCGATAATGCAATCGTCTCCGACAAGGATCGCCAGGGCGCTCTGCTGCGGAATGCGGAGGTCTTCGCATGAGCAGCCAGCCGCGTATTCTCATCGTCGGCAACGCAGGGCAAGTCGGCGTCGAACTGCAACGCAGCTTCGCGGGCTTCGGCGAAATCATTGGCGTCGATCGCGAAAGTGTGGACCTTGCCGATGAGAAGCAAGTTCGCGCCCTGGTGCGCCATGTCGAGCCTGCGATCATTCTCAACGCTGCAGCATATACGGCCGTCGACCGCGCGGAATCGGAACTGGAGTTGGCTCATGCCATCAACGCAGAGGCCCCGCGCATCCTGGCCGAAGAGGCGCTGCAGACCGATGCGCTGCTTGTGCATTACTCGACGGATTATGTCTTCGATGGCGCGAAGCAGGAACCGTGGACCGAGGAAGACACTCCGGCCCCGCTAAGTGTCTATGGAGCAACCAAGCTGGACGGCGAAGAATCCATTCTCCAGACCGGCGGCAAGGTTCTAATCTTTCGCACCAGTTGGGTCTATGGCCCCCATGGGTCGAATTTTCTGCTCACCATGCTGCGCCTTGCCCGCCAGCGTGATGTCCTCTCCATCGTGAACGATCAGATCGGCTCTCCAACGACATCCATCGAGTTGGCCCGCGCAACGCACGCAGTTGTAAGTGGAGTGATGGCGGGACAATTGGGCAAGACGGAAGATTGGGCCGGTCTCTACCACATGACCTGTTCCGGCTCGACCTCCTGGTGCGGATTTGCGCAAACTATCTTTGACCGCGCCGGAGAGTTACTCGACGGTAAAGTGCCAGTGGTCACTCCGATCACTTCTGCAGAGTATCCCACGGCTGCAAAGCGTCCGCACAACTCGGTTCTATCGAATGCAAAGCTGGAGGCCCAGTTCGGCGTCAAGCTCGCATCGTGGGAGGCTGCGCTCGACACGGTCATCCAGGCTCTGGGTTAGGGCCGCGCAAGCCGCGAAATCTCGATTCCCGTACAATCAAATCAGGAGAAGATTCGCCGGTGAAGCGTGTCTATATGGACGCCAATGCCACCACGCCTCTGCTGCCAGAGGTGATGGAGGCCATGCGTCCGTACTGGATAGAGCGTTTCGGTAACGCCTCTTCGATCCATCTCGACGGACAGCAGGCGCACTCTGCCGTGGACCGCGCACGCGCGACGATGGCCGAGTTTTTCAACTGCCACGACGCCGAGGTTGTCTTCAACTCCGGCGGCACCGAAGGCGACAATACGGCCATCTTCGGACTGCTACGGCCGGGCGATCACTTCATTACTACATCCATCGAGCACTCGGCGATCTTGCAGGCTGCTCATCGCATGGATTCGCAAGGCGTGCAGACGACCTTTATCGCGCCGCAGCCGAGTGGACTGATCGATCCGGCGGATATTCAGAGAGCGCTAAGGCCCGAGACGCGACTGATCAGCGTGATGCTGGCTAACAACGAGACCGGCGTTCTGCAACCGGTGGAAGAGATCGGCAGAATTGCACGTGAGGCTGGCGTGATCTTCCACATCGATGCCGTGCAGGGTGCGGGGAAAGTCCCGTTGGATGTCCGCCGCTTCGGCTGCCATCTCTGCTCGATCAGTGCGCACAAGATGCATGGGCCCAAAGGCGTTGGAGCGATGTTTGTGCGTCGCGGAACGCCGATTGATTCGTTGATCGTAGGTGGCAGCCATGAACGCCGCCGCCGCGCTGGGACCGAAAATGTGCCGGGAATTGTAGGCCTTGCCAAGGCTGCCGAACTAGCCATGCTCTCGCTAGAAGATGGGACCATGGATCGCGTGGGGGCATTGCGCAATCGGCTGGAAAAAGAAATTCTCCGGCTTTCGGGAACAGGCGTAAACGGGACACAAACTTCGGGTGCCCCAGGTCTCGATTCTGAGATCTGGGAATCAACGAACCCCGTTCCTCGCGTAGCCAATACCACCAACATCTGGTTCGATCAGTTGGAGGGTGAAGCGCTGGTCATCGCACTCGATCTGAAAGGCGTTGCAGTCAGCGGCGGTTCGGCATGCCACTCCGGCGCAACAGAACCAAGCCATGTACTGATGGCCATGGGCCTCAACAAGACCCGCGCCCGCGCCAGTCTGCGTTTTAGTTTGCTCAAGACAGCGACTGACGCCGATGTGGACTATGTTTTGCATGTGGTTCCCGAAGCTGTCGAGCACCTGCGCGCGATTTCGCCGTTGGCTGCCGGAACGCTCGGCTAAAGAAACTGGAGACGCATTCTTCCCCATGGCGGAAAACAGAACCATTGCCGTAGCGATGTCTGGAGGAGTGGACTCCTCTGCGGTTGCGGCGATGCTCGCCCATGGGGGCGACGCGGTCGTTGGGCTTACGCTCCAGTTGTGGGATCAGACGCGGTTGGCCGGCAAGCATGGAATTCCCGATGCGCCGAAGGCGGGACGGTGCTGCTCTCTGGACGATGTGTATGATGCGCGCCGCGTGGCCGAACACCTGGGCATTCCCTACTATGTCGTCAACCAGCAAGAGCGCTTTGAGGCCGATGTGGTCCGGCCGTTTGTCGCCGAATATCTCGCCGGTCGCACGCCGATCCCTTGTTCGCTCTGCAACAACCACCTGAAGTTCGATCAACTCTTGAAGACCGCGCAGTCGATTGGCGCCGACCGCATCGCGACCGGCCACTATGCGGTGAACGAATACGACTCTGCGCGCGGACGCTGGATTTTGAAGCGGCCTGCCGATCTGGCAAAGGATCAGACGTACTTTCTCTTTGGCCTGACCCAGGAGCAGCTTGCCCACACGCTCTTTCCACTCGGACGCATGACCAAGCCCGAGGTGCGCGAGGTAGCCCGTCAGCACGGTCTTGCGTTGGCCGAGAAGCCCGACTCGCAGGAGATCTGCTTCATTCCCGGAGGCGACTACAAGCAGTTCCTGACAGCCTATTTAGAGGAACAAGGTCAGGCGCTGCCGGAGACGGCTGGCGAGTTGGTGGCCGCCGACGGCGAGGTACTCGGCCGCCACGAGGGAATCGCAAACTTCACGGTCGGCCAGCGCAAGGGTTTAGGTGTCAGCTCGCCAACACCGCTCTACGTACTGCAAATCGATCCGGCCAGCCATCGCGTGACCGTTGGCGCCGACGAGGAGCTGGCTACACGCACTCTACACGCCCGCCGCTTGAACTGGATCGCTATCGCCGAGTTGACCGCGCCGATGCGTGTGCGGATCAAGATTCGCCACCGGCACGAGCCTGCCTGGGCGACGCTGGAACCGGCCGGTGCGGATGAGGTTCTCGCCACATTTGACGAGCCGCAGCGTGCCGTTACGCCTGGCCAATCGGCGGTCTTTTACGACGGCGATGAGGTTGCCGGCGGCGGATGGATTGTGTAGCGGTCGCTTGCAAAAGAACTCCAGTCCGAATTGGCTAAAAAGCACTCAAGAAGACGCATTTTTGGCCAAAAAGAGGGCAGAATTCGCCATTTTATGGTTACTGATAAGCAGATAATATATACGTTAAGTTGCTGTTTTTATTTAACTTATCGAAGGAACAAGGGTCTAAAAGTGACCATGGGGGGGTAGGGGGGGGTGGGTACCCCTCTGGGGGTACGGCCTGGTTCAGATAGTTCACCCAGCATCAGAGTAGCAGGACGCCGGAAATAATCCGCAACCGAGATTGATGCGATTGCTCTGGAAGTGCGAGCAGGAGAGAGCAGTCGTCCAGTCCGTCGCGCTACACTGGATCGGCAACAATTATTGGAGTGTCTTCGATGATTTTGAAAACGTTTGCTCGCGCAGCCGCAATTGCCACTGCAGCTTTCCTTTCCGCCGGCCTTGTTTCTGCCCAGGCCCCGCCTGCCGTTCTCACCATTCATGCCGATCAGCCGGTCTCAAAGGTCAGCCCAACGCTCTACGGCCTGATGACCGAGGAGATCAACTTCTCTTACGACGGTGGCCTCTACGCGGAGCTGGTTCGCAATCGCACCTTCCGCAGCAGTTGGAGGGGCATCGACAACTGGTTCCTGATCGAGGACGGCAATGCCCAGGCCATCATTGAGTTGGATGAGAAGACCGGTCCCAGCGAAGCACTGAAAAGCAGCCTCAAACTTGAGGTGAAGCAGGCCGACGCAAAGAACCAAGCCGGCGTGCTGAACGAAGGCTACTGGGGAATGGCTGCGCGGCCCAACACTGTGTACAAAGGCTCATTCTATGCGAAGACCAGCTCGGGCGAGCTGGGCGCGGTCACCGTGAGCCTGGTGAACAATGCAAGCGGCAAGGCCGTGGCCACCGCTACAGTCTCAGGAGTCTCGACGGCATGGAAGCAGTACGAGTTCACGCTGAAGACGGGCGCGATCGAGGCCTCGGCGGCTAACCACCTCGCCATCACTGTGAGTCACCCCGGAACGCTCTGGCTCGATCTCGTCTCGCTCTTTCCGCCCACATATCACGACCGCGTGAATGGCAATCGCGTCGACCTGATGGAAAAGCTGGCGGCGATGCACCCGGCGTTTTTGCGTTTCCCTGGCGGCAACTATCTCGAAGGTGACCATATCGCTGAGCGGTATGAGTGGAAGAAGACACTCGGCCCGCTCGTCGACCGTCCAACCCATCCTAGCCCGTGGAGCTATCACTCCTCGGACGGACTCGGATTGCTTGAGTTTTTGCAGTGGTGCGAAGACCTGAAGATGCAGCCGGTGCTGGCAGTCTATGGCGGCTACTCGATGAAGCAGGAATACGTTAAACCGGGGCCCGATCTCGAACCCTACGTGCAGGACGCACTGGACGAGATCGAATATGTGACCGGAGGCGCAGACACCAAGTGGGGAGCGGTCCGTGTGAAGAATGGGCATCCGGCTCCGTTCAAGCTTACCTATGTTGAGATTGGCAACGAGGACAACTTCGATCAGTCGGGGAGTTATGACGGACGATACGCTCAGTTCTACAAGGCCATCAAGGCCAAGTATCCTGATCTGCAACTTATCGCAACGATGCCGGTGAAGGGCATTCGGCCTGACGTTGTGGACGATCACTTCTATGTGCGCGCCAAGAAGTTCTTTGAAGACGCGACGCATTATGACAAGACCGACCGCAACGGGCCGAAGATCTTTGTGGGCGAATGGGCCACGCTTGAGGGTTCGCCAACTCCGACCTTCAACGCGGCGCTGAGCGATGCGGCCTGGATGACTGGCATGGAGCGCAACAGCGACATTATTGTGATGGCGGCGTATGCTCCGCTGCTGGTCAACGTCAACCCTGGCGGAATGCAATGGGCGCCGGACCTGATCGGCTATAACGCCCTCAGTAGCTACGGTTCGCCGGGCTACTATGCGCAGGTGATGTTTGCCTCGCACCTGGGCGACGTGACGCTTGGTTCAAAACTGGAGGGCGCAGAGCCCAAGGTTTTCTACTCGATCACGCGCGACACGGCGAAGAAGCGGCTCTATCTGAAGCTGGTCAATGGCTCTTCCTCTCCGCAGCCGGTGGAGATCGAGTTTGCCGGAGCCAAGTTGGCTGCAACAGGCAAGCTGATCAGCCTAAGCGCAAAGAGCACGCTGGCCACCAACTCGATGGATCAGCCGAAGGAGATTGTTCCGGTAGAAACGGCTTTGCAGGGGGTGAGCAATCATCTGAAGCACACGCTGCCGGGATATTCGATCCAGGTGATCGAGGTCAACGAACAGTAGCAGGCCATTCGAACAGAAGTAAACGGGGCAGGGACGTTAATCGTCTCCTGCCCCTCGTTTTCTGGTTTGAGATTTCCAGCACTGCGCCGCCGTCAGGCCCTCTGCCTACGCCGACCAAACTGCGCGATTGCCGCGACCGCTGGAAACAAACCCCATGTCCATCGAGATGCCCCGCACGCATTTGAGCAGGTGATTGGCGATCGAGGGCAGCTTCTGCGCCGTCACGCGAAAGGACGGCCCGGAGACGCTGACGGCGGCAATCGGGAGCCGCTGTGCATCGAGCACCGGCACAGCGATGCAGCGCAGGCCTTCCTCCAACTCCTCGTCATCGACGGCGTAGCCGCGGCGGCGCGTCTTCTCGATCTCCACGCGCAAGGCCTCGGCGGTGGCAATTGTGCGATGCGTGAAGCGCTCGAAGCGAACACGGTGGAGAATATCCGCGATCCGATCCTCGGGCAGAAAGGCCATGATCGCTTTGCCCACCGAGGTGCAATGCACGGGATTGCTGGCGCCGATGCGGGTAATCATGCGCACCGACCGGGCAGGCTCGATCTTGTCGATATAGATCACATGGGCGCCCTCAAGGATGCACAGGTGCGCCGTCTCTTCAGTCTCTGCGACCAAGCGGCGCAGGTGTGGCTGTGCGCGGTCGCGGAGGTCATATTGCTCAATGGCGCGATTGCCCAGATCGAAGAGCTTCAGCCCCAGGCGAAACTTGCCGCTGGCGGTGCGCTCCACCATGCGGTGCCTCTCGAGGACCATTAGGAAGCGGTGCGCGGTACTCTTATGTAACTGCAGTGACGAGGCAACCTGCGCCAGCCCGAGCGCGGTATCGCTCTCTCCCAGCAGATCCAGCACGGCGAATGCCCGGTCCAGGGCCTGAACTTTGTAGGTGCCCTGAGGCGCTGTGTCTCGCATTATGACTCTCCATTCCAGCCAATGATTCTCTTACCAGTTTCGAGAGATTGGGACACAATGTCAAGTTCTGGAACGCAATATCTTGTTATGGGATGAAATCTGTAAAGGGCCGTGAAAAATAGATTGCGCTCCAGCAAGAGAAAGGCGGCGCCTTCGGAGAAGATATTCCGGAGGGGCTGTAAGATCGCCCCCCCACTTGCCGATAGACTGAGTGAGGGGCAATTAAGTTTCCGAAACCACGGTAGACCTGTCTGGCGCTTTCATGAAAGTGGCGCGAGCAAGAACCTGAGCGCACGTGAACCCGCTGAAGGGCACCAAGAAACAGGGAGCAGAAATTCGGTAATGTCAGGCTTTTCTCAATTAACCGATGCACTTGGTACCGGCACTTTGTCCGTTGCGGTGATCAGCCCGAACGAGCGAAGCCGCAGCGCCGCGATCGGAGTGATGAGCGAATGCCAGACTTGTCAGGTCCAGGAGTTCGCGTCGTATCCTTCGAACTTCAACGATGTGTCTGGAATGCTCGGTCATAACTTCGATGTGGTGCTTGTCGATCTGGACAGCGATCCTGAGTCCGCCTTCGATCTGGTGGAAAATATCTGTGCGAATGACCTGGCAACCGTCATGGTCTTTTCAGCAGAGGACAATGCGACCCAGCTTCTCAGGGCCATGCGTGTGGGGGCTCGTGAGTTTTTGAGGACGCCTTTCCACCCCGGCGCGATGGCCGAGGCACTGGTCCGGGCCTCAGCCCTCCGCTCGGCGGTTCGCCCGGAGAAGAAGGTCGATGGGCGATTGCTTGTTTTTCTTAGCGCCAAAGGCGGTTCCGGGGTCACCACACTGGCCTGTAACTACGCGGTATCGCTGGCCCAAGAGTCCGGGCAAAAGACCTTGTTGATCGATCTCAATTTCCCGCTGGGCGATGCGGCGATCGATCTCGGAATCAAGGCGGAGTACTCGACCGTAAACGCGCTCCAGAACGCCAGCCGTCTCGATGCGAGTTTTCTTGCCACGATGCTGGTCAAGCACGAGTCCGGGCTGAGTGTTCTCGCGGCACCCAGTGAATTGAACACCGCGCATTTCTCGGATGAGGCGATCGACAAGCTGCTGGAGGTGGCCCGCCAGGAGTTCGATTATGTCGTGGTGGATGCTGGATCGAGGCTCGAGCTGCAGCATACCCACCTGTTCGACAGATCCGCCACAATCTACTTGGTCACGCAGATTGGCATTCCCGAGCTGCGCAACTCAAATCGCCTGATTACAAAGCTTTCCACCGCCGCCAGCCCCAAGGTCGAGATCGTGATCAACCGATACGACCCTCGCAACATGGGAATCGCTGAAGCGCACATTAATAAGGCTCTTACCAAGCCGGCTGAGTGGAAGATTCCCAACAACTATGCTGCTGTGCGCCGGATGCAAAACACGGCCACGCCGCTCACCGAAGAGGACACGGAGATTGCCCGCGCGATCCGGCAGATGACCCGATCGATTACCGGCCAACCCGCCGTCCCAGAAAAAAAGAAGGGATTCAGCTTGTTCCGGTAAAGGGACCGAACGCGAGCGCCCTCCAGATCAAGGCCAAAGTCATGGACAACGTCGATTCTTCACTCCTGAGTGCGGGCATACAGTCCGTTGCGGTCATCAGTCCGGACAACCGGCGCCGCAACGCCGTGATCGCCGCTCTCGAACAATGCCATAGCGGTCCGATCCGCGAGTTCACCTCCTATCCACCCAACCTCGACGATGTGCCCCAGATGCTGACCCGCGACTTCGACGTAGTCATCGTCGACCTGGACAATGACCTTGAATACGCCCTCAGCCTGGTAACGAAGATCTGTACGAATGGACTGGCAACCGTTATCGTCTTTTCGGAGCAGGCTGATCCGGACCTGCTGCTGAGATCCATGCGTGCCGGCGCGCGTGAGTTTTTCACTCTCCCCATCGACCGCAATACGATGGCCGAGGCTCTGGGCCGCACCTCTGCCCTGCGTTCTGCAGTGCGTCCGGCGCCAAGGACAGACGGCAAGCTGCTTGTCTTTCTCAGCGCCAAAGGCGGCTCTGGAGTCACCACCCTGGCCTGCAACTTGGCTGTCTCTCTGGCCCAGGACTCAGGACTGAAAACCCTGTTGATCGATCTCAATCTTCCGCTGGGAGACGCAGCGATCAACCTCGGAATCAGACCAGAACACTCCGTTGTCAGCGCACTTGAAAATTACAAGCGGCTCGACGCGAGCTTTCTCTCCAGCCTGCTGGAACAGCATGGCTCCGGGTTATCCGTACTCGCGGCGCCCAGCGAACTGGCCCCTACGCACGTCTCTGACGACGCCATCGACATGCTGCTCGAGGTGGCCCGGCAAAACTTCGATTGCGTTGTCGTCGATGCCGGATCGAGGCTCGATCTGCAGAGCACGCGCCTTTTTGACCGGTCCGCCACCATCTATCTCGTCACCCAGATCGGCGTTGCCGAGTTGCGTAACTCGAATCGCCTGATTGCACGGCTCACTGCGGCCGGCGGGCCAAAACTCGAGATCGTCCTGAACCGATATGACCCGAAGAACCTGGAGATCGCCGAAGAACACATCACGAAGGCTCTGACCCGGCAGGCCGATTGGAAGATTCCCAACAACTATGCCGCTGTGCGGCGCATGCAGAACACTGCGGTTTCGCTGATGCAGGACGATTCCGAGATCTCGCAGGCAATCAGGCAGATGACCCAATCGATCACCGGCCAGCCAGCCGTTGCAAGAAAGAAGAAGGGCTTCAGGCTCTTCCGGTAACCGGTTTTGGGGGCATTCTCTTTGGGTCGGCCCTGGTTTTGCCCTCCAGCAAACCGCGCCGCACACTTCTTGCAGTATCATTGCGTCTAAGAGTTGAGTGGCCTGTCTCCCCGAAGGGCCGCCCTGGCGGTGAGTGTGTCTCGAATCTTGCAGAGAGTTGTCTTTGTTGCTACCGTGGCGGTGGTTGCCGCCCTTGGCTTTGGCTTTGTCGTTGGCATGGTCGGTCTGCTTGGCGTCCATGCAAGTGGCCAGCAGGATGGCGCTTATCGCCAGATGCGCGTCTACGCCGATGTTCTCAAGCGGGTCCAGACCGACTACGTGACTGAACCCAGCATCGATAGTGTCAACACCGGCGCGCTCCACGGGCTGCTTGAGTCTCTGGACGCCGATTCCAGCTACCTGAGCCCGGCTGAGTACAAGATTTACAAAGAGCGTCCGGCCTCCGGCGTTGCCCAGATCGGCATTACCGTCTCAAAACGCTTCGGTTATGCCACCGTCGTCAGCGTGCTGCCGGGTTCGCCTGCAGACAAGGAACACCTCTCCGACGGCGATGTGATCGAGTCGATCGGCGACCAGTCGACACGCGAACTCTCGCTGGCGGTGATCCGGCTGCTGCTCGAAGGCAAGCCCGGGACCACGGTGACCCTCTCGGTCGTTCGGCCGCGCAAGCCCGAGCCCGACAAGCTCACCGTGATCCGCTCCGTCGCAGCCGTGCCCCCGCTCACCGAGCAGCAGTATGAGGGCGCCACCATTCTCTATCTGAAGGCCGGCGCGCTGACCCCTGCGCGCGTGGATGAGATCGGCGCCAAGTTGAAGTCATCCAAAGGCCGGAAGGTGCTGCTTGACCTGCGCGACTCCTCCGGCGGAGATCCGCAGGACGGCCTGAGATTGGCCAACTTCTTTTTGAAACAGGGCACGATGGCCACGCTGGAAGGCCAGAAGTTTCCTCGCCAGACCTTCACCGCCGATCCCGCGAAGTTCCTCACAGCCGCTCCGCTGGCCGTGCTGGTCAACCGCGGCACCTATGGTCCCGGCGAGCTGGCTGCCGCCGCAATCGAAGATGCCAAGCGCGGCGACGTGGTGGGCGAACGCACCTTTGGCGAGGGCTCGGTGCAAAAGACGATCGAGTTGCCCGACGGCGCAGCTCTGCTGTTGACGGTCGCTAAGTACCAGACTCCGGGCGGCAAGAAGATTCAGGACGAGGCCGTGACGCCCAACGCAATCGTGGGCCAGGCCCTCGACGACGATGACGATGATACGACGCCGCCCAAAGGCGACGAGCCGCTCAACAAGGCACTCGAACTGCTGAAGGCCAAGAACGGCTGATGTGAGTCAACTCTCAACCAGCCTGACCCCATCAATCTGGATCTTCGGAAGGTACGGACCTCAGGTTCGTACCTTCTTTTTTGCTTGCAAATCAGAGAGATGGAAAGCGGACAGGCGGCTCATCGGTTTTCCTGCTCTTGCACTGCGTGGTACGCATGATCCACCCCGACCATACTCCGCACACGCTCCCGTGCTAGCCTTGGGCTAAGGGCATTTCTCCAGCGCAACCGAAGTGCCATCGAGGCCTGAACCGTTTGGCAATCACCCCCATTCAGCCTCCCGAATCTCGAGATCTGGCACGACCTCGCCGGATGCAGGCCGAGCCGATTCCCGAGCGTGGACGGCACAAGCTGGCGGGCAAGTTCGCACTTGCCGCGCTGCTGGTTCTGGCTGTGATTACAGGTTCACTGGCCGGTCTTACGCTCGTTTACTCGGTCGACCTGCCGCAGATTCACGACCTGGAACGCTACCGCCCCTCGACCACGACCGATCTCTATGACCAGAAGGGCCGCATCATCGGCTCCTTTGCCCTCGAGCGGCGCGAGGTGGTCGACTATGACGACTTCGCGCCGGTGCTGCGACAGGCAGTCATATCCATTGAAGACAAGAGCTTTGAGTCGCACTGGGGCATCAACGTGCTGCGCATTGCCGGGGCGTTGTGGCACGATCTGCGCAGCCACGGCCGCGCGCAGGGCGCCTCCACGCTGACCATGCAACTGGCGCGCAACCTCTTTCTCTCTTCCGAGCGCACCGTCGGCCGCAAGGTGCAGGAAGCCTACCTCGCCATTCAGATCGAGCGCGCCTTTACCAAGCAGCAGATTTTTACCTTGTATGGCAATCAGATCTATCTCGGCAGCGGGATGTACGGCTTTGAAGCTGCCTCGCATTTTTATTTCTCGAAGCACGCCAAGGACCTGACGCTCACCGAGGCGGCCTTGCTGGCCGGGTTGCCCAAGGGTCCGGCCGCCTACTCGCCGATTCTGAATCCCGAGAGGGCGCTGCGCAGGCGCAATCTCGTTCTTACCGAGATGGAGTCCGACCATACAATCTCTCACGGCGAGGCCGAGAAGGCCCGTAACGCTCCGCTAGGGCTGCACATAGCCCAGCCGGAGATGTCGGTTGCCCCATGGTTTCTGGAGAGCGTGCGGCAGGAGCTGGAAAAGCGCTTTGGCAGCGAAGAAGTGCACGAGGCCGGCCTGAAGATCGAGACCACGCTCGACCTTGACCTGCAAAAAACAGCCAATCGCGCGGTGATGGACGGTCTGGCCACTTACGAACGACGGCGCGGCTGGCTCGGAAAATTGGACAACGTGCTCACCGGCGGCAATACGATTGAGGAGTACAAGCATCAAGACTGGGTGATGAAGACCGGGCCTGGCGACTATGTTCATGCCGTGGTCACTCGCGACCTGCCCCTGGAGATTCATGCACGCGTGGGTGCCACCGAGATCGTGCTGCTGCCGGAGGACTGGAAGTGGACCGGAGAGCGCTTTGGCGACGCCCTAGTGAAGCCCGGCGATTTGATTTACGTTCACCTGTCGGACGCGATGGATGGCAAAGCGCGCCGCGCCACGCTCGAGCAGGACTCCGGCGCACAGGCTTCGCTGATGGCCATGGACAACACGACCGGCGACGTGCTGGCTTTGGTGGGCGGGCGCGACTACGCCGTGAGCCAGTTCAATCGCGCAATCCAGGCGCAGCGGCAGACCGGCTCCAGCTTCAAAATCTACGACTACGCTGCGGCCATCGAGGACGGCGCAAAGCCGGACGATATTATCGTCGACGGGCCGGTCAGCTTTGGCGGATACACCCCGCACAACTACGAAAACGACTACAAAGGCGCGATGACGCTGACCAACGCCTTTGCCGAGTCGCGCAACATTCCCGCCCTGAAGCTGGCGGCGCGCGTGGGCATCCACAAGGTCATCGAGCTGACCCACCGCTTCGGCGTCACGTCGAACCTTCCCGCCTATCTGCCAACCGCGATTGGCGCGGCTGAAATTACGCTCCAGGAGCAGGTGGCCAGCTACTCGGTCTTCCCCAACGACGGGCTGCGCGTGAAGCCGCGGCTGATTCGCAAGGTGGAGAACTCCGACGGCATTTCGTTGTGGGAAGAGCCGCCCACAGTCGACGATGTGATCGATCAGCAGACGGCACGCACGATGATGACTCTGCTCAAGGCCGTCATTCAGCACGGCACGGGTTCTGCGGCAGCGCAGCTCAAGCATCCGCTCGGCGGCAAGACGGGAACGACCAGCGACTACACCGACGCATGGTTTCTTGGCTTCTCTCCCTCGGTCACTTGCGGCGTTTGGGTTGGCTTTGACAGCCGCGAGTCGCTGGGCGACAAGGAGACCGGCGCGAAGGCTGCGCTGCCCATCTGGATGGCTGTCATGCGACAGGCCATCGTCGGCAAGGACAATGAACGCTTCCTCGGCGATGCGGCGGACGACACCACACTCAAAGCCTCTGCCGAGCCGCCCGCGAAGCCTGGAACCGCAAGCGTGCCAGTCGTGCCCGTTAAGGCAAATGCTCCCGCAAAGCCGACAACGACTCAGACCACAGGCCCGGCCGCCAAACAGCCAGCGCTGCCTGCCGCCAAGCCCAAAGTGCAGCCAGCCGCGGGAAACAAGCTTCCAGTAAAGCCAGCGCTGCCTCCGCAGCCAGCCTCAGCCAAGCCTGCAGGCACCGTGAAACCAGCTCTGAATCCCAGCCCCAAGCCGATAAGACCCCAAAATTAGAGATAGGACGGCACCATTGGCTGCATTGGTTTCAGTGTCGGCATTTGGAGTACTGCGATAAGTAGCTGAAATGAGGCCAGTTCGTAACGTTGCTGAAACTCCCCGTCCAGTCAGTCGATGAATACTTATTACCAAGAAAACCGAAGGTGCATCCGTTGTTCTCTTTCAGTTGGAAAAACAGTTACTCGGTGGGCATTCAGGAGCTGGACCATCAGCATCAGGTCATCATGCGCGGTCTGAATGAACTGCATGAAGAGATGCTTGGCGGCAAGACCGATGAGGCCGTGGCTCCGCTGATCAGGAATCTGACCTCAATTGCTGGAGCGCACTTCGCCGCAGAAGAGAAGCTTATGGAGTCGACCGGGTTCCCTGGGCTGGCGGAGCACCGCGCCAAGCATGAGGAACTTACCCAGAAGATTCACGAGTTCATTGCCCGTCATGAGATGGGAAACAGGGCCGCGTACAGCCAATTTCTGTATTTCGTGCGGGCGTACATGACCGAGCATATGTTGAAGGAAGACCGTGAATACGCTCCGTGGATGGCGGAGCATGGCGTTCGATAGAAGAAAGCTGCCGCTCGAAAGCTTCATTTTGCTTTCAGGCTGTCGCCTTGAATCGTTGCTTTAGGATATTCCCATAAGCAAGAACGATCGGACGAGATGCGAAAACTACTACTTTTGGCGTTTTGGGCAATAATGCCCTTGCTGGCCACAGCGGAGACGGGACACCCTGCACAGAAGGTCACGGTCGCGCAGTTGGAGGCGCGGATTGCCGTCGAGCACAGTCAGCCGGATGGCAAGATCGCTCACAGTCTATCCGGCTTGGAATTGACCGAACGGCTCAGCACCACCAGGCTTCAGCGTCTGGAGGCTGATTTGCCGGGGAAGAAGTCCCGTCAGGCGCTCGTCGTTCTTGCGGACTTTTCGGCCTTCCTGGCGCCTCCGCCCAGCGAGATTCCCGATCCAACTCTTCCGTCCCACGTCAAAACCAGCCAGATCGCCGGAAAAGCCGTGCAGTATCTTGTGCAGGTCATTCCGACTTTGCCCAATTACCTGGCCACACGTGTTACGAATCGATTTGAAGACACTCTACCGGCGCCCAGTTGGAGCGGCGGGCAAGTCGTGGCCCATCAACTGCATTTTGAAGTTGGTCCGCTAGCCCCCGTTCAAGCTGAGAGGCGGGGCCCAAACCAGCCCATGCACTGGACCAGTGTCTCGAACGAGACTGTAACGGTGCGGGACGGAAAAGAGTTCGTGGAAGAGGCGGACTCCCGGAAGAAGAAGACGGAATCGAACTCTTCCAACCTGGTCAGCGGGGGCGAATTCGGCACGGTTCTCATCGGGCTGATCACGGATGCCTTTCGCGGCAAAGTGAGCTGGAGCCGCTGGGAGACACGGGACTCGAAGCCCGTAGCCATCTTTCGATACTTCGTGTCACAGAAGGACTCTCATTTCGCAGTCTTCGAAAGAGTTCAAGGGCAAGCGCGCCCTGTATATCCCGCCTATCACGGAGAGATCGCCATTGATCCGGATCAGGGAACCATTCTGCGTTTAACCATGCAGGGGGAATGGAAGCCGGGCGATCAGAACGTTCGTTCCGATGTTTCCGTGGAGTTCGCTCCCGTGGAGATCGGCGGAAAGAGCTACTACTGTCCTTCGCGCAGCATCGTCGTGTCGGTTCTTCATCCTATATTGCCGAGCACCGCCATGAGTAATGGGCCGGGCAGAATTGATGAGGAAACTACGCACACCAAGCTAAACGATGTGCAGTTCAGCAATTACCACCGCTTCCGCGCCGAGATACGCGTGCTTACCGGCGATGTGCCGGAGCCTGCTGCGACTCAGCCCACGCCGAAGAGTCCCGATGACGGACCAAGACAGTAAAAAAACTGGCTTGAAGTTCGTTGTTTCGACATACACCGATTGCAGAATCGCTTTATCCCACAAGCTGGAAGTAGCGCTTGGCTTTGGCCACGTCTTTGAAGATCTGCGTCTTGAGAGCTTCGGGAGAGGGCCAGGTGACTTCGCCGCGCAGACGGAGCAGGAACTCAAGCTGGATCGGTGTTTGCGCGTCGATCTCGATGGGCTCGAAGTTGAGGATGTGGGACTCGACGGAGAAAGAGGCCTCTCCAAACGTTGGCCGGTTGCCGACGTTGGTCACTGCCTGAAAGCTGCGTCCGGCCACAGAGAGCCGCGTGACATAGACGCCGAAGGCAGGCAGGAGTTCTTTGTAGGGCGCAAGATTGATGGTGGGCACCAGTAGGCGCGTCCCGATGCCGCGGTCACGGACCTGTGTGGAGCGAACCTCGAAGGGCCGGCCAAGCATCCAGCGGGCGCGGGTCATGTCTCCGGCGGCGATGCGCTCGCGGATGGCGGAGCTGGAGACCTCGAGGCCGTGCGCTTTGACCGGCGGATGGATCTGAAGACTGAAGGCGAAGTCGGCGGCGAGATTCATCAGTTCTGTAATGCCGGCCTCGGCGTTGTGACCGAAGCGGAAGTTGCCGCCTTCATGGAGGCTGCGAAGGCCAAGAGCCTCGACAAGAATGGTGCGCACAAAGTCACGGGCAGGCAGCGTAGCCAGAGCCGCATCGAAGGGCAGAACGAGCACGGCGTCGATGCCGGTGAAGCCGAGCAGGCGCAGGCGTTCATCCAGCGGCGTGAGCAAGCGCGGAGCTTGTGCGGGGCGCAGAAATTGCTCTGGGTGCGGCTCAAAGGTGATGGCGACGGCCTTTGCACCGAGTGAACGCGCATCGGCTGCGACGGCCGAGAGAATCTGCTGGTGGCCCAGATGCACGCCGTCGAAGTTGCCGATGGCAGCGACGGTGGGGCCAAAGTTGGCGGGGATTTCCGCGACCGAGCGAAAGACTGTGAGGTTGCGGTGAATGGGAGCTGCGCTGTTCTTGCTCATGGATTAGCAGGCTCCAGATTCACCGGCAGGCTGAGGCCGTCGTATGCGAGGCGGATATTTTCGGGAAGAGTACGGTTGGTCTCTTCGTGGCCGAGTTGGCAGGAGATGTGAGTGAACCAGGTCTGGCGCGCGCCGATGCGCTTGGCCCATGCGACGGCCTGTTCGACGGTGGCATGGCTGGGGTGCGGGCTGTGGCGAAGCGCCGAGAGGATGAGGATGTCGAGACCTTCGAGAAGCGCAAAACTCGATTCGGGAATGGCGCTCACGTCGGTGAGATAGGCTGCGCGGCCAAAGCGAAAGCCTGCAATCTCCATCTCGCCATGGAGCAGCGGAACGCGCAGAAACTCGACGCCGTGGACGGCGGTGCGTTCAGCGAGCGGTACGAGCTTGACGCGGGCGCGGTTGGGATAAGTGGAGTGCGGCGAGAAGGTGTAGTCGTAGATGCGCTCAAGCACCTTGGCCGACTCTGCCGAGGCATAGAGCGGGACAGGGCCGCCCTCGCGAAAGACGTTGAAGCTGAGCGGACGCAGATCGTCCATGCCCAGGATGTGGTCGGCGTGCGCGTGCGTGTAAAAGACGGCGTCGACGCGGGTGAGGCCGTTGCGCAGAGCCTGTTCGCGAAAGTCGGGGCCGGTGTCGATGACGACCACGCGCTCACTCGGCTGGCCGGGCTCATGCCAGCGCAAGAGCACCGAGGGGCGCAGGCGGCGGTCGTGCGGGTCGGTCGAGGTGCAGACAGCGCAGTTGCAGCCCAGCGTGGGAACCCCCATCGAGGTTCCCGTTCCGAGAAATGTGAGCAAACCTTCCATCGGTCTAGCGCTTGGTCGGCGGCGGGGGCTGCGGAGGCTGCATGGCTTGCAGGCTGATCATGTTGGTCAGTTCGAGAAAGGCCATTCGCACCTCGAAGAGAACCGTCTGGAGAGTATTTTCTTCGGCGGTGGTCAGATTGCCGCGCGTCTTCTCCGCGAGAATGCCGAGCAGATCGATAGTGGTGCGTGCGCCGAGAATGTCGACACGAGGACGCTGGCCCTCTTGTGCTCCGGCACCCATCTGGATCATGGCAGAGACGTAAAACTGCTGAACCAGATTTTCGAATGTGATGGGCGGCTGCGGGCCGACGGCTGGATTCTGCGCACGCACGAGATCTTCGAGGCGCTGCGCCGAGGCGTCATAGGCCACCTTCTGCTCGTGGCTTTCCTGGGCTGTGGGCACGGGGGGCAACTCGGCCTCAGTCTCGGAGGCTGCGGGAGAGGTCTCCGGCTCGAGCTTGGACTCGGGCTTGGATTCGTTGACGACCAACTGCGGGCCGCCGCCGGATTCAACGGGCTCAGGAGCACGCTCGGCTGGAGTGGCGGAGGATTGCTGGTTTTCGTTCTCTTCTTCCGCCTTGATCTTGCGGCGGTCAATCACGGTGAACTTCGGGGTATCGCTCATGTTTTTTTCTTTTCCTGTCTGTATTGCTGAAGCGTGAGAGGCTTTGAACAAGTCTCCGTTCGCTGTTCCGCAATTTCTTCTGTGCCGAGCAAATTGTTGGTTGCGCGAAAAATGCTTTGCTGCTGCTTTCGTTCCGTCCCTACGGGACGGATGGTCTTCTGTTCAACTCTGACCCAGGACTGCGCTGCGCTTGTCCTGGGCTATTCTCGATTCTCCCTCCGGGAGAATGATCGCGAGCTGTTTCATTCCCCGTGGGGCTGCTTCGGACGTGGGCAACTGATACGAATCCTGTCTTGAACGCACTTACTCCGTTAGCCTGCTTCAAGCCTTGGCGGAGCGGCAAGAATGCGAGCTGTGCCTGTGGCCTCTCCGGAATTGTAAGTGAAGGATTGGCTGCGTATCTCGGCTTCTCCGCGAATCATGCCCAGGGCAAAGACACGAGGGCCGGAAGCGAACGGCAGTTCCGCCGCGCTGGTAATCTGCCCGGCTGCTGCGCCGCTCTCCGTGGTCAACTCTGCGCCCGCTGGCGGGACGGGGCCGAGCAATTCCAAAGGCCGCAGATGGCGGTGAACACTGCCTCGTGAGCGAATGCGCTCGACGATCTCCTGGCCCAGATAGCAACCTTTGCTGAAGCTGAGCGTGCGCATCTGCGAGGTCTCTTGCGCAAGGTCGCGCTCGGCAATGTCGATGGCGTAAGTGGGAATCGCTTCGGCGATGCGAAAAGCCTCAAGAGAGGCCGCGCCCACCGGAGTTGCGCCTGCCTGGACGAGAGCCTGCCAGAGCGCAGGAATCTGGCTCGCCGTCACCCATAATTCGTAATGCGGCACGAGCAGGCCATAGGCGCGAACGACGAGGATTTCGGAGCCTTGCCAAGCAGCACGCACGCTGGTCATAGGCTCCGCGGGTGTCAGCAGGCCAAGCCGAGTGAGAAGATCGGCTGCCTGCGGACCTGTGACTCCGAGAGCCGTTTCGCTGGTGAGGTCTCCGTCTGGCTTCACGCTCAGAGGAACAAGCTCCACATCGTCCATGATGATGAAGCGGTCAAAGTGGGCCAGCAGACGGTCGTGCTGATCGGCGGCAATCTCAAGATAGAGCGCCTCGCCCTCGCGCCAGACGTGGAGATCGCCCTGGATTCGCCCCTGTGCGTTGAGAACCAGATTCCATGCGCCCGCGTCCGGCGCCAGATCGTTGACGGTGTTGGTGACCATGCCGCTAAGCCAGCGGAAGCGGTCTTCTCCTCGCACGGCCACGCGTCGCAGCCAGCCCAGATCGTGGACTGCGGCTCCGAAGACAAGCGCCGCTGTTTCTCTCTCTGGCGCGTCCAACTTCAAAGGGGTCAGCGCGCCGCGATAGCCGGCCAGCTCAGGCCCCGCGGCAGTTTGAGCCAGCAGCGACGCAAGCGGAGTGGGCCGGAGAATCAACGGCTGTGTTTCGTCCGTGGAATGGCCAGCGAGTGTGGCTTGGGAGATGGCATTTTCCGTCATAGGGGAATGTTGTTTGCCGGTCTTCGACGCGGATTTCCGCTGGAAATCTCGCGTCATCCCGCATATTGATTATAGCCTTGGAAGAGGATACGGCTGTCTGGACCGAGTGTGGCAAGCCAAAAGGATGGCAATGAGCGAACGGCACGAGATCTCAGGAAGAACTTGGCGCGGATGGATTCTGACGGCAGTGTTGTGTTTTGCGGCGATGGGGTTTGCGCAGCAACCGACGCCGCCAGCCGCAAGCGCTCCGCAACCAGGCGGGCAGAATCAGGCGACTGAAAGCGACAAGAGCAAGACCGGCACATCCATGAGCCCGGAGCAGACCCGCCAGCTCTTCGCCCTGGTGGACGATCTGATCAAGTTCTCCTCAGAGGAGACCGGCTTGCCCATCAAGAGCCAGGTGAATCGCCAGATCACCTCCCGCGCCGCCGTCGAGCGCTATCTGAGCGAGAAGTTCGCCGAGGACGAGAGCGCCCGGCGGATGCAGCGAGGCGAAATCGTACTCAAGAAGTTTGGCCTGCTGGATCGCGGCTTTGACCTGAAGCCATTTTTGCTATCGCTGCTCAAGGAACAGATCGAGGCCTACTACGACTTCAAGACCAAGACCATTTTCATGCTCGATTGGGTAGGCATTGAGGAGCAGAAGCCGGTGTTGGCCCACGAGCTGACCCACGCCCTGCAGGACCAGCGCTCTAACCTGACAAAGTGGAACGACCAGACGCCTCTCGATGTCTCTCTGGACTTTGCCGGCGATACCGACCACGTGACCAAGGACGAGATGGACACAGCGCGCCAGGCCGTCGTCGAGGGCCAGGCCACGGCAGTGATGTTGAATTACGTTCTCAAGCCGATGGGCAAGAGCCTGGCGAAAAATCCGGAGCTGCTCGACGCGATTAAACGGCAGATGTCGGGCTCTCAAGACGCTCCCGTGCTGGCTCGCGCGCCCCTGCTGCTCTCTGAATCTCTGCTCTTTCCCTACCGCGAAGGGATGAGCTTTGAGCAGGGTGTATGGATGGACCAGGGCCAGACTGCGGCCTTTGCCGGAACGCTGGACCGGCCGCCCACATCGAGCTGGGAGATCATCAACCCGCGCGAATATGAGATGAAGCATGTGCCCTCGGTGCCTGTATTTCCCAATATTCATCCCGTGGTTGACGCGCTCTACAAGCCGTATGACATCGGCCAGATCGGGCAGTTGGACGTACATGTTCTTGCAGGCATCTTCGGTGGCGACGAGGCTGCGGCCGACCTGACACCGGCCTGGAATGGCGGCCTCTACTGGGCGGGCCAGCGTCTCGATGCCAAAACAAAGGCAGAACAAGCCAGCACCAACTCGATCGCACTGCTTTATCTCTCGGTGTGGAAGAGCGCATCTTCGGCGCGGTCCTTCGCACGGCTCTATGCCGATCAGTTGGGCCACAAATACTCAGGCGTCCGGCTCGAATCGGCTTCGGGAAGCGGAGACAAGTCCGGGCGCACTTCCGGGTTCAAGGTATTTCCGCCGCCTCCCTCGTCAAATGAGGATTCCGAGAATTCGGATTCACCTCTCGGGGAACGGGTCTACTCCACCAATGAAGGGCCCGTCGTCATCACCACGCGCGACAAGATGGTCTTCGTCTCCGAGAGCTTCCCGCTCGACATGGCGCACAATCTCGCCACGCTAATCCTCGATGCGCAGGGAACAGGCAAGGTCCATCTCGCTCAAGCGACGCAGCAGGATGTTCCCGCCCTGAAGACCGAGCCCTTGAAACCACTGACCGGCAGCCTTGTCGAGTTTATGTCCAGCTGCGGCGTGATGAAGGTGGCAGTCGACGCGGCGATTCAGGCGGGACGGTAGAACGAGATTTGATCACGAGGCAGGCTGCGCTGCATCTTTGCGGACGAGATATTCGTCGACCAGCACAGACACCAGCACAGCCGTGGGGACCGAGACCATGGCCCCGAGAATGCCCTCAAGCGCGGCGCCGACGATGAGGGCTATGAGAATGGTCAGGCCAGGCAGGCCGACTCTATTTTTCATGATGAGAGGCGTGAGGTAGGAGTTTTCAACCTGCTGATAGATCGCGTAGAAGATCGCGATTCCGATCACGCTGCTCCATGAGTCGATGGCCGCCACCAGCAGCGCCAGCGCGATGCAGATGGCGGCGCCCAGCACGGGAACGATGTTCAGCAATCCCGTCAGCACGCCAAGCGCATACGCATAGCGAACGTGAAGGACGAGGAAGACGATGGTGCTGAGGACTCCCAGGATGAGCATCAACGCGCCTTGTCCAAGCAGCCATTTTCCCATGCCAATCTCAGCCCGCCGGAGGGTCGCATCGAGGCGTTTGCGCTCTTCGGGCTGGAAAAAGGAAAGAAACCAGCGATAGGCGTGGTCGCCTTCCAGAATGAAATAAATGGTAAGGATGAAGCCCATGATGATGTCGAAGAGCTTGCCCGCCCAGTCGCTGATCGAGAACAAAAGGTAAGTGGCCGCCTGGCTCACGAACCCTTCGATCCGGGAACTGAGATCCGCCGTATTCAGGTGTTCAGCGAGAGGAAGATGTTTGAATCTCTCTAAAAGTGCGGGAAGGCGCGACGGCATCTCCTGCGCAAAACCATGCAGGTCGCTGATGACCGGCGGCAAAGCAAGGAAGCAAAACGCAGTGGCAGCGGCGGCGACAACCAGCAGGAGAACGAAGATGGCCGAGTTCTTGAAGGGCTGCCAGCGGCGAATCCGGATCTGCGAGGTGAACCGCACCATCGGGCTGAGCACCACGGCAAACAGCGCGCTGACATAAAGCATCACCAGCACGTCGCGAATGAGCCAGGCCATATAACAAGCCAGCGCCAGGACGAAGGCGAAGACGATGTCGCGACGAAGCGTGCGGGGGGTGCTCAAGGGCTCGTTCATGCGTGAGACTCCAACAAACCGGAGAGAAACCTCCCGGCAGTGCACTTATAGAATATGCGATCGAACCTGTTCCCAGTCAGGGACAGGTTCGTTCGGTACAGCCTACTGATGGGAGTCAATCCTTTTCACTCCCGCAACTCATGCAGAAGTCATCGCCTGCCAACATCAATGACCGGAGAAGCTCCGCCGCCGATAAAGAACGTGCAGGTGGTTCCATGCGCACAGACATCTCTCTGCATCTTGATTCTTTCCAGTTGCAGAAACTGATCCGGCGATAGCTGCATCGCCTCGCGATAGGCGTTATCTGCCGCTGCACGGCTTTGCTCCGCCGCCTTGCGCTGATCCTCAGCCAGCTTGGTTTGCTGCTCGGTAATCGCCCGCTGTTCTTGCGCGGCAGTTTCAATTCGCTGGTTCTTGATGGCGTCTGGCGGGTTAACCCGGCCTACGTTAATCGCCGAGAAGAGAATCGGCACGCCAGTCTGCTGCACGATTTGAATGGCTGCAGTCGATACCTCTTTACCTACATCGTCGGCGGCGGTCTGAGAGATTGCCATCTCTTGCATATCCCTCTTCTTCACGGAATCGCGAACGGCTGTACGCAAAGGCTGATCCACGGTTCGATTCCAGAATCCCCATCCGGCCTTATCGTCGTAATCGGCGCCAAACTTGCTGACCAGTTTGACTGGATCGGTAATCGTAAATGTCGCGACGACATGGAAGGACACGGGCACCCCGCTCCTGGTCATCATGTCATCGAATTCCATATCGATTCGCTGCGGAAGCATGTTCACATCAACCGCCTGACTGGTGAATGCCCCAAACTCCCGTCCCGGCATGACAGGATTGGGATCGACTCCTCCATGCCCGAAGATGAGCGGCTTTTCCACCCACACTGCCTCGTGGCCGGCATCCGGCGACGCCACGGTGCACCCGGTTAATCCATAGGTTGCCATTGCGACGAGTATCGCGACACACAGATCTTTCATGTCTTTCCCGGGTGCAGCCCTTATCCTCCGCTGCCGGTTGTGCGCTTGACGACTTGAGTCAACGATGGATTTCTCCTACTGATCCCCGCTCAAGATCGATCCTACGATGCCGCCCAGGAGCGCACCGCCGGCTGCATTTCCCGCTTGCCGGTTTTCGCCGCGCGGCAGATACTCAGCGATCTGGTGCGCCAGCCGCGAGATCGGCAGCGTTTGCAGCCAGACCCTGCCCGGCCCTTGCAGCATCGCCAGAAAGATTCCGTCGCCGCCGAAGAGGGCGTTCTTAATGCCCGGGACCGTGGTGATATTGAAGCCCACCGAGGATTGGAAGGCGCCGACATGGCCCGGATGCACGCGCAGCACTTCGCCCGGCGCAAGGTCTTTCACGATCAGCTCGCCGGAGAGCTCGAGCCATGCCATACCTTGGCCACCGACCTTTTGCAGCAGGAATCCGTTGCCGCCAAAGATGCCCGCTCCCAGAGATTGTTGAAAGCCGACGCCGATGGTGACCTGCGTGGTAGCGCAGAGAAAGCCATGCCGGTGGACCATAAATTCGTTGCCCGGAGCGACCTCAACCGGCACGATGTGGCCCGGCACTTTAGTGGCGAACGAGACTACGCCGGTGGCGCCCTGTGCGCGGTACTCGGTCATGAAGAGGCTGCCGCCGCCGGCCACGCGCTTGAGCACGCCAAAGATGCCGCCGCCCCCGCCCATCTGCGTGTGTGTGGTCATCTGGATGGAAGCTGTCATCCAGGAGAGTTCGCCACTCTCTGAAAAGACGCTTTCGTTGGGTTCAAGCTGCACGTCGAGTACGGGCATGGTGGTGCCCTGAATCTGGGTCCGCATAGGGTCAAGTCTCCTGTACGCAAACAGTGTACCTGTCTGCGGCCAGATGCGTTACCCGATTGCGCAGTTTTGAACGGCAGCCATCGATTCAGCCCGAAAATGGCCGATAAGGAACCATGGCGATCAGGATGGGCCGAACTTCCGGCCCCGAAAGTACACAACGGACTTTCCCCATCCCTTTCCTGGGCGGCAACCCGTCCCCAGAGGATGGAAGGACGGCTCTGCCTGTGCGCCACTGGCGGAGGAAGATCTCGTCTTTCTTTCTCCTTCTGATTGTTGGGTTTGCCTTCGTTCACACGGCATTTGCCGCGCAACTGCCCCCTGTCGAAGCGGTGTCTCTGGAGCACCGGCGCGATCTGGGGATGACCTTCTTTGTCACCGCAATGCTCTTTCTGCTCGTCTGGGCGATCTTCAACTATCTTCAGGAGCGGCACCCGGAGGTGGGTTTGTTTGCCGTTCATCAGGCTGTTTACACCCTCTTTGGCCTTGCCTCGACTGGATACCTGGCGCATTTCTTCGGTGCCGGCCATTCCCTGTTTGCGGAGTGGACTGCCGCCCTTCTCACCTTGGCCATCAACGTCACGACCCTGCTCTTTTGCCGGGAGTGGTTCAAACTCTATGAGCCGCCCAAGCTACTGGTGCGCGGGCTCATGGTGCTGCTGGGGGCGTCTGCCGTCTTGATGGCAATATTTGCCCTTGGTTTCCATGCCGTGGCTTTCTTCGGCAACGCCGCGCTGATCGAGATTACGTGGCTGGCGCTTGCGGTCACGGCCATCGCCTTTCATGAGGAAGACTATCCGCGACGCTGGATCCTGCAGGCATTCTTTGTGGTTGCCTGCCTGAGCAATGCAGCTTTTTGGTTGGCCAGCCGAAACGGAAGAACGACCTCGCCCTTCACCCTCAGCGAGTTGCATATGCTGCTTGCCAATGGTCTGGTAGCATCGGGGTTCTTTGTCATCATGCTAAAGGCGCGCGCGCTGCATACCCAGCGAACGGCGCAGCAATCCTTCCTGGACCTGCTGCGGGTGCAGAAGAAGTTCGAGATCGAGAAGGAGCTGAAGAAGCAGGCCGAGGTGCAGGCCCAAACGGATTTCCTGACCGGGGTCTTCAATCGCCGCTGCTTTGTCGAATCGGCGGAGGTTGAGTTGGAACGCGCCATCCAGTCGCAAAGACCGCTCTCGCTGCTGATGTTCGACATCGACCACTTCAAGTCGATCAACGACACATGGGGTCATGCGATGGGCGACATTGTGCTGCAACAGGTGTCTCATCTGATCCGCGATGCGCTGCGCACGGGAGACATCTTTGGCCGGACCGGCGGGGAGGAGTTCGCCGCCGTGCTCGTGAGAACCGAAGGAGATTCCGCATTCAACGTTTCGCAGAGACTCTGCGGCATGGTGGCCGATGCGATCATCATTCCGGAGGGGGCAGAGCGCATTCCGGTGACGATCTCGATCGGGCTGGCACAGTTGAAGGGACGCAATATCTCCTTCGATGAATTGATGAACGAAGCAGATCAAGCAATGTACGCCGCCAAAAAGGCCGGGCGCAATCGGGTCGCGGTGAGCGCCTAGGAACCAGTCGAGTTAAAATCGACTCTTCCATGATGAACAAGAAGATTCTTTGCGTAATGCTGACGGCTCTGGGCGGCCTTGCTCTTTTTCTCGCCGGTTGCCGGCTCGCCCAGCAGGTACTGCCCGACCATCCACGCATGGCTCCCGGCGTCGACCTGCAGGACGTGAAGTTCTTCTCGGTGTCGCTCCAGCGAGAAATGAGCTACCGGGTCTTTCTTCCGGCTACAGTCCCGCCCGGCCGGTTGCTGCCCGTGGTTTATCTGCTGCACGGCAGCGGAGACAATTTCAGGGATTGGTCGAATAACACCGATGTGTCCCGCTACGCTGCATCGAGCGCGAGTTCCAGCGGCCTGATCCTGGTGATGCCGGACGGTGATTCCGCCTACTACATAAATGCCGCTCTCAAGCCCAAAGACCGGTATGAAGATTATCTGGTGAAGGATTTGACCGCGGACGTCGAAAGCCGATTGCCAGCCGCGAAAGACCGATCGAACCGCGCCATCGTCGGCGTTTCCATGGGCGGATTCGCAGCCGTGAAGCTTGCGCTTACCCGACCAGAACTGTTCGTCTTTGGCGGCGCGCTCAGCCCGGCCATCGACGTGCCCAGCCGGCGATTCAGCCTTCGACGCTGGGAGCAGAGCCTGCGATTCCGCTCTATCTTCGGCCCGGAGAACAGCGAAACGCGCAGAAAAAGTGATCCATTCATCCTCGTCGGCTCAGCCGATCCTGCACGAACGCCTTACCTCTATTTGACCGCCCAGGAACAGGAACCGCTGCTTGAGCCGAACCGCAGATTTGCGGAACGGCTCAAGCAGCGTGGGTACTCCTATGAGTTTCACACCCAGCCTGGCGGCCACGATTGGGGCGAGTGGAACCGCCAGGTTCCGGGGTGCTTCGCGAGCCTACTTGGGCATCTCAAGCAGGCTCACTGACCCGTTCTACCAACAGGCTCTACTCGACCACCTTCAAACTCATCTCGGCGGTGGCCAGAGAACTGCCGCCAACCCAGATCTTGTAGGTTGTCGGCTCGACGGTGCGCTTGATCTCGGCGTTGTAGAAGTTCAACTCGTCGAAGCCCAGCGGGAAATCAACGTGCTTGGTTTCGCCGGGAGCCAGGGTGACGCGGGCAAAGCCCTTCAGTTCGCGAACCGGCTGCTCGACACTTGCCGCCGTGTTGCGAATGTAGAGTTGCACAACTTCGGTTCCGGCGACACTGCCCGTGTTTTTCACGTCTACGCCAACCGTAGATGCGGCCTTCTGCTTCGACGCCAGTACCTCGCGCACTGGAACTTCGGCGCGGCTGATGGTGGGCTGCGAGGTGCTGAAGCTGGTGTAACTCAAGCCCCAGCCAAAGGGATAGAGCGCCGTGTTTTCTTCGTCCACGTAGCGCGACATGAACTTTTCGCCGCCATTCCGTGGCATGTGGCTCAGGTCGCCGTGTGCGGGCCGGCCGGTGGGCAGTTGCGCGTAGTAGAGAGGCTCCTGGCCCACGGCTCTGGGGAAACTCGCCGGCAGCTTGCCGGATGGGTTGACGTCGCCAAAGAGCACATCGGCAACGGCGTGACCGCCTTCAATGCCGGGGCTCCACGCCTCGAGGATCGCGGGCACATGATTGGCGGCCCACTTCAGTTCCAGCGGGCGGCCAGCCAGCACCACCAGAATGACCGGCTTGCCAGTAGCAACGACGGCTTCCAGTAATTGTTCCTGTGCGCCGGTAAAGCCCAGTGTCGTGCGGCTTGAGGCTTCGCCCTCCATCCAGTCGCTGGGCTCGCCGAGAGCCAGGATCGCCACGTCGGCATGCTTTGCAGTCTCTACCGCTTCGGCGATGGTCTTCGCGTCGTCGGGAATCGCAAGGTGATCATCGGCGGCAGTGGGCCCGGTGAAGTTGACCCGCTTCAAATAGTTGGCATCCTCGCCGCTGAGCAGATCGCAACCCTGCGCAAAGAGCAGACGATCACCCAAACGCTCGGAGAGAGCGGTCTTCAGCGTGACGACATATTTAGGGTCGCCCGTGACCGCCCATGCGCCCAGCAGATCGCGCTGGTTGTCGGCCATGGGGCCGATCAGGGCAACTTTCTGCGCTTTGGCGACGAGCGGCAGCAGTGTTCCCGCGCCGCCGAACGAGTCGTTCTTGAGCAGCACGAGGGTCTCGCCAGCCACCTTGCGCGTCGCGGCGCGACGTTCTGGGGTCGCGTCATAGGCCGGGCCAACGGCTGTGTAGGGATGATCGAAAAGACCGACAGCAAATTTCACGCGCAAGATGCGGCGCACAGCCTCGTCGATCACGCTCTCTGGGATCTTGCCCGAATGCACCTGTTCGGCAAGCACCGTGTTGTAGAGATTGCCCTCCATGTCCATATCCACACCAGCTTCGAGAGCCTTGCGGGCCACGGTCGGGCCGTCGCCGATAGAGTGATTGATCAACTCGGCCACCGCGCCCCAGTCGGAGACGACAAAGCCGTTGAAGCCCCACTCGTTGCGCAGAACCTGTGTCTGGATGAAATGGTTGGCCGTGGCAGGAATGCCGTTGATCGAGTTGAAAGAGCTCATCATAGTTGCCGCGCCAGCCTCGACCGCCGCGCGATACGGCTCAAGATACACCTGCCGCAACGTGATCTCACCCAGCTCCACAGCGTTATAGTCGCGCCCGGCTATGGCCGCGCCGTAGGCGGCAAAGTGCTTCACGCTGACGGCGACCGAGTCGGGCTTGGAAAGATCGCCCTGCTGGTAGCCCTTGACCCAGGCGCGGGCCATGGCCGAGCCGAGGTATGGGTCTTCGCCGGAAGACTCAACGATGCGTCCCCAGCGCGGGTCGCGGGCGATGTCGACCATCGGCGAAAAGACCCACGGAATGCCGTCGGCGCGAGCCTCGACCGCACCAAAATGCGCTGCCGTCTCAACTGCCGTGGGGTCCCAGCTTGCCGCCAGCGCCAGAGGCACGGGGAAGGTGGTCCGGTGGCCATGAATCACGTCCTGGCCAAAGAGAATGGGGATGTGAAGACGCGTCTTTTCGACGGCAAGATGCTGATAGTGATTGGTGGCCTCGACGCTCACCAGGTTCAAAAATGAACCAACCTGGCCCTTGGCCGCCAAATCGTCATACTGAACATTGGACGTGCCGGGGCCGCTGGCATACCCGGCTGAGAACTGCGCCAACTGCCCGAGCTTCTCATCGAGCGTCATTTTTTTGAGCAGCGCCTCGACTCGCGCATTCAATTCCGGCGAGGCCAGTTGAGCGTTGGAAGCGTGCGTGGCCTGGGCCGCGGCTGGAAGCGCGGCAAGGCTGGCAAAAATCAGGAGTGCCATCGGCACACCGAAAAAGCGCAGTGAACAAGTTTTCATGACTCGGCAATGATAAACCGTTTGTATAAGGGTGATCTGGAACGAAAGACACACCGGACCCGATTACCTCCGAGCTGCTGCGGATCATCGGCTCTCGCGGCGTTTCCACAATGACCTCTCGCCGGATGCCCCCGCGATGCACTACTCTTGCCTGTGAGGAGTATGTCCCTGTTGCTTCGTCACTTCCGGACCGCAATCTGGCTTGCGTTTGAGCATGACGTGCTCAATACGGCCAAGGCAGCCGCCTACTCGGGAATGCTGGCGATGTTTCCCGCGCTGGTGGTGCTGACCGCGCTGCTGGCCCAGGTGCCGGAGGGAACGTCTCTGGTAGGCGAGATTCGCTCCTCCTTCGAACAGGTTCTGCCGGGCGACTCGATCTCGCTGCTGCAAACGGCGATGCAGGCCGGGCGGCTCCACTCTGCCCCGCTGATCTTTTCGGCAGCCAGCCTCTCGGTCTTTGCCGGACTGGGCCTGATGCTGTCTCTAATGGACGGTTTTCGCCGTGCCTACCGCCAGCCGCGCGGCAACTGGGGATTCTGGCAGCGGCGGCTTCGCGCGCTTCTCCTGGTGCCGATTGTGCTGCTTCCTCTCTCGCTGGCCACTCTGGTGCTGGTCTTTGGCCGCCAGATCGAGGCATGGACGATCGACAATGCCGGCCACGAACTGCGCCACTTTGTGCTGCTTGTCTGGCGACTGGCGCGCTGGGCTCTGGCGCTCGGAACCGCCGTCAGCGTACTCGGTGCCCTCTATCACTTTGGCACCCGGCGCACGGAGCACTGGGCGCGGGTGGGCCCCGGCGCCCTGGCTGCCACGCTGGTCTGGTTCCCGGTCACGCTGGCCTTTGGCTGGTATGTCACGCGGATCGCCGACTATACGATGTTTTACGGCTCCTTTGGAGCCGGCATCGCCACGCTGGTCTGGCTTTATATCACCTCATTCAGCGCACTGCTGGGCGCGGAGCTGAACGGCGTTCTTTTTCGGGAACGCCGGGATCAGGCTTCCGCTTCTGCAAGCCCTGAGAATGACAGCGAATGTCAGTGACAGTTTTCACATCCAATTGATCTCTATCTCCCTCATAATGGATGTAGGGGTGTTGCGGTCCCACCCGCCTCGTGCTGCATAGCGAGCCGCTCACCAGTTTGGCCTCTTCACCCAACAAATCCTCCCCTGGAGCATCCGCATGTCATTCGCACCATTGAATTTGATCGATTCCGCCACCCCGCGCCGCGCCAAGATCGTTGCGACGCTCGGCCCGGCCTCCAACACTGAGCCTGTGATTCGGAACCTGGTGCGCGCGGGCATGGATGTGGTCCGTCTGAACTTTTCCCACGGCACGCACGAGGAGAAACTGGCGCTGATCCGGATGATCCGGAAGGTCAGCCGCGAGCAAGGCAAGCCACTCTGCATCCTCGGCGACCTGCAAGGGCCCAAGATTCGCACCGGCGAGTTGAAAGATCACCAGCCCGTGCTGTTGAAAGAAGGCGGAAAGCTGGTAATTACGCCACGCGAGGTCGAGGGCACAGCCGAGATCGTCGGCACCACCTTCAAAACGCTGGCGGAAAACGTCGAGCAAGGCTCGCGGATTCTGCTCTCCGACGGCCTGATCGAGCTCAATGTCCATGAAGTAATCGGCGACGATGTCGTCTGCAAGATCGTCAACGGCGGCATGTTGGGCGAGAAAAAGGGCATCAACCTGCCGGGCATTCCGGTGCGCGTGCCTTCGCTCACCGAAAAAGACGCCGAGGATCTTGAGTTCGCACTCAAAAACGGCGTCGACGCCATCGCGGTTTCTTTTATCCGCACCTCGGAGGATGTCCGCCTGGTCCGCAACCGCGTCGCCGCGCTGGGCTATGAAACCTGGATCATCGCCAAGCTCGAAAAGCCCCAGGCGATCGAAGATCTCGACGCAATTCTCGAAGCCGCCGACGCCATCATGGTGGCTCGCGGCGATCTGGGCGTCGAACTGCCCCCCGAGCAGGTTCCCGCCATTCAGAAGCACATCATCCGGCGCGCCACGCAGTTTCGCAAGCCCGTCATCACTGCCACGCAGATGCTGGAGTCGATGATCGAGAACCCCCGCCCCACCCGCGCCGAAGTCTCCGACGTAGCCAACGCGGTCTACGACGGCACAGACGCCGTGATGCTCTCCGGCGAGTCGGCCATCGGCAAGTACGCGGTCGAGGCCGTCTCCATGATGGCACGGATCGCGGCCGATGCCGAGCGCAACATTAGAGAAGAAACGACCGATCACCACCAGAACCGGACAACCCACCTCTCGATCGCCGAGACCATCTGCGAGGCCACGGCGCATGCCGCCGACGATCTTGACCTGCGCGGCATCGCGGTCTTCACTGAGTCGGGAATGACCGCGCGCCAGATCTCGAAGTATCACCCCATCTCGCCCATCTTTGCTCTCAGCCCGAGCGAGATTACCATCAACCGCCTGAATCTGCTGTGGGGCACCACCCCCATTCTCTGCCCCAAGGTCAACACCACCGAGGCGCTTGTCGAGTGCGCAGAGAACCTGCTCGAACAAGGCGGTTATGTGAGGCCCCGCGAGGTCATCGCCATCGTCGCCGGCACGCGCACCAAGTCTGGCTCAACCAACTTCCTGCGCCTGCATGTGATGGGCGAAAACACCCTCGGCGGCGCGCGCTTCTTCGTCCCCCACGAAGAGCAGTCCCTTCCGAAGGCCGCGAAAAAGACGCGCGCAAAGCGGAAACAGCCCGACGCGATCTAGGCATAACAAAGACGCCACTCCCAACTCGGGGGTGGCGTCTTTTGCCTCTGCAGATCTGTGGGTGAAACTTACTTCGCCGCCAACTGCCGCAGCACATATTGCAGAATGCCGCCGTGCTCGAAGTACTCGATCTCCTGCGGCGTGTCGATGCGGACCTTGGCGGCGATTTCTTTCACCGTCCCGTCAGCGGCCGCAGCCTTCACCGTAAGCGTCTTGCCCGACGCAAAGCGGCTCGCCAGAAGCGCGGAGAGTCCGGCGAAGTCGAACGTCTCCTCACCAGTCAGCCCGAGCGATTCGGCATTCTGGCCTTCGGCAAACTGCAACGGCAGAATCCCCATTCCAACCAAGTTAGACCGGTGTATGCGCTCAAAGCTCTCAGCAATGACCGCACGCACTCCGAGCAGCTTTGGCCCCTTGGCCGCCCAGTCCCTTGAAGATCCTGACCCGTATTCCTTGCCCGCCAGAATAATCAGCGGCACGTCGCGCTCGGCATACTTTACGCTAGCGTCGAAGATCGACATGCCTTCACCCTCGGGCAGCAGACGTGTGACGCCACCCTCGGTGCCCGGAGCGAGTTTATTGCGCAGCCGCACATTGGCGAAGGTGCCGCGAACCATGACTTCGTGATTGCCGCGGCGCGAGCCATACGAGTTAAAGTCCGCCGGCTTCACTCCGTGTTCGGCGAGATACTTGCCCGCCGGCCCGTTGGCCTTGATGTTACCCGCCGGCGAGATGTGATCGGTCGTCACCGAGTCACCCAGCATTGCCAGCACTCGCGCGCCAAGAATATCCGTAACTGGCGCCGGAGTCGGCGTGATCCCGTCAAAGTACGGAGCCTTGCGAATGTAAGTCGAGTCCGATTCCCATTGGTAAACGTCACCGGTGGGAAACTTGAGTCCCTGCCAGTTAGCGTCGCCGTCTGAAACCGTGGCGTACTCCTTGCGGAAGCTCTCGCTCGACAAGCCTTTTTCAATGGCTTCGGCAACCTCGGCCTGCGTCGGCCAAATGTCTTTGAGATAGACCGGCTGCCCAGCCCGATCCACGCCAAGCGAATCCGTCTCGAAGTTGTGGCCGATGCGTCCGGCGAGCGCATACGCCACCACCAGCGGCGGACTCATCAGATAATTCGCCCGCACATCCACGCTGACGCGGCCTTCAAAGTTGCGATTGCCGCTCAAGACACTAACAGCAACCAACCCATGCTCGTCGATACTCTTTTTCACATCGGTGGGCAGGGGCCCTGAGTTGCCAATGCAAGTCGTGCAGCCGTAGCCCACGACATTGAAACGCAGCTTTTCAAGGTAAGGCAGCAAGCCCGCCTTGGCATAGTAGTCGGTGACCACGCGCGAGCCAGGCGCAAGCGAGGTCTTCACCCACGGTGGCACGGTGAGGCCCTTTTCGACGGCCTTCTTTGCGAGGATTCCCGCGGCCATCATGACCGAGGGATTCGATGTGTTGGTGCAACTCGTAATGGCAGCAATCACCACCGAGCCGTGATCGAGATACTCGTCCGGATCGATGCCGAAGCGTTCTTTGACTGTCGTCGCCACGTGCAGCGGGGCATTTTCAGCAACCGCCGTGTCGGTGACGGCATTGCGCAGCCATGCGGCCGCCGTGCGCGTACCGAGCGGCTTGGCCGTCGGCGCAAGCAGAGTTGGCAACTGCTGCGCAAAGCCGGCCGCGGCATCCTTGAGCAGTACGCGGTCCTGCGGGCGCTTGGGTCCGGCGACGCTTGGCTCAACGGTCGCCAGATCGAGTTCGAGCGTCTGTGTGTACTCGGCCGCCGGAGTGCCGGCCGTATGAAACAGCCCTTGCGCCTTGTAGTACGCCTCGACCAGCGCAATCTGTTCTTCGCTGCGGCCGGTCAGGCGCAGGTAGCGCAGCGTCTCGGCGTCGACCGGAAAGATGCCGCAGGTTGCGCCGTACTCGGGCGCCATATTGCTGATCGTCGCGCGATCGGCCAGTGCAAGCTCCGCAATGCCGGGCCCAAAAAACTCGACAAACTTGCCGACGACGCCCAGCTTGCGCAGCGCCTGCGTCACGGTCAGCACCAGGTCGGTCGCCGTTGCACCTTCACGCAGTTTGCCGGTAAGCTTGAAGCCCACAACCTGTGGAATCAGCATGGAAACAGGCTGGCCGAGCATCGCAGCCTCGGCCTCGATGCCGCCGACGCCCCAGCCCAGAACGCCGAGGCCGTTGATCATCGTGGTGTGCGAATCGGTGCCGACGAGCGTGTCGGGGTAAGCCGCCAGTTCTCCATCGATCGCGGTCGTGAAGACCACGCGGGCAATATATTCGAGATTCACCTGGTGGCAGATGCCCATGCCGGGCGGAACCGCCGAAAAGTTGCGGAAGGCCGTCTGGCCCCACTTGAGGAATGCATAACGCTCGCGGTTTCTCTGGAACTCCAGCAGTGTATTGCCGGCAAGAGCGGCGGCGGTGCCGAACTCGTCTACCTGTACCGAGTGATCGATGACCAGCTCGGCCGGGGCCAGCGGATTGACGCGTTCCGGGTTGCCGCCCAGCGTCTTGATGGCGTCGCGCATGGCGGCAAGATCGACCACGGCGGGCACGCCCGTGAAGTCCTGCATCAGCACGCGCGCCGGCATGTAAGCAATCTCGCGGCTGGGCTCGGCATTCGCATCCCAGTTAGCCAGAAACTCGATGTCGCTGGCCGTCACGTTCACGCCATCCTCACGGCGCAGCAGGTTCTCGAGCAGAATCTTCAAGCTGAAGGGCAGGCGGCTCAGGTTGAATCCGCGCGCGGCAAGCGCCGGAAGGCTATAGATCGTAAAGGTCCGGTTGCCGGAGGTGAGCAGGGCACGGCTGGCAAAGCTGTTCGTCATTGGAAGCCTTTCTTCTCCGCACTCGGGCGGATGCGCTGAAAAAGGATCGAATGGAGAATCCGGTGGTTTGAGCCTCAACACTCGATTTAGAGAGTCGCGACGCCTCAAATCATCTGGAATAGAAACCTCAGCAGGAAGAGCGCCGTCCACGGTCGGGCCGTCTGCGGCGAAAGCGCTTGAGCAGGGGCAATTCCTTTGGCGGGATGGCGGAGGGATGGCACATGAGGTACGAAACAATTTTATCGCGGAAGGCGGCGGCGGTGGAGAACGCTGAGCAAGGGCGGATCACCCGAACCAAGTCATCCGCCTTAATTCAAAAGTGAACCACGATGGCGGAAGAGGAGGGATTCGAACCCCCGATACCCTTTCAGGTACGCCAGTTTTCAAGACTGGAGCCATCAACCACTCGGCCACTCTTCCTCTCTGAAGTTTAGTACGCAGGAAGCAGACAGCGCAAAGAGTTCGAGCAAGAACCCAGAGCTTGGGACGCGAGAGGAAAACTCCGCTTGAGTCCATTGGCTCTGGGCACAGCTACCCTGGAAGAATTTGCTGTAAGTCGCACAAGCATTCCAATGACCACCTGCAAATTCTGGATTGAGGCAAGGACTGCGTCCCGTTGCAGAAGGAAACGCACCGGCGAATTCTTATCTGAGACCGGTTAAACCGTTGATTTCTTTGGTGGCGGGAGGCAGGATCGAACTGCCGACCTACGGGTTATGAATCCGTCGCTCTAACCATCTGAGCTACCCCGCCCCTGGGGAGAACCGAATGCTCAAGCCACAAAGGCCCGGCCAGAGAGCGGACAGATCGGTGACCCGCGCACAACTCTCCTCTCCGATGATAAGGGCGGCTGGATTAGAGGTCAAACCCAGACTGCGTCTTAAGGGTCTAGGAACGTGGTCTGAGGGTGATCTGCGGAGCGTCTCTCGTGTAAACTCGGCTGCATGAGTACGATCCGAATTGCCGGGGTGATTCCGGCCCGTCTCAGCTCCACGAGGCTCAGCCGCAAGGTGCTGCGCAGGATTGCCGGGCGGCCGATGGTCGAGTGGGTCTGGCGGGCTGCCATGGACAGCGGGCTGATGGACCCCGTGGTGGTGGCGACTGACTCATTTGAGGTGGCCACAGCCTGCCGCGATCGCTATATCCCCGTCGAAATCACCTCCGAGGCCTGCCCCAGCGGCTCAGACCGCGTGCGCGAGGTGGCCGGAAAGATCGACGCCGACATCTACGTCAACATCCAGGGCGACGAGCCGACGCTGACCGCCGAGTTTTTTCCGCCGCTGCTGGCGCTCTTTGACCGGCCAGAGGTCGAGGTGGCCACGCTGGCCGTTCGCTGCCCGCCCGAGGAGTTCGCCGACCCCAACGCCGTCAAGGTAGTCACTGCCCTCGACGGCCGGGCACTCTACTTTTCCCGTGCGACGATCCCCTTTGACCGCGATGCCTCTGGCTTCACCGGCTATCGCAAGCATCTGGGGATCTATGCCTATCGCAAGTCCGCACTCGAACGGTTTGCCTCCCTTCCGCCTTCCCCTCTGGAACAACTGGAGCGCCTCGAACAATTGCGACTGCTGGAGAACGGAATGGGCCTTTACGTGGCTGAGGCTCCGCATGACACGGTCGGCGTAGATACAGAAGCCGATCTGTTGCGGGCAGAGGCAATGCTAAAAAAACGCGCACAGTAGGCCGCGAGCAATTGGGTTCATATTACCCCACCTTTTTCACAGAAAAAAAGCGGATATGGTGGGGCACGGAATCAAAATGAATTTCCGACGCCATAAGGAAGAACATTCTTATTCTGCTCTCCGTTAATTCCGAGGATATGCCAGTCCAAATTCCCGTATTCATCGATGTGGCTGCAAAAGGAACATTTCAAAAGTTCAGTTGTTGGGATTATCATTTGTCCTTCGATTCGAGTGAAGCTCTGAATTTGAGCTTTACAGCCTTTGCATTCCAAAACGACTTGCTGTGTCATGTCTTTCTCCTGGTCGAATAGAGTAGCATGGCCGAAAATTCGGAATTACACGCAAGAACCGGGTAGCGCCCTGGCACACTCATCAGCGACGATGGTTCTCGTGAACAACAAGCACCAACCCGCACCCCAGACCGGCAGGACGCCTGCCATCGACCCCGAGACCGCATGGCTACAGGTTGTTAGCCGCGATCCCGATGCCGCCGTTTTTTACGCGGTCACAACCACCGGCGTCTTTTGCCATCCTAGTTGCTCCAGCCGCCGTCCGCTCAAGGCCAACGTGCGTTTCTTCAGCTCGGCTATCGAAGCCCAGGCTGCCGGCTTTCGTCCCTGCAAACGCTGCAAGCCTCTCAACGCAGCGTCAGGCAATCCCGTTCAGAAGATTCGCGCGCACATTGAGGCTCACCTCGACCGGCCAATTCCACTCGCCGAACTCGGGCGGCTCGCCCATCTCAGCCCTTTCACCGTGCAGCGAGTATTCAAGCAAGCGCTCGGCGTCAGTCCTCTGCAATATCAGCGTGCTTTGCGAGCTGCCAGCCTGCGCGGCTCGCTCAAACAAGGAGAGACCGTGACCAACGCCATCTATAACGCCGGATTCGGATCGTCCAGCCGCGGCTATGAAGGCGCGCAACTGGGCATGACGCCTGCTCGTTTCGCGCAAGGCGGTAAAGGCGAGCAGATCGGATACACCACCTCCCGCACGCCCTTCGGCTGGATGATCGTGGCAGCTACGGAGCGCGGCCTGTGCTGGCTTGCGCTTGGGGCGACTTCTGCCGAGGCCGAGGCCAGCCTGCGCGAAGAATTTCCTTTGGCGACGCTGCACCGCGATCCGTCTCTCCAGGAAGTCGTGCATGTAGCCCTGGACCAAGTATTGGAGCACGGAGATGGCCTGCCGGCGCGAACTCCATTGGATCTGCGCGGAACCGTCTTCCAACTGCGCGTCTGGCAAGCGCTGCGGTCTATTCCGCGCGGCGAGACGCGGAGCTATAGCCAGCTTGCTCGCGAATTGGGCAACCCCAACGCAACCCGCGCCGTGGCCCGCGCATGCGCCACCAACCGCGTGGCGCTGGTTGTCCCGTGCCATCGGGTCGTGGGCGCGAACGGCTCGCTGACGGGCTATCGCTGGGGTGTGGAGCGCAAGCAGTTGCTGCTCGAAACCGAGAGGCTCTCCACGAACCGTTGAGGGTTCGCGGAGAGGGCAAACGGCGTTAGAGCCGCGCGCCGCCCGAGACCTTGATTTGCTGGCCGGTGACCCAGTAGGAGTCGTCGGAGGCCAGGAAGGCAGCGACACTTGCAATATCGGCAGGCTGGCCGATGCGACCGAGCGGCGTTTCCGCGGTGCTCTTTTTCTCAAAGTCGGTGCCGATGAATCCCGCAGCGTGGACACCTTCGGTCTCCACCATTCCAGGATTGAGCGAGTTGACACGAATCTTCCTGGGGCCCAGTTCGCCGGCCAGAGCTACCGTGATGGAGTCGACTGCGCCTTTGGTGGCACTGTAGACAGAGGCCGTTGGAACGCCTGCGGCGGCGACCGAACCGATGTTGATGATGCTGCCGCCGTTGGGATCAAAGTGCTTGACGGCTGCCTGCGTGGTGAGCAGCAGGCCGAGCACGTTGAGGTTGAACTGCCTGTGAAAGCTCTCGGGAGTGACGACTTCGAGGGGAGCGAATTCGTACACGCCCGCATTGTTGACGAGTATGTTGATGGGGCCGAGCTGCTTGGCGACGACCTCGACCAGCGGAGCAGCGGCGGCTGCGTCAGAGAGGTTTGCCTGGACGGCGATGGCTTTTCCGCCGGCTGCCTGGATGGCTGCGACGACTTTGTCGGCTGCATCTTTGCTGCCGGAGTAGTTGACGGCGACGGCAGCGCCGTGGGCCGCGAGTTCACGGGCGATGGCCGCGCCAATGCCCTTGGATGCGCCGGTAACCAGCGCAACTTTGCCTTTTAGATGGCTCATTGTTTCCACTCCACAATCGAAACGTCTTCAACTCGACATTTCGATGACTATCGAATTGATGGAGCGGGGTGAGGATTGGATTCAGGACAATTGTGAATATC
>Ga0302323_100000088_pt1 | contig 62492 bp, 45 predicted proteins | sample Fen_T0_3_FD_201950 | JGI IMG/M metagenome (GOLD analysis project Ga0302323, IMG submission 201950) | Peat permafrost microbial communities from Stordalen Mire near Abisko, Sweden - Fen_T0_3 | ecosystem: Environmental > Terrestrial > Soil > Wetlands > Permafrost | place: Sweden: Abisko...
TGCGACCGCTACCCGCGGCGGCCTCGCAGTGGCTGTCGCCAAGATGTACTTCATGGTCATTGGCTTGCTGCAGCAAGTACTACTGACCCGCTTTCTCGGCACCGCCGGCTACGGTGCACTTTCCACGGCGTTGTCGATATCGGCCGTCGTCTACAATCCTATCGTAACCACGTCGATCCAGGGTGTCAGTCGCACGGTCGCTCGTGCTGACGAAGATGAACGTCCTAGTGCAACCCGTCGTGTCCTGATGCTGCACGCGATGTTTGCCCTGCCTCTAGCGCTGCTCTTCGGCGTCTTTGCCGGGCCCATCGTACGCCTCGTGCATTCGCCCCACCTGGTAACGCCTGTTCGCATTCTGTCAGCCGTGCTGCTTTTCTACGGGCTCTACGCGCCGCTTGTCGGCGTTATGAATGGTCAACGTAGATTCATATGGCAAGCCAGCTTTGACATTGCCTTTGCCACGCTCCGTACCGCATTGATGGTAGGCGGGGCCGTAGCACTATCGAGGACAACGAACCACGGTGTCGTAGGTGCGGTTGGCGGGTTCGCGATTGCGGCTGGGTTCATCTGTGTCGCTGCTCTCATCCTGACGGGCATAGGCAGGCAAGGCACAGCCGGGCCCAATTGGCGTACGTATCTTGCGTTCGTCGGGCCAGTGTTCATAGGCCAAATTCTACTCAATCTGCTGCAGCAGGCCGACCTCACGGTGCTGCGCTACTTTGCGGCAGAGGCCGCACTACGTGAGTCGCTCAGTCCGCTTGCGGCAGATCCGCTGGTTGGGGCATATCGAGCCACCCAACTCTTCTGCTTCCTGCCCTACCAACTGCTGCTGAGTATCACCTTCGTGTTGTTCCCCCTATTGTCGAGGGCACACCGTGACCAGAACATGACCGACGTGAAGTTGTTTGTCATGACTGGCGTTCGCCTCGCGGTCATCATTGCCGGCGTCATGGTTTCCGTCATCTCCGGCCTCTCGGGTCCGTTGTTGCGCCTCGTCTTCCCAACAGATGTCGCCACCAATGCGACTTCTGCCATGCAGCTGCTTGCCATTGGATTTGGCGCGTTTGCCATCTTCGGGATCCTCACGACGGTCCTCGTAAGCCTTAAGGCCGAACGACAAAGTGCGATCATCACGGGGATCGCTTTCGGACTCGTAGCCACGCTCGGAACGCTCCTGCTCCGGGGGGAACCATTTGGAGCGACCTTGTTGCTGCGCACCGCAATCGCCACGTCGATTGGACTCGTCCTCGCCACCTTGATTGCTAGTCACTACGTACACTGCATTGCTGGTGGGGTGATTGGCGTAAAGACGCTCATGCGTGTATTCCTCATCGTCACGGTCACGATTGCTGCCGGGCGCCTTTGGTCACCGACGGGCAAAGTCGCTACTGTGTTGGCGGCCGCAATACTCGTCACGATGAACCTCGCGCTACTCGTGATAACTCGCGAATTGACCGGTCGCGACCTCGGCCATGTCCTGACTCTCTTCGGCAAGCGTCCTCGCGCCGCCTAACGCACGTCCAGGGCCCAGCCTACTCGGCTTGTACTTGTCCGATATTGTGGCGCATGAAGAGATCCTCGAGGGTTTCCTGGAGCGAGGAAACCTCAACAATGGTAAGCCCCATCGATACCGCCTGACTGAGAAGTGACTGCAATCGATCGCGGCCGTCAACGGTCAGCACCAGCCTGTTGGCTACCGTTCGCGCTGCACCCCACTTATTCTCAAGTACCCGCTTCGCTTCGTCGGGGACGTCGGTAAGGACGACGTTGGCTCGTTCCGCATCGCGACGCAGCAGTTGTTCCAAGCGCCCGCTGACAACCACTTTGCCGGCTTGAAGGATTGCCACCCGGTCACATAGCGTCTCCACATCGCTCAGGATATGCGATGAAAAGAAGATCGTTCGCCCTTTTCGTCGCTCATCCACGATGAGGTCCCGCACTTCCTTGCGACCCACGGGGTCGAGTCCGCTCATGGGCTCATCCAAAATGAGCAGCTCCGGATCGGACACCAAAGCGGCGGCCAGTCCCGTGCGCTGCAACATGCCTTTGGACAGTTTGCGCGCCGGACGATCTGCCGCATGATTCATCCCGACAGCACCAATGACTTCGCGCGCCCTATCATGCAGCGCCCGTCCTTGAAGCCCCGAAAGCCTACCGCAGAGTTCCACGAACTCAGTGGGCGTCAGATACGGGTAAATGTATGGGCTTTCCGGCAGAAATCCGATCCGTCGCCGGGATCCAGGATCAGGTACCAACTTCCCAAACAGCTCGGCACTGCCAGCGGTTGGGCGAATGAGCCCCGTTAGTACCTTGATGGTCGTCGTCTTACCTGCGCCATTGGGGCCCAGAAATCCAAAAATGTCTCCCTGATTGACTTCGAACGAAATGCCCCTCACTGCCTCTACCCGACGCATCCAGAAGCCGAGCCGGAACGCCTTCGACAGGTTCGAAACGCGAATCAAAGCTTCTGACATGGGTACGGATATAGCCCAAACCCCGTGGAGTTGGGAGATGCCGACCGCAGCCTGGCCCAGCCTGCCATCGCTTCGATTTGCCCAATCTGAGCCCTCTGTTGGCCTGACTGGCGGGCAATTCTGTCGAACTTTTGTCGTAACAGTTCCGCTTCGCCCCCGTTTTGGGTTATTAAGGAGCCGTTCGAAGCTTCGGTCCCATCCTGGTACCAGGCCGAACCCTTACGAGGGAACATGAGAACGGTTGGGTATCTTTCGATTCTGGCAATTTTACCCCTTAGTATTACCTCAGTGGCACTAGCTCAGTCGCCACCACCTCCAACCGGGTTTGGTCCAGCGCCTGCGGTTGCGCCCGTGCCCGCGCCCGTGCCGGCGCCGGCAACTGCAGTTGCGCCTGCGTATCCTGCTACGCCCGGAGCTGCAGCCCCACCAGCGGCGGCGCAGCCAGGCGTCAGCCCTTCAGCGCAACCCGGAGTGCAGCCGGGTCCGGTGACGACAGCGCCGGCCCAACCGGGAGTGGTAACGCCCGGACCAGCCCAGCCTGGAGCTGCAGGCAATACGACGATCGCTGCCCAAACCAGCGGGTCGAGTGAGATGTTGTTTGGTACAGATCCGAATGCGGGCGCCACTGCCGGCGCGGCGGCGGAAGCCGCACCAATTGACGAAGACGCATGGAATCGCGAATACCGTGAGTCGTCGCTCACCCTCGGCAACTCAATCAGCGGCTCGGTTGGCTTATTGCACATGCAGACGCCCATGTCGGGCACTCCAGGAACCTTTCGCACGAGCTTCCTGAGCGGCTACTACTCGGGCTCGGGCTTCCTCTGTAAGGACCGAGCCAGCTGCGCCTACGCCAGCACGACGAATGCTGCGACTCAGGATGAAGCCTCAACCATCAGCTCGGACATCGCGATTTCCGCGACGTTGGCATCGTACCTCGAGGCGTATGCCGGCATGCACTCGATGGCGTCGTCGAATAGTTTCGGCAAACCTCAGTTGCTTCAGGTGGTTGGCGACACCAATTTTGGCGCCAAGCTCTTTACCCCCGCCAAGGCAAATCGAGTATTCGCCTTTGGCGGTTCGCTCGATCTGTGGCTGCTCAACGGGTCGGGGTCCTTGGGGATTAGCAATGCGGATTTTACGATTCGCACGATGGCGAGCATCGATTTGACGCGTCGCGCCGACGCCAAAGAGCGGGTTCCGCTTCGCTTTCATGGCACGTTGGGTTACCTGTTCGATGGTTCGGGCAGTTTGATCAAAGACGTCGAAACGCAGCGCCGTGGCGCTCGAGTGTCACGGATCGAACGGTTCGGTCTCGACATCAATCGCGTCGATAGTTTCCTGATTGGTCTCGGGGCAGAATATGTGCACAAGGTCGTGCAGCCATTCTTCGAGTGGACTTTCGATGTACCGACCAATTATCGACAGTCTTACCTGTGTTCGGCACCGAACAACGGTCGTGCCGCTGGGGACGACTGCTTGGCGAAGGCATCCGGATTTGCCAGTACCCCCTCTCGATTAACGATTGGTACGCGCATTACCCCCGGCATTCGGGGCTTGCAGGGCTTACTAGCATTCGATATCGGAACGGGCGCCACCTCGACCTTCATCGAAGAAGTAGCTCCCGAGTTGCCCTGGCGGCTTTTCGTCGGAATTGGATTTGCTCACGACATTACCGGCAGTGTGGGCGACAGTTCGGCTACCCCGCGGACGGTCGAACGCATCGTGCAGCTTCCGCCACCACCCGAGTATCGAGTGGTTGGATTGGTCTTGGACGACAAGACGCAACAGCCGATTCCGAATGCCGTCGTGAAGTTCCAAGCCCAAGCGCTTACGGGCATGGTGTCTCGCGCTGACGGCTCCTTCGAGACCACGAATCTGCAGCCTGGGACCTATTCCTTCGCCATCACTGCAGAGGGCTATCGCGAAGGAGCCTGCTCGGTCAATGTACTTGCCGCCAGCGCACAAGCCCCAGTATCGGCTCCCATTGGCTCTGGTATGGCGCCCCCGCCTGCCGTTCCATCAGATGCGGCTCCGTACAGTGTTGGCTTGGCGCCAGCGGCTTCGTCGCCTCCGGTTGCTCCTACATCAGGCCCGATCGTCACCAACGTCGCCTGTTCGCTCAAGGCCATGCCAGCCGTCGGAGCCATCCAAGGCGCACTGGTGGATGGCGAGACCAACATGGCCATCCCTGACGCGCAGCTGACCATTCGCGATGCGAAGGGCCGCGAGCTAAAGTTGAACGCCGATGGCAATGGTGCCTTCCGGTTCGAAAACGTCCCGATCGGCGCGGTGAAGATTTCGGTCGACGCACAAGGTTATATGCCTGCGAGCATCGAGCTCGAAATCAAGCCAAGAGCCGAACAACGACCGACGGTCTCACTCAACAAGCGCCCAAAAAAGGCCAACGTGGTCGTCACTGCCACCGAAGTCAAAATCACCAAACAGATTCATTTTGGCAATGATTCGGCGGTGATTGCAACCGACTCGATGGGCTTGCTGCAAGAGATCGCTCTGACGCTGAAGGAGCACCCCGCACTAGCTCGGATCGAAATCCAGGGCCATACCGACAACTCGGGCGCGCCGGCATACAATAAGCGTCTAAGCCAAGAACGCGCCGAAGCTGTACGCAACGCACTCACCGCACTTGGCATCGAGAGCGCACGGCTTACCGCGCTTGGCTATGGTCAGGACAAGGCGCTCGTGCCCAATTCTTCGGAAGAGAACAAGGCCAAGAACCGTCGGGTCCAGTTCATCATCAAAGAAAAGCACTGACACTCTCCGCCAGCTGCTAGTCCGCGACGAAGCGATCGGCTAGCCTGGAACCCAAATGAAGCGGTGGAGCTGACGCTCTGCCGCTTCATGCGCTTTGTTTGTCGGTCGTGGCAACTTATGCCGCCGCATAATTGGCGCAACATTCGCGGCCTTGGGCTGGCGGCGAACGCTCAGGTCTTGTCTTGCGGACCTTGCTTCCGGTGTTCAGCGGCGATTTCAGCAAGTATTTCGTCGACGCGCGCGCGCTTATCTGGCCCAGTGTCGAAGTAAAAATGCAATTCCGGGACTTTGCGCAAGTCAAGCCGTGGCGCAAGCAGTCGACGAAGTCGCCCCTGAGCTCGCTCAAGGTGCTGGATCACACGCCGTCTCGATGAATCCTTGCCGTCGTCGATGAGTCGCCGCACGCCAATCCAAGCCGACAGTAGATCGTCGGAGACCGCTACTTCCGATAGGACGACTCCAGAAAGCGTCGGATCGGACAGGTCTGCGTTCAACGCCTCGGCTACGGTGGAGCGGATCGCCTCAGCGACACGTCTTGGGCGTCTGGACTCGATTTCCATCTTTACTCTCGTTCCTTGCGGTGAGGTCTAGGCACCGCCAAAGCCGATTCGCGGTCGGGATCTGCGTCGGGACCGCCGCACAAGTACGACTCGATTCCGTCGCGCAGGTTGTCGCCACCCGCACCAAACGAAATCACTTCACTACGAGAATCGGTGAGCCAAGCATCCGGCAGGGTGTCAGCCATAGCGCGAACAGCAGCAATGACTCGACGGCAACTCTCGGCGTCACGCGCCACCGTCGCAATGCCGATACGTGCCACTTGATGCTGATCGGCCTCACCGAATTCACACAAACTCACCGAAAGCCGGGCACGGACTCGATCCTTGAACTTGTTGACGACACGCCTTCTATCCTTGAGCGACTGCGCCGACGGGATATGGATGACGAATCGTGCCGTGCCTACGAACATGGGGTGCCGCTAGAGCGTTTGGCGAACCTCTTCCATCTCGAAACACTCGATGATGTCGCCTTCCTTGATTTCCTGGTAGCCATCGAGGGCAATACCGCAGTCAAAGCCCTCCTTGACGTCGCGCGCGTCGTCCTTGAAGCGCTTCAGACTGCTGAGCTTGCCCGTCCAAACCAAGGCGTTTTCGCGCATGAGGCGCACCGTACCGGAACGGCGAATCAGGCCCTGTGTCACCATGCAGCCAGCGACATTGCCTGCCTTCGTTACCCGGAAGACCTGGCGCACTTGAGCTTGGCCGAGCGCCTTCTCTACCAAGCTCGGTGACAGGAGGCCTTCCATCGCGGCCTTCACGTCGTCGACTACGTTATAGATAATGTTGTAGTGACGAACCTCGACCTTCTCTTGGGCCGCCAGCGATGCCGCCTTACCTGCCGGTCGTACATTGAAACCGATGATGATCGAGCCGGCCGCAACCGCAAGGTTGACGTCACCTTCCGTGATCGCGCCTGCCGCTGCATGAACTACAGTAACCTTGACCTTTGCGGTCGAGAGCCTCACCAAGGCATCAGATACAGCCTCGACAGACCCGTGGACATCAGCCTTCACGATCACTTTGAGCTCGAGTTGCTCGGTGTCCTTCATCGCCTTGTAAAGCTCTTCAAGCGTCAGCCGCGGGCCGGCACTCGGCATCAAGCTACGACGCTCCTTGACCTTGCGCGAATCGGCGATCTCTTGAGCCTTCTTGATGTCTTTCAAGACGTGGATTGGATCACCTGCAGCGGGCACGTCGTTCAGACCGATCACTTCGACAGGTGTCGCCGGACCGGCTGAAGCGAGGCTGCGCCCAAGCGAATCGAGCATGGCGCGTACCTTGCCGCTTGCGGCGCCAGCCAGAAGCACGTCACCACGATTCAGCGTGCCATCGGTGATCAGCAGGGTAGCAACTGGACCGCGCCCCCGATCGAGTTGGGCCTCGAGCACTACGCCAACGGCGAGCTTATTTGGGTTTGCCTTCAAATCGAGCATCTCGGCTTGAAGCAGAACCTTCTCGAGCAGCAAATCAATACCTTGTCCGGTTTGCGCACTGACCTCGGCAAACAGTGCTTCGCCGCCCCATTCCTCAGGAATGAGGCCAAGCTCACTCAATTCGCGACGGCACCGGTCAGGCTGTGCCTCTGGCTTGTCGCACTTGTTGATCGCAACGACGATCGGCACCTTGGCAAGCTTGGCGTGGTTGACCGCCTCGCGAGTCTGCGGCATCACGCCGTCGTCTGCGGCGACAACCAAAATAACGATGTCGGTCGTTTGCGCCCCGCGCGCACGCATGGCGGTGAAAGCCTCGTGGCCCGGCGTATCGAGGAAAGTGATTCGCCCCGACGGAGTCTCGACGCTGTAAGCACCAATGTGCTGCGTGATCCCGCCCGCTTCGCCGGCAACCACGTTGGCCTTGCGAATACGATCGAGCAGACTGGTCTTGCCATGGTCGACGTGACCCATAACGGTCACGACCGGTGGCCGCGGCAGCTTTTCGCCCAGGTCCACTTCAGTTTCAACGCCCTGCGCCATGACAAGAGCCTGCTCTTCGGAGACGGCAACGTCTTCAACGTCCCAACCGAATTCGCTGGCACAAATTTTCGCGGTGTCGGCGTCGAGGTTGCTATTGATGTTCACCCCCGTCATGCCGAGCATAATGAGTTTGCGCAGTAGCTCGTGGGCCTTGATACCCATGCGCCCGGCAAGGGTCTGCAATCCGATCGAGCTCTCGATTCTTACGACGCGCTTATGCGCCCCACGCTCTTGCGTAGCTACCGGGGCTGGAGCGCGAGCGCTCAGCGGACCACCGCCGCGGCCTCCATATCCGCCCGGTCCCCCCCCCATTCCCGGACCGCGACCGCGAGTGCCGCGTGGCATTGGCCCGCGTTGACCGGGCATGCCGCCTGGCTGTCCGGGGCGACGTTGACCCGCATTGGCGGCGCCAGCCTTGGCGTCGTATTGGACGCGCCGGGGAACCGGAGCGCGATGTGCGGGGCTCATGGGCACGCCAGGGCGACCTTCCCAAACGTCGATTCCCGTGCGCGGTGGGCTCGAGGGTCGCGTGGGCGGCACCGACGGTGACGGCAACGCGGCCCGCGCCGGAGCTGCAGCGACCGAACACGTCGCAGACGTCGGTGGGGTTGCGGGACGCGCAGCGACAGCAACAACTGCGGGTGCCAGAGGTTCGACGATGGGACTCTGTGCCGCAAGAGCTTTGGGAGGTAACGGCTCGACGACTGGTTCCACCGGCGCGGCTGCTTCGATCACGGCTTGTGCAGGCCGTTCAGGTTCAATGTGCGCAACGGGCTTGTCGTCGACGGCCACTTCTTTCGCGACTAAAGCCGGGGCGGCAACCATATTCTCCGAGGCACGCTGCTCTTTTGGTGCCGACGCAGTCGCAGGTTCGACGGACGCCGCCGGACGTACGAGGGTTACCGGTTGCGGACGCTCTTCGGCTTCGTGCTCCAGGTCGCGTCCAGAAGTGACATCGGCGCGATTCGGTTCACCAACGGGCGCCGGTTCGATTGACACCGGCGACGGAACCGTCGGAGCTGGCAATGCAACAACAGGGACAGAGACTTCCAGTTTCGGCTCGGATGGAGGATGCGCGGGCGCATCTGGCCGCGGTACTACGTGGGCTACTGGGGGTGCAGCCGGCGCAGCCGGGATTGCTGAAGCGCTCTCAGCACCCGGTGAGGTTGCCGCAGCGTCCTCACGCTTGACCGCAGTTCGACGTTTGACCACGGTCGGACGAATTCGTTCTTCGACAACCTTGTTCGGCTCATTGCGACGCTCAAGCTGCCGCTTGGCCCGTTCGATTGCCTCCGGCGGAACCACGCTCATGTGGTTCTTGATCTCGGAAAAGCCGATGGACTGGAGCAAATTCGCCAGCTCCTTGTTGTCGATTCCCAGATCGCGAGCTACCTCGTAGACGCGCAACTTGCTACTCATCCATCCTCCGAATCTTCTCGCCCTTGCGATCCTGTCGTCCGTGTCGAAAAAGCCACTGCCTTGGCCAGTCTGCTGCGCAGCGGGTTCATCAACACCATCACTCGTAATAGACTTTGAGCCAGCCCCTCGTCCGTTATGACGAGGACTGCCAACTCATCGCGCCCAACGATTGCTCCAAGCTCTGCCTTCGTGGCCCAGGCCACGAGGATCCCTTTCGTTGCTGCCTCTTCGAGCCAAGCTGCCTGACCCGCTGCCCGAGCATCGGCCGCCAGAACTACCAACCGTGCCCTGCCTTGAGCAAAGGCCTCCTTACAAGCATCCCCGCCGACGGCAACATGCTTTGCTCGGTGAGCAGCTCCGAGCAGCCCCACAGCCCTACGGCCTGCCGCCTGGGCGAGGCTCGACACTAAGCCTTCGACATTTTCCGAACCGTCGGCGTGCAGACTGCGCGCGGTAGCTTTAGCCGCTTTGCGCAGACACCCTTCAGTCGGGTGAACCCACGCCCCTCTCCCGGCAGCTCCACCGGCAAGGTCGAAAGCCACGCTGCTGTCTGGCCCTAGTACCATCCGCACTAGTTCCGAAGGCGAGCCCGACTGCCTGCAGCCGATGCAGGTCCGCACGGGACTCGCCGGACGCTGAGGCGCGCCTGCAAGCGCAACCGGCTTTGCCACTCTGGGCAAAGTCCGCTGCTTTGATCCGTGCTTACCTTTCGTCGACTGCATCTGCACTATCCGCATCTCTCCTTGGGGATCGGGACAATAGGCCTAGGCCTCGGTTGAAACATCCCCAGCTGCTGCCGCCACCGTTGCGGCCGCGGCTTCTGCCGCTGCTGCGGCGGCAACCCTGGTTGCTTCGGTGGACGCAACATCGCGCTGCTGCCTTGCGGCGGTCCGAGCGGCCACAAGTTCGCTCAATTCGTGTGCCAGGAAGTACTTGGCGCCGTCACCAACAGCTTTGGCCTTCTTGACTCCGAGACCAGTGCGCAACGCCAAACGATCCGGATCCTCTTTGGCGAGATCCTCGACGGTGCGATAGTTGGCGTCTTCGAGTACTTGCATCGTTCGCTGGCCCACGTGCCCGACGACACGCAACTTGTCGCGATCCGTAAGGGGCTCGAGACGCTGAATGAGTTCCCGAATTCGCTCCTGTCGCTGCAGATCCATGCTGCGCTCGGCCGCAGCCTTGAGCGACTGAGCGCGCTCGGCCGAACCGATCTTGTCAATGGCGACGAGTTCCTCCTCGGATGCATCGGCCACCTCTTCGAGCGCCCGAAAACCAAGTCGGTACATGGCCTTGGCGACGTCGTCTTCGATCCCTTCGATCTCGCGCAGGGCCCCAAGCGCTTCGTCCTCCATAGTCCGAAACTTGCTCTCGCTGATGATATCAAGGCGCCAGCCGGTAAGCTGCGACGCGAGACGGACGTTCTGGCCCTTGCGCCCAATCGCAAGTGACAGTTTCTCATCCGGGACCACCAACTCCATTCGACGATCGCCTTCGTCGACGATGACTTTGTTCACCTCCGCCGGTTGGATGGCGTTGATGATGTAGCGCGCCGGATCGTTGTCGAAGGGCACGATATCGATCTTCTCGCCGCGCAATTCTTGCACGACGGCCTGCACCCGCGACCCCTTCATGCCGACGCACGCGCCGACCGGATCAACATCGTTGTCGCGAGACATAACTGAAATCTTGCTGCGCGCACCGGGTTCTCGGGCGACACCGACGATCTTGACGATCCCTTCGTAGATTTCAGGCACTTCCGACTCGAAGAGCTTCTCCACCAAGTGCGGCGAGGAACGACTCAGGACGATCATCGGACCACGAGCTTCGCGGTCGATGTCTTTGACATAGGCAACAATGCGATCACCCGGACGATAGGTCTCCCGTGGCGTCTGCTCGCGCGCGGACAAGATCCCTTCGGTGCCACGGCCGAGATCCACCACGATATTGTGGCCTTTCTCGAAGCGACGAACGATCCCACGAATAAGCTGTCCCTGCCGGTCCTTGTACTCGGAGAAGACAATGTCACGCTCGGCGTCGCGCACCCGTTGGAGCAACACCTGCTTGGCCGTCTGAGCGGCGATACGCCCGAAGGTCGTGCGCGCCTGTTTCAGGTCCAGCATGTCGCCGAATTCTTTGTCCTGCTGTCGCGCCTTGTCGGCGTCGCGCGGATGCCAAAACACTTGAAAGCCGAGCTCTTCGCCAAGCTCTGCCTCTAGATTGTGCTTCTTTACGTCGCCGATCGAGATTTGCCTTTCCTCTTCGGTCACCTCGTGGACGACCGTCATGTACTGGAAAAGATCAATGCTGCCAGTCTCATCGTTGTATCGCGCCTCAAGGTCGCGACTAGGACCGAATGCGGCCTGAGCCGCTTTGAGAATTGCAGCCTCAATGGTCTCAATGAGGACCTTGGGGTCAATGCCTTTTTCCTGAGCGACGCTCTTGACGATGGTGCCAAGGTCGGTGTCGAAGCCGGTTGCCATGAATCACCTTTTCCGTTTGCTTGCGCGATTCCTCCGGTCGCGCTCGGACGAACGGGGCTTCGGCGATTTTGCCTTGGCCCCGCCTAACACGTTTGGACTATTCCAATCGAACACGAGTCGCGCAGTTGCAATGGCTGAGTATTCCACCGCAAAAACGCCGGTTTCTGTCTCGAACTGTATGTTGCCCGCGTCGTCGAAACCCAAAACACGCCCCTGGATGACGCTCTGGTCGCCAACAGGGCGATTCAACTTTGCCTTAGCGAGACGCCCAACAAAGCGACCAAAATCGTCACGCCGATACAGACCCCGCTCTAGCCCCGGCGACCCGACCTCAAGCCGGTAAGCATTCGCGATCAAATTTTCTCCCTCAATGACTGAGGCCAGTTCTCGCGAGAGGTCCGAACAGAGGTCGACAGTAACGCCGTCTCCGGGCGCCGTGCTGCCGAGCTTCTCGACATTGACGGTCAGTACCCATCCCGACGAATCGGTCTGCCACAGGAGCTCGACGCCTTCGACCCCGCAGGCCAAAAGCACTGGCTCGATCAACGCGACGAGACGCGCTTCGTCGAGACCGGTGACTTTGGTATAGGCAATGCTCATGGGGCGGACGGGAGCCCTCGGGCGAAACCCGGTGGGGCGACTGTGACGTCGGACGCCTGAAAAAAAAAACGGACCCTATGAGGGGGTCCGCCAGGACTCGCCCGAACTGTCGGCGCGCAGCATACAGTCCAGATCGGCTCCTCGCAAGTGCAGGCAGACGATAGGTTGGGCAGCCGATGTCGAGAGGTGAACGTTTAGCCAAATTTCTGGGGCGCGTTGACGGCCCTCGGCACTCATCGCCTTGCCGCTGCGCCAACACTGGGCTGACTAGCGGACCCGCGCGCTGTGAGCGCGCCCTTAAATCGGCAGGCATCTAAGCCAAATTCGGCAAACTCACGAGGTCAACGTGGAGAATCTCGCTGGAAAACGCCATTATTTCGGAAAGGCACCCGTCAGAAGGACGGGATTCGACCCGAATTTTGGCGCAGGCCGCCTTTCCACCCTCGAAAACCTTGTTGTCCAATTCTTGGACGTGAATGCCGTGGCGTTTTAGGACCGTCAACACGTGCGCCAAGGCTCCGGTCTTTTCGATGTGGCGCACGACCAGTTGATATCGAGCCCATGATGTTGCGCTGATGTTGACGACGTTCGGCACTTCTCCCTTGGTGAGGAAACTGCGCAGCACATGAACCGTCTCATTGGCAATTGCTGACTGGGCTTCATCTGTCGATGCACCGATGTGCGGCGTCGCACAGGTAAGCGGCATCGTCACGACGGGATGACTGTAACTCGAATTACGTAACGACGGCTCGTCGGGCAAAACATCAAGACCGATTCGAAGTTTATTGCGCACCGCCACATCGCTCAAGGCCTCGTAATCGACCAAGCTCGACCCGGCCGTGTTGACGAATATTGCCCCAGCGGGAAGCGCCTCCAAAACTCGTCGATCGATCATTTGACGCGTCCGTTCGGTCGCGTCGAGATGAACGGAAAAGACATCCGAGAGCGAAGCAAGCGCAACCAGACTCGGGCACAGGCCCACGCCCAATTCGGCGGCGCGAGCGGGGGTGAGCGAACGGCTCCATGCCTGCACGCACATCCCGTAGGCCTTCGCCAGCCCAGCAACATAGCGACCCACGTATCCGAGACCGGCAATCCCAAGACGCCGCCCGCGCAACCCCCTGGCCTGGGCAAAATCCTCTTTGTGCCATTTCCCGGCGCGCAGACTCGCCGAGGCGTCAGGTACACGCCGATCCAGACACCCAATCAGCGTCATCGTCAACTCAGCAACGGCCGAGGCATTCTTTCCTGGCGTGTTGGCGACGTAAATCCCTCGGGCGCTCGCTGCCGAAACGTCGATCTGTCCCGTCCCGGAACCAGCACGGATAATGAGATTGAGGGCATCTCCGCCAGAAATCGCCGCCGCATCAACCATCAGGCCTCGCACGACGAGGACATTGACGCCAGCTAACGCTGCCGCTAGCTCCGTTGGGGCCAACGCCGGCTGATACAACAGCTCGACGCCCAACGACTGAATTTCCTCCAGGCTATCTTTGGGGAGTCGGCCGGCAACCAGAACACGCATGAGACGCGACTAATATCACAGCTGGCGCAACATAGGGAGATTGGCTTGACTACCTGGACACAAAGTGGGCCCCTTGGCCGCCTCGCCGCCTTCCCAAATCTGCGGGCTGTATTGTCAATGCGAGTTCCGACGTGCTGACATGGTCGGGCGGGAGTTCGTCTTGCCAAGGGATGCGTCTTGCCCCAATCGCCACCCCGTTGCTCCCGATCATGCTCTCCGATGCAACCGCGTGACCTAAGAGTAGCTGCGCAATTCCACATCACCTTTCGCACGGTCGATGCCCTGGTCGTCGCCTACAGCGCCAATCTGTCGCGTGGCGGACTCTTCTTGAAGACGGACCGTCCTGAACCGGAAGGAACTGTCATCAGGCTTGCCATTCAGCTGCCCGACGGCGGCGAAGCGCTTGAAGTCCCCTGCAGCGTTGTGTTCACGCGGGACAGTCACGACGGACAAGCCGCCGGGATGGGATTGAAATTCATCGATCCCGACGAAAGCATTCAGCGGCGCATCGAGTGGTTCATCATCAATTCCACACCGGATCCGAGCGACGTTCGCGCACAATCGCAGTTTCGTAAGCTCAACTTGCTTATCGTCGATGACGATCACTTTCAATCGGACACTTCTTCTGCCGCCTTCATCGCCCGTGGTGACGCCGTGCGAATCGCGCGCGACGGTCTCGCTGGTCTGGCGCTCTGTATCGAAACCATGCCGGACGTCATCTTGACCGATGTCCAGATGCCGCGCATGGATGGTTGGCAGATGGTGCGACTCATCCGAGCGCGTCCAGCACTCACCAAAGTGCCGATCCTCTTTTTGACCTCGCTTTCGAGCGAACAGGACAGGCTCGTAGGTTATCGGCTCGGGGTCGACGACTACCTGACCAAACCAATCGATCCCCAGGTCCTTTTAACTCGAGTCGAACGTGCGGTGCTGCGCGCCGAGCAGGTCAATCGCGCTACCAATCAAGCCGAACGCGATGCGTTGCGCGGCGATTTGAATCAGGTGAGCATTCAATCGGTGCTCGGCTTTCTTGAAATGGAACGTCGCTCAGGTACGTTGCGCATCGGTCCGATTACCAACGCACGCCTTGAGCTCCGCGACGGGCGCATTCACCGGGCCAGCCTCGATGGGTTCGGGAAGTTGCCCTCCCGCGACCAGCTGTTTCGTATTCTCGATATCGCCGAAGGTCGATTCGAATTCGTACAAGGCGAGGTAGGCGCTCCAGACGAAATCGGCCTGCCGACGTCGAATGTACTGCTCGAGCATGCTCGCCTGCGTGACGAAGGCGTCTAGTTCTGAAACGCTGCTCGCTAACACGGCAGCCGACGCCTAATGCTTCAAGGCCTCCTGGTCGCGGCGGTTCGTCGCGTCACTTGACGCTCGGCACCGCAGGCACTGCGGATGCCGCGGGTGCGGACACTGCCGGTGCCTGCAGCGTGATGGCGGCGACTTGGCCCTGACGTGCATAGTCAGCAGCTTCGCCCAACGCACGTGCAGCCTCCTGAGGAGCGTGGAACCCCATGCTGTTTTCGGCGGCGACGAAATCAAGACGCCACTGGGCCTTGCGTTGCAACCACAAAGCCGGCTTCAATTGCTCCTCGGTCGCGCCCTTGGCCTTGGCAGCTACGATGGCATCAATCAAATCGTTTATCGCCTTGCCACCACGCTGCAAGAGGTCGTAGTTGCGCTGCTGTATGACGTCGACACGACTCTTCATCTCGTCTTCCGAGAAGCGGTGGCAAGTCTGACACGAGCGGTTCACGTTGAGCAACGGACTACGCACCCAATGGTCACTTACCTTGGACGCACCTTCCCTCATATAGGGCATGTGGCAGTCTGCACACGAAACCCCACTTCGCGCGTGAACTCCCTGGCTCCACATTTCGAATTCGGGGTGCTGCGCTTTCAGGATTGGGGCTCCGGTCTCCTTGTGCAGGTAGTCGACGAACGCTGAACCATCGGGGAATTTCTGCTCATCCCAAGCTGTCTCAATTTCGTCAACCTTGAGCCCCTTTGACCAGGGGAACGTTAACGGCATCTTTGAAGAACAGTAGTATTCGACGTGGCACTGACCACAAACGAACGAGCGCATCTCGTTGCGCGAAGCGTCGACATTCGGATCGTAGGGTCGGTCGCGCTTGCCCTCACGCCACTGACGCACCGACGACATTGCCGGCGCCGCGCCATTCGACTGGGCAAATGCCTGAATCCCCTTGATGAAGCCGGGGCGAGTGACGCGAAGCGCCATCGTCTTCGGATCGTGGCAGTCGACGCAGCTTACGGGAACAGCGTGCCCCTTGGCATGGAGCAGCTTGCTCGTATCTTGGTACGTCATCTTGTACGTTTGCTCGAACCCAGCCATGGCATCGCCCTTGCCAAGTTCGCGGTAGAGCGGCATGACCGAACCGTGACAATGCAGACAAGAGCCTGACTGCGGTTTGGTGAGCCGTTGGGTCGCTTCCTGATCGGCAAGCATGAACGCATGACCCCGGCGATCGCGATAGTCAATCGAGAATGCGTAACCAAGAAACATGCGCTTCAACCACGGATCGCGTTCGATTTTCTCGGGCGGAAGCGCTTCCGAGGCACCGTTTCCGCCGAAACGCGTGTGCGTAGTGAGCGAGGTGCGCTTGTAACCGTCGTATTGGTTCGGCCAATTTCGTCCCCACTTGGCAGGATCCACATCGTCCTCACCCACTTCGACCACGCGAACGTAGGCAGACTTCTGTTCGACCTTGCGCTGAAAGATGTTGATCAGCAGCGCCGTCGTCCCGCCCGTGGCGACCACCACGCCGGCAAGCAGCGAAATCAGAAAGCCTCGGCTTCGAAGCAAACTCGTTTCTTTCGTAGAAGTCATTGAACGCTCACCATTCTGCTTACTATTGGCGGTCCTTAGTACTCGACGGGCCAAGCCCCGCAGTTTCGCCGTGCCCAACACCAAAGTGGCAATGCACACAGCTTACGGCATCTTGGTCAGTCGTGGCCCCGCTGACCAATTGGTGGACCATGTCCGCATGGCACCTGAGGCAATTCTCCTGCAAGACGGCCGCATTTCCGGGTTTGATCCGGATCGGCTCAGCGAAATCCTGCAGTGTGAAGCCCTTGGAGTGGTGGTAGCCGTTGCTGGCCTTGGTGATAAACTTTGGGATAAGTGATTGCGGTAGGTGGCAGTCGACGCAGGCTGCAACGCCGTGGTGGCTTGACTTCTGCCACGAGTCGTATTGAGGCCGCATGATGTGACAGTTGACACAAGCCTTCGGATCGCTGCTCAGATACGAGAACCCCTCAGCGTATTTGAAGGTGAACGTCCCAATGCCCACCAACACGCCGAGCGCGACGGGAAGCGCCATCAACAGCAGTTTCCCGCCGTTTGCTGGCGAATGCGTGGTCTCCAAAGTCATGGATGCCGGCCCAGACTAGCCCAACCGCCTGGGCCACACATTGCGAATCGTGGTCCCCCAAATTCACACCTGACGCCTGTCATGCGTGAAACTAAGCCTCGGTCATCTGTCGGGATGAACCCCCACCCTGTTGCCAGGCTTGTCAACGTCCAGGTTGTTCGAGAGCGAAGTCCTCGAGCCCGTTGGGCTGCGACATTTGCCTCCGCGCCAAGACTTTCGTCAAATTGTCGCGCATCTTCGCGTCGGCTGGAAAATGCCCGAGGCCGCGGCGCAGGATCTGCTCCGCCCGATCGAGGTTGCCCAGGCGAAACTCGAGCCTCGCCAAGTTGTTCGTGGCACGGCGAGCGACCTCGCCCTGCCCCTCGGTGCGCCGCCACGCCTCTTCAAAGCCCCAGCGTGCACCTTCGAATTCCCCTCGTTCATCTAGCGCCATAGCCCATTGGTAGGGACCTATTGGGCTTTGTTTGGTCTTGTGCGTCGCGTCGGCAAAGGCGAGTGCGCTATCGCCGAAAAGGCCAGCGCGTTGCGCCGTGACCGCGGTGAAGAAAGCCAAAATCACCAAGACCGCGGCAACCCCGATCCCGGGCCAGCGCCTGGCGACGGCAGCGAGGAGTACTGCTAACCCCAACACGCTCCACCAAAGGTAACGATCGGCCATTCTGTTCTGGAGCGGAACCAGGACCTGGCTGACCGGGAGCAATGGGATGACAACCAACGCGAGCACCACAAACAACAACCTTTGACCGCGGTACCAGCGGTGAATCGCCACCAAACCAGCCACGACAAACGTGAAGTAACTAGCCGCAGAAATCAAGGTGAAATGGACCAAGGTTGGCACCTCATGGACCAAGCTGCAATGGGGTGGCCAAAGCAGCACCTGCACGTACTGCAACCAAACCGGACCCATCGTGGCCAGAGAAGTCGCAATGCTACCCCCGGCACGCGACTGTGTCATCCCAACCATTTGACCAACATGAATGTGAATCGGCATCACCAGCGCGACGACCAAGAGACTTACACCAATCGCCAGGACATTCGGGCGGCGTTTGGCCCACAGATCCAACACCGGCAATAGCAATGGCAACACCACGCTCATCGATTTCGAAAGCATAGCGAGCACAAACCAAAATGCCGTAACGAGCACGAACCTACCGCAACGACTGGCGTAGGCACGAAACGCAAGTGCCCCAAATAGCATGGCCAAAACATCCTTGCGCCCGGCAAGCCACGCCACACTCTCCACGTGCACCGGATGGAGCGCAAAAGCGGCAGTGGCAAGAAGCGCTAACCCTTCACCGACCAATTGCTTGCGCAGGGCGTGATGTAGCGCCAAGAGCGCTCCAAGATAGAGCCCGAGATTGACGATACGCATTGGCAAAGGGCGGATCCCAGTGACCCAGGCTTCAATGAAGTGGCTCGTGTCCCGAACCGGGAGAAACTCCGCACCCAACGCATGACGCGTCTTGGGAGACAAGTCGGTCCAGATGTGCCAGAGCACCTGGACACTTGGTTTCTGCCACATCGGGTTAGACTCGAGCAGCCATGGGTCATCCCAATTGAGGAATCCTCCACCCAAGGACGGTAGGTAGGCCAGCGCCACGACCACCAACAGCACGCCGAGACCGTACGGTAGCCAGCGGGCACTTTGGCTAGCCTTGGTTGGAGCGGCTTCAATGCATTGCATGCGTCGGCATTTTACCAGCAAGTTCCGGCGGAGTCTTCGTGGTTTCGCACCGTCGGCTTGCAGCTCGTCGCCCGAAGCGGCATGGTCCGGGCTAGAAAATGGACGCTTCAGGTTCCCAAGACTCGAACAAACGCTACTACGACGCCTTCGCTGCTGGCTACGAACGCCATCGCGGCAAGAACGATCCCGGTGGCTATCATGAGCTCCTCGACGAACTGGAATCGGGCTACGTGGCTCGATTTGGGACCGGCCGTGACGTGCTTGAGGTCGGGTGTGGTACCGGCTTGGTGCTCACACGAGTTCAATCCTTCGCTCGCTCTGCCAAGGGCGTGGACTTGTCCCCTGGTATGCTCGAAAAGGCGCGCGCGCGTGGCCTCGACGTCATGGAAGCATCAGCCACGGCATTGCCGTTTGCCGACGAGAGCTTCGATGTCACTTGTTCCTTTAAGGTACTCGCCCATATCCCGGACATCGAAGGCACGCTTTCTGAGATGGCACGCGTTACCCGCAGCGGTGGTTACGTGCTTGCAGAGCTCTACAATCCGCACAGCCTCAGAGCCCTGATTAAGCGCTACGGTCCGGCAGGGAAAGTTGCCGCCGATGCGCACGAGAAGAATGTCTACGTGCGCTTCGACAGCCCTGCGCGCGCACGGAACATGACGCCGAAGGGTTGCGACTTCGTGGGTGCCCGCGGGATCCGCATCGTGACACCGACGGCTCATTTCATGCGCATTCCGCTGCTCCGGGAGGCCCTGTGCCAACTCGAACGGCTGCTCTGTGACAGCCCGCTCAAGGCCTTTGGCGGCTTCTATGTCGCCACCTACCGCAAACGCTAGCCGCTAGAATGAGCCAACGACCGAGCCACCCAACACACCCTGCCCAAACCATGGCGCCATCGAGAGCCGTGGCTGAGGGCTCGTTGGACTAGTCTTTTGCAACTTGAGGTGCGAGGGTAAATCGCGTTTGCGTTCGCGGTGCACCTCTGGAACAAACGCGAGGTGTGCCTCAGTGATCCCGACCAGGCAAGCGCCCAACAACGTATAGCCGCTGATTGTCTGCAGCAAGATGGCAGCGTGAACACCCGCATTGCGCTGCTCGAAGGTCTTCGACGTCGCTGCAAGGTAGTAGGACTCAGCGTATAGGGAACCGGCTAGTGTTCCAACCATCGCAGTTTCGGTTAGTAGTAGCAGCCAACCGAGCCCGCGATCGCCATTTTGGAATTGCCCGACGCCAAAGGGAAGGCTTGCCACCCAACGGTTGTGGACTTCCACGACCGTTTCACTCTCCGCAATCGAGACGAGTTGCTCTACGCGGTGACGCTCTTGCTCACGCAGTTGCTGCTCACGATTGGCCCGCGACTCGGCATCTTGCATGCGTTTCTGCTCGGCGCGACGGATTTCGTCCAACATCGATTCGTGGACGCGAAGAAACAACTCGACTACGGCTTCGGGGAAGAGCAATCCATCTGGCGCCTTCATTTGCGGGTTTTCGAGGATTGCCTCACGAAACACGCGTTCGGCATCGGTGGTTCTACCGACGCCTATCAGGCACGCTCCGTGATAGGTGCTCGCGGTTTCGATCTTGGCTGGCGAACGCAAGCGCCGGGGTTGGTCTCGATCGAGCAGGTGCGTGAACGCATCGACGCAGGCCGCGTATTGCCCTGAGTCGTAAAGCCCAGTCGCTCGCGACAGTTCGGCATCCTCGCCGAGTTGCTCGCGTCCGATGGCGTTCCCCTTGGTCGCCCCAATGCGGTCAATTGGCGCAGCCCAGGCAGGACAAGCCCCAAGATAGGCCGCCACCAACAATCGAAACCAATGTCGAATCCGACGAGACAACATCACGGTCAACCGCCCGGAGTAGCCGATATCGGCTGCCCGTTAGGTTCCAGAGACCGTGAAGGTACCACCCGGTCTCAGGACAACGTCAATAGTTCTCGGGCCTTTCCCACTTTCTGGCGGCGGAAATAGCGTGCAAGCCCCATGAGTTTCGGGCTTCGCCACGCGCACTGAACGACGACCCGGTGCCCCGACGACTCCGGGGAACAGTTCACCACAGGTCAGCGTCGTGCCCTCGACGCCCGACAGCTGCAGCTGCGCGTCCCGGAATTCGACCGCCATAACAACGCGAATTTCACCGTCACCCGGAGTGATCTTGACTACGCGAGGTTCGGGAACAACACAACATTGCTCGTTAGGTGCAATGACTTCGAAGCGGTGCACACCGTACTCGAGCTCGTGCTTGACCCCAAACCAGGATCGCTCTTCTCCGTCGATCAATAGTCGGCTACCCGCGGCACCAGACAAGACAACCTGAACAACACGAGTGCCCGAAACAGTTCGCACTGCGACTCGCCCGCTCGTACCGTTCTGCCCTCGGGAACCAAACACCACTTCGCGCTTGGAATTTGACGGATCTGACGTGCCCAAAGCGCGTCCCGCCTCCGGGCTCGCTACAACTGATGGTACCGGTACTACGGTTGGCGCTGCTTGCCGCGTCTGAAACACGGCAATGGCAGAGGCTGGTGCACCCGCCTGAGCCACGGCCTCGCGCGGCGCTCGGGTGGCCCAATGTGCGCGCCAATACCCTGCTCCCAATGCGACGCTCCCGAAAGCAACGACTGCAGCGCCGACGCGAAGCCAGCGCGACCGCAGGCGCGTCGCTCGAGTCAATCGCGCTACATCCGCGACGATGCTTGGGTCGCCTGGGCGCAACGCGAGCGCACGATTGTAAAGTGCAGCAGCCTCGACGACCGCGCCGTCCCGGCGAGCGCACTGTGCGCGTTCGACAACGGCCGTGACCAACCGCTCTTGGTAAGCGAGTTCGAAGGCTGCCGCGTCTTGCAAATATTCGTCCAACAGCTGCAGCGGCTCGGCGACATCAACTCGCGCTAGTTCCGCCTCAAGCGCTCGGGCCATTTCGTCGGCATCAGCGTAGCGCTGCTCTGGTTCATGCGACAATGCGCGATCAATTACCTTGCCGACCAATGCCCCAACTTCAGGCCGCGCGCGTTCAGTTGGAATGAACTGGCCATCAAGCACACGACGCAACACTTGAGCCGGATTTTTGCCTTCAAATGGCAGGCCCCCAACGATGCATTCGTAGACAAGCACCCCGAGCGAAAAGATATCTGCCCGAGGCCCAACCGATTGCCCTTCGATTTGTTCGGGCGCCATGTGCGCGGGGGAGCCCAACACTTCTCCCGTCGAAGTCACCCCTTGCGCGTCGAGCACTTTGGCGATCCCAAAGTCAGTAATCTTGACGACCACCGGCTTGCGACTGGCACTCGCGGATTGGCTCATCACGTTGCCAGGAGTGTCGGAATTGCGCTGCAATCGGACGAGTTCCGGCAATTCGAGCAGTACGTTTTCGGGCTTCACGTCACGATGCACAACGCCTTGCTCATGGGCGTGAAATAGTGCTCGAGCAACCGCAACGCCAATCCCCAGCCCAAGCTCGGTGGGCAGCGGACAATGCTGTCGCAGCAACTGACGCAGAGTGATGCCGCGCACCAATTCCACTACGAGGTAACGCTCGGTATCGTCGGGTTCGGACACGTCGTACACTTCGACAATGCCTGGATGGCGGAGCTTGGCGACCGCCTTAGCTTCGCGATAGAAGCGCTCCTTCACCTCACGCTCATCGCGCAGATGCCGATGGATAACCTTGATCGCTACCTCACGACCAAGCCGTCGATCTAGCGCGCGGTACACAGTCGCCATGGCGCCGTGGCCGAGCTCCTCGAGCAGCTCGTACTTCTCCAGACGCGGAGTTGCGTCGAAGGCCGCGCTCACCGGTTGACACCCCCGGCGTGAGTACGGCAACGCGGCAGCATGAAATCCCAGTCAGCCACGTCCAGATAATGCCACAGACCCACTGGAATTGGGATCAAACTATCGCTGACACAGCGTCAATGGCGAAGGACGCACAGAATGCTGGCGCGGCATCGCTGTTGAGAAAGCTAGCGCGAGGGGCGCTTGATGCCGGCCATGACCGGCGTCGAACGACGCCTCGACGGGGGCTTCGTTTCGCTCACCCGAACGGCCGACATTGACTGCGAGGAATCCATCCGATGCTGCCCACTCGTACGACTTGGCGGCAGGGTCGAGCGAGTTCGATAAGATTGACCTTCTACCATGAGCTCGACTCCGAGCGATCGGCAGCGCCGAGCCAATTTGTCGAGATCCACGCCTGGACTCACCAGTAGGCCCGATGGCGGTGACGGGTCGATGAACAGGTCCGAGGTTTGTCGTCGCGACCGCAACAACTCGCGCACCTCGTTGTCCTCGACCCACAAGAAACCCTGGGTTTCGACGAATTCTCCGCGCCCGACGACTGCGCTCGCCTGCGCCAAGACGCGAGCGATTGGGTCAGGAAGTGCAGCCACTGCCTCGATCCGATGTCGGATCGCATCTGAGTCGACTCCAGCGCTGAGGGCGTGGGCAATTGCCTGCGGCGTAACGAGCACGTCCAAGGAACCCGTAACCGAACCCACTTCAACGAAATTACCGAGGGCCAACACCTGACCCACCTTCGTCAGCGGCCCGACGCGCAGGGTTTGACCGTCGATGAAACGCCCTGCCTCGGGCTCCAGCGACGCCTTCGTTCCCCGAAGGTAAGCTCGCCCGCGTGGCGTGATGCGCAACAGGCGCTCACCTGGCTGACCGTCGTGATCGGGTTCGCCAAGATCGATGACTCCTAGAATGTGCAAGCTCTCAAGGGCAATCCTACGGGCGATCGTCTCGAGCGGCAGGCACTCGACCGATGCCCGCGCTGCCCATCGTTCAAGCAGACGTGCGATTCCCGGCGCTCGACTATCAGCGCGTAAATACTCGCTGATCGCAGACCAAGGCGCCCAGTTGCCGTCGCCCAATTCCGGAAGCGCCTCAAGTACCATCTCACGCAACACGCCAACAGCACTAGCATCTCGCGATTCTTGCGAAGACCGTAGTATCTCGCCATCTTCGCGTGCTTCGTCCCAGGCGCCACCCCGTCGCCACGCAGCGAACAGCACCTGCCCGAGATCGTGCACCGTGTGCGATCCTGGCGGCGCGGCGGCAACACTTGCCGACGGATCCCAAAGGCCAATGGCGCGGCTAATCGCCGCAATCAACGCAACTTCGCCAAACTCACGCCCGAAGCGCGTGGCTAGGCGAGTGATCAAGGAACGCGGAGTGCCGACACCATCACGCACCTCGACGTTGGGTTCACGAACCGACAACGCCATCGCCAGAGCCACGGGTACCGGACTCTCGGCAAACCGTGCCCGCCGCGGCGCATGGTCATCCCCGATGACGAAGGCGCGGATTTGCGACCGTTGCTCGTCGCGCTCCGCACGGCGATGCGCGCCGACGACGGCCGCCACCTCGGAAGGAATAACATGGCGATTGGGGTGAATTGGAATGAGCAAACCACGTCGCTCGAGGGCAAACCCGACACCGCGACGTGAAGGCGTCGCGCCGGTCGCCCCGCGCAGACGCAACGGTTCGCGCTCGAGCTCAAGTAGTTCTTCGGTGTCAACCTCGCCGCCAACCTCTTCGACCGCACGCAGGAGTTTGCGTTCGAGCGGCGCCAGCTGCTCGACTTGAGCCGTCAACGCCTCGGGGTTGATCAGAGTCTCCCAAGCTGGTTCGAGCGCCAGCGCCAAGGGTGGCGTCGCGGGTCTTCCCAAATACTGAGTCGCGATGCTCTGGGCGACTTCAGCCGTTAGCTGCGACATCAACGAACGAATCCCGCGCGGATCTTCGCCCTCCCAACTGCGCATCTGAACCATGAAGGCGATCGGCAGTAACACCTCGAGCGTGCCGCGTTCGTGCTGTCGCACGTAACAAAGTCCACGCGCGACCAGTAGGTCGAGGCCGGGCGGCAAATCATCCGCGAAGAGGACGCCCTTGGCTTCGGCAAGCCGAAATAGCAGCTCACGGGTGGGCCCCGGCAATTGCCCAGGATCGCGCGCCTCAGGCAAAATCAACAAAGACCGTGCAACCTGCGACGGTACGTCAATGCGCTTGGACTCATCGACTCGGATCCGCATCCGCTGGATGAGCGAATTCAACTCGCGCTCGGGCAAAAGCCGCAATATCTCTTCGAGACGCATGGCTCGCGCAGCGAGTCTGGTGCTGCGACCTGAGGGTTGGACGGGGTCTGGCATGATGGTGATGGCTCGCCTCGGCACCGCTTCCCGAGGACAACCGCATGAGCGAAGCCCATGATCGGCACTTTGTCCAGCGCCCACCCCGAGTTATCCCAATTCGCCATTTGACTCTGGGACGAGAATCCGTGTCCCGACCAAACAGCCAGAAGGGACGACGACATATTGCAGTGATAGTACCCGCCGCGCTGATGCAGCCTCTAGAGGAGAAGATTCTGGGTGGTCAGCCGGGAGCTAACCGGAGTGGCCCCCAGTCCGTGGGAACGTCAGGGCATGGTAGAGGTCGGGCACTCATGATTCTGCGTGACCCGGTGCATGGCCTCGTTGCCTTCGAAGCCGAAGAGGAACAGCTCATCGTCGACCTCATGCAAACTCGCGAGCTGCAGCGCCTTCGGCGGATTCGCCAATTGGGATTCACGTCCCTTTCCTATCCCGGCGCCGACCACACGCGGTTCTCCCATTCCGTCGGCACGGCTCACGTCATGACGCGCTTCCTCCAACGACTGCGTGTCCTTGACCGCGATCTACCCACCGGGCAAAAGCTCGACACTGCTAGTGTCGAAGAAGCACTGGCCGCGGCACTATTGCACGACCTCGGTCATGGTCCCTTCTCGCACTTGTTCGAGTATGCGTGGCCCGACGGTCCCTCCCACGAAGATTGGACCATGCGGATCTTGCTCGACGCGACGACTGACGTCCATCGCTTGCTGTCCGCGCGCAATCCGTCACTGCCCGCCCGCGTTGCGCGTTTGGTCCATGGCGAACACGAGCTCACGTACCTTGCCAATATCGTCAGCGGCACATTCGATGTCGATCGTTGCGACTACCTGCTGCGCGACGCGCACTTCACGGGCGTGGGCTACGGCCGCTTCGACCTCGATTGGCTGCTACGCAGCCTGCGTCTCGGACCTGTCACAGACGAGCACACGCCGAGCCTAGCCGTCGATGGCCCCAAGGGCTTGCCCGCCATCGAGTCATTCATTCTCGCTCGCCTCTTCATGTTTCAGCAGGTCTATTTCCACAAGGCCAGCCGCGCGAGCGAATGGATGCTCACGAAGTTGCTAGCTCGCCTTACAGTGCTCATACTTGATGGGCGAACACCGAGTGCCACGCCTCCGGCTCTCGCCGAACTCGCGCGTGGCAATGATTGCTCACTCAGCAACTACCTTGATCTCGACGACGCCGTGCTTTGGCAGGCAATTCGTGGCTTTCAGTCCGATCCGGATCTTTGGCTATCCGATCTTGCCAAGCGACTGTTCGAGCGCCGCCTGTATAAGACCTACGAGCTCTTCGGCGAGCAGCTCGAAGCCGCGTGGCGCGAACAAGCACTGCAGAAAGTTCGCGCGGTTGCCGTTGAAGCTGGCTACGATCCAGATTGGTGCGTCGGGCTCGACGTGGCCACCGACACCCCTTTCGAGAACGGCCAAGCGGCACTTTCCGTCCTCTTCCCCAATGGTCAGAAACGCGCACCCGGAGAAGTATCGGTATTGCTCCGACGTTTAAGCGGTGAAACGCTTGAACGCGTGCGCCTGATTTTCCCGCCCGATTTACGCTCCAAGGTCATCGCTTGTCTCGAAAATTAGCCTTCCCGCAAACACGCTCGATGCCTGCCACGTTGCCGGGGCCGATCCGGGCATTTGGTTTATGCCATCGCGACAACGTCCAACGGTCGCCCACGTGGCTGGGCATTGGCATGTTCGTGATTGGCGTCATGCACGCGCCAGAAGCGCTTGCCACACCCGCCTTGATCGGCGAGGTCCTCGCGTTCGACTCACTCGACCGTCGCCGCGACTCACCACCCAACGAGGAGCCCTACTACCGGGGTGACGGAGTGTATGGCCGTTTCGACGGAGAGCTTGCGCTCTTACCCGCAGTGGGCATGAACTACAATGCGTCGGGCTGGTCTACCGAGCTGGCGCTGTCTGGCTACTACTTGAACACGATCGGGGTTGTCTTCCGCCACAACGAAGGGCGCTGGTCACCCATCGCGCCACGAGCAGACTTCACCGTCAGTTCGCTCTCGTTGGCAGTACGTCCGCTGTTCTTGCTGCGTTGGTCGCAGAATCTTGAGCAGGGCCCAAGTTTCCTCGATCTGCTCATCGACTCGTTGACATTGAGCGTTGGCAGCTACTGGTCACAGCAACACAGCCTCGACCGCCAGCGCTACGGTCTCGAAACTGAGCTCTCCGTCGGCTTTCCGCTGCTTGGCCGTGCCCACGGACCTTGGCTCACCGCGAGCGTGGCCAATCGCATGCCCAAGGTCACCAATGCCGACAACCGAATCGACATGGTCTACGGCTTGCGCTTCGAGTGGTCCTTCTCGCTCGGGAACTAATCTGAAATCGCTTGCACCGAAAGAACGAATCTTGCCCAAGGCCAGTCCCCCAACGCTTTGCCCCTTCGTAGACGCTCAGTTCCGAGCACAAGCGAATGCGCTCGACCAGCTCCCAGCCCCCACCCACAGCGAGCTCGCCTTTGCCGGTCGTTCGAACGTGGGCAAAAGCAGCCTGCTGAACGCCCTGTTCGAACGAAAGAATCTCGTCCGGACGAGCCAGACCCCTGGCTGCACCCAAGCGATCAACTTCTTCGAGGCACGCACACGCGAAGGTACGGTGGCACATTTCGTCGATCTGCCTGGCTATGGCTACGCCGAACGGTCCAAAGCCGACAGGCGAAGGTGGGGCGAGCTCATCGAGGGCTATCTGTTGTTTCGCCCCACGTTGCGAGGTGTCGTGTTGCTGGTGGACGCGCGCCGCGACTTTGGCGAGGAAGAACAAGAGCTCCTCGCCTGGCTGAGTCGGCCATCACAGGTATCGCGCCCGCCGCTCAACATCGTCATTGCCGCCACGAAGACCGATCAACTGACCCAAGCCGAGCTCTCGCCGCGGTTGAAGAGCCTGTCCGAAGCTGCGTCGACCAACGTCTTCGGTGTCAGTGTGCGTGACGCGCGGGCGATTGATCGATTGCGCAAGCGGCTGCTCGCCTTCCTCGCGCCGAAGCCGACAGATCTAGCCTAGAATGAACGCGCCTGGTCGAAGGTGAGCTCGAGTTTACAATCCGCGCTCAAAACCAAATTGAAATGGCCGCCTGGCAGCGACATCTTCCAAGCTGGCCCTGACTTCGAGCGGTAATACTCGATGTGCGCCAATTGGCGGATCGTAGCGCCCTTAGCAATGGCCTTGGCCCACAGATCACGCGGACCGCAAGTGGGGCTGGGTAGCGGCTCCGACTCCAAGACTGGACAGCGGTGATCATTCATTTCTGCCTGCGGATCGAGGCCATCGTCCCGCACGCGGATGACCTGTCGCGGGCAATCCACGGCCTTGTCCCCGACAGGGGGCCTGCCAGCCGCACCCAACTCATTGGGCTTGGGTGGTTTCGGTTTCTTCTCACCGTTGTGAAACACGTACGATAGCGCACCAGGCCCGGTCACGATATCGATCGTTCCGTCGCTCTTCACCCCATCGAGAATGATTTGGCGCAGCTCACGCGGTCGACTGCTGCGCCGCGCGGCCTCAAGGGTCGCTAGCGCATCGACGGCATGTGGCCAACCAACAACCCCACGCAGGGTCGCCGGTGAGGCCCGCACCACCGATTCCGGCCGCGCCACATCCTTGGCCCAGAACGATAGACACACGCACGCCCCCATCGAACACACCAGCACCAGGAGACCGGCAAACCGGTCCTTGAGCTCAAGGTACCTGGGATCAGTGAGCAGCGGGCCAGGTCGGGTCATCTGCAGCGCGTGGTATCTCAGCCCAGCCGGATTGGCTAGGCCCCGCTCAGGCATTTTCAACCTGACCGACGCGATTCGGGCAAATTCGGGTTTGCCCAAACCAGCGACTCGCGGTAAAGACGCGTCGCCCCATGGTCCGCCATAGGGCCGCTCACAGACCCAAGCGATCGAGGGCGCATAACTCAGCGGTAGAGTGCGTTCTTCACACGGACGAAGCCGCAGGTTCAAATCCTGCTGTGCCCACAGAGACTGAGAGAAGGCCGGTGCTAAAAGTGCCGGCCTTCGACATTTCCGGGAGTGTTCGTCAGCGACGCTAACTTAGGCCTCGGTCAGGGCTTCCTTACTTCTAGGATGATCCAATCCCCGACGATCTTTGCCCCCAGTTGCTGCACCGGCCCCCACAACGTCGCCCGATCCGGCCGCTCACCGTAGACCGCTTCAACCTGGTCGATTGCGGCATCGACGGTGACGCGACCATCTCCTGCCGCAAAGCAACGCTCAAGGATCTGCTTACGCGACGGAAACCGGACAGACTCCCACTCAGACAGCCCCACAGCGCCCCATCGACTCAGCCGAAAGCGGGCGTCCGCGCGTAGAACGCTGAGCAGCATTTCCCGCGTCCAATTGGCGTGAAGAACGGACAATTGGGCGCATTCAACGCACAGCTCGTCGACGCTGAGACCCTTGCCCTTGCGCATGAGCAGACCTTCAAGGTGCTCCCCGACTTCCTCGATAGCCTCGGTGCCGCCTGGCAGATCGCGTTCCATTAGCCCGATGTGATTGTCGCCCATCTTGACGAAGGGGGGTCGAAGCGCGGCCATGTTGACGGTTGCCTCGCGAATGTCGATCTTCTCCCGCAGTCGGCTACGCAACAGCTCTTCGTCCATGGGTGCACCGTTGGCTCGAATCAACGCGACCATTTGATCTTTGAGTTCGATGCGCTCCCCGTCTTCGACCACGCCAGGCAAAGCGAACCGTCCGCGGCCGAGGTATTGTAGTTCCTGGGTCTGCCGCAACACAGCCGTCAGGTGCCAATGGTCGAGCCAATCGGGGAGAGCAACGTCGTCGGAAAGCTCCGCAAGCAGCTCAACATCGATCCATTGGCGTTCCGATCCTTGGCCTCGAACGACCTCCAGGGCGAGCGGCACCAGCCGAGTGACCCAGCTCTCAAACTCAGGGAAATGTTGGGCAAGCCCAATCCGTCCACCGCCGAAGAAGAGCACTTCTTCGGGCATATTGCTCATCCGTCCAAGCTGCTCTGTGATATCCGCGACACGCATTGGTGCAGCAGCCGCCCGCAGAATCGCAAGCAACCGCCGACCCTTCGTACCCGCCGCATTGACAACAGTCGCTTGACCCTCGCGCGCCTCGATCTGAAGTCGGTCCTCGACCTCTTGCCATAACCCATCGGCAAGAACGGAACCGACTTTCTTGGCGATGGACGCCTTTACCCTGTCAAATTCGGTCAGCGGCGCCGGCAGCTTTACCTGATTCAGAAATCGCTGCCACTCGGCCTGGGCCTTTTCGACCGCCTTCTTATTGCACTTGGCCAGCCAGAATGCGTCTGCAACAGAAACTACATTCCATCGCTCATCCAGCAGCTTCTCGCAGAGATATTGCAGCGCTGCCGATACATCGTCGACGCGATTCCACCAGGAATCTTTCGCTAGATCTTCGAGGCGCGCTGCACCAAACTCGGCCGTCGCAGCCTCGAATCGAGCGGCAAGATAGGCTGACCAGGCGCCGCCGTGAGACATCTCCTCGATGGCGGCTGCCTCGAGCTGCCGCACCCGTTCACGGGTCACCCCGGTCAGTTCCCCAACTTCTTCGAGCGTGGACTGCGGGTGGAACAAGGCGCAGCGCTGAGTCATCACCAGTCGCTCGACCGCTGCCAATTCGCCCATGGCTTGGCGCCAGCTCGGGATGAGCCCTTCTTCCCAGCGTCGGTTTCGAGTCTCGTGGGAGCCGACAAACTCCCGAATGGCCACCTCTCCCGCGGTAACCGTTGTCCCTCCGAGGTTATCGGCGTCGATCAGTTCCTGGCGCTTGCGGGCTACGAGCTGTCCCAGCGTCTTGATAGCGACCCGCTCACAGTAGTTCTGAAGGCGGACTGGCAACTTTGCCTCCCGCACCGAGACATCGACAAACGCCGGCGGCAACCAAGCTGCGAGGGGATCCCATCCGGTCCCGAGGGTTGCCGCATACTCGGTCCCGCTAATCTCGGACCTCTCGACTTCGCGGCTGAGCTCTTCCCACTTGGCGTCCAATAGCCTCTCAACCACTTGCCTGGTCTTGGCCACCGTGCCGCGACCCATATTTCGGGCAGCCATCAATTCCGCCGGGCTCCGCCGAATCAGGTCGCCCAAGGTGTCGATCTCTTCGCGCTGTGCCCAGGTATAGAACCGCGTCGGCAAGTCCAGCTGATCCAGGTGCAGACTGAACTTGTCATTGCCAGTATCCTCTGGCGAAAGGTGTGAGGGCTCTGGGTCTGGTACCGGCACGAGATCGGGCAGGCTCAACGTCTTCACGATCGCCGGTTCTACGATGAACGGACTTGGTTCCCCCGTCCCCGTGACGAATAGGCGATCCCTGGCGCGACTGGCCGCTACATAAAGCAAACAGCGTTCGCGCTGCTCGTGTTGACGCTGCAACACCGGATCTTCCTCTTGATCATGCAACACGAGCGGCAGATGGTTCCGGTCGACCCCTACCGCAAAGATCACGAGGAATTCGAGTCCCTTGACCCGATGCATGGTGGCGAGGCGTACCCCGGGCGTCTCGACCATCTCCTTGGCGAGAACGACACCGGATTGGCCGTGCTGCTCAAGGACAGGCAAGAATTGATCAGAGACCAGGTCCCGGGTGCGCCCCACGATGCAGATCGATTCCGCAGGCACGCCTGACTCGGTCAATTTCTTGATCTCATCAGCCACAAATTGGGCTTCATCGGCGCGATGCTCGAACAGGCGGATCACGGGTGGCACGCCCTTACGCAGGGATACCTGGCCTTTGCGACTCACCTTGCCGGCATCGAGATCGTCATACTCATCTTCGCCCAATACCGAGATCGACCATCGACCAATGGCGGCCGTGGTTCGGTAGTTGACGCGAAGCGTGCGTGACCTGCGACCGCGCACATGGATCCCGCACTGGCCGAGCGGCGTTAGTCGTCCGTAAATCCGTTGATGCGCGTCCCCAACCAAAAACAGATCATCAGGACGCTCGGGACCAGCAATGGCACGCAAAAGTTTCAAGCCCTCAGGGCTCAGATCTTGCGTCTCGTCGACGATGATTGATCGGTATTTGGGCAACTTTTCCTGAGTTTCGAGCTCTTGGCGTGCCAAGCGCAACACCTCCTCGGCCTCAACGATCCCCTGCGCCGCCAATTGGTCACGATACTCTGCGAATACATCCCAGAGCTGCCGCCGCTCAGCTCGGCCCACGCTCACACCACGCCCGATCCGCACAGCCTTGACGTAGCCATCGACGTCTCGAATATCCTGCGCCAGGATGACGTCGCGCCATTCCGCATCGAAGAAGCTGCGTGTGTAGCCGGGCACTTCCCATAACGCCACGGCCCGTTCCCAAGCCTGCTTGCGGTCCGCGGAGACCGCGAGCCGCACCGGTTTGCCGCATTCAGACAGAAATCGTGCGGCCCAGGCATCAAGGTTGGTCACTTCAATTCGAACCAAGTCCTCGGGTTCGAGTAGCTTCTTGAGCAGGTGGCGGATGTCCGCCGCTAGATTGACGGTGAACGTCGTCAGCAGCAGGCGGTCGTCAGGACCGCGCCAAACCTCGCGCGCCAAGTAGGCGGCGCGATGCATCGCGGTGACGGTCTTGCCCGTGCCCGCGGTACCAGTGACCCGCATGGGACCCTTGGTGCGAGCGCAAACCAGGCGTTTCTGCTGCGGGTGCAGGTACACACGCCAGAGGTCGAGCGGATAGGCCAAGGCCGTATCTAGGTCGAAGGTGCCGTCGAGCAGGCGGAACTGGCGCTGGCTGCTCTCGCGCCGTAGGGCCGCGGATTCATCGGTAACGTCCACGGCAGGTGCCAGCGCGGCCGGCGGTGGAGTAGAACGACGCTTCGGCGCTTCAGAAACAGGCTCTGCTGCAGCAATTTCAACCACTGGTCGCGTGTCATCGAGGATCTGCCGGATCACCTCGTCGTAGGCGTAGCCGGCAGCCAGTCCCGACAACAGATCGGCCGCCTCCTGCGGGACATGTTGAAGTAGCCGGTCGAGATCCTCTTCGGTTTCCACCGCGCGAACTGCTGGCAGCAGCGGCTTTGGGACACCGCCAATGAACAACTGCTGGTCGTTGAAGACATCGAACAGCTTGGCGCATTGCTCCGGCAGCGCTGACACATCCTCCGCAGCGCGAGTGATCGCCTCAACGGCAGCCTCGACGTCGAAGATCTGCATCGAGCCGGTGACGGGATGAACTGCAAATTGCTTGGATCTTGCCCAACGATAGGCCTCATCGTGGTGGTCGACCCAGAGCAGCAGGAATAGTTCCCCACCCTCCGGAGCGCGGACAATGGCTCGATAGTCGTCACCGATCCGCACCGACCGCAGGCGAGCATCCGCGGTGGCTACGATGGGCTCATAGTGAATCGACGCTTGTTTCGGATCTTGCCGGAACTTCTGTAGGAACGTCTCGACCTTGCGTTGCGCCTTGCGCGGCAACGACGCGTAGGCTGGGAAGAAATCCGCCGAGACGCCGATCTCTGTCATGCCCGCTCCAGGAGTTCTAGCAACTGCGCTGGACTTGGGCTTGATTCAATCGCTAGTAGACGCCACCCCTCACGTTCGAGTCGCCGAGCCATTTCGCTCTGCTGGTCTAAGTACAGGCCGACTTGCGCCTCGGGCCAGGCGACTTCAATCTCGCCTTCGACGCCGTTTTGTCCGAGCACCTCAAATGGTGCAGAAAAGTCACCGAAGCCGTGTTCTTGGGCCAGACGCAATATTGGGTGAGTCGATGGGTCAAGATCGTTCAAGATCCACTCGAAGTCCGGCCTTGGCGGCGCGGGACGGCGCAATGCCTTTGACCCGACGTGAACATCCGCAGCCACGAGGATCTGTGGCTCCTTCGCCTTCGGCGTGATGTACGGCACCGCAGCCGGTGCTCTCTCGCTCAGCACCTCAATCACGGGCGGGTCGATCTGCTCGTCGGATACAAATTCAAGCCCCGGCAAGAACTGGAGGAACACCTGGCCGCGCATCCATGCCAGCCAAGCCTTGCGAAAGCCCTCAGTCTGGCGCTGGGCATACCGATCATGAAGGCGCAGCACTCCTCGAATCGCACCGGGACGACTTGCCAATGCTCCGAGGTCCGTCTTCTCGGCGACCAGTAGCAATACGACTTCGCCGTCTTCGCCAACGCTGAGCAGTGAGGCCACGGCCTCGCCTCCCGGTTGGGATTGCCCAGCGAGAAGCTCCTTCACGGCGAAGGCGCTCTCAGGTGCTGAGCTGCTAGAAAAGAGCGTGATTAGCTCCTCGCTTCGAGCAGCCTCCAATTGACGACCGAGCCCATGCAAGATGGCAAAGACCACGCTAGCCGCGGATTTGGTCCAGTCTGAAGGAGTCTTCAAGTACTGGATCAGCGAGCGAAACGGATCTGCGTTCGCAAAGGCCGCATGGGGACTCTCCAACTTTCTCGTCAGCTTTTCCGCTGTTGAAGCTACGGGCCCGGCCGGCATCCACGGTGGTACTAATAGCGCTCGCTCGCTAGCGTCTACGTCCCACCAACTCAGGGACCACACCAGGAATCGCCCGGTCTTGATCAACTCGCTGCGCTTGGTGATGTCATCGGCGAGCCTGCCAGCGGGAGCACCCGGTTTCACGTGGTACTCGAGGCCATCGGCAAAGATCGCAACGGGAAGCACTTCGGGCCCTTGCCCCTGCGGCTCGATCAGGAAATCGGGGCGACAGGGCGCCGATGTGTGGAGTTCGTCGAGGTACTTCTGTGGCGTCACCCGCCACTTTCGCCCCGCAACCCCAAGTTCGAGCCGCTCCGACTCCAATGCCGTCACGACAAAATCAGGATCGGAATCCTTGAGCTGCAACAACCGCGCATAAAATCGCCGTTCAAGTTCACTCTCGAGGAGCGAATCAATGGGCACCCCATCGAGCCCATGTTCCACCTTGGTGAGGCTGTTGAAGCCTTCCAGCATCGTCTCGAGCAATGTGCAGGCGGTGTCACGATCGAGCAGGTGCAGGTTGTCCTGCTCCCGATACGCGAACAGGCATTGGTAGCAGGCCGGTACTGCCGGGTCGCGGTTGCTGCATCCGCATTGCCGCAGCCGGTCATGCGCCAACGCGAGGGCTCTTTGCAGTTCTCGTCCCTTTTCCCTGGTCAGGTCGGCGAGCATCCCCGTACCGCCTGGCACCATGTCCTGAATGATCAGATAGCGCCTACGGATGATGTCGCTGCCTGGCTGTGGCTGGTCGTAGATATCGACGCCGAGGAACTCAGGATCGCCGCCGTATAGCGTCTTGAGACCCAGACGGATAGCAGCGCGGGCGTTGGCTTCGCGTTTCTTTGCCTCCTCAGTTGAGAATGGCAAGAGGATGCGAATCGCCTCAGAGCGCAGCTCCCGATAGAGATGGATCGGGGTCGGCTGGTGTTTGGGCTTGTTCTTGGCGGGACAATTGCCGCGATGGGCCGCACTCTTGCGGCCCGTCTTGGTCTTCTTGGGATCCGCGCGCACCTGCCCGCAATCCTCACAGACCAAGAAAGCGATGTCCGGTACGGGTCGCCCACCGAGCTGAGTCACCGGCGCAGCGACGGTCTTCGGTCCGAAATTGATTCGGCGTAGCACCACCTTGGGCAGCAGTTCAAAGCCGAATCCCAGGGCTTCGCTGCACCAGGCGTCCTTCGGTTTCGACTCGCTCACGTCATAGAAGTTGTGGGCTTCGTAGTATTCGCGTTGGCGCTGCTCGGCCTCATCACCAAAAACTGCATCACGCCGACGCGCAAAGGCCCGCACCTGGCACATGCGTACGAGCTGCCGGCGGCGACCCGCTTCCTGCCAGCCTTGGCTGCCGCAAGCCGGGCAGTCATTGCGCGTATCGTTCTCCGGCACTGGAGCCATGTGGTGGCAATGCTCGCAGAACTGCCAGGTGACGACTGAGCCAGATTTTGCGCCCTTGTCGACGCTGCTGGCGCGCAAATCCACGTTGTCGATGTGGACATGGACGCCGCTGCCATAGAACGTGTTGAAGGGCGCAAGCTCGCGGATCGCGGTACCGGGAGCCCGCATCCAAGAATAGGCCCTCGTCGGCGTGCCTTCCTGCTTCTCCTTTTCGCTCTCCTCGCCACGAACGTAGGCGTTGAGCGTCACACCCGGCTCGGGGAACGCGTAGTTGGGCAGCAGACTACTATCGCAGAGCCAACTGAAAAGACCCCGTTCGTTCAAAGCAAAGAACTCGGCGTAGAGGTAGCCAATCTCGGCGCGGAGTTCCGCCAACTCCTCTTCAGGGTTCTGCAGTGCCTTCAGGGCGGCTTCGTCCTGTTCGAGCTTGTCCCTGCGTTCCTTGGCGGATTTGAGCTTTGTCCTCAGCTCAGCTCGCCGCCGATTGACGACCTCCAAAGCACTGACCAACCGCTGCTCGAGGGGAGAGCTACCCGCCTTGGTGCCTTCGAAGAAGGCATGTAGCGAATCCCTAGTATCGGTGCGTAGCTTCTTGCCAAACAGCTCCAAAAACCCATGCTGAAGCTTCTTGCGATGCAGCGCGATGTAGTCGAGCAGCGGCCCGGGAAAAATGTTCTTGCTCGCTGCTTCGGACAGCACGTCCTGCATGCGCCCCGGTGATTTGGGGCCCGCGGTCGCCCAATGGTCGAAACACCAGGCCAGCGCCTGCCGTTCCAGCACGGCCGGGGCGTCGAGGTAGCAGCCCGGTGAGCGGATGACACCTGCCATGACCTGCTCGGGCTCTTCGTAGAAGTAGCGGTCATGGGGATTGCTGCCGGCGAAGGTCAGGATCAAGGCATTGCCAGTTTGCCGCCCAGCGCGCCCGACCCGTTGCAGGTAGCTCGAGGTGCTCGGCGGCACGCTGCAGAGCAAGGTGGCGGACAGATCGCCGATGTCTATTCCCATCTCCAGCGTGGGGGTACAACTCAATAGATTGGGCGCGTCGGGCCTGGGGCGCTCCTTGAATTCGAGTTCGAGATCTTCCCGCGCCTCACGCTCCAGTAGCCCCGTATGCTCCTCGGACCACACTCGCCCGAGAGTGCCTCGTTCGTAAAATCGACGGTAGTAGCTCTGGGCCCGCCGTTCTCGCATCGGGCCGCGTTCTTCGAGGGTGCCTTCGCAGCGGTAACGCGGACAGGGCTGAGAAATCGGGTCCAGCGCGGAGTCCATAACAGCCGGGAGTTCCATGCCACAGTGGGAACAGCGCCGAAATACGTGGCTACGCGACGCTCGTAAGGCTTGCGGCAATAGCCCCCACACCTTGTGTTTGCCGAGCTGCTCTTCGCGTAGGATCCCGTGATGGACGAGCAACGCCAAGACCTCGGCATAGAGATCCGCCACGTCAGACGGACCGAACGGCACACCCAGGGCACGCTCTGCCCAATCGCCGTACCAGGTCTTGCGCTTGCCGGATGAAATGACGTCGAACTGCCGCGAGCCACCATCGCAGAGGAACTGGGGGCGACCCGTGTGCTCACCAAATGGAGAGAGAAGCGGTTGCTGACTGCGGCTGAGTAGGAAGGGCTGCCCGCCACTCTTGACGAAGGCATCGAGCAACGGATCAAAGATGGCCCCACGTCGTCGCATCCGCGTGATGAGGCCCCCCACGAAGGCCCGCCAAGCCGGCATCTTTACGTCCCCAACGCAACCAAGCTGTTCGGGCAATTCGTGCTGGATTTCGGCAAGCGCCGCCGCAAAACGCTTCTCATCAACTGAGACACTGACGCAAGCGGACTGCTCCAAGGTGCGGCCAATGCGACTGGCCAGCCCCAGCTCCCTCACGACCTCCCAACGCAGGCGCTGACCCAGCTGATCGAGGAGCAGCTCCGTAGGTTCGGGAATGGGCTCGTCGAACTCTCGCCCCTGGTTCTCAGCTTCACGCTTGCGCTTGTGGCGGTCGAGGAATGCCTGCCGGTACGACTCATATGCCGGCAGATACTCGAGATCCTTGGGCAGCAGCGCCGCGATCATGGCCGAACGCGCATCTAGCAGTTCGCCTGGGCTGCGTTGCTTGCTCCAGTAGTCGAGCGTGTTCATGGCGATGTCCGAGAGTGCGACGTCCCCCTCCTTCGGCACTACCGCGAGCATGGCTGAGCGCACGGTGAAGCGATAGGTCCGCCCCGAGAAGAAGCCCGCCCGATGTGAGGCGTCTTGAACCGAATCGTTGAAGGCCAGAAGTTTGCGGTCGGTATTGAGCGGGGTCGTGTAGAGATGGCCGACAGCAACGCTCGCCAAAGTTGCCGAGCGTGAGGCCAGAAATGTAAGGGAATCGTCGGCGCAGCAGGCTGGGCAGCGCCGCACGTCCCTGCGTGGGCTGCCGTTCGACAGTGGCTGGTGCCGGTACAAGCGCACTCGGTTGCCGGAACCATCATCCGCCGGTTCAATACGGTTAGTCGTTTTGTCGAACCAGCTTGCCGTCAGCGGGTTGTCGTCGTCATCGGTGACCCGCGACTCGAGATGCAGGTAAACCACATCTTCACTCGCCGCCATCCAGGCTTGCGCGACTCGCGAGTAGTCGAGGTCGACGACCCCATCATATCCCAGTTGAGCAAAGCGTCCGATCCAGCCTGAATGGCCGCATTCCCGACAATGGTACATCGGTAGCGCTGGTGGCGCAGTGGACTCCGGGCGCTCATCGCGCCAGAAGAAGCTGGGCTTCGTCGCGATCTCCCGCAGCAGCCGCCGCACCTCGCGCACCCAAAGCTGGACCTGGACATGCACGAGCGGCATGGCCTTCGGTCCCACGCGCCGCTGCGCCCAGGACAAGAGCGTGAGCATTGACGTGATGACAATGCGGCGGTCCTCAGCGGCAATGCCCTGAAGGGCCGGCAGATCCTCGCCCAATTGATGGTCCAAGCGTTCCCGCGCCATCACACCCTGACTGGCGCGAGCGATCAACGCCTTACCCAACGGGTGGCCAAGCAACGCCTGCCCAAGCGCGAGCCGGAACTCAGCCTCGGCCACTACATCGCGCAGCTTGGGGAACCAAGCCAACGCCACACGCCTTACATGCGCTTCAGCCTCCTCTTGGGGCTCGGGCAGCAACGCCTTGCCACCTTCTGGGTAGCATTCTGCTTGTTTGGCAGCGTTGACCAGCTCGACCAATTCCCCCGCCGTCAACCGCGTTTCGTCGACCACAGCATCGTTGCCAAGTTCCTGGTCGAAGACCCGCGACGCAAAAGCCAAAAGATCGGAATGACCCGCAGTCTTGTCGCCACTGACCGTGGCACTCGTACCAACCGCGCAGAGGTTCTCCATCGAACCGAGCCGCGCACCGAGACGCCGAATCAAGCAGGCCACATCCGTGCCCTGGGCGCCGTCGTAGGTATGCAGCTCGTCGAGCACTAAATACCGCAGCACCCCGGGTGCATTCTGCGTCCAAAGCGCGCGATCCTTCGGGCGCACGAGCAAGAGATCGAGCATCCGGTAGTTGGTAAGCAGAATGTCCGGCGGTTGACGCTCGAGCACCTCGTGATGGTCTATCACGTGGTCCTTGCCCATCTCGCGGTGACGCCCCTCACCTCCCACGAACAGGCCCACCCGCAATCGCCCTTGCAGGCGGGCGTCGCTATGAATGATCTCCGCGATGCGGCGCGCTTGGTCCGACGCCAGCGCATTCATCGGGTAAAGCACGATGGCCTTGATCCCGCGCTGCCCAAGCCCATGCGCACGCAGGCAATGGTCGAGGATCGGATAGAGAAAGCACTCGGTCTTGCCCGACCCAGTGCCTGTGGTCACAAGCGTTGCTTCGGGCTCATGCCCATCGCGGCTCGTCAAACGATTCCAAGCGCGCAGCTGGTGCAAGTGCGGCGGGTATGGCGGCCGCACGTCGAGCGGGATTTCCACATCCGCCGGCGCCGTTGCAAACGGTAGCTTCACACTGACATACGGTCCCTGCAGAAGGGCGCTGCCAGCATGCCCATTGCCCGTCTCGAGGAAGCGAAAGAGCGCCTGTTCGAGGCCATGATCCGAGAGCGCCCAGGTCGTCCGCAGGTAGTCGAGGAGCGTGTCGCGGATCTCATCGGCGACCAGGGCTGGAATCATGCGAGCCTCTTCTGGTCAGTTCGGCGCGGTAACGGGAGATCCGGCATCGGTAATTGGCGGGAAGATAACGCAAAACGCGTGAGCACGGCCAGGAAGAAATTGGCATCGAATCACATCCATGTCATCCTACCCGTCGTGAAGGCAGCCGGATCTGGATTCAGTGCCGAAGTAACGCGAAAGCTGGTGGGGATCACCTATCGCCAACTCGACTATTGGGACAAGACGGGGCTCCTGCGTCCCACCATTCAGAAGGCACGCGGCAAGGGGTCACGACGCGTCTACGCATTCGAGGACTTGGTCGAACTACGCGTTGTCGCCCGCCTGCTTTCGGTGGGCGTCCCCCTGACCGCGGTGCGGAAAGCGGTCGGCTACCTGCGTGCCCACTTCACCAAGGTGGCGCGGCCGCTTGCTGGCCTCATGTTGGTGGCGAGCGGCAAGAGCGTGCTCGTTAAGGAATCCAGCGGCAAGACCTTCATCGATGCCACCCGCGATGGCCAAGTCGTCATTGGCGTCGCAGTTGCACCAATCGTTTCGGATCTCACCGCGAAGGTATCAAGCTTGCGCGCCCCACGGGAGCTCTCGGTGCGAGCAGGTCAGCGAACCTACACCGCAGTCCTCAAACCAGATCTCGAAGCGGGTGGCTACAGCATTGAAGTCCCCGAACTCAAGGGCGTATTCACCGAGGCGGACACGATTGCCGATGCTCGCCGAATGGCAAGAGAAGCCATTGTCCTCTGGCTTGCTAGCGCATCCACAAAGACGACCAAGCGCCTAGCGGGATAGTTCGATGGGGCGAATGGCGCAAATCATGGGGGAGCGCATGGTGCGTGCGCTGCGTCGACTCGGCTGGGAATTGGACCGGCAATCAGGAAGCCACGCCGTCCTGACGCGCCCCGGCGCGAATCCAGTCACGGTACCAATCCATCGCGGCAAATCGCTCAAGGAGGGCACCGCTCGTGGGATCCTGAAACAGGCCGGCATCAGCGAGGAAGAGTTCTTCGACGTCTACTGAGTTGGGTGCACTTCAGCCGGCGTTGGCGAGGTTTGGTGTCCCATCGATCCCCAGTTTCTCGTTCTCGCTAAGCGACATGCACAGTGCGTTCGCGAGCGAGCTCGGACCCGTAGGCAAGGCAAGCCTGGACGTCCTCTCGCACCAGCTGCGGGTACTCGCGAAGGATCTCCTCTTCGGTGGTGCCCGACGCGAGATAGTCCAAGATGAGTGACGTTGTCGACCCATGCTTCACCAAATGCCCTGACTTCACTGAGTTGTGAAGGTTGGTTGTTTAGTGAATCTCGAACGAGTCTCCAAGGCCACACCCGAAGAGATGATCGCGAGTTTGAAACGGGCCGGCATACTAACTAAGTCCGGGCGCTTCGCTGGGCCGTACCGAGAGTTTCGCCGACTTCCGAAGTCCAAGCACGCCAATGGCGTTGAGCGGTAGTTCGGGATCCGTGAGCCAACCTCCTCCAGGACGACTTCAACATGAGCGCAATCAGAGTTTCCTATTCGGGCCAGTCCCCCGAAGCCGTCGCGAAGCGCTTGGCAGAGGACAAAATAGCCCCGACCTCCCCCAGCTCGTCGAGGTGAAGGACAATCTCCTTCAGAGGGACGTTTGGCCCGCTTGGATGTATGCCCAAGCAAAGTGACGGGCAAACTCCAAGTAGTGACCCAGTGGCCCCAAACGCCGACCCCCAACCAGGAGATGCGCCGACGTCTGGGGCGCCCGGTTACTCTCACGTATTTGCCACCGCCGGGGCGGTGTTGTCTTGGGTTTTGCCGTTGCTGGCTGAATTGCGCCGCGCAGCAGCACGACGCTTGCGCAAGTAGAGGCTCGCCGCTTCGCGCGCGATCACTGGATTGTGGCGAAACACGAATCGCGCAGCGGCTCGCACTGTGCACATCCGATCGATCAGTAGCGTCGCGACTCGATTGCGAACATCCAAGGCCCGCCGCGTGTTCTCGGCCGGCGCCGCCGTGGTTGGTCGCTCACGCAGCTGCTTTGCTAGGCGCTCCGCCTCGTCGACCATGCCGAGGTCGAAGCCGCCAAGGCCAGCAAGGCCTTCAGATTCCTGCCTTGCCAATGCCGCATAGTCAGCCAGCTGCGCTGCAATCGTGTGGGAGCTAGTCGAACCATCAGCGTATTCCGCCTTGAGCGCGGCTAGCTGCTTGTCGCGATCGTCATTCACGCCGTCATCGAGCCACCATTCGAGACCTGACGCGATTTCAGCGAGGACGAACTCCGCCCGGGCACGCACGTCGGGCCTTGTTGGCGCCACTGTTAACAAATAGTCAGTCTGTGCGGTCTGCAGGGCATCCTGCAGTTCGAGGATCTCGACGCCCACTGTCGGCGAGATCTTCACCCCCGCCTGCGCCAAGCCAGGCCTAAGGATCTTGCCTGCGGGATCCTTCACTGGATCCCAGTAAGCCTGCGTGAATCGAGCGATATCCACCGCTTCGCCAAGCACAGTACGAACCGGGGGATTGAATGAGGTTCTAACCTCTTCTAATGCCGAGGCAACCGGTAACCACTTCTCGAGCATGGAACGTGACATAAATACGCACTCCTTCTGAGTGTTCGGCAGCACCCTGTGTGCTGTCGCCCTCTTGCACGTACGGACATCAACGCGTCGCAAAGGTTCCAAAAACTCTTTGTCCACCCGATTTTTTGATCGCGCCGCTACGTGCCCCGCGCGTCCGCCCAGCGCCATGTCTTATTTGGGGATCCCGATGTCTTATTTGGGGATCCCGATGTCTTATTTGGGGATCCCGATGTCTTGCGCGAGACAGTCTCCGCGAAATTTGCAGAGAGTTTTCGGACGGTCCAAAAGGCCTAGCGGAGATCGGGCGAGGCAATGGTGAAAATAGTGTGGGCAGCATACGTCGCAGGGGAATATTTTGGGCGGCAGTGGCGTAGCAAAACGCCCATCGCCAATTGCCCGGCGTTTAGCTATGCGCGGCACCGCGACGACACTCGAGCGGAGTGTGGAACGCGGGGCGAAGGGTGAGTACACCAGAACTGCTTCGCGACATGATTGAGGCCGTCCTCAACCCGCCTACGCCCATCGAATCCGTAGAAATCCTGAACCCTGAGATCCCCAAGGACTTTCCCAACGACAAGGGGATCGCGCTTCGTCGCGGCCCAAACCCCAGAGGAACTCGAAGCGCTCGCGAATGAGGATCCCATGATGAACACGGCACGCAACGCACTCGAGAAGCTCTCTGCGGATCCAGAAGCCCAGCGCCTCGCCGAAGACCGCGAGACCGGCCTGCTCATGCACCAGCACTACATGGCGTCGGCTTTTGAGGCAGGTGAAGCCAAGGAGCGCCGGGAACCCGTGCGCGCCCTGTGCGAGGTCCTCGGTATCGAAATCGATGAGGCGAGGGAGGGTCAAACTGTCGTCGCTCGATCTCGATCGGCTCGGTTTGCTCGTGGAGAAGCTCAAGGCCGAGCGAAGGTGGCCGGAGGAGTTGTAGACCGCTCCTGAAGCGGACCACTCAGGCCTTGTCAGAACCGACGGCCTCCTCAGCTCAAATTCTCGCGGTGAGTCCTGCCGACGAAGCGGAGTCACGTGAAGCCCTGATCACCGAATGCCCTTGTGCCAGCAAGTCGAGGCAGGTCGAATTTGAGGGCGCTGGCACGGGGCCAGAGGGTCGTCTGTTAGGCATTGTATTGCAGCCATCTATTCCCATCCCAGCGTTTGACAACGTGCTGCCTGACTCGGGAGCTCAACGCGACACTGCGCTCCGCGAATTCGAATGCGAATGGGTTTGGTGAAAGTCTCTCAACTTGCTACGATCCTGGTGGCGTTCGCCATGCCCGACTGTACTGGACCCCCACTCCACGTTCTGCACCAGAACGTTGCGGACTCGATCTTGCAGCCCTTGGTTCGGCTCCTTGGAGCACTCTTCCCGGAAAGCGTCATCGAGCTAAAGGACGGATCGCACCCCAACAGAGTCGACACGACCATTGTCGGACTCGTACACGACTCGCGTCCGGTCTTCGTAATCGTGAGCGCCAACTACCAGTGGCTCAACGCCACCCGAACCACAGTAGACCTTAGTGACTCAGTAGGCCTGTACCTTGGGACATCAAGGGTGAGCGATACACTTCTCGAGCCAGAATGCTTCAGCGCGACGAGCGCGGCACAGTTGGAGGAGTTTCTTGGGCTTCTGGCCCAAAAGTTGCGTGTACATCGCGCGCTCAACTTGGGCTCTCATCGTGGGAAGGTCTCCGAGATTGTCGACTTTGCGATGACGCTTGGAAGCCCGGCGACACATGCGTGGACGCGTCGACTGCTCCCATTGGGTGCAGCATTCGGATTCATCTTGATTGGAACGCTTTCGTGGAAGGTTTGGTCGCGGATGCGGGAACCGAGCGTGCCGGAAAGATTCGGATTTGAGAATGGCAGTGCGCCTTGGCAACCACAAATTGCATCAGGTAGTCTCGGATGCGTTGCAGCGAAGCAATCTGCCAGAATTGCCAAGACGGGGAGCCACTCCCTTGAAGTCACTTTTGACCTAAGTTCGGTGGATTTCGACCGGCGTAGCGGAGAAGTATGGGCACCAGTTGCCGCTGCTCAAACGCGTGCGGTCGATTCCTCAATTGACCTCCGTGGCCGCAAAGTGGCTGCTTGGGTGATGCCCACATCTGAGGCTAGTGGCCAAGTTCGTCGCACGAACGGGTTTCAACTTTTCGTCAAAGACGCCAATTGGCGCTCGTGCTATGGGCCATGGACAGCGGCGACGCCGAATGAGTGGCAACTACTCGAGCTGAGAATTGTCGAGATGGCTTCTGGGCAGCATGTGGACCACGGGTTCGATGGTCGCAACATCGCCGCCGTTGGCATCAAGCTCGCTATGCCGACGGACATCTCCGCCAAATCGACTGGATCCGTCTACGTCGATTCGATTGGGTGGTAGACACGGGGTACGTGGGCGCTGCGACGACTATCCCTAAGGTTCCAGGCTCGCGCCGGTGAACACGAAGGTGGTCTCAGTCGGGGCCTTGGCCGTCGGCTGACCAATTGCCATGATACATAGTCTGGCTACTTCTGCCCTGACCCTCTGAAACGTGGTCAGGTCGATCCGCAGCGTCCCCTGTTTGAGGAACTCCAACTTCGCCTCTTGTATGTCGTTTGACTGACGTTCGAGTTTGACCTCTACCTCGGCGCCCTTGTCTACTTGGGCAAGATCGATGCGAAGTTTTCCGAAGGCAGTGCCATCGACGGGCGCGATATCCCAACAAAAACCTGCCCATTCGCCACGATTTGGATCGGCAGAAGGCGGTGCCACAAGGGAGATGGTCCAGCCGGCTTCGGTGCGTGCATAGTTCACGACCCCGCGGTCCGACTTGGACTGGTAGGCGTTGCGAAGTCGACCTGGCACCAAGTCAATCGGCGTAAGTCGAGCTTGCGAAGGGGATGGTGCCCGAGTCGTCGCGACCTCACTTTTGTTGGGGTCTGCCTGACTGGCGGGCGCAGGTGGAGCTGCGGAACAGCCCATCATGCCCATGACTGGCAAGCACACGACTGCTTTGTGTATGGAATTCATGATTCATCCTTTCTATCAGCGGAAGCACTCACATTCCCAATTGATGGCTCCAAGTTGAATCGTCCAAATCTTGCGACGAGCAACAAACGATTTCTCGCAGTCACGCTTCGCAAGCGCGATATGCGCAGCTTGCCTGTACTCCGATCTCTGCTTCCCATCCTTGTCAGGCGTAAATACGACCGGAGCCCGCGCCTCAATGTGGCCGCAGTCACTCTCCGCCATTTCCAGAAGCGACTGCGCATTCTTGACTCGTTCCGCCGCATTCGAATCGCTCTGACCGCCGTCGGCGCCCAAAATCTCTGGCGAGCCTTTGGCACCGGTGTCACCTGCTTGTGTCAGCAAACTCTTGCTCTTGCTGCGCGACGGAGGGGAAGGGCCTCGACTTACTGGAGGCGCGATTGCGCTTGAGGGCTTCGTACCGGATGCTTTGACCGCGGGAATAGGCGCCGACTCAGTTAGCAATTCGGAACCACCCGACGACGGGGCGAGCGAAGACGATTCAGCCAACTCAATTCCGCGAGCGCGATCGACCAACTGCAGTTTGAGACTGAGCAACTGCTGTTGGCACCAGTCTTGCACAGACTTGTACGGACTTGTTGCAAGGCAAGCACCGAGCACCATAGCCTTGTCTTCCGGCATCTTGCGCTTGTCAAGCTCCGCCAGAAATCCGACCATGGATCTCTGCGCACCTTCCGCGGCCTGTTGTCGAAGCTGCTCGGCTTCAGCGGCTAGTTTATCCCGCTCTTGGACGACTTTGCCAATCTCTACTGAATCTCGAACGTACTTTGTCACCGGAACGGCAAATGCAACTGCGCCAGCAACGAGCGCTGCGATTCCAATTGCGCGACGTCCACTGGAAGCAACCGACCGCGTGGTTGGTGGAAGCGAATTCACTATTTGCCCGCTTGTTCTGTCAGTCAATTCTAAATGCAGTTCTGACTGTCCCTGGCTTTCATGGTTGAATTCACCGTTCATCATGGCTCCAGCAGTGTGTCGGGCACACACTATGCAAACGGGGGTATCTTTGTACTCCGCCGTCCAGTAGAAGGTTACGCCAAGAGCACTCCAGGTTGGGACAGAATTTCCCGCGACATCACATTTGTGACTGGCAACGGGTTCATTGACCACCACGGCAGCATTGGCCGGGTATCCGCAGATTTCAGCTGAGCCTCGAGGGTCGACCGGAATGCGATCCTCCCTCATCTTAGGCCCTTGGTCATTGACCATCCCAGTCTGATGGCGACCCTGAAAGTCGACACAATTCAAGCCGAGTCGTAGCAGCCACGAAACCTGCGCCCCTACCCCATCAAATCGTGGCCACGCACTGACCACGCAATGCAGACGCGGCCTACACTCAAACCTTGCAGGCTGGTCCAGACCGTCCTTAGAACGGGGACTGTCTCAGCGCCGCACTGAAAAGGATCCATTAGTTCCTCCTCCGAACGATCCCGTTCAGCAATCCTTACGAGAACCGGTCGAATGTCCGTTTCCCGATCGATGGTATCGAAGTGCTTATGGAACACGTGCTGGCGACACCCCGCCTCGCTCGCGTTGGCGCAATACTTGAGAACCACGTCCTGCCGGTCGACACGCGTCGCACAGTCCACGAGCCGTCGACCCCCGACTCATCGGTCGCTCCGGGCTCGGCAAGTGGCTGCAAAATCGGCAACCACTCTGCTAAACGTGCCCGTCACGCCGCTCATCAAGGGCGTGCACCAACTCAGCCTCCCGCACTGCCGTACTGTGATCCAGAATCGCGTTCTTGGCAGCCTGTTCACAAGCCATCACGATCTCCGCATGGCTGAGCCCCTCGGCACTCTTCGCTGCCCGCGCCCAGTCGATCCCAGACGTATCGAGGAGACCCAGCCGCGATTGCATCACCCTCTCGACCACCGCTGCCGACGGCAGCGAATGCTCGAGCACTGCATCGAATCGCCTAAATAGCGCACGATCAAGCAGCCCAACGTGGTTTGTCGCACCGAGAACCAGGCTATCTGAGTCGTCCAGTTCGAGAAACTGCAAGAACGAATTCAACACGCGACGAATTTCCCCTACGTCGTTCTTCGTCCCACGCTCCCCACCCAACGCATCGAACTCATCGAACAGGTACACCCCGCGCGTCGACTGAATTGCATCAAATACCAACCGTAGCTTCGCCGCGGTCTCGCCCATGTATTTCGTGATCAGCCCGTCCAGCTGAATATTGAACACCGGCAGCCCCAGCTCCCCAGCCAGCGCCGCCGCCGTCATCGTCTTGCCGGTACCTGGTGGGCCAATCAGCAACAGCTTGCGCACCGGCGAAAAGCCGTGCTCACGGATCCGCGCCCGTTGGCCCTGCTCCTTCACGACTCGGTCCAGCTTCCGCTTCAGCACCTCGGTGAGTGCCATGTCGGCGAGCCGCGTCTTCGGGTAGTTGACCGTCAGAAGGGCAGCCAACTCTCCACGCGGTTGGGCAAGCGGGACCGGCTTCGGCCCCCTGACGGGTTCCACTGCCCTTACCCGCGCCTTCACCTGGTCCACCAGCTCGCGAAGCTCCACCGCGAATTTGCCGTGGCCGCTGCGGGCCGCCTGGGCCGCCACCTGCATGGCGATCGCGTAGAAGCGCGTGTCGTCGCCATCGGCGTGGCTAACGATGAGTGCCTTTACCTGATCCGACTTTGCCATGACGGTCTGGTTGTACCTCGTTTGGCCCCAGTCGAGCCAGTCGTCGGATTTTTTTCGCGGCTGATTTGGCTGGTGCGGCGCGGGGAATGCGTGGGGGTGAACACAATTTCCGCAACTGGCGCGAGCTGCGACCGATGTCCCTCCGAATTGCGAAAGGAAGGATTCGGCCATGTCTGTCAAGCTGCTCGACCCCACCATCGATATCGTCTTCAAGCTACTCCTGCTACGCAATCAGGATTTGCTCCGCGACATGATCGAGGCCGTCCTCCCTGATCTAGCACCCCAGATATCCACGCTGGAGATCCTTAACCCAGAGATCCCGAAAGAGTTCCCCAAAGACAAAGCCATCGCGCTCGACATCCGAATCCGGCTCGACGACGATTGCCAGATCGACCTCGAGATGCAGTCAACTGTGCGCCCCACGACGCGCGCGCGCTTCCTCTACTACTGGGCAAGGGGTTTCGCCGACTCTCTCTCCGAAAGTCAGGACTACGATTTGTTGCCACGCTACATATCCATTCTCTGGTTCAAACGAGCGATCTTGCGGAACGCCCGTTTTCACTCGACTTTCCATCTGACCGAGGACCAGTCCAGGGAGGTTTTCGCATCGGAAATCGAGTTCCACGTCCTCGAGCTTCCGAAGCTCCTCTTGGCGACTCCAGACCGACAAGCTAGACTCGAACGTTGGGCCCGCTTCTTGCGGGCTGAATCACCCGAGGAACTCGAGGAACTCGCGCAAGAGGATGCCATCATGACTACCGCACGGAATGCTCTTTCAGAGCTCTCCATGGATCCAGAGGCACGACGCCTCGCCAAAGAGCGCGAGACCGCCGGCCTGATGCATCGGTACCTCATCAAGGCTTCGTACAAAGAAGGCCGCGAAGAGGGCCGCGAAGAGGGTCGCGAAGAGGGTCGCGAAATTGGACTTCGCGTTGCCATGGCGGCCATTCGTTCGATATGTACGATCCTGGGGATTGATCTGACTTCTGAGAGAACCCAGTATTTGGACGGCCTCAACATCGATCAGCTTGCGAAGTTCGTCGAAACGCTTGAAACCGAGCGCAGATGGCCGGAGGAGTTGTAGGCTCCCGTCTCAGGCAAACCGTGATCGTATGCCGCGCATCAAACGATTTCCCGACGTGCACGCCGCCGCCCAAGCGCGCTTCATGGATTGGATCAAGAATGCAACGCCAGCGGAGCAAGTCGAAAGTCTCGTCCGAGCCGGCATCTTGACCAAGTCCGGCAAGTTTGCGCCGCCGTACGAGGAGTTCGAAACCCTTCGGAAGGGCAAGCGGACGAAGGCGGCGGCGCGTTAGCTGGACAGAGGGGCCGTGGGGCGTTCAAATCCCGTCAAACCATACCTCGTCCACATCCACCTTCTCGATCATCTCGGTCCGCACCCCGAGCTTCAGCTCCTTGAGCAACTCGGCGAGCCGCTCTCCATCGATCAGATCAATCGGTGGCGCACCGTCACGCGTTGCCTCCTCCTGAGCACCGCGGGTGAACGAGCCCGTGGTGAGAAGCAGGCCCTTGTCGGACCGCCCTACCATCGCCCCGCGGAAGTCACGGATCTCCTTAGCCCCCACGGTTCCCTTCCACTTCTTGCACTGGAATAGCACCTGAAAGCTGACCACCCGCTGCAACCGCAGAATCCCAATGCCATCAATCCCTCCGTCGCCAGACCGGCCAGTGACGCGGACCTCGATGAATCCGCTTTCCCGCAGGATCCGTTGACTCAGACGCTCAAAGGCGTCCGACGACATCGATTGGAGCTTGCGTATCAGTTGCTGACGCCAGCTAGCGGGCGCATCGTCCTCAGGAATCAGTTCAGGCGATGCACTCGGTGTATTCGGCGTCACGCTGGCCGTATCAGATCCACCCGCATTCGCGGCGCGCTTCTCGGCATATTCGGCTCGAACATGTTCGAGCACCTTGTCGGGATCGACGTCTTCCTCTCTGCCCTGCGGCGTCAGTGCCCAAACGCCGCGTTCGCTATTCGAAAGGAATCCAGCCTTCTTCAGGTACGTACGCGCCCATGCCATCCGATAACCGGCTTCGGTCTGGTCACCACGCTCAGGATCGTGCAACACCGACAATTGCTCGTCGGTCAGCTTCATCTCATCGACGACGGCTTCGTATAGTTCGGGGATCGTAGCGGAACCGCCAAGCCGCCGCAGCGCGGCGATCATGGGAAGCATGGTTTGGTCGAAGGTGGGAACTTCCGCCATAAGGATACCTGCTGCGGTCGATGGTGCTTGGAGTCAGGATACGATGAATGGGCAACGCTGGATAGAGATCACATTTGCGGCTCCCACACGTGCAGTTTCACCCGCAGATCTTCGACCATTGCGTTGGGCAGCACAGGCACAGACAGACCGCCCGCCTCGTCACCCTCGGCGTTTTCTACGTCGTCGTGTCCTTCCACGTTGCCGGCGCTGATGTCACCACCGGTGAGCACCTCGAAGATCTGAGCCCGGGTGCGTAATTCCTCGAACATACGTTCATCGTAGGTGCCGGCCAGAAACGGCACTCCGACCTCCAAGAAGGGTGCCTGAGGGTCTTCTGCCGCCCGCAATCGGTCACGTTGCGCTTTGCTGCCGATTCGGTCAACGCGCCCGGTGCGCTGTTCGAGCACCGCGGGGTTCCACGCAAGATCGTAGTGCACGACGTTGCGACAATGCCGATGTAGATCGATCCCTTCGGCCCCAACGGAGGTGCAGACCAAGATGTCCGGCAGAAGCGGGGTATTGAACCCGACAAACGTGCGCCCGCGGCTCGTCTGGTCGGTGGAGCCGTCCACGAGCACTACTGCGCGTCCGCGGGAGCGGGTTGCGTCGTTGATCGCTGCTCGTGACGAATCGGCCTTCGTGGTGGGGCCGGTGGCAGCTTGAAAGTCCTCGAGGAATACGGCGAGGCGCTCTGCAAGGCTCTCCTGCCGTTCTTCACTGCCCCGGAAGAATCCCTCGACCATAGTATCTGCCCAACCATGCTCCTCGCGTTCCGCATTGGCTGGCAATATGCGGACAAGCAGACTTGGTGCGAGCACGGTGCGGCGCAGGGCCTTCATCGCAATCATGCGTTCATACCAGGCAAACTCCCTCCCCACCCGGGTTACCCGGAACAAGTGCCCATGCAATGCTTTCATTGCGCCAGCGGCGCGTGCGTCCCCAACGAGCCCCTCAGCGGGGTTCTTGCCAAGCAAGAAATTGGGCCCCTCGGCGTAGCTGTCCAGAATGCTCACGTCTTTCGCCACGCGCCGTCGTTTTTCGAGATCCTTGGCGAGTTCTGCTACTTCAGTCTCACTCGCCATCGCGCCAAGGTCATAGATCTCGTTGATTCCACCTCGCTCGAGGGCAGTGCCGTCTTCCTCGACTGCGGAGTCAGCTGATTCCCCCTCTACCGCCGGCTCATCACTCAGCAGCAACTCACCGTAGGGATGCGTGACCCAGGTTTCCTCGGCGATCTTGCCGCAGAGCTGCCGGAAGAGCGGCCCGGTTAGTGTTTTTTCCTTGAGCAACCGCCCCGCCAGGATGTGCTCAGTGGCGCGGTGTATGAAGACACGGTCGGGTGAGGGCGCGCGCAGATCGACGTTCGCCCGAAGTGCCAAACTCGCAAGCATTGGCAATTCCTCGTCCCGCAACCGGAGTTCGTCAGCGGTCAGAGCAGGAAGCGGCACGTCGCTGGAGCGAGCAGCCCAACAGAGCGACCACAACACCCGATCCAAGAGCAACGTGATCAACACGTCGTCGCGTGTGGTCAACCGGCTGCGCACACGACGCAATCCCTCCTGGCCAAGCCCGAGATCCTTGAGCCGAGCCTCCAACTCGTCGTTCACAAGCTCTCCGAGAATCGTCGCCAAGCGACGGGCCGTGTGGGTTCTGAAGCAAAATACCAACGTCTTGTCGCCGCGTCGCCACGAGTCGAGCACCTGTTCGGTCAACGCAGCCAGCTTCGGGTGTGCAGCGTCGTTCTCCTCGGTCACCATGTTGCGCAGCAGCTCGAAGTACATTGCGCCACGCGAGCCGGGCGTCAGCTGCTTATCCAAGCGCTTCGACTCATCGCTGTGAAGCAACGTTGAGTAGCAGCCCGTCAGGGCCGCTCCCAGGGAAGACCGACCCTTTCCCTGCTTCATTTCAGTGACGGCGCGCATCAGCAGGTAGTGCGGCAGCTCTCCCTCGCCGCGCACGTCGATGCCTGGGGCAGCGTGCAGTAGGTGCCGATCACCCCGCTTGGCCGTTTGTTGTAGGGGTTGCTGGTACTCCGCACCGACACGAACCAGCCGATGCTCGGTCTTGCGACGGTGGCGAATGACCAGAACCCCAAGTTCCTGCGCCAGATCCTGATTGCGCGTGTAGAGCCACAACCCCTCACGCACCATATCACGCAGAACCGGTTCAACGCGCAATACCGTGTCCGCAATCACCCCGTCAACCGCGGTTTCGTGAACCACGCCCTCGGCGTTGGCCAATGCTGAGAGTTTCTCCCTCGCCTCGCTTAGCAACTGGGACTCCCAGATTTCGGCCAGGCTATTGGTATGTGCCGGGGTCAATCGAGCCCAGCAGTCCGAGAAGGACTGGCTCTTTTCCGCGGCTTTCTTGAGCACCGGACCGATCACGTCAGTCCTCAACTCCGCCAGAGCTTGCAGCCGGCTTCTGCATTCATCCTCGTTACCAGAAGGCCGGATGACTTCGCCGGCGCGCACCAACTCGAGAACCTCGTCCGGCCTGAGCTGGAAAGGCGTCGCCGTCAGCAGCAAGAGCCGCCTCGTGATGGGCGCTATGTGCTCTTCGAAGCCACCGTAGCCGTTGCTCTTCGCCGTCGGCCCGTTCTTCCAGTTGTGAGCCTCATCGACGATGACCAGCGGCAGCGGTTGCTCGAGCCCGGCAAAGCAGACGCGCCGATAGAGTCGATTGAGCCCTGACACGACCATCTTGAAGTGAACGTCCCGATGCTGTACGCGGGGCTGGGCGATCTCGCGACAAAGCTCGAGAAGCTCATCGAGTTCCTTACAGCCCGCCTCTGTTGCCTTCGTCCTTTTCAACCAGGCGACGCAGGTCGCTGTGTCTCCAAAGGGCAAATTCGCCGACGACTCGTCCATTTGCCCCAATTCAGCCGCGTCACTAGGCCACCCCTCCGGCGCCCCTTTCAATAGTCGTGCCCGCTCCTCACGACCGAATCGATTGCCCCAGAAACGGAACAGTGCCCCTAGGAGCACGCGTCTCTTCAGATCATAATGCTGCAGCCTCTTGCCGCCCGAGAGCACGCCCATGTTGGTTATCACCACGCCGGGCCTGGGATCCTGTAGAACCTCTACCAGCGTGTCCGAGCGTGCCGCTTCAATCGGCGAGAACAGTGCAGTGGCCTCGTCTGCATGCTCGCGAGCGATGCAGCGTCGTACGAACTCCCCCACCTCCCTTTGCCACTTCTGGACCAGGGCTGCGTTCTGCGGGGCAATCACCAGAACCTTCTGGCCGCAACCCTCGAAATCAGGACCTAGTGCGTGGTTCTGATGTGCCGTGAGCACCGAATAGGCTAGCCCCAGGGCGACGAAGGTCTTTCCCATGCCCACTTCGTCGGCCACCAGCTGCAGGTGAGCCCCTGTCCTGTCGCCATACATCCGGTCGAGGAGTGTCTGCACGGTCTTGGTCTGACGTGCGGCGTCCAAACCACCCTTCATCCGGGTTTGGTCTCGACCCAGTTCAAGCTCGTTCGGGATCCCGATCACAGCACACCTCGGTGCCCGCTGAGCAGGCTCTGTTCGTAGCAGCGGAAGCTAACATTACCCGCAAGCGCAACGTCGCTTGCTTTCACCTGTTCGTACAGTTGCCGAATCTCGGCCGCCGCTTCGCGCACGGCAGTCTTCCAAGCGGCGTCGAGGCGCTCGTTGAGTTCCTGTGCAGGCTGCGCCTCGAGCACGCAGGTCAGAAGCTCCACCAACTGAAACGCCACCGCGGTAGTCGAGCGCCCAGTAGCAACCTTCTTTTCGATCTCCCGGGCAAGTGCGACCGGACTAACTGGTCCGCGGAAGGCCAGGTGAATGCTCGGCATCGTGGTGCTGTTCCGAGCCAGCTCTTGGCGGATCCCGGGAAGAGCCTCAACGAACTCACGGATCTGGTACGAGAGGATTTGGCTGGTGTCCACAGCGGATTCAGCAGCCGAACTCGTGCCCACGCCTTCTGCAGCCACCCCTTCAGCAGGGCGGAACAGGTCGGCAAATTCGATTCTCCCCTGATAGAAGGCGATTAGCTCGCCCTCCCGCGGAAGTAGAGATGGGTCGGAAAACGGTAGCTGGTCCCGTGCCTCGACACTGACGTTGAGGGGATACTCGGCACGAAGCCATTGCCCGTCTTCTTGCCACAGCACAGCGACTGCACGCTGACGCAGCAGCCCCCGCAGGATCTCGGCTTCAAGCTCGACGACACAAGACTCCCCGCCTCTACCTGCAGCCATAGCGAGCAATTGGATCGATGTCTCCCCGTCTTCGGCAGGCAATTCGAGCGAGAACGCCTCGTGCTCACCTTCCCGAAGGCTGACCACGAGATCGAGACGCGCAGGATCCCCCGGATTGGGCCGCAGCTCGGCGCTGTGGAGAAAGCTCGGAAACGGCCTCTCCTCGTCCTCTTCCGCCTCACGCGCCGTGAGCACCAAGCCCGTTGTGCTCCCGTTGAGCGGTACCGCTGTCTCGGTCTTGGGCAGAATCGCCTGTAGGCTCTCGCGTGCCTTGCCGCGCTTGAGCATGGCCACGCCGGCCTCGATATTCGAGTGCTCGCTATTGCCGAACCCCCAACCCGCAAAGGTGAAGTTGGCAGAGCCGACATAGGCCAGACTGGTCTTGGGGCCCACGACAAGAACAGCCTTCGCGTGAAGCCTGCGCTCCCGCTCCATGTCGTCCCTTCCGACGTCCTCGGGATCTACCTTTGGTTTTGCAGCCGCGGCCTCGACCCTGACCCCGAGAGTTCGGAAGTCGAAGTCAGCGAACCCCTGCGGCAGCGTCGGGCAGAAATGATCCACTTTGTCCCGTTCCGCGCCGGTGATTAGGCGCACCACCGTCTTGCTCAGATCTGCGCCGTGGTCGCGGAGCCCCTGCAAAAACTGACCAATGGGCCCCTGGCCACCCTCGGGCGACCAGAAGGGCGAAACGATGTGGATCTCGCTAACGGGCTCCCCCTCAGGCCAGAGCGCGAGAAACTCCCTCCACAACGGACGCCCAGGGCCACTCCAGAGCACTTTCTCATCCTCGAGCGCCTCGCGCTGCTGCCATAGCTCGAGCTTGCCCTGAGCCGCACTGACGACGTTGGCAATCGATTCGTTCCACCAGGGGCCCAGCAGCTCACGCATGGGGGCCAGAGCCTCAGCGATCAGCCGAGCCTCCCCACCCCGTTTCTTGGTGGCCACAATCGCCATCGCCACCTCGCGGTTGTGGCGATAGCCGTCCGCCGTGAGGTTGGCGCTGCTCACCAATAGGCGCACCGCGTCTTCATGCACCAGCAGGCAGATCTTCGCATGCAGGACGCCTCCACCCAGCGTCGTCTCGGGCGTCAGGTTCACCCGCAAACTGCGCGGCCGCCCCTGATACCTTCGCTCCTCCATCGCGATGGCAACGGTTTCGATCCGCGCGAGTTGCTGTTCCAGTTCGAGCTGCCCCTTCACTGAACGGTCATCCCAGGTCGACACGCCAAGAACCGTCGGCAGAAAGTCCAATTCCACGAAGTCTGGGTTCAGATCGAACGTCGTCGCAAACAACGACTCGGCAGGCCCCAGCTCAAGCGAGCCCGCCAAATGGTCCAGCAATCGACGCGTTCCGTCCTTCTCTTGAACTCGACTCATTGCCCGACGCTCCCTATGCGAAAGTTGTCTACCGCCGCCGTTCGATAGATGTGAGCAGCCATCTGCTCCACGTTTACCGGTTCGAAATCGATCCCCTGCGACACCGCCAACGTGCGCCGCAGGCGCCCCTCGACTACTTCAATCCAAGGCATCTTCGGCCGCCCCCCATCACGTTTGGATTGCTGCACGTCTCGATGCCGGTTCAGAATTCCTCGTGCGAACTCCAGGCTTGAGCCACATTCCACCAATCGCTTCACGAACAGCACCGGCTCCGCCATCCGCTCGAGATCCATGTGCTGCACGAGCGATGACCCCTCGTAGGCCGCCCACAGCTTTTGGCCGTGCTCGCAAAGGGCCGCATGGCTGGCAACAACCACTTCATCGCTACCCACTTCGTCCAGCGACAACGCAGGTGTCTTCTCCTTAGCAAACCAAAGCATCCGGTAGAAGACGAGCAAGCACAAGCGGAAGCAAGCCTCGTAGGAACGAATCGCGCGCAACGCGTCGCACAGATCCTGCTCGCCTTCCTCCCCTTCAATGGCCGCCTCAATCCGCGCCAACCGCGCCAGCTCCGACTCGCCCCCTTCGACCTCAAGCAGCGGCGTCCGCCGCAACAAATCCGCCATACGCCGCCGCACCGGCGCGTCGTCCTCCAACGCCGACCGCAGCCACTTCCCCTCGTTTTGGCCAAAACCCCCAGAAACGTGAGCCCGCTTGCCCCATGCCGTCAGAGTCTTCACCTTCACCTCACCCCCACGCGCCACCGCCTCCTTCAGGGCCTTGGGAACATCCGTCTCCACCAGAAACGCCTGCCCCAGTTCCGTCCCAGGGCTCGAACTAAGCCGAAGCGTCTTGCGCTCAATCAGCATCAACCGCTCCGCCACGTTCGCGTAGATACCTATCAACCCGTACTGCGTCTGGCGCGCCAACAACCGAAACGTGGCGTCGGTCTCAGTCTCTTCCTTCTCCAACAACTTCCGAGCGGCCCGCTGCGCATCCTGTACTCCGCGGATCCCGCTCGTCTCGAACCCCTCTTCATCCTTCGACGCCAACACACAAGCCAAGGCCCAGAACCGCTCCATCCGCATGATGGCCAGCTCGCGCCGCTCGTACTGAGCCCGAGGGTTCTCGTAGACACCGTTGGACGCCTCCCGATCCGAGATCAGAATCGCGGCACACAGCAACGACAGGTACCGCGGCCTGCTCGCCGCGTTGGTCAGCCCGGGCAGAATCCGCTCAGCAAGAAATAGATACCCTCGCTCGAAGCCCAGTGGATCAATACTGCCGCCGGGTAGATCCGAAGGGTCGTAGGCGGTGAGGAAGGGTTCGACCGACAACATCTGGAACTCCCAGGGACGTGATTGGACGTCCAACGTGGGCACGCCGAATTGGGCGCCACTTAATCGGGGGAGATTCGGTCAGAACCGTGGCAAATGCAAGTGCGTTTTCTTGGGTTTAGGGCGGCGTGGGAAAACGCACTGTGCGGTCACAATTTCCGCAACCGGCGCGGCCTGCGGACGATGTCCCTCTGAATCATCTGACGGAGGTCTCCAAATCGCCCATGCGGTACGCTCGCACCATCATCGGCTACCATGGCTGCACCGCCAAGATTGCAACACGTATCCTCAGTGGCGAGCCATTCGCCCCCAGCAGCAACGATTACGACTGGCTCGGTCATGGTGTCTACTTCTGGGAACATGGGCCCGATCGCGCTTTGCGGTTCATCAAGCAGAAGCTCCGCCGAGAGACGCGCCGCGAAAAGCCAGCCGTCGTCGGCGCGGTGCTGCAGCTCGGGATGTGTTTCGATCTATTGGATACCAAGTTCACCGACGGGCTCGCGCACGACTACCCCCGCTTCCTAGATTCCCTCGGTTTTGCCGGTTGCGACTTGCCAAGTAACAGGGGCACTGCACCAGATCTGAAACTCCGATTTCTCGACTGCGCGATGCTCAATTGGTGTCTTTCCGACCTCCAGGCCGTTGGCCAGAAGTATCAAACCGTGCGCGGTTGCTTCGTCGAGGGAGGCCCCGCCTTCCCCGGATCAGGAATCGAACGAGAAAACCACATCCAGGTTGCTGTCCGCGACCCGGCTTGCATCATCGGAACCTTCCGCCCCATAATCTAAACCCATGCCGCGCCCCAAAGCCAAGCTCGATGCTCACACCGCCGCGCTCGCTCGCGTCAGGGAGCGAATGCGAAATGCCACACCCGAACAGCACATTGAAAGCCTCGTCAGAGCCGGCATCTTGACCAAGTCCGGCAAGTTCGCGCCACCGTATGAGGAGTTCGAGGCCCTTCGGAAGGGCAAGAGGGCGAAGGCAGCGGCGAGGTAAATTGCAAGGCCTTCGACGGGTCGGCGCGATTCATTCAATTGCTCGCTACCAGTCGACAAGATCGATGGTGGCGCTAGTCACCCCCCACCCAAGATTACGCGCTCGCGACACAAGTCGTGACGGATTAGCCCGGGGTGCGGTACTTGCCGCAGATGCGGCGTGAACCGCGTGCCCTTCTTGGGCAGCCACCTGTCACCGCAGAAGATACAAACCTAGTGACTCACAGAAGCCGCTCAACCCCGAAAATAGGGTTGCTGAAGACACGTTCATTTCGTCCAGGCCTAACGCGAATGAATTCAAGCGGGCCCTAGGAACAGTCATCCTAACGACTGCGTAATCGCATGCCAAGAGATCTACCTCGCGACAAGGAATTGCGTCCCGCGCCATGAACGCTGAAAACTCCGTGCTATCCATACGCAAAGCCGCGCAAAGGTGCTCGAGAAACGGTGTATTCACGTCATTCGGCACGAGAAACTCGCCCCTCTGGCGCGCCAGTCGCTCATTTCCGTGTTTGGGTCTAAAAGTCAAGATCCCCCGGCGCCCCCGTTGGCTCGGTGCGCCACCATCCGAAAGCACTGGGAGCTGCGCGACATCAATGGCCCAAACCGCGCAATCAGTTGTTGCGCCGGTGACCGCAAAGAACGCGGCAACATGCGCCGATGCAGTAACGTCGAGCAACCGCGTTGGACACCCGTAATGCTGCATCCAACTCAACCATTCGAAGTCGCTGTCGTCGCGAGCCGGACCGCGCCCTATATGCAGGTGTTCAAAGCGCCGAAACTCCTGGATCATCAACTCTTCTCGACCAAGCCTCTCGGGCCCAGGGACTTCACACTGGTTTGCTTTGCGCTCGAATGATGATGCCAGGGGCCAAGTAGCGTTCGACTGCCCTCGGTAAATGAATCTGGTCTTCCTTCGCAACTGCTCTACGACGCACTGCAGCTCAGCAAGAGAGTCCACCAGTAGCGGAATACATTGACGCAGATTCGAGGCTACCATAGGCACATTCTCGCAAGGTAGGCCCGGCCCGCCCATTCGCGAAAGCGCACCGCGTCGTCAGACTCCTCTAGCCCGATGCCAAATCGCACAAATCCTGCTGCGTCTGGTCCTTTTGCGTTTTTCACGACTCCGTCGAGACTCCATTCTTCTCGCGAGCCGTTTGGCAACCGAACGAAGGAGTGGATATGTACGGCATCTCCCGGGAAACGAAGATCCCGACCCATCAATCCGAGACCGTTCTCGGAGAAGTCAAGCACCTCGGCATCGTCGGCTTCAAGCGAAGCTGCTTGGGCTTGTCGAGTCGCGGTGAGGTTGATGACCGGACTCCTGCGTTGCTGATTGTTCACCACACGTACATGGTTCAACCGGCCAACCTCCACATGGCCATCTTGTCTAGGATCGGCGTCCTCCTGAAGCCCTGAAGCACTGCCGAGCCGAACCAAACAACACACGGCTTTCGGTAGCAATACCACGCAGAAACCGGAATACACGGTATCGCTTCCGATAGTAAGGTCCGCATCAACCCTTCCAGACATTACGACCAGATCCATCGAGGTAAACAGGCCCGGTGAGGTTGGAACGGCTACGGAGACTGATGACCTGTAGCGCGGGGCTGCATTCCCAATGGGGCCGATCGGAGGCATTTCCGTGAGGTGCAGCTTCAACTCATCCGCTAACCACTTCGCCATATAAGTTTGCCTAGAACTGATCTGAAGCCTCGCAAGTACCGCCAAATCGCCCTTCTCCGAGTTCCCTTTGAGGATGACTGGAACGTGGAACTCCCCAGCTTCATGGATATCGCTCCCCTGAAAGCTCTTTGCACAGCACGGTCGACAAAGGTTGCAACTCGCAGACATGACTAGACCTCCGCCACGTAGACAAAGTAGGGTCTAAGCTCCGGGGTCGTGGTGCGCAGTAGGCGCTTCAAGTCGTCAAGTTTCTTGGAATGATCCAGGACCTTCCCTTCGTATAGTGCAACGTACTCGTCCTTGAATTCTTGCCGCAACGATTCCGTCATTTCTCCAAGCCAGGCGTGAGTCTCACTGTTCGCACCAACTCCACTGCAGACCGTGTCAACCAACTTCGCCAGGCTCCCGGATTTACTCTTGTCAATGCAGCAGTAGGCACCGTCCCTCATGGCTCGCACTACGGTATCGATTTCTAAGGTTGCCGAATACACAACAACCAGCGCTCCCGCATTCCAAACGTTTAGGTACTCGGCAATGTCCAGTCCACCTTCCTCATCCCGCGTTCTTTCTGGCCAGTTCTCGAATAGCGAAATATCTAGGATCACAACGTCGAACAGACACGACTTCTGCATCTCCAGGTAGTCGGCAACCGAATCCACAACGGCAAACTCAAACTCCTTACCGAGTGCCTTCGTTTCTCTGAATCTCTCTACTATCTTCCAAGCCACGAACTCATCGTCCTCCACAAGCAGCGTTCGCCATGTGCTGCCAATTGGTGCGCTCGGAGCTCGCCTCGGTAGAACTGGAACGAATGCAGGCATACCCCGTTCCGAAGTTGCGATGCCCGGCGGTGGGATGGTCGCAGGTTTTCGGCTTGACGCGCTGATTGGAATCAGCAGAGTAAACTCCGCGCCGTGACCCGGTTTGCCCGCTTCGTAGATCCAACCGCCGTGGTGCCTCAATACGTGTGCGACGAATGCGAGACCAAGACCCTCACCACTTGGCTTGTCCGAGTAGTATGGCTCAAATATCCTGGTCTTCTTGGCAAGAGGAATACCTTGGCCATTGTCGGCAACTACGATTTGCAAGAATTTGTTGCCGATACTCGACTCAACGACTCTTCCCTCCTTCAACTCCGCCCGCACGGTGGTGACGCGAATTGTGAGCTTGGGTTCGTCCAGCTTGAGATCCACTACGTTGCGATAGAGTATATCGAAGCACTCCAGCAGTCGTCCCAGGTCTACACGCAGGTCAGCATCGTCGTAGCCCGCAAAATCCCAATTGAATCGGAACAACGCGTCGTTATTGTCCTCGAGCCTTCGCTGGATCGCGTTCAGCAGCTCCGAGATCCGCGTCGGGGATGTTGCCTCAACGGGCAGATCCATTCGGCGCAGGTCGTGGACGTCTCGGATAGAGCTTCGGAGTCTTTCAAGAAGCGTGGAAACAAATACCCTGTCGTGCAGTCGGGAGGGGTCGCCCGCTGCTCGCAAGAGTCCGTCCTCCACGAACGGGAGCTTGTTTCCGAGGTTGTGCGCGATGGTATCGACAGCTTGACGCCATGCGCGACTCTTTAGCGCATCAAAGTCCGCCTCCCGAGAGAGCGTAAGGAGTCCCCGATGAAAAATCGTGGCGACAGTGGTCAGTAGCACTTCCTGCCCCGCTGATCTCGACGACCCCGGATACACGTTGTCGCAGAGCAGAAAGAAGCGCCTACTTACACGATTTGTCGGGATCACGCAGCAAAGGGCACTTCGTATTCCGAGGTTTGGAAGCCAACACGCCACCTCGCGGCCAGCGGCTGCGTCTGCAAATACCACCGGAGCGTCCAATTCACTCTCAAGCAGGGTCCGCGCCTCAGATTTCTCTCCAATTAGGAGCAGCGGCGGTATGCTTCGAAACAGCCCCGAAGCAGCAGCGACTTTGACTCCCTGTTCAGCATTATTGAGACAAGATTCCAGACTGGGCGATGCGATAGACAACTCACTCCCCATTCGGGCCGCCTCTTCGCTGTCTGCTGGGCCGATGGCCATCACGGGACGCAAGGATCTATCGGCGGCGTCGTAGTCCCAGAGTATTGCACGGTTCAGGCCGATCGCGTCCCCATGCGTTGCGAGGGTCAGGAAGTAGAAGTACAAGAGGTCAGAGCGCAATACGCTGAGTAGCGCTGGTGCCGCCCTGAGCACGCGAACGAGACTATTGCGCATCGTTTCGGGATACGCGATTGCAGTCGCCAACCGCTCTACAAGGGCGACATCTCTTTCACTGAATGTCCCGCCCGCTGCTCTGCCAATGACTCGCATTACGCCTTGATAGGGCCCTCCCGTCGGAATCGGGGCCACAATTAGCGGCAGGAGATCACATTCAGTTTCTTCAAGCACGCCCCCAGTCGATCAGCGGATGGCTTCGCGATATCTTGGC
>Ga0302323_100000090_pt1 | contig 61968 bp, 51 predicted proteins | sample Fen_T0_3_FD_201950 | JGI IMG/M metagenome (GOLD analysis project Ga0302323, IMG submission 201950) | Peat permafrost microbial communities from Stordalen Mire near Abisko, Sweden - Fen_T0_3 | ecosystem: Environmental > Terrestrial > Soil > Wetlands > Permafrost | place: Sweden: Abisko...
GGGACGCGGCCCCCGCGAGCCAACCGGCACTGCGCTTCGGGGCACGGCTGACTTTGCTGGAGGAAATTCCCGACGGCTCACGCACGCTATCGTCGACGATCGGTACCGGCCGCGGCGCCTGGGCGCCAGGCCGGCGCACGCTCGCCATCGCGGGAGTCGCGGGCAGATCAGCCGAGGCGGCCGGGGCATTCGACAATCGGCGAGTCCAAACTTCGACTTCTTCGCGCGCCGCAAAGGTGCGTGTCGCCGGTGCACTGCCCGCCGCCGACTCGCGCACATCCCTGGGCTCCGAATCCACAGGCCGCGTGCTGGAGTTGCTTTCCTCCGTTCTACGCTCGCCGGGGAGCCAAGGGCTCGAGGAACGTGAACGGCGACGGGCGTTCCGTACGCGCTCGCCGAGCCGGCGCGCAATGTCCCCGCTGTCCTCGCTCTTCAGGAACTCGCGCAGCGGTCGTGCCAAGTGTTCGGCAGCAGTCGGCCGGTCACGCGCGTCTAGCGCAATGCTGCTGGCGATCAATGCGCTCAACGGGCCGAGCAGAGGTTGTTGGCGGTCGATCGGCGGAGGCACGACGAGCAAGGCCTGCTCGCTTTCGTGCGTCGTAGCGCGACGGAACGGCGGATAGCCGGTCCACGCCTCGATCAACAGCACCCCCACAGCGAAGACATCGGTGGCGGGCGTGAGTTCGACGCCGTTTAGCTGCTCGGGCGGCATATGCCCCGGCGATCCGAACACCTCGCTGCGAGCGGTGTCGCTAGCGCGCGTCACCGGCGCGGCGATTCCGAAGTCGATCAGGCGCACCGCGCCTTCGTCGTCGATCAGCACGTTTCTCGGGGTTACGTCACGATGCACGATGCGCGCGCGGCGATGCGCGTAGTCGAGCGCGCGACAGATCTCCGCACCCACATAGGCCCCCTCCAATGGACCGAGCGGTCCGGTCTCGACCAACACCTCGGACAGCGTGAGCCCCTCACACAGCTCCATCGCGATGTAGTACACACCCTGCTCGACTCCGAGCTCGTAAACCGGCACGATGTTCGGGTGGCTGAGCTCGACCGCAGTCTTCGCTTCCTCCACGAAGCGAGTCACGAAGGCCTCGTCCGAGGCAAGCTCGGTTCGGATTTGCTTGACCACCAGGCGCTTCTCGAAGCCGACCGCGCCACGTAGGGTAGCGAGGTAGACACGCGCCATGCCTCCCGCAGCGATCTCGCGCTCGAGCACGTATTTGCCGAAGATCTGCGGAAACATCCCGAGCCTGCATGTTAGCGCTGCTACGGCCTTGTGGCTGCTTTCTGGCTGCTCAACGCCGGAGACCCGAGAAATCGTACTGCCTTTGACGGTCCATTCGTTGGCAAGCCGTCCGATACCGACTCCCGCGCAGCTCGACTTGGGCGCACTGGGCGACTTTCCCACTAGCCAGGACACGACAACTTCGCTGTCCCTCGGCGCGCAGCACGTCAAGCTCGACTTTCCGAGCAATACCCTCGCGTTGCAAGCGATCGCGCGGCCCGACGCGTCCGACCAGTCTTTCATCGGCTTCAGCCAGCGCGGCAGTGCGGGGCTCGACTTCCTGCTTTGGCCGCGAGCCAGCACGTGCGAGCTGCACCGCGGGGGCAGCTATCCGGCCGGCCTGGGGGGGGAAGCGCTCGGCTTTGCCAGCGCGAGCGGTCTGTTGATGATCGCTGGCAGCGAGGGCTTTTCGAGCTCGGCGGTGGTCGGCGCGCTAACGTTCGATGGGCGCACGGGTCAAAGCCTAGTGGTCGAGCCGCGGGCCGCCATGCGCCAGCCACGCTCCTTCGCCACGGTCACGGGTTTCGGCGACAAGCTACTGGTAGCAGGCGGTGAGTACCCGATCCACGAGAGCGGCAGCCCTGCAAACGTGATCAACGATACGGCCGAGGTATACGACCCCAGCACGGCCAGCTTCGAGCCCGATTTCGTCCCGCTCGCCGCGGGTGTCGCTCGGCACGCCGCAACGATGTTGGAAAGCGGAGAAGTCGCGCTCGTTGGCGGCACAACGGCGGGTACCGCGGCATCGAACCTCATTCAAGTGGTATCGCCGCTGACGCGCACGAGCCATCTGCTCGGCATGCTCAACGTGGGGCGCAGCGCGCCCACCGTGCTGCGCCTCGATGATGGTCGGCTGTTCGTCGCGGGCGGCGAAGACGCGCACGGCAGCCCAGTCGGCGCACTCGAATGGCTCCGCGCGGACACGAGCCCGCTGGGCGCCCCATTCGATGGAACGATCTCGCTCCCGCCGCGCTTCGACCGGGCGTACGCGCCGTTGCCGGGTGGTGCGGTACTGGCGGTTGGCGGCTGTGAAGACCGCGCAGCGCGAGCCGGTGAGGACTGCGCGCGCGAATGCCAACGAGGCTGCCCGCCGCAGTCCTACGACGCGTTTTGGATCGCCCCGGACGGCACCGTCACCGCGCTGAACACCACCGTCGCCACTGGGCGTCAGGCCTTGCTGCTAGGGAGTGACGGCGGTCCGTGGCTGATCGCCGACGCTGGCCAGCGTGGCGCTTCGCTTTATCGATTCGACCCTTGGCACGCGGATTTCGACCTGGTTGGACCTGAGCTCGGCCTCGAGTCGGCGCTCGCTCCCCCGCGCATCGTCGCGATGGGCTTGGATTCGTTCGCATGGCTCAGCGAGGACGCCCAGGGGATCGCGCTGAACGGCATCCGTCTGGCTACTCGCTCTGCTTTCAGTAACGACGTCCCGCTGGTCACGCTGCGCGACGCCACCGACCCTTCGCGCCCCGCCCACCTCGTCCCCGATCGCCCGCCCAGCGCCGACCTGAACTACGAAGGAGGCCCAGGGGCCCTCGCGTTCGCCAGCAGTGGCAGCGGCGCCGCCAAGACCTGTGTGTGGGTCAGCGACGCCCTGTTCGCGGATTTTTCCGCAGAGTTCGACTTCTCATCTAGCCAGAGTCCGAGCTTGCGTCTGGGCACGACAGAATTCGTCGACGCTGCGGCCGACGTGGCCGGCGGTTCCTGTCTGCTGCCGGCGCTGCCCGCGCAGCCGGCGAACGACAAGGACCGCCGCATCCAGCTCCAACGCGTGGGAAATCATGCCTCATTGACGATCGGAAATGCACACAGCGAATGCCTGGTGGGCGGCCAGCGCTTGCCCGTCGGCGTGTGCGCGAGCGAACTCGGTCCCGCGCGCGTGACACGAGTGAGCGTCAAACGCTGACGCGGCGCTCTAGCAATTTAACGCTTGAACCACTTGCCGAAGCGGCTGCTGCTACCGCTGTCCCCTGGCTTGACGCTCGCAGGGACCCCACTGGGACGCGCAGACTGCGCGCTGGGATGGTCGCTCGGAGACTTTTGACCGGTACGACGTTGCTCGGCCTTGCGCATCTCGTACAAGCGGATCTCGCGCTGAGCATCGAGGTGACGAGGATCGTTCTCGACGATGAACCGAAAATCGCCGACGGCCCTTCCGTTCTTGCCTAGTCGTTTGAGGATCGAACCCCGATACCAACGAATGCGCGTGTTGTTTGGCTCGAGGCGCTGAGCTTTCTCGATCCGTGCCAAAATCTCGTCCAAATTCGCGTTGAGCTGTGTCGATTCGACCCAGGCCAAGAGTGCGATGTAATCGGCCTGGCTCGGATCGAGCTCGACGGCCTTGCGCGCCTCTTCCAGGGCTGCGACGTGGTTGCTGCGCTTCATCAGTACCTCGGCCTTCTGAAAGGCCGTCGCTGCGCGCAGCACGCGCTGAACCTGCTCTTGCTCTTCGGCGCCGCCCGCGCCGTCCTTGCGAAGCTCGTCGTACTCCTTGCGCCGTGAAGAGTCCGATAGGATCTGGTGCGCTTCGCTCATTCGGGCAAAAACTTTGGTCGCCAGATCGCGCACGTCCACGAGATCCGGCCCGAGGCGATCCGGGTGCCACTTCTTGGCGAGTTGAAAGAACGCGCCTTGAATGACGCTCGGGACCGCGTCGGCCGGGACGCCCAAGAGCTCGTAGTAGTCCGCGCTGCCGTGCCCGGCGCGCTCGCGGATTTCTGCCTTGAACGCCGCCTGTTCTGGGCTCTCGACGAGCTTTGGTGAGATGGACGCTGACTGCTCCGGCGGTAGCGAACTCATGCTGGCGGAGGCATGTCGCGAGGCTCGCGGCGGCAGCACTGGCGCGACCGGCATACGCGTCGAGGAGGGCGCCTCATCCACACCGATTGGCTCGACGCCCGGGATACCCGATTCGAGCTGGCGAGTGATGAGCATCGCGTACACCAAGCGGCGCACGTAGGATGGTTCCGCGAGGCCGCGCGCGAGTAGCTCCGTCAAGGGCTGTGGCTTGGCGCGCAAGACATCGATGATTGATTGCTCGCGCCCGTCGAAACGGAAGCGCCGAATCGGCGCGTCCACATGCAGCAAAATCAGCTGATCCCCGAAGCGTTCGAGCACCTCGGCCATGTGCCCGGCGTGGACGTACTGACGCACGCCTCGCCAAATCAGCGCCAGAGGCTTGGCCCGCACGCCGTTGCCGCCCCAATTCTCCAGAAAATTGAGCCGGTCGTAGTATCCAAACAGGGTGTCCGGCGGCAGGCTGAACATCCACAAAACTTGCCGCGAAAGTTGCTCGCGCAGCCCTTCGCGAAGCGCATGCTCGTCGACGTGGCCTTGCTCCAGCAGGAGCTGACCATGCAATTGACCGCGTTCGGTGGCCTGCACCAGCGTGCGATCATACACCTCGTCGGTGATCGCCTTTTGTTCGACCAAAACTCGCCCCAGAAATAAAATTGGGTCGAAAATCTTGGCTTTCGAGGGGCCGCCGCCTTCGAAGTAAATCGCGTGACGCTTACCGTTCGACTCTTCGAGCACGAGTGTGCCGGTCAGCATCCTGTCGAGGCTGTAAACCAACAGGTGTCCGAGCGGAGTGACCTCCAGCGAGCCCTGTGCGGTGGGTGCAGCCTCTGTCATGACGGAAGCGCTCGTAGTGTAGCACCGCTCGATTAGTTTCGGCAGAACTTCCGCGCGTGGCCGCGCGGCTTCCACTCGACCTCGTTTCCGTCGTTTCGTGTGAGCACGAGATCTCACGGGGTAGGTATTTTTCTAATGAAATGCCGCGCGTGGGGGCAGCTGCGTTGGTTCGGCACTCGGCTCGTGGCGCTGCGCGCCCAGTTTCGCTAGCGTTTTCGCATGCTCCGTGGCCACGTCCTAGTCGTCGATGACGAAACGTCCATTCTGAACACGCTGAAGAAGGCGCTATCCCTGGAGGGTTATCAGGTGGACTTGGCCGGTGGCATCCGCATCGCGGAAGAGCGATTGGCGAAGCAATCCTACGATGTGGTGCTCTTGGACGTGGCACTACCCGATGGCGACGGGCTCGACCTGCTCGCTCGTCTGCGCGGCGCCGGTAACGAAACGGCAGTGCTGATGATGAGCGGGCACGCTACAATCGATGCGGCGGTTCGAGCGACCAAGCTCGGCGCTCTCGATTTTTTGGAAAAGCCGCTATCGACCGACCGGCTCCTGGTCATGCTCGAGAATGCGCTGCGCCTCCTCCATGCGGAAGCAGAAGCTCACGAGCTGCACGCGGAGGCCGGCCATTTCGACGAGTTGGTGGGTGAAAGCCGGGTCATGCGCGACCTGCGCGAGCGAGTGCTACGCGCCGCGCGCTCGAGCGCCAGCGTGCTCGTCCACGGTGAACGCGGCACCGGCAAAGAGCTGGTAGCGCGCGCCATCCACCGCGCCTCGCCGCGTGCCAAGGCAATCCTCGAACGCTTGAATTGCGCGGCGGTGCCCGCTGAGCTGATCGAGAGCGAGCTATTCGGGCACGAAGCGGGTGCGTTCACCGGGGCGACCAAACAGCGTCGCGGCAAGTTCGAGCGCGCTAGCGGCGGCACGCTCTTCTTGGACGAGGTGGGCGATATGCCGCTCGCGATGCAGGCCAAGTTGCTGCGTGTTCTGCAAGAGCAAGAGATCGAGCGCGTGGGGGGTAGCAGCACGTTCAAGATCGACGTGCGCGTGGTCGCAGCCACCAACAAAGATCTGACGGAAGCCTGCGCGAAGGGCGCATTTCGCGCTGATTTGTACGACCGCCTGAACGTCGTGCCGCTGGAACTGCCGCCGCTGCGCGCACGGCGGGAAGACATCCCGCGCCTCGCGGAACACTTCCTGCTGAGCGCGCGCAAAGCCAATGCGCGTCCTGGCATGACGCTCACTTCGTCGGCCATTGCGGCGCTGACTCGGCATCCCTTTCCGGGCAACGTGCGCGAGCTGCGGAATCTGATGGAGCGGCTGGTGATCTTGAATCCCGACGACGCCGTCACCGGCGAAGACGTCGAGCGCTCCGTAGGCATGGGCGGCGCGCCACAGAGCGCGGGTCTATATCAACCGGGTGTGCCGTTTCGGGTGCTGTCGGAGCAGGCCGAGCGCGCCATCGTCGAACAGGCGTTGGCACACCACGGGGGACAGATGGCCGCGACCGCGCGGGCGCTCGGCCTGGAACGAAGCCATCTATACAAAAAAGCCCGGGCATTGGGCCTACGAGGCGACAAAGACGACGAAAGCGACGCCTGAACTCAGCCTCCGTGCGGGAGCTTGATCAGCCGCGCGTTTTTTGGGTCGAGCTTGCGCGCGGCGTCGGCTTCCTTGCGCGCCAGCACGCGCTTGCCGCTTTCGGCGAGTAGCTCGGCTAGTCGCGCATGGGCCTCGGCCACGTCCTCGGGGGTTCCTTCGCACAGCGTGGCGCTCTCCAGTTCGAACAGTGCGCGCTCGCGCTTGCCGGTTCGAGCCAACGCTTCCGCAAACAATAGATGCGTCGTCAAGCCGGAAATGTCCGCGAACACCGCGGCCTCACCCACCTCGGCCGCTGCCGCGTAGGCGCCGCTCTCGTTCAGCCGGCGGAGCAGGCGCCGGTACACCTTGGGCTCGTGCTGCTCGAGCGCTCCGAGAGCCCGTAGCGCCGACAGTTCCGCGGCGGAGTCCGAGGATTTCTCGGCCAAGTCAGCCAAAGCGTAATACGGAGGAGCTTGCGATGGGTCGAGCTGCGTGGCGCGTTCCAAAGCGTGCTTCGTGCCTGCCTCGTCGTTCGGGCCGAGGGTTTGAGCGAGCAACATTTCGACCGCGTAGCCGTCCTTGCCTTCGGCGATCAACTTCTGCAATTCCGCCGCGGCACGCGCCGGCTCTTCATGCGCGGCGAGCTGCGCGTCGAGGAAGCGTGCGTCCGCGAATTTCGGATCCAAAGTCAGCGCGCGCGTCAGTTCGGTCTTCGCGCGGTCGCCGCGGCCGCGACGCAGCAGCGCAAGAGCCAGGGTCGTGTGGGTCGACGCGCTGTCTGGACTTTGTTCCACCGCGGCCTGCGCCATCGCGATCGAGCCGCCACGGCCGATGGGCACGAACTGGCTCGAGTATCGGCTGAGACGCCGCTCGGCGAAGGCCCGAAACTCGGCATCCAGCGCTTCTGGACTCTTTCCGAGCGCGTCACGCAAGACCTGGGGCGTGCGCCGCCCAGCCCCCCAAGCTCGTAACATCTCGCTCAGCTTGGGCATGCCGTATTCGGTGGCCCACAAGCTCATGATCTGACTCGAAGCGTAGTACGCCGTAGCGACGTCGTTCAACTCTTCGGCGCGTGTGAAGGCGCGCGTCATGTTCGCCACTGCCGGCAGGCGCTCAGCGCGCAGCGCCTGGTACAGGTCCGGATCTTGTTCGCGCGCCCACTCCGGACGACGAATCATGGTTTCGTATTCGGCCAGCCCCTCCGTGAACCAGCGAGGGACGTGGCTCTTGGACAACTGAATGTGAAACACATGCGACAGCTCGTGCCACAACGTCATGCCCAAGTTGAAAGACTCGTACTTGGGGCTCATCGCCGCGAGCGTTCGACCGAAGCACACACCTTGAATCGCGGTCTCCGGCAAACCCCCGGTTCTAATGCCGAAATTCTGCCGTTCCGCGTACAATTCGACGCCAATCGGCGTCTCCGGCGTAAAGCCGTACGCCTTGACCATCTTGGACCAAGCTTCGTCCAAGAGCGCGGGCACGTAACGTTCCAGGATCGCGCGTTCGTCTTTGCGGTAGCGGATCCGAAACGGCGGATGCTCCACGGTGACGTATTCTTTGGCGATCGTCTTTTCGTACAGGTTCAAAGTGTTGAACACCCGCACGTTGTATGGATCGATGGCAAAGGCACGGCGCAGCGCGGCCACACCACCGGCATCGTCACCCGACCGAATCAGATTCAAGCCGAGCTCGCCGTAGGCAACGCCGTCTTCGCTGTCGATCGCCACGGCCTCGCGCATCATGCGTACGATCTCATCGTAGCGGTGCTCCCAATCCGCGAACTCGGCTACGATCGAATAGACCTGGGAATATTGCGGATTTAGCGCAAAAACGGCCTTTTTCGCCGCCTCTACACCGGCCTGATCGTCAGCCAAGAAGCGTTCTGCCACGCGCAGGCTCAAGAGCTCCAAATTACCTGGCTCGGCGCTCGAACCTTGGCTCAGCTGCTGCCCCGCACGCTCGAGATCGTTGTCGCGCAGACTGATGCCGACCAAGATCGCATACGCGGCACCGGCTTTCGGATTCACGCTCAGAGCCAAGCGGGCCAAGCGCTCGGCTTCGTCGAAATCCAAAGCCTGCGCTAGTTTGACGCGTGCCAACAGCAGCAACGCCGCGGGCTCCGCCGGCGCCTTGCTCAGGATCTCGTTCAGTACCTCTTCGGCGTGGCCAGGATCGTACTTTTCGAGGAACAACTCGGCACGAAAGAGCAATACCTGCGTGTCACCCGGGAGCGCCCGCTCGGCCGCATTATAGGCGTCGTTGGCGTCTTTGGGACTGCGCAGAAGCTGCGCTGCACGCCCCACCAGCGCCATCGCAGCGCCGTCGGATTCCTTGATCCGGTCGTCGTTGTACGCGCTGACGAGCCCCATCAGCACCGGCTCGGCGTCGGCGCGGCGCCCTTCGCGCAGCAGCACGCTGCCGAGCTCGAGCTGTAGGGCGAAGGGCGTGCGCTCCGCCTTCACCGCGCGCAACGTGGCTTCGGCCTCGCGCACGCGGCCCAGGCTCTGCTGCGCGCGCGAGGTCTCGAGCGCAGCCAGGGCACCCCATTGGGGATCGCCGAGAACCGGAGCGAGCGTCGCCATCGCCTCCACTGCCCGGCCCGTCTTGACCAACGTCTGACCCAACCCGACGCGCGCTGGCGCGGCCTCCACGCCGCTGATCAACCCCCGAAATTCTGCCTCGGCTTCCTTGTACGCGCTGAGCTCCAGGCGTTGGTTTGCGCGCGCCAGGCGCGCGGACGGTGAAAGCTCGCGCGCGGGGAAGGCAGTGTGCGAGCCGCTCGCGTTGGGCGCAACCGGCACCCGATGACAGCTCGCGAACACAGCCGCCAAAGCCGCGATCGAAGTCCAGACGTGCGCTCGCATCGGCGATCATCATGGCCGAGACCCGCGGCCCTGGCCAGTGCAGCGAGCTGCTCAGCTCTTGGGTGCAGGTCGCCAGCGCGTCAACCGCCGTGGCCAATCGCCCTCGCTACTCTTCGTGCGCAGTACGCTGCGTAGTAGCGCGTGGGCGTAGCCTTCCAGCCAGGCCGGGGGTGCACCTCCCTGCCAGTTGGCGAGCTCGAGGCTGTCCCGCGGCGCGTCGATCGTGACTCGAGAGTGCAGTTCTGCCTCGGGCGTGAGCAACGTCAAGACGTACTCTGCGCGTGTCTCGCTCGCTGCTACGAGCTTGAGTTCCAGACGGCCGCCGTGATCCGGTCGCACGCCGCAAAAGCTGCTCGTTATCCCGGCCAAAAGCAAGCACTCGCAACGCTCGATTGAAATGGCACAGCCGCCGTGTTGCGATCGGCCGCGTGCGAATTTTTGCGCAGCGAGAGCAGCTGACCCTCGATTTGCCCGAGCTCATGCGCGCGACCCGGAGCTACTTCGACGCTACGCTGAACGTGCAATCGCAGAGCCTTCCCACGCCCGATGGCCGCGATCGAGTGGAAGTCCTGCTGCGCTGCGAAAAGCACGGCTACGAAGGCCAGCTGTCCATTCACACGCGCTGGGCGAGTGAGCACGACCGCGCGGACGCCCGCGACGCCGAACAGCGCGGTCAGGCCGCTGGCATGGCCACCCTCGCCGAGCGCTGCCCGACGATTTGGGAAGTCGAGCCCGTCGGTGACGACTCGGAGCTGGCGCGCCTGAACCTTTGCGGGATCTTGGCCGCGGTCGCGCTGGGCCCGGTGTTGCCGGACGACGGCTCGACCTTGTACGGCGTGCGCGGAGCGATGGAACGCGTCGATCGACTGCTAAAAGCGCGCTAAATCACGGCCTAGCGCGGGATGAGCAGCCCGTCCAAGTTCACGCCTACGCCGTCGAGCGTGCGGCGCTGGATCGTGCACAACTCGCGGATCCCTTCCAGCGCGAGATCGATCATCGCGTCGATATCGCTGCGCGGTACCGCTTCGCCCTCTGCCGTCCCCTGGACCTCGACGATCGCGCCGTTGGCAGTCGCCACGACGTTCAGATCGACGCGCGCCGCACTGTCTTCGATATAGCAGAGGTCGAGGGCGTACTCACCGGCGACGTGCCCGGCGCTAACTGCCGCTACCTGATCGCGCAGCACGGGCTTATTCAGCTTTCCGCTCTTGGTCAGCTTATCGCAAGCCAAGGCTAGGGCGATGAAACCGCTCGTCACGGACGCCGTGCGCGTGCCGCCGTCCGCTTCCAAAATGTCGCAATCGATGTGAATGCTCTTCTCGCCCAGCCGATCCAGATCGACGGCCGCGCGCAGCGAGCGGCCGATCAGGCGTTGGATCTCGCGCGCTCTGCCACCGAGCGGTCGGTCCCGACCGTCGCGATTTTCGCGGCGCTTCGGATTGGCGCGCGGATGCATCTGATAGTCCGCGGTGATCCACCCCTTCCCCTTGCCGGCTAAGAAGTCCGGCACTGACTCGTCGATGGAGGCGGTCGCAAGCACCACAGTTCCACCGGCACGGTAAAGCAGCGAGCCTTCTGCTAGCCGATGAAAACCCGGGGTCACCTCGACGGGGCGAATGGTTCGCAAATCGCGGCCGCTACGGGCGGCGAGGATGGAAGTGCGCGTGGCTTTGGGCGTGGGGCTCATCTCGCGCCCTTTAGCACCGTATGGACTGGTGAGACACAAGGAGTGGAGTGCGCTTGCAGCGCACGCGGAGCGCTAACGAGCCAGCCAACGGCTGATGTAGCTCATGTAGGAGGGCGGCGGTCTCGCGGCCGACCGCGTCCGGCAGCCGGGTCCATGGTAACTTAGGGTTGTTTTTCCGAATTCAAAAGCGGGTTCCACATGCTTAGCACTGGGGAGATCATCGACGGCAAGTACAGAACGATTCGCCTGATTGGCGAAGGCGGGATGGGCGCGGTGTATGAGGCCGAGAACATTCGCATCCATCGCAAGGTGGCGATCAAGGTGCTCCACGCCGGGGTGGCGGAGACCGCTGAAGCCGTACAGCGCTTCGAGCGTGAGGCTCAAGCCGCTGGCCGTATCGGCTCCGAGCACATCGTGGAGGTGCTCGACCTCGGCAACCTGGCCTCCGGTGATCGCTACATGGTCATGGAGTTCATGGACGGCGACAGTCTAGGTGGTCGCATCAAGACCAAAGGGCGCTTGTCGCCTGCCGAGCTGTATCCAATCGCTCACCAGCTACTGGCCGCACTAGACGCTGCCCACGGTGCCGGCATCATTCACCGCGATCTCAAGCCAGATAACGTCTACCTGCTGCGTTCGCGCAGCGGCGTGGCGGACTTCGTGAAGTTGCTCGATTTCGGCATTTCCAAGTTCAATCAACTCAGCGGTGACAGCGGCTTCAGCATGACGCGGACCGGCGCCGTCATGGGCACGCCCTACTACATGGCCCCGGAACAGGCCAAGGGCGCCAAAGACGCCGACCATCGGGTCGACTTATACGCCGCGGGAGTGATTCTGTACGAGTCAGTGACCGGCGAAGTGCCGTTCAACGCCGACACGTTCAACGAGTTATTGTTCAAGATCGTGCTCGAGGAACCGCGCCCCGTGCAGCAGTTGGTGCCGCAGATCGATCCGGGATTCGCCGCCATCATCAACAAGGCGATGACCCGCGATCCGGCCGCGCGATTTCAGACGGCCAAAGAATTTCAGCTCGCCCTCGAATATTGGGCCAACAACGCAGGCCCCGAGCTCGCCCAGGCGCTCCGCGTACCGGCCGCTGGCAGGGCGAGTATTGCTGACGGATCCGGACAATTTGCCCGTCAACCGGGCGCGGTGGGTCCGCTCGGCACGGGCACGCCGGGCACGTGGGCCAACACCGGCGGCGTCACCGCTCAATTGCCCACGCCGGTGAAGCAGAGTAACGCCGGCCTGTTCGTGGTGCTCGGCGTGGTGGGCGTGTTGGTCATCGGCGGTGGCGCGCTGGGCATGCGCGTACTGAGCAAGGCTTCCGCGCCAATCGCGGCGGCTCCCGGAGCCAACGCTGCCGAGGAAACGGCCAGGACCGAAGCGCTGATGGTCGCAGCCAAAGCACAGCAGCAAGAAGCCGACGCCAAAGCCGAGGCCGAACGCAACGCCGAAGCTGCCAAGCATGCAGCGGCGCAAACCGCAGCCAACGCCGCGGCTGCGCCAAGCGCCGCACCAGTGGCCGCCGTCGCGTTGGCGGCAGCCAAGCCCAAGGCCGTTCTGCACACTGCGGCCCGCCCAGCCGCCGTGACCGCAAAAGAGCCCACAAAGCCGGGCCCCACGCCCGCCCCGGCGCCCGCCTCGACGGGCCGCAAGATCCGCACGTCGTTGTGAGCTAGACCCCAGCCGCGATGGCTTCCACGAGTGCGATGCTCAAGGTCTCGGAGATTTTCGAGAGCCTGCAAGGTGAAGGAGTGAGTACGGGGGCGCCCTGTATCTTCGTGCGTTTGGCGCAGTGCAATTTGCACTGCAACTGGTGCGACACCAAGTACACCTGGGACTTCGAACGCTACCGCTACGAAGACGAAGTGCGTGAACAATCCGTCGCGGACGTAGCGCAACGCGTGAACGCCGCGCGGAGTCGTCGCTTGGTGCTGACCGGCGGCGAGCCGCTGCTTCAACAACGCGCGCTGAAAGAGTTCTTCGCGCGACTCGCACCGGACATCGCAGTCGAGGTCGAAACCAACGGTACGATCGTGCCGGAAGCCGCCGCACTGTCGCGGGTGACCCAGTGGAACGTGTCGCCGAAGCTAACGAATGCCGGCGATCCGGAACAATTTCGCATCCGACCCGAGGCGCTCGTGGCTCTCCGCGACTCAGGCCGGGCCTATCTCAAGCTGGTCGTGAACGGTGACGCAGACTGTGCGGAGGCGGACGCGCTCGTCACGCGCCTGGCGTGGCCGAGCGAACGCGTCAGCTTGATGCCAGAGGCGTCGGACCGTGAGCAACTGCGAGCGCGTTCATTTGCGGTCGCAGAAGCAGCACGCGCGCGATCCTACCGCTTCTCGTCCCGGCTCCACTTGGAACTCTGGGGCGGTCGTCGCGGGACCTAAAATCTGGGGACCGTAGGCCCCCGAACACTACTTGATCAGTTCTTTAGCAGGAGCAGATCACGATCGGCGTGGGCGGACACGAGTCAATGAGGCAGCCGGCGAAACCCGGCGCCTGCTGCCTCGACAATCGGAGGGGACGCGGGACGGCTGGGTTCACTGCACAGCCAAAAATCAGCAGCTCCTGTCAGCTTTCGATCTCGCGACGAAAGTGACCAAGTAGCACTAAACGATCCGCCTCGCGTCTCCCTCCGCCGTGCCCGCGCCCGCGCCCGCGCAGCGTCTCGCCCCCCATCCCGAGCTCAGAGCCTCAATTTCGACCTACGATTTCGTTCGCGAAATCGGGACCTATTGATGATCACGAGCCCCTTGCTCACCGCTGATCAGCGTATGTCGCCCCACACGGTCAGTGCCGCAACCGTGTCAGGGTCGAGCACCGCGGTTCGCTTTTCTTTGGGGCGCCCATTCGCATGAAGCGCCGCACTCTCTGCGCGAAAGGTGGAAAGCCAGAGCGCACGCGCCGCATAGGGCCGCTCGTCGAACACGTCATTGACGCAGGCTGGATCGAGATCGATCGCGCACAAAGTCGGCTTTTTGCCCAACTCACCGCGCAAGAGCCAAGACCCGAGGCGGGTCGAGTAACGCCCGGGCGCGCTCGCCACGAGCGCATTAGCGACCACTGGCACCATTCCATGTGCAGCCGCGTACAGGTCGATCCCCTCGACCGAATCGGGCACCGGAATGCCGAGGGCCGTCAAAATGGTCGCGCTCACGTCGGGCGCGCTGGCCGGAAGCTGCTCGTCTCGACCGTCGAGATCACCGCCTGGAAATTTGACGACCAAGGGCACGGCCAGGCGATTTTCTGCGAGTGCCCCTTGCGGATCGAATGGTGAATCAGGCGGCTCGCCGGCAGACACGTCACCCGCGAAGACGATCATCGTGCGCTCCCAGGCGCCCTTCTTCTTGAGTAATGCCACGAGTTGACCGATCACGAGATCTTGCTTGGCCAGCGCCGCATCTTGAAGTGCGTGCAGCCGTACCCAATCCTCTTCCTGCAGGTGGTGAGCCACGCGCGTCCTGCGAGCGCGCAGGGCCGCGAGCATGATCCCGCCTCGGCGGGGGTCGAGGATCCCAGCGTATTCATCGGGCTTGAGTGCTTGCGTCTCCTCACGCGTCAAATCCCAGGGCGGATGCGAGCCGCGCGCGTGCACGACCAATAGACGCGGCCCCGGGTGCCCATCGTCGAGCTCGGTTTCGAGCCATTTGAGCGCGCGTGATAGGGGCTCGGTCGCGGGCACGTCGAGCACGGGTGACAGCGCATCGAAGGTGTCCCAACCGGCACCGAAACCAAAGGCTTCGAACGTGTTGGGCACGCCCGTGAAAAATGCCGTGCGTCCACTCGCCTCCTTGACCATCTCACTCAGGAGCCGCACCGAATCGGCGACGCGCGAGCTGCCATCTTCGACGCGATGAGTACGAGGCGAAAGCCCGGTGAGTAGCGAAGCAGCCACCGATTGCACCACGACGCTCGGCGCGCGGTAGCCGCTGAATGCCGTCGCCGCGCGACCGAGCTCACCGAGCGATGGCAGCTTTCCAGTCGGACCGAAAGGCGGCACGCGCCGCCGATCGATGCCGGCGGCAAGTATCAGGATGGCTACTTTTGCCCTGGGAATGCTGATCGGTGCGGCCGATCGACGAGCGATACTCGGATCGCCAAAGGCGACACGACCGCCGCGCGAGCCGTCGAGGGCACGAAATTCGACGCCGATCACCTTGCCGGCAAAAGGCGCCAGATCCACGGCCAGCGGAGTCCAAGAGGCGCTGTCGCCGCCGGCCACGCGCCGCGTTTGCAGAACCACTGGTTCCTCGCCGTCTGCGACGACCCGCACCTCGGCCGTGCCCTTGCCGACTCCCCAGAAACCCAGCGCTACCTTCAAGCGCGCGTCGGCAGCCGGACGCAACCAACAGCGCAAGGTGCTCGGCGGACTCAGCACCAACGCGCGCTTGGGCGCGCCGTTCAGCACCACATCGCCGACGATGTTGCTCAAGGTCGGCGCGGCGTAGCCCGCGGTGTCGTCACCGCGCTCGCCGATGCGCAGCCAATCGATCTCGCCTTGCATGGCTTTGGCGCCCCGCGGAGCGCCAGAAAAGCTCATTTTTAGCTGGTGATGACCGCGAGTCAGCTCGGCCGCCAGCGGCGGCAGCGAGTAGACTTTGGTCTCGTCGGAGCTTGGCCTAATCGAACCGACGCGCTTGTCGTCAATCGTTAGCCCGAGCCACTTGGCGTCGCCGCCGTGCACGCGCACACTGACGCTCGTCCCGGCGCGCGGCTCGTCGAGCCAAAAGTCGTATTTCAAGTGCCGGCCAAACGCGCGCACGAACGACTGGCCGTCGCGTTCGATGTCCTGGTAGTCTTCCGAGCGCTCGGACCCGAAACCGCTATAGGCGGCGGCCGCGGGGCTACCGAGATCGATCAGCAAGCCCTGGTGATCCACTTCGCACCAGGACAAATTTGGGATGATCTCGAAGCGATCGCGACCGTCGACGACGACCGGTGGCGCGTCGCCCGCGGCAGGCGAGTGCACTGCCGCTGGCACGCTGCCTGCTGCTGACGGGGCGGGCTTGACGCTCGATCCGCGGTTGGAACAGCCCGAAACGGCCAGCAGAGGTGCGCCCAGCGCCGCCAGACATGCCCGCAAGAGGCGGCGCTCTCGCCGGCCCTGCGACAAGCGTTTCCGATCCATTACGATGTCGCAGGTGCCGGCGCTGCGACGCTCGGTGGCGCGCCCAAGTCGGGCGCGCTCTGCATGCGGTAGTAGCTCACCACGAAGTAGGCCACCGCAAAGGCGGCCACCGCGACGACCACGAATCGGATCAGCCAGCCGGCGTTGGCGTTCTGCGTTTTCGTGGGGACGCGCGCCGTCGGGGTCGGCGTCTTCAGGGCGCTGACGCGCGAAGGACCGGCGGGGTTGGGCGGGAGGAAATCCGTTCGCGAAATGAGTGTGGACTGGAACTCGGCTGGGGCGTGCGCCGCAGGTGGCCGGGCCGGAGGCCCTTCCGATGCGCTTTCCGGCCCAGCGTCGGCCACAGGCAGTGCGCGCGCGGGCTCAGCGACTGGGACAGGAGTAGGCGTCGGTTCGGTCAACGCACTGGCGAGCGCGTCCAATTCCTCGGCGCGCGCGGGCTGCGCCACTGGCGCGATTGGCGCAGGCACCACGGACTGGGAGCGCGCTACTTCGGGCATTCCGACGCCCTCAAGGGTCCCTGGAGCACTGACGGCTCCTTCCGCACCGAAGACGCCTTCAGTGATCTTGTCCCAGCGTCGGGAGACGGGGGGCGTGACCTCGGTGCTGAAGGGCAGGCCCTTGGGTCTCTGGGAGACCGGGGGGACGGAGGCGGGCGGGGGAGCGGGCACCGGCACAGGGGCGGAGAGCGAGGGCGGGGGGCGCGAGGAGTCCAGCTGGAGGGAGAACCAGCCCGCGTCCTCGGCGGTGACGTCGTCGGCTTTGGGGGCCAGGGAGGGCATGGGCGCGACCTTGGGCGCCATCGAAGTCGACGCCACCGGCAGATTCGGCAGGGACGGCGGCTCGGGTAGCTCGGACTGGTCGACCGGCGTGGGAGGCGTTGAGCCGCGCATGGGCGTGGGTTCGTCGCCAATGCGCTCGATGCCAGTGATCGCGCCGCGGCGGGCGACGTCCGAGAGCACCGCTTCGAGTAAGCGCGGCGCGACCGAGCCGCTGGTGATGAGCTCTCGCGGAGATCCGCCGGCGATCATCTTGTCGAGCAGGCTGCGCGCGGGCTCGGGAGTGCAACCCAGGTAGCCGTCCATGGTTTTTGCAGCGATTTCTACGCGCGTCACTCCGACCAGCGCGCCGGCGGAAATCGAGTTCAGCGCCGCGCGCGCGCGCTCGATGGGCGCTTTCAAAATTTGGGCTGCGGTGCCATCGAAATCCGCGCGGCAGGGTGTCGCGTCCTGCTCCACCAGGAAGCGCCCGGCGCTCACTCCAAGCAGCGCGGAGAGCACGAATTCCCCGCGCTCGAAGCTGCCATCGGCAGAACTTCGCGTGGCCGAGCGAAGCCGACCGCGGCGCACCTGCACCTCATACAAATACACCGCGTCGCGGAAACCGACACGGACGTCGCGTCCGCCGGCACTGGCCAGTTCTAGAATCAGGCGGGGCGTGAGTCCATCCAGGCGACCGCGAGCGTTCCCACCAGCGGCAATGCGTTGCTCGACCCGCGCGCGCGGGCGGAGCACTTCGCGCAGCCGCTCGGCGACGGTGGCAGCCGCGGTTTCTTTGCGCAGATAGCCATCCGCGCTGGCGCCGAGCTCACGCACTCGCTGCAGCAAGTCTTCCTTCCACGACAGCAAAATCACCGGTACGTCGCGCACGGCAACGTCGCGCTTGATCTCGTGACACAGTGAAAAGCCATCCAGCTTGGGCATGAGCACGTCGCTGACCACCAGATCGGGCCAGCTGTCATAGGTGAGCGCCAACGCGCGCGCGCCGTCGTGTGCCTCCAGCACCTCCACACCGAGCGCCTTGAGCACCCCGCTCATGAACCAGACGACCGCGGGGTCGTCGTCCGCAATCACGATTCGACGGCCTTGTAGCGATACGCTATCGCTGGAACGCGCTTCGATGCTGCCCGCACTCCGGTCGCCGGCGCGCCGTTCCTCGCTGCCCCAGGCGGCCATCGGCACCGCGCCCTCCGGGCCGCTGGAGTCGAAGCGCACGGTACCGCTCGAGCGCAAGGTCACGAGGTCGCGGACGCGCGCCACAGCGCCCCAAACCGCGGCCATCACGTCCGCGCCGTCGCCAAAATCGACACTCGTACCGCGCGCGCCCGGCTCCGCCGCTTCCAGCAAACCGCGGCGCACTTCGAGCGCGATCCGATCAGCCAGGCCGGCCACGGACAGCTCACCGAGCGGATCGCGCCCCATGCGCGCCTCGACGGTCAGCGCTCGCAATTCGACCACCGTGCGTTGCAGCGTTTCGGCACTGACCGGCTTGGCCAACGCCCGCGCAGCGCCCAAAGCGAGGTACGCCGAGGCGGCCTCAGGGCTGGAAAAATTGCCGATCACCAGCAGCGGGACGGGTTCAACCAGCTGATCCTTGGCCAAACCTTCGACTAGCTCTCGGGCACCGCGGAGATCGGCGTCGATGACCGCGAGGTCAGGCGCAAAAGTCCGAGCTCGCTCGCGGGCACGCATCAAATCTTCGGTGCGCTCGCACTCGACGTGCGTACCCGGGATGGCCTCAATTGCCTCGGCCAGACTTTGCGCGCCGAAGATCAGCACGCTGAGCGGCCAGGTCGTCGGTACCCGGTCGGCGTTCGCCGGCGGCGGGGGCCGCAAGGAGAGCGGCATGCCGAGCAGCAGCGAAGGCAATAGCTCGAGCACGCGGGCCACGGCGCTGAATTCGCTCTTGCGCAAGCGCTTCTCGGCTTCGGTCAGCGCCTCCGCGACGCTGGCGAAGCCAAGTACACGCGCAGCCGAGCTGAGCGCGTGCACTCGGCGGAGCAAGCCATTGCGCAGCGCGCCATCGCTCGGATTTTGCTCCACCGCTCGCAGCGACACCCGCAACGCCTCGAGGCGCCTGCCTAAGCTGGCTACGAAATCGCCGCGCGCGCCCGTGAGACGAGCGGCCTCGTCCTCGCGGGCAGGAACTGGCCCGACCATCCCTCGGCCGTACCACACTCGCCAGGCCGAGCCGAGTTTTTGCGGCTCCTTGGCCCCCCGGCCGGCGTGCGCTAGGCGAGTCGAGCCAGCACCGCGTCGGTGGCCGCCCGGGTGCTCAACGAGCCCCCCAAATCGGGAGTAGTTTCGTGAGCTTCGACGGTCCCCTGAAGGGCGACCTCGAGCTCCCTGGCGGCGCTCGCGTAGCCGAACTCCTCGAACAGCAAACACAGGCACAGCAGCGTGGCGACGGGGTTGGCTTTGCCTAGGCCAACCAGCTTGGGTGCAGAGCCGTGCACGGGCTCGAACAGCTTCACCCGCTCCGGATGGTCGGGGTTCGAGCTGACACTGGCGGCGACACCCATACCGCCCTGCAGCGCCGCGCCCAGATCGGTCACGATGTCCCCGAATAGGTTGTTGGTCACGATCACTTGGAACTGGCTCGGATCTCGCACCAACTCCAGGCACAAGGCATCGATATACAGGTGGCTTGCCTCGATCTCCGGGTAATCGTCGCACACCAACAAAAACACACGCTGCCAGAGCTCGTGGGCATGGCGCATCGCGTTCGATTTGTCCGACATCAAGACGCGCGTGCGCCCGCTACGCCGCGCGTACGCGAAGGCAGCGCGGATGATGCGCTCGACGCCCTTACGCGTGTTGATGTCCTCGTTGATTGCGATCTCGTCCGCGCTGCCGCGCCGCAATTGCCCACCAACGCCGGCATAAACGCCCTCGGTATTCTCCCGAAATACCACGAAATCGACGTCTCGCGCGCTACGTCCACGAAGCGGCACCAGGTCGTCGGAGAGGGCACGCACAGGCCGCACGTTGGCGTACAAATCGAAGCCCATGCGCATACCGAACAGGATGTCACGCGCGTGCTCGAAGTTCGGCACGCGCAGGTCACCTAGCGCGCCTAATAGCACCGCCGCACAGCTCGAGGAGATCTCTTCGCGTACGTCCGCGGGGAAGGTCGTGCCATCGCGCAAGTAACGCTCCGCGCCCAGGTCGAGCTGCCAAACTTCGAACTCGACTCCGCGCCGCTGCCGGAACCAATCCAGCACACGCAGGCCCTGCGCGATCACTTCGGGACCAATGCCGTCCCCCGGAATAACCGCCAGTTTTTTCATGAAATTCAACTACCTGCAGCGCGCTCCAAGAGCGTCCTCAGCAGCGACGCGACCTGTTCGGGATCGCCCTCATGGCCCTCGGGCAAGAGTCCGGACGCGTCGATCACCACGACGCCCGCGTTGCTGCAGGCCGACTCCAGCACGTCTGGCACACCGGGATCCAAGCGCGCCACGGCCGCGCAGCTCGGCAGCACCAGCGCCCAAAGCGGCGAATACGCCTCTACGAGCGGCAGGCCGACCACGCCCAGTTCGCCGCCGTCAGCCAAACGTAAAGTCGCGAGCGCGTGCGGGATCGGCGCGGTCGGCACCATCTCCGTGGGTGCGATGGCATCGGCGATACGACTCACCGCGTGGGTGAGCGTGGCGAGACGCTGCTGGGAGGCCGCGATCGCGACCCGCACGGGCGGACGAAAGCCGGCGCGAGCGGCACGTTTGGCCAGCGCTGCAAGTACGGTCAGACGTTCGGCGTCGGCCAGCTCGACGCGCGCGGCCCCCGCCGGAATTCGGCGGATCTGCCCTAAGTCCAAGAGTTCGGCCAAGGCTTCGAGCACGTCCAGATCGGCCAGCGGGACTTCGTCTAGGAGCTCCGACAGTGTGCGCGGCGCCAGCAGCACTTCGAGCACGCGTTGACCGGCCTCTCGTGGGCTCGTCTCGGGCGGCACGATTGCCAGGAAGGCATCCGATTCCGAGTCCAGCAGCTCGCGCCGGCGCTTGGTCTCGTCGATGTGACGCATGCCCTCGAGCAAGAGCGAGCGCGTGGGCAGCACGATGCGGCGCAGGGAGTGACCTGCGCCGCTGGCGAACGAGAACACGCCTTCGGATTCGCCCAGCAAGCGATACAGCGCCTTTTCACCCTCCAAACGGCGATACACCGCGTCGACAATCTCGCCGTCGGACAACCGTACCTCGCCCGCTCCGGCCTGAGTCGTGATCGATAATGAACCGCTACGCCGATTCATGCTGAGCAGCTGTAGCAAATCCAAAATCCCGATTTGCTGCAAGTTACCGCGCACGTCCCCGCTCTCGGCCACCGCCGCGCTCGCGCGCAGCGGGAGGGCGTGCATGCGCCGCACGATGTCCTCGACTTCACTCGCGTCGAGCTCGTCCGCGTGCAGTTGGCGCGCGGGCAATGTGCTGTACAGGGTGAAGATCATCACTCGAGAAAGCGCTGGATCTGCGGTAAATTTCGCCTTGAATCCGCCACCCTCCAAAATCTCGGCCGCTACGATCACGGCTTCGGGGGGCGCGGCTCGCGCGCGATCCAAGGCACTGGCAACGCTGTCGGCGATGGCGACCTCGAGGCCACGGGCGCGCAGCCTGGAAGCCAGCGCGCCCAGCACATCGAAGTCCGATTCCACGACCAAGATCGAGCGCGCCATCAGTCTGCGAGCCTCAGGTCGGTTGCATCCGACAGCTTGCGCAGGATCAGATCGACCAAGAGCGGGTCGGCCGCGTGCACTGCGCGTACCAGGTTTCCCTCACTCCGGCCGAGCAAGACGTACGCCGAGTGCTCGGCCACCACGCATAAAATATCGAGATTGGCGCAGCCTTCGAGGCCCGACACGTCTACCGCGTCGAAGCGCAGGCCTTCGCCGTCTCGACCGTGCTCGGCGCGCACCGCGCCACCGACGCTGATCCCGGCATGCACCGATGCCACCACGCGCGCCTGCCCAGCGCGCCAAGCCTCGGACACGGTGCTGAGCGCCAGGCCGACTAAATCCATCGCCGGCAGCTCGATGTAGTGCGGACTCTCGAGGCCGCGCGCATTTGGCTGGAGATCGACCGCGGGCTGCGCGAGCAAGGCGTCGGTCAAGGCCGGCAACGATTGCTCGCGTAAATTGAGGCGATGCACCACGCTATTCTGCGACGCTTCAGCCCGTTGCTTGGCCACGCGGAGCAGCCGCGACAGATCGCCGCCGTCGTGCGGGAAGGTGGCAACGCCGACCGTCACGCCTAAGCCGCCGGGCGACCAACCGGGCTCGCGCGTGGCCAATTCTGCGAGGATTCTGCGGCGGCACGAGTGCGCGCCCAGCCCACCGGTCTCAGGCAAGAGCAGGTAAAATTCGTTCGCGTCCACCCGGGCCAGCACGTCCGTGTCTCGCACCGCCGTCAGTACGTGCTCGGCGACCAACACGGTGGGCTCGCCCTCGCCCTGACTCGGGCGATCGAACTGCACGCCGATTGTGGCTAGTGCAAAGCGTCGGGCATGGCGCCGCGCCATGTCGATTTCGCGCCCCGCAACATCCACGAAGTAGGCAAAGGTGTAGGCGCTCGAGCTCGGGTCCTTCATCGCTCCGCGATGCGACTGCTCGCGCGCGCCAATCAGGGCCAGCGCGGTGGTCGCTTGCGCGCTCAGCAGCGGCAGCAACGGGAACACTTGGCTGGCGCTCTGGCCCTCTGCAGTCCGTCCGAGCAGGAGTATGCCGCTCTGCTCACGGCGCAGCGCCAAACGCTGCGTGTCCAAATGGTGCTCACGCGCGTGGTTCAAAAGCTCCATTTCGTCGCAGAAACTGGGCGCGTCGCCGAGTACGCCGCGTCCGGCGACGCGCATCAATTGCCGCGACCCCTCGGCCGCAGGCACGTACACCGCCGCCAGCAGCAAACCGACGCCATTAATCAAAAGCTCGCTCAATCGTTCGGCAGCGTCGCGGCGTGTCGGGGCCTCTGCCAACTCCGCCACCTGCTCCACGAGCGCCATGTGACGGGCCGTAGCGGCGGCCGCGCGTTCCAGGCGCAGGCGCTCCTCGCGCTCAGCCAGGCGGGTACGCACGTCCGCGAGCGCGTTCATCAGTTCATCGCCAGAGAGCGGCAAAACCAGCGTGCCCGCGCTGCCCAGCGCCGTCGCTTGCACACCCAGGGCCAGACTTTCGGCACTCGTCAAGGCGAACACGGTCACATGCGGGGCAAGCGCGCGAACGTGATGCAGAATGGCCAGGCCAGCGCCATCGCCCATGGTCACATCGACGAACGCAACATCTGGAACTTGCGAAGAAATTCGCACCAGTCCTTCGGCCAGGTCGGTGGCCACACTGAGCCGGTCCCCGGATTGCCCCAAGGTTCGACTCATGACCTCGATCGCGTCCGCGCTGGACACGATCGCCACCACGTTCAAGTCGTGGCGCGGGCCGTCGAGCTCGACATTCAAGTGAGCGAAACCTCGCCCGAGAATACCCGCCGAGCCGGACCGCGCATGGTCACGTCCAAGGTTTCTCGAGTGACGGTGATGTGCAGCGGTCCACCGGGCAAGCGCACTTCGATTTCAGTGTCGAACGGCACGCGACCCTGGCGCGCGGCGGCCACGACCACCGCACAAGCCCCCGTGCCGCAGGCCAATGTTCGACCCACGCCGCGCTCCCAAACCAACAAATCGAGCACGCGCTCGCTGTGCGTCGTCACGAGCTCGACATTGCTGCCGAAAGGAAATTTCGCAGATAGTGCCGGGCCGAGCTCGTCGAGGGCGCGCTCGTCAAGCCCCGTATCGAAGGTGACCGCGTGCGGATTGCCCATGGAAACGCGAGAAAAATCCAAGGTTGCGACGCCGAAAGCGTGCGCGATCTCGCCCTCCGGCAGACCTCGGCCCATCCCGACCGAGACCGAAGCGTTCTTGTCCATGCGCTCGACCGCGACCAAGCGAGGCCCAGCGTCCGTATCGACGATGAAGCTCACGGCCTGCGTGCGATCTTGCAGGGCCAGGTGCAAGGCGACGCAACGCAGGCCATTGCCGCACATTTCCGGGCGACTGCCGTCGGCATTGAGCACGACCATCGTGGCGCGTGCGCCAAGCGACGTCGGCGGCAGTACCAGCAGAACGCCATCACCACCGACGCCGAAATGACGATCGCAAAGTCTAGCGACCTGCGCGGCGTCGAGCAGCATTTCGTCCGTGGCGTCGACGACCAAAAAATCGTTGCCGAGGCCCTCGTATTTCGCGAAGCGGAGATTCGTCGGTTCAGTCATCGTGGGAGTTCCGGTGGCTCCTGAATCTGATTCCTACTGAGCCTTCTGGCGAGGGCCCCACCCTGGGCGGTCCGAGCTACGTCCCCGTCCGGCCCAGTTTGGCGAGCAGCTCTGCGCTCGTGAGGGTGAGCCCAACAATCGCGACCAGCTTACTGCGAGACCCGGCCCCTGCTACAATTTCGACGGCGCTTTTTCCGCACCCCAGCGCATCAGCCAGAGTCCGAATCAGCTCGGCATTGGCCTCGCCGTCGACGGGCGGGGCGGCCAGCGCGACCTGCAAGATCCCGTCTCGAACGTCGAGAATGCGGCTCTTGGACGCCCTCGGCTTCACTCGTACGCGCATTCGGAGCGTGCTCCCGCGCTGTTCGACGTCCAGAATCGGCATTCGGCCGCGAGTTTACCCGGTTCCTGCCGCTGGCGCGGGCGGCTTCGCTCCGGCAAGCTCTGCGGCCCTCGGCCCTGCCCGGGCCCCAAGCCCCCGACCAACAAATGCGACGCCCACTCATCCTCAACGGATTCATGGCCACCGGAAAGTCGACCGTGGGGGCGCTCGTCGCCCAGACCGCGGGTAGACCATTCATCGATCTGGACCGCGCCATCGAGAGCGACGCCGGCGCCAGCATCGAGAATCTATTCGCGGGTCGCGGCGAGGCGGGCTTCCGTGCTCTCGAGCGCGCGTGTCTCGAGCGCATTTTGAGACAAGCGGTGTGCGCAGCGCAGGCGCCAGTGATCGCCGTCGGCGGCGGCGCACTGCTCTCGCGCGATTTGCGGCTTCAAGCGCTCGACACGTGCGTCGTCGCAAGCCTCGAGGGGTCCCCGGCTGAACTAACGCGCCGCGCGCTCAGGCAAGGCGCGCGGCCGTTGCTATCCGGCCCCAATCCCGAGCAACGCGTGAGCGAGCTGCTCGCTCTGCGTGGGCCGAGCTACGCCGAGGCTCACGCGCGCATTTCCTGTGAAAACCCCCTCGAAACCGTGGCTGGCCAGGTCCGTGACGCATGGTCACGCGACGAGCTGGCGGTCGCCGCCGGCGAGGACTCGTACAGCGTGCAGACCGGTTTGGGGTTTGCAAGCGGGCGCGTCGGCGCACTGATCGCGCAAAGCCCGGTGTGCGTGCTCGTCTCTGACAAGACCGTGTCCGCGCTGCACGCGGCTTCGATCGAGGTTGCGCTGCGCAATGCGGGCGCGCGTCTGATCCGCGTCGATCTGGAGCCCGGCGAGGCACACAAAAAGATCGCTTCGGTGGAAGGGATTTGGCACGCGGCGCTCGAAGGGGGCGCCGATCGCAAGGCTACCTTTGTCGCATTGGGTGGCGGCGTCGTCAGCGACATGACCGGATTTGCCGCGTCGAGCTGGATGCGTGGGGTACGCTGGATCGGCATTCCGACCACCCTCTTGGCCATGGTCGATGCCTCGGTCGGCGGCAAAACCGGCGTCGATCTGGCTGCAGCAAAAAATGCCGTGGGCGCGTTTTGGCAACCGAGCGGCGTGCTGTGCGATGTGCATTACCTGAGCACGGAGTCCACGCGCGGTTTCATTAGCGGCCTGGCCGAAGTGGTAAAGACGGCGCTGATTGGCGATGAAGAGCTGTTCAAGCTGCTCGAAGACAACGCCGAGCGTGTCGTGGCACGCGACGCGGATTTGACGGCGGAGCTCGTCCGCCGGTCGGTACGAGTCAAAGCGCGGATTGTCAGCTTGGACCCGCGTGAGGGTGGATTGCGCGCTGTACTCAATCTTGGGCACACCGTGGGCCACGCTTTGGAAGCGCAGGCCGGTTACCGCGCGCTCAGCCACGGCGAGGCGGTCAGCCTCGGCCTGGTGGCGGCCCTCCGACTCGGGGTGGCGCTCGGTAAAACCCCGCATGAACTGGCCGAGCGCACGCTTTCGCTCTTGCGACGCTTGGGTTTACCCGCAAGCCTCGCAGGCCAGCCGCTGGCCGAAGCCGCCGCCCTGCTCGGTCATGACAAGAAGCGAGCGGGCTCGGCCGTGAAGTTCGTTTTTGCGCACGCCCTGGGCTGGGTCGAAACCCAAAGCATGCCGTTGAGCGAACTGCGCACACGTGTCCTCGAGCTGGTGGAGTGAGCGAAATCTCGCGCAAAGGTCGCACTTCATTAAGGGACTTTGCGCACAATCTTGGCGTCCCACAGGCTCGCTCGCTACACTTCGCGTAGGTGCGCGCTCGACGCGCCTCCGCCATTTCGAGGTCCCATGCGCCGCTCGACCCCCAAGTCTCTGATTTCCGTTTTTCTGCTCACGCTGGGCTCGCTCGCTCTGATCCCGAGCTGCGCCGACAACAACAGCTCGCTGTTCGTCGAGGGAGTGATGGCCCTCGATACCACCACTTGCGTCGCCAAGGCGGACAACACGGCAGTGCTGTTGGCCGGGGGCATCATGGACGTGGCTTTCCGCACGAGCTATACGGCCTTCGTCCTGGTCGGCAATCAGCTCACCGAACGTGGCTCGCGCGAACAGCTGCGCACCGAGACGTCGCGCATCGCCCTGCGTGGAGCCGAGGTGACGCTAACCACGCTCGATGGCAAGACGCTTGGCAATTACTCGACCGTCGGCACCGGTTTCGTCAATGCCTCCGCGGGCGACGTGCCCTCGTACGCCGCTATGTCGGTGGACATCATTCCGTCCGCTCTCGGTTCCAGCTCAGCGGTGCTCAACGCCGGGACCGTTTTGGCCAAAATTCGCGTCTTCGGCGACACGCTGGGCAACATCGCCGTCACCTCCAGCGAGCTCGATTTCCCGATCAGAGTTTGCAACGGCTGCTTGGTTACCTATCCTACTGCGGCCGCTGATCCAGCGCAGCCAACTGGCGTGTATCAGTGCACTAGTTCTGCGAGTACCACTCAAACCACGACCGAAGTGCCACCTTGCATCTTGGGGCAAGACCAGACCTTCGCCTGCACGCAGTGTTCGGCCGCGGTCCCCCTTTGTAAGGATCCTGGGCAAAATCCTTCTTACGGCCCCTGAGTTCGCTGCTCCACGACGCGGCTCGTTGAAGCTGAGAGCGAGTCATGCGCAGAACCCCACTCGTTGCCGCGTTCCTGGCTGTTCTGGGCGGCGTGACAGGCGCGCGCGCCGACCCGGAAGGTAACCTGGCCGCTCAGACCTCACTGTGCGGACTGGGCACGGAACGCGCCTGGGAAAAGACCGGGTTTTGTGGTAATTTTCGCGGTGATCTGCTGTTCGGTCGTGAGCGAAACGCGGATTATGCGCTGGGACCCTACGCGACCATCGGCACTGCGACCTTCTCGGATGTGCGCTTTGGCGGCGGCCTGAGCGTGCTCCTGCCAACCCTAGGAGGTGATTTTCCGATCCTCCTCTCGGCCGGCACGCTCAGCCGCAACGGCAGCGACCTGCGCCTGGCGGGCGAGGCCTTCTTCGGCTTGCGCAGCCACAATTTTCATGGCAGCTACGCCATGGCCAGCGGCATCGTCGTCGGCGGCGATTCGACCCTGGCCGGCGGACCCGCAAATACGCTCTATGTCGGCCTGCAGATCGACGGCCTGTGGCTCGCTTTGCCCTTCATCCTCGGCTACGAGTGGTTGCACAGGGCGCCGGATCCCGGGGATTAATACCAACGAAACTGAACGAGCTCTTCGCTCAGAGGGCGCGCCTCGCGCCTCACGCCTCGCGCCTCGCGCCTCGCGCCTCGCGCCTCGCGCCTCGCGCCTCGCGCCTCGCCCCTCGCGCCTCGCGCCTCGCGCCTCGCGCCTCGCCCCTCGCGCCTCGCGGTGCCCGAAATGGAGGGACTCCCGCGCTACGCGAGCTGCGAGGCGGGGCAGCGATCGCCCCCCTCCCGGATGACGGATCGTGCACGTTCACGTTTGCCTCACCAAGCGGTGGCGTTTGGACGTCGAGGTCTGCGATGGCTGGCGGGATCGTTACCGCAACAGGGTCTCGATACCCTGGACGAGAGAAGGTCGGGCAGGCACATCCAGGCCGGGAAGAAAGCTGGCGCGACGCTAAGGCTCGAGACCAGGGCCGAAATCGAACTCGACCTCCGCCTCGTCCGAGTTCGGCGCGGTGGGCGTAGGCGCAGCCGCCAGCTCGGCAGAATCGGCTTCGAGCGCGGCATCGATCCGGGACACCAAACTGCTCAGCATCTCTCGAGCGCGCTGTTCCGAGTGCAGCCGCCGATTCCGCTCGTCCTCGAGATCATGGGCAAGTGACAGCGCCGCCAGGAGCAGCGACTGCGGTGACACCTGACGACCGGGTGCGGTGAGCTGGCGCAAGCGCGCATCGACCACGTCGGCTAAACGATGCAAATCGGCTTCGTCCGCGGTCGCAACGACGCGGTAGGTCTGCCCCCCAACACGGAGCTCGACCGGACCTTTGGGCATGCGCGAGCGAAGCTAGCACCCTGGGGACCCGATGGAAATGCCACTTCTGTGTTTTTACCGGCAGCTGTTGCGCGCAGATTGGGCGCAATAAGCGCCCAGGTTTTCCACAGGCCGCGCTGGCAAACCCCGGCAAAACGAGCCTAGATGCTGATCCGAAACACGCGCTGTCTCGCTCTAGGACTACTAGTCAGGCGCCGGGGCGCACCACGGCTGCTCAGCGCAGCACGCGCAGCGACCACTCTGTCAGCACGCGCTGCAACTCGTCGCTGCTCATCGCGCGCAGGTTTAGGTGCGCTCGGCTCACTGCATCGAACAGCGCGGCAACCACGGCTACTCGCAGCGGCTCCCCGAGCCCGGGCAGCGCACTTCGCGCTTCGAGGTCAGCACTCAGCACCGCCGCAATGTGTTGACCCAATACCGACAGCTGCGTCGCTTCGATCAACTCCGCTTGTGCGCGCAGGGCGAGCTTCACTTGGGCTGGGCTTTCCAGCAAATTCTCGACCCAAACGCGGGCCAAAGCGCGAACGCGCTCGAGCGGTGTCCGGGCCGCTTCCATCGCCGCTGCCAGGCGCGGTGTGAAGTCACGCAGTGCGCGGCCCTTGATTGCGATCAGAGCATGCTCGAGGTCGTCGAAGTATTCGTAGAACGTGTTGCGCCCGATCCCGGCTACTTCGACGACATTGGCGACACTGAGCTCGCGATCCGTCGCGGTGATCGCCGCAATCGCCGCAATCACGCGCTCCCGTTGTGCCGCCTGTCGCTCCCTACGACTCAAAGCCCGGTCATACCTGCCTCGCTTGGGCGCGGGGACCAGCGCGATCGGAGGCGGCTTCATTGAACACAATGTATCTCAATGCCCGGCGCGTGCGGTCGCACTTCTTTTTCGCTGGTCCGTGACTCGGGCAGCAATGAGAATCGCCAGTATGTTTATAGAGTCGCGCACCTCCGTGGTGGACTGTAACATATCGTAAGCATTACGTATTATCATTGACACGCGGCGTATTTATCAGTTTCACGTGAAACTGGGACGGTGGGACGTGGCCGGCGTGTCGCACGGTTCGATTGGCTCGCAGCTCACGCGGTTCGGTCGAGGTCGCGTGGCGTGCGCGGCTTTTGGGAGAGAGCCGCCGCGGCGCTTTCCGGGGCACGCCCGCTATGAGCTAGCTGCCGCGTGGCTCCTCGCGCGCGCGATCGATCAGCGAAGGAGTCGGCGGTTAGCCCGCTCGGTCCGTGCCCATCGACGTCGCTCTTTTTTGGGGAGCGAAGCCTGGCCGCTACCTTCCGTGACCATGCACTGGTTCTTGCCGGAGAGCTCAGGATGGTGCTGCTCAGGATGGCGCTACGGCGAGGTGCTCCGTCATCTTATCGAGCCTGGGCACTGCGGCGGACAACGCGGCGGCGCGCGCTTGAATCAACAGCTGTCCGGGGGCGTGTGTTGCGTCACCCTAGACGCCCAGCGGTTCGTGTCTCCTCCGGCCTGACTCTCCGTTTTTCTTAAGGCACGCTCTTCGATCTTAGAAGGCGTCGTGTCTCGGGATCGTTCGTCCATCCCAAGCGCGTAGGCCCGACTCTAGCCTTGAATTCCTGGGGTACCCGTAAACGGGCCCGTCTCATGACTGGTCACATCTTTTCGCATGGGCGACCCGGGTAGAGAGGCGCTCGTAGTCCTTTTCCGACCAAAAATGTCGCTTGGTGCACGAAGTACCATTTCGGCGGCGAAGAGCGCACGCGAAGCGAAATAGCACTTCGTGCACGAAGTACCATTTCGGCGGCGAAGAGCGCCCCCGAGGCGCTGGGTTCCCGCAGGCCTGCGCAAGTCAGAGATGTGACGAGTGCTGAGACGTGCCCGTGCCCGTGCACGTGCCCTATTCGTGAGTGGGCGATCGCGATCCCGCATCGCACACAGCGTATCGCGCGCGGTTCCGCACTCTGACGCCGAAGGCTGAGTCGGTTGCGATTGGCAATTGTGACCATCAAAAAACTTGCTCCGGCAGGAGAGGCCGGGCACGGGCACGGGCAAGTCTACGGGTCTGAGCAATCACGGACACGCGCTAGCTCGCGGAGTAGGCCGCTCGGTTCCGAGAGGTGTCGTACGCGGTCGCCGGCTGATGCTAAGAGCAGGCGATGCGGTTTGAGGCATTGCTCGATCAAACGTTGGCCGAGCTGCGAGCGAACAGTTTGCTACGCGAGCCGGATGATGGCTCCGCACGGCGAAGCGTCGCGGCGGCGGCGGTGCGATTGGGATTGGCGCCGCTGGACGCTTCGTCGAATGATTACCTAGGCTTTGCGGGGCGGCCCGTTTCACGTGAAACACTCGGCAGCCCAGGAGCAGCTGCCTCCCGGTTGGTTCACGGCACAACTCCGCAGCACCAGAAGCTCGAGTCCGAATTGGCCGCCTGGGTCGGCGCCGAAAGTGGGCTGCTGTTTTCATCGACCTATGCCGCCAACTTGGGATTGATCTCCGCGTTGGGTGTTCCTGGCTCGCTGATTCTCTCGGACGCCGCGAATCATGCGTCGCTGATCGACGGAGCGCGGCTTTCAAAGGCCGATGTTCGCGTCCTGCCTCACTTGGACCTGGCTGCACTGAGCGCCGCATTGAACGATCAACGCGGATCGCGAGCCTGCTGGGTGGTCACCGAGTCCTATTTCAGCATGGACGGCGATGGCCCCGATCTCGCGGCACTTCGCGCCCTCTGCGATCGATACGACGCGGGGCTGATCGTGGACGAAGCCCATGCTCTCGGCGTGTTCGGCGACCAGGGCAGCGGGCGATGCGCCGAGGCTGGCGTGAGGCCCGACGTCCTCGTGGGGGCGTTGGGCAAGGCGGTAGGGACCCAGGGCGGGTTTGTTGCGGGCTCACAGCAGCTGCGCACCTTCCTCTGGAACAAGGCACGCAGCTTCGTGTTTTCCACAGCACCGTCGCCTCGCATCGCGGACTTGAGCAGCGTCCACCTGCAACTCACGCGCGACGCGGACCCGCTCCGTGCAGAACTAGCGCGCAACGTTACCCAACTCCGGGCAGATCTGGACGCGGCACGTCTGCCGCTGGCCGCCAATTCCTTCGGGCCGATCGTCTCCGTAATCCTGGCCGAGAATGAGCGCGTCTTGGCGGCGGCGGCTCGTCTGCGGTCCGTCGGGATTCTCGCTCAAGCGATTCGCCCGCCGACGGTTCCGATCGGCTCGGCGCGCCTGCGACTGACTGTGAAAGCAACTTTCACCCAAGGTGACATGGCTCGTTTGGCCAGCGAAGTGAGCGCAGCATGCGCGTTGTAGTCCTTGGCTGTGGAACGGGGGTTGGAAAGACTCGACTCAGCGTCGCGTTGCTTCGCGCGCTCTCGGCGCGCGGTCTGCTCGCGCTCGGCCTGAAACCGATCGAGAGCGGCATCGAGCGCAACCCGCATACCCAAGCACCGCCGACTGGATCTGACGCTGCCGCATTGGCCTGCGCGGGCTCTGTTCAAACTCCACTACCCCATCCACTTTACGGTTTGAGCCAGCCAGTCTCCCCGCACCTCGCCGCCCGCAATCAGTCACTAAGCATCGACGTGGGACGAGTCGCGGACTGGGTTGCCGAAGCCGAACTCTCAGTGACACCACTTGTAGTGTCAGATAGGGCAGTTTGGTCGGTCGTCGAAACGGCGGGCGGGGTGTTCTCGCCGCTCGGCCCCCGAGTCGCGAACTTCGAGCTCGCGCAAGCGCTCGAGCCTGCCATTTGGGTCCTCGTGGCAGCGGACGCGCTCGGCGTACTGCACGAAGTGAGCGCGACCTTGAAAGCCATGCGCGCGTGCGGCCGCGAGCCGGAGCACCTGGTGCTCTCCGCAGCTCGTGAGCCTGACGCCAGCACCGGCAGCAACGCCGCAGAACTTGCGACACTCGGCATCGCCGTAGCAAGCGCGGTGCTGACGCGGGACGACGACCGCGGCGTGAGTGCGTTGCTCGACTGCCTGCTCGAGGACGGCGAGCGCCGCTACTACAAGCCCAGCTAGACGACGCGGCCGTTTTCGAGCCGCACGCAGCGCGCGCCGAGCTGTTCGGCCAAGCCGTCCGCGTGGTTGACCACGATCACCAGGGCGCCGCGCGCGCGTTCCTCGAGTAGGGCGTTCTGAAGATGTTCCGCGCTCGCGCGGTCGAGCCCTGACCAGGGCTCGTCCAGCAGCAAAAGCGCCGGATCGTGGACCAAGGCACGCGCCAGAGCGACCCGCTGCCGTTGCCCGCGGGAGAGCGTGCCGACTCGGCGATCAGCGAGCGCCTCGGCGCCGACGCGCTTGGCTACTCGCTGCCAAGAGCCTTCGACCTCGACCCCGTAAATGCGTGCCGCCAGCTCCACGTTCTGACGCGCGCTGAGCTCCCGATAGCAAAGCGAATCGTGCGCCACCCAACCTATCTGTGGACGCACAAGCTCGAGATTGGAGCCGAGCGGGTGATACAGGACCTGGCCACTGCTCGGCGCCAGCACCGTGCCGATGACGGCCAGCAGCGTGCTCTTGCCCGCGCCGTTTGGTCCTTCCAAGAACGTGATGCTGCCCGATTCGAAGCGCGCGCTCACCGCGCGCAGCGCAGGCGTCGCGCCGAACAGCCGAGTGACTGCACGCACCTCGATGTGTTCGATCACGCGGCGTGCTCCCCCGGCGCCGGCGCCGATGTCGCTTTCCGCCACCCTAAGCTAGGCGGCCACGCCGTACGGCCAACTCTGGCGGATGTTGCAAAGAACATCACTTGTTTCAATAAACCCGGCGAAAGTACGGCCATTTAGGCTTGACGCAGTTTGCGCCCTTCGCATGCTAACATGTCGCGAGAATGAGTTCTTCCGCTCTTGCGATGCCAGCCCAGCGTCTCGAGCACCTGCTCGAATTACGCCGTGCCGTAGAAGGCGCGCTCGAGGGCAAAGCCGAAGTCGTGGAGCTGGCGCTCACCGCGCTGCTGGCTCGTGGCCACATCCTGATCGAGGACGTGCCGGGGGTCGGTAAGACCACGCTGGCCCGCGCGCTGGCGCGCGCAGTGGGCGGCGTGATGCGGCGCGTGCAGTTCACGAGTGATCTGCTGCCGAGCGACGTACTCGGCGTCTCCATCTTCGATCAACGGACATCGGAGTTCGTACTGCGCCACGGCCCGGTGTTCTCCAACGTTCTCTTGGCCGACGAGATCAACCGGGCGAGCCCCCGAACACAATCCGCCCTGCTCGAAGCAATGAGCGACGAACAGGTTTCGCTGGATGGCAAAACGCACCCATTGCCCGAACCATTCCTAGTCGTCGCGACCCAGAATCCGCAAGATTTCGCCGGGACCTTTCCGCTGCCCGAATCGCAGCTCGATCGCTTCATGATGCGAATTCGCATCGGTTATCCGCCGCCACAGGTCGAAATGCGGCTAATGATGGAACCCGATCACGACCGCATTCAGAACGTGCCTGTAGTGCTCGATCCAAAGACCTTGGTCAGCCTGCAGCGTGAAGTCGAACGCGTGCTGATGGACGGCGCACTCGGAACGTATCTGCAAGCACTCGTCACAGCTACCCGCGGTAGCCCGGCGCTGTCGCTCGGCGCGAGCACACGCGCGGGCATGAATCTATCACGCGCAGCGCGCGCACGCGCCTTGCTGAATGGCCGCGACTATTGCATCGCGGACGACATTCACAGTTTGGCCGTGCCGGTTTTCGCGCACCGCGTGCGTCTCGCGGCCCACGCCGAAGGCTACGCGCCCACCCGGGAAGAAACCGAAGCTGCCATTCGCGAAGTGATTGCCCGCGTCCCCGTGCCGCTCTAACCCAGGAAGTGAGCGGTGGCCGCCCCTCAACGAACGCCCGAGCCGTCTGCTCCCGCGCCGGAACCGCCGGCATCAGGTACCGTGCGCAGCGGACGGACGCCCAATCCGTCGCCACCGTCCCCTCGCGAGCGCTTGATTTCATCCCTGGCGAGGGTCAGGCGTTGGTTTCGCCCGCCACGCCGGCTGAAGCTCACCCGTGAGGGCAAATACTTCATTGGTATCACCTTCGGCGTGGGCTTCGCCGCCATCAACACCGGCAACAACCTGCTCTATCTGCTGCTCGGCATGTTGTTGTCGATGATCGTCGTCTCGGGCGTACTCAGCGAGCTCAGCTTGCGCGACCTCACCGTCGTGCGTCGCCTGCCGCCACGAGCCCAAGTGGCGCGGCCGCACCTGGTCGAAATCGAAGTCTTCAATCACAAGCGACGGATCCCCTCGTACGCCATCGAGGTCGAGGACCTGCGCGCGGGCCAACCCGCCGACAAGCGTTGCTTCTTCCTGAAAATCAGCCCGCGCTCGGCGCAGGTAGCCGCCTACCGGCGCACGCCCGCGCGCCGCGGTAGGGATCGGCACGTGGGCTTTCGCGTGGCGACACGCTTTCCGTTCGGCCTGTTCGAAAAGTCACGCGAACTGACTGCGGATGGCGATCTGATCATCTATCCAGCCGTGGATCCCGTGCAGCTGCCAAGCAACTTGCAGGGCGACCGCATGGGCGGCAATTCCGCGCTCGGGCGCGGCTCCGGCGACGAGATCCTATCCTTACGACCGATGCGTGAGGGCGATGATCCGCGCGACATTTATTGGCGAAAGAGCGTCGAGCAGATGATCGTGCGCGAACGCGCGCGCGAAGTCCGACGGGACGTGTCGTACGTGATCGATTCGATTCACCCGGGTCGCACACCCGACGAAGATTGGAGCGTGCGCTTCGAGCGCCGCATCCGCGACGTCGCGTCACGCGCCGTCGCGCACATCAAGCGAGGGGACGGCGTAACCGTGCGTGCGCGCAGTGGCGAACGGGTGCGCGCGACGAGCGCGGTCGGCGCGGACCCCGTGCTGCGTTTCTTGGCGCTATTGGAGGCAAAACCGGCCGAGGCGCCGCCGCAGGTCGTGCACAGTGGCGCCGGTCCCCAGTCAGATCGGGAAAGTTCGTGAGATTCGGGCTGATTCACCGAATCATGACGGACAGCTTGGCCGCGCTTGGCTTGCTGGCCCTACTCACCAGCGGAGAGCTGAACCAACGGCTCGCGATCGCGATCCTGGTTGGGTTGGCGCTGGCCGTGATCATTCCGGAAAGCTTCCAAGATCGGCCGCTGATGCGCCGCATTGGCGTCGTGCTTCCGCTCGCGCTACTCGGTGCGCAAGCCGTGCGTCTGTTCGCGGGCGCGAGCCTGCTCGAGACGGCAGTGGAATTCGCGGCCGGGTTGCAAGTTATCCGCTTGGCCACGCGCCGCGGCGCCGCGCACGATCAACAGGTGATCGTGCTTGCGCTGCTGCACCTGATCGCCGCCACCGTGCTCGGCAGCGGCTTGGCCTATGGCCTGTGTTTTCTAGGCTTTTTGGTGATCGCGCCCGGCGCGCTGGTGCTCAGTCACCTGCGTCGCGAAGTAGAGGGCAACTACCGTCAAGGGGCGCGTGACCGCACGGGCTTGCCCGTGGACGTGCCCCGCATCTTGCGCAGCCGCCGCGTGATCGGTCGCTCCTTTCTGATCTTCACCTGCCTGCTATCGGTGCCGATCTTCCTGTTCACGTTGGCGTTGTTCGTCGCGTTTCCGCGTGTCGGCTTATCGCTGCTATTGCTCAGTCACCCCAAAGCCGAGCGCATGGTGGGCTTCACCGAACACGTCGACTTGGGCGGTGTGGGCCGCCTGCGTAGTGACCCGACGATCGTCATGCGTGTGGAGGTGCCCAATTTACCGAAGGAAGCACCGCCTCGGGTGGCGCTGTACTTGCGGGGCGCGGCGTTCGATAGCTATCGCGGCAAGAGCTGGTCGCGCAGCTCGGGTGGGACCTTGCGTGCCGAACAACACGGTCGCCAGGTGCAGGTGCTGCGCTTTCCGGATCAGCTCCACGACCGTATGATGCACATCGATTTGGAGCCGATCGAGCCTGCGGTTGTATTCTTGCCTCCAGAAGCGGTGGCGCTGACCGTTTCGGTGCAAGGCGCATCGCTGCTCAATAATGTGCCGCAGATCACCGGTGGACCGGAAGGCTCGCTCACCTACAAAACGCAGGACGAGCGAGGGCTGCGCTACGACGTTTCGCTGGCCGCCGCGGATGAGCCGACCTCCGTCTCCTTAGCCGCCACTGAGCGACCCCGCTACCTTACATTGCCCGGGGATTTACCGCCCCGAGTGGCCGAGCTCGCGCGCACTTGGGTGGGCAACACGACCGACCCCCGGCTGGAGGCTCGGCTAATCGAAGCCCGCCTTCGCAAGGACTACCGCTACGACGTCGATTCGAGCTCGGGCGCTGCCAAGAACCCGCTGGTCGATTTTCTCTTCGTGTCCAAGCGTGGACACTGTGAGTTCTATTCGACAGCCATGGCCGTCATGCTGCGCACTTTGGGCGTGCCCACACGCAACGTCACGGGCTTCATCGGCGGTACTTACAATCGCTTCGCGCGCTCGTACGCGGTGCGGCAGGGTGACGCGCACTCCTGGGTGGAGGTCTACCTCGACGACACGGGTTGGACGCGCTTCGACCCGACTCCACCGGCAAATGCCGCTCCACAGAGCGACATTACCGGACTCTTGGCGTTCGTGCGTGACTTCGTCGAGGCCACGACCCAGCGCTGGAATCGGCACGTGATCGGCTACGATTTGAAGCAGCAAGTTGGGCTGCTGCGATCCGTGCATCGCAGTTACAGCGCGCTGCGGGATCGCCCGGGCACTATCGGCAAGCTCCTTTCTTCACCGCGTTCGACGTTGTTCGGCGTCGTCGGGCTAATCCTTGCAACTTACGGCGCACTTTGGTTCAGCCGAAGGCGGAAGGCACTTTCGCCTGCGGTGCGCGCCGCAACCGAGCGCGAGACTGCAGCGCGCGAAATAGTTGAACTTTATCGCCAACTCGAAGCAGCTCTGGCGACGCTTGGCGTGGCCCGCCCCACCGGCACCCCGCCGCGGGCGCATGCCCTGGGCCTGACGAACCTCGGTCATCCCACGGGCGAGGAAGCGCTGGCACTGACCGAGCTGTACATCGCCGGACGCTTCGGCGGAGTGACGCTCAGTGCTGAGGAGCGTCGAGATTTTGCGCGCCGCGTTCGCGCGCTGCGAGTTCAGCGGCCCACCGAGCGCGCGGCGGCTTAACACTAGGTGCTGAGTTCTTCAGCACGAGCAGATCACGATCGGGTTGGGCGGACACGAGTCACTGAGGGCCGGCGAAACCTGCGCCTGCTGCCTCGACAAGCGAGGCGACGCGGGCCGGCTGGGCTCACCGCACCGCCAAAGCTCGGGGGCCGCCGTCAGGTCTCGAGCTCGCGACGAAAGCGACCAATTACTATCAATTAGCTACCGTCGGAACCCGGCAACTCATTGGCAGTTTAGGCGGCCAGCTGGCGAAGGACAATCTGTGCGGAGCCCGCACTGCTTTGACCGACTCCGTATACGGCGCCGCGGCTGGGACGGGCACGTAAAGCATCCAGCTCCAGGTCCGGTGCGCCGTGCTCGAGCCAAGCGACGATTACTGGAGCGTGCTCACCGCTGCTCTCGTCGATCTGGAGAACATCCACTGCGATGCCGTGGGCCAGTTCCTCAGCCGTTACCGCACGTTGGACCGAAGCGAGTGGGCGATGATTGGCACCCGGCAACTGGTTGGCAGCAACGCTATTCGAAGCGTACGACTGCACGATCAAGCGGTAGCCGGCGCTGGTCGCCGCGGCCAAATCTTGAGCCGACACTTCAGCACGCATTCGTTCCACCGTAACTGCGCCCAGGCTGGTGACTGCAAGCAGTGCCATCCAGGAGGCGCCGGCAGCCGCTGAACTCACGACCGACGAGCGCGTCTCGCGCGTTCGCTTTACGTTGTTGCTTGGGTTTGCCAATTTCGCCTCCGCCTAATGATCAACGCTTGAACGAGGAGTTCGTTTCTATCGATTTCCTTAAGCAGTATCCGTGCCAACGATTCGAGCCGGATCCGCATCTCAGATTGAGTACTTAGTCGCGACTTTGACGCATATCTGAGGTCAAAGCGTACCCGGGCGGGGGTCTCGCTAGACCCGGCCGGCAAAAACCGGGCGCAAGTGGCGCTAATGCGAAGATTTTGCCTGGGTCAATAGGGCGGCCGCCCAGCTTAATGCGGCCCTGCAGCCTCCGGCGGAGTGCGCCCCGTCTGAGCCGCGCCGAAATGGTCCGAGCGTCACGGCCAGGTCCCGTCCGTGCCGTAACAGCGCAAATGGGCCACGGGTGTGCCGCTCGCGACACAGCTGTCCGGCACGTGCGGCCTTCTCGGCGTCGTTCCCGGACACGAATTCGGACAGACGTCCGCGGGCGTCCAGCGGCTGGTCCTCCGCAGCCAGCGCTCCGCGCGCGAAGGCATGTAGGGCATTCAGCGCCGCGGCTTCATTGTCATACCGAATATGCCACGCGACGCTCGTCACAGGGCCGTCCGAGAAGCTGGTTACGCGATCCCCTGCCCAACCGCTGGCCGCTTCGCGTGCGGCCCGTGCTGGCATCCATTCTTCGAATAGGATGCGCAAGGTCTCCTCACCGTAAACGTCGCTGTAAGTGGGTCGAGTCGGACCGAGAGCACTGGCTGGCAGCGCGGCCAACGGTTCGGGGCCTTCCCTGGCGTCGTATTTATCGAGGTGCAGGACTTGCTCAGTGCTCACAGGTAAGCGCTGCCAAGCCGCCGCCACCGCGGCCCAGCCGCCGCGCCGTCGCAACGCGTTGACGAATGCCAACCCGTCAATGTAGGGCGCGACTACCGAGCGCTTTACGATCGGCGGAACTTGCATCACGGTGCCGGCCGAAAGAGCGCCCTGGAGGTCCATCACCGAATCAGGCAGATCCGGGGCGTGCATGCCCTTTTCGGCGAACAACCCGTCGACCATCGCACTGGTCGCGTCGCCTTCGGCCAGGGCGTGGACCGCGCCCTGCCAATCGCCCGCGTCGTCGCTCCAGGCGAGCAGCTTTTCCAGGCCGTAGTGCTGGTCCTGTAGCGCGTGCACGAGTTCGTGCCAAAGCGTGGCGTCGAGCTCTTGGCCGTGCAGATCTCCGCCCAGAAACATGGTCTTTTCGTGCGGCTCGTAGAAGCCGAGCAGCTCCGAGCGCATGACTTCTAGCAAGCCGCGCCGATAGTCGTAAGAGGCAGGCACGGTGCCGAGCGCGAACAGGATCTCCCCCGAAGCGCCGACCACAGCGGGCGGGATCTCGGTGTCGAGGCTGTGCTCGACACGCGCGACCATCTCTTCACGCGAGATAATCCGGCTCTTCACCAGACCGATCGCGTCGAGTTCACGCAACGCTGAAATGTAGCTCAGTGCTCGAGCCACCGTCCGTTCGGCAGCAGCGTCCTTTTCCGCAAGTGGGGCGGCCGCGAGAGCCAGCGCGGCACCCGAACTCGGGGCTGCGGACGGCGTAGCGCCTGTCGTCGGCTGGGCGTGCGTAGGCGCAGTCGACGAGCTGGCACAACCGAGCACAACGCCGAAAATTGCCAGAGCGGAGCAGCACTGCGCGCCGCTCATGACTGTGCGGCGGCGCGCAGCGCCGCCAGAGCGGCTCTGCGGTCGGATTGGCCGAAAATCGCGTTGCCTGCAACCAACATCGTGGCACCTGCAGCGACCACGCTTGCGGCAGTGTCCGGCGCGATACCGCCGTCGACCTCCAGCTCGATCTTGAGGCCTGCTTGGTCGATCATGCGCCGCACCGCCGAAATCTTCGGCAGCACTTGGGACAGGAACTTCTGCGCACCAAAGCCGGGATTTACCGACATGAGCAAAATCAAATCCAGATCGCTCATGAGGTAACGCAGGCAATCTTCAGTCGTATGTGGGTTCAGAACCACGCCCGCCTGCACCTTCAGCTCGCGCAAGTGATGCAGCGCGCGCTGGAGGTGGGTGCAGGCCTCCGCGTGAATGCTGATCGAATCCGCGCCCGCGTCGGCGAAGGCTTCGATGTAACGCTCAGGCTCGACGATCATCAGATGCACGTCGACGTGTACTTTTGTCGCGCTCCGCACGGCTTTGACGATCAGCGGACCGAGTGTGATGTTGGGCACGAAACGACCATCCATCACGTCCACATGGATCCAGTCCGCGCCCGCGAGTTCCGCCTCCTTCACTTCTTCGGCCAGCCGTCCGAGGTCCGCGCTCAAGATCGACGGGGCGATACGGAACTCACGCGTGCGCATGGGTGGAAGTGTTACCCGAGCGCCACTTGCCGGGCCAGTGGGAAGCGACGACAGCGCGATTACCGGAAGAATCAACGGGGAGCGCGTGTTACCCTGCACTGAGCGTCCAGCCCTCAATTTTTCGTCGCAGCGCAGACTGAGCCCATGATTACTCGGCCACTCGGTAAGCAAGACTATGATCACATCGTGCAGATCATCGATCGCTGGTGGGGCGGTCCGACGACAGCACTCGCGCACCCAATTTTCTTCCACGAGCTCGGCGCGATGGCCCGCGTGGTGGAAGACGACGGCATCTTGGTCGGCTTCCTGCTGGGGTTCGTGGCCCCAGGGCCACCTAAGACGGGCTATGTGCACTTGGTCGGCATTCACCCGGATTACCGGAGGCGCGGCGTGGGCAAGGTGCTCTATCAAACCTTCGAAGAAGACGCGCGAGCGGCAGGCTGCACGCGGCTGAAAGCCGTAACCACCAGCGGCAACGAGGGCTCAATCGCGTTTCATCGCGCGACCGGCTGGACTGTCACTTGCGTCGAAGATTACGCGGGCCCCGCGCGACCCCGCGTCGTCTTCAAGAAAACCCTATGAGTTTCCCGGCCTAACTTGGCACCAGCTGATTACGTTCGACCAGGTAGACACGACCCACGTGAGAAGATGGCCGAGACCAGTACCCGTTGCCTCACATCGCGCGATCGTCGCGGCAGGCGCCGGGGCACGTTCGCGCCCGTGAATCTCTCGCCGAAGAGCCACGCATCAGAGCGCAAAAGATCTGACCCAGTAGTACTAACGGCGTGGCGGTTTGACGCGCAGGCCAACAGCGATAGAAGCTGCCAGAAGCGGTCATGAGCAATTCCCCTGAAGGCAGTGTCAGCCCGAGTGAACTCCGAGCAATCGGTTTGTTCGGCGCGCTGAGCGACGAGGTGCTCACACACCTCGCGGGCACACTTACCGTTCAGACGCCTGAGTCGGGTGAGGTTGTGTTCCGCGAGGGCGACGACGCCAGCGCAATGTACGTCGTGCTGCGCGGGGAGATGGAAGTATTGAAGAGGAGCAAGCGTGCCACGGAAGCGCGCGTTGCCTTGCTCGGCCCGAGTGATTGGTTCGGTGAGATGAGCATCGTCGATATTCAGCCGCGCTCGGCGACCGTGCGCGCCCTTGCGCCCTCACGGCTGCTGCGCATCACGGCCGCGGATTTGGACGCGCTGTACCGCTACGACTTACGCTCCTATTCGCTGATTGTGCTGAACTTGGCACGTGAGCTCAGCCGTCGCTTGCGTGTAGCCGACGGTATTCTCGCCGATCTGATCTCGAACGTGCTCGACCACTACTTGGCCGGCCCCGGCGCGAGTTGATCGGCGCCCGCAGCGCCAGCCCCCGAGGCACCGCCCTCGGACATCCCACCGTCGCCGGCGATTGCCCCCTGATCGCCGCCGTCTGCGATCTCGAGACCACCGCCGACACCCGGCGTGACCAACGGCGGCGCGCCCCCCGCCGACGTGTTCAAGCTCCCGCCATCTCCCGCGCCATATCTGGAACCGGCCGCACCCATCGGCGGCGGGTTGGGATCAGCGACCGACCCACTGGGGATGTCGGGCTGCGGGTTCAGCCCGCAGGCTGAAACCAGCATCGCGAACAACCACCACTTGTGCCAACGACTGCGCATCGCGTGCCACGCTACTAGCACGCATTGCGCCAGAGCAGATTAGGCGAGCGGCAAGCGATCGCCGCTTGCAATTTGGCACTCTGTGGCACAGCTCGCGACACACCTGCCAGGTCGCCTCAATGACCGGCGTACCCTGCCGCAGTTTGGCTGCTGCCGCCATTCGAGCCGGCGGAGCCGCCGTGTGCCGACCCGGCGGCTCCACCGGTTGGCCAGCCCCCAGAGCCGCCGTGCACCGAGCCCGCGGCGCCGGCGGTTGGCCAGCCCCCAGAGCCACCGTGCGCCGACCCCGCGGAACCGCCGCTTTGCAGCGAGCCCGCGGCGCCCCCGCTCGAGCCCGCAGCACCAGCGTTTGCGCCGGCGGCACCCCCGCTTGAGCCCGCAGCACCCGCATATCCCGATAGGCCCGCAGCACCGGCGTTAGCCGAACTACCGGCAGAACCTGCGCTGTGCACCGCTCCGCCCGCCGCTGCCGAAGCCCCACCGGCGGGCATGCTCGACGTGCCCCCGCTAGACCCAGCTGTGCCGAAGGCACCGCTTGCAGCGAAAGAACCGCCGCTCGTACCATCAGCGCCGGACGCCGCGCCGCCGGTGGCGCCAGCAACACCCGGCGCGCCGCCAATGCTCGCGCTGCTTCCCGCGCTGCCCGGATTGTCGACGCCGGGGGAGCCGGCCGCCGCCATGGGCGCGCCGCCGCCGCCGCCGGTTGGGATTTCACCTGGCGGCTCGGGATGCGGATTGAGGGCGCAAGCGCCGGCAAGGACCGCGCAGCTCAACCACCGTATATGGATCGCCAGCCGGGTCATCTCCATACCCTTAGCAAAATTCCCGCCAACGCGCGCAACCGGAGCCCGATCACCTCTCGGACGCGCTTCGAGCCTGGGCGAGCAGCGATAGGGCAGCTCCCAGCTCGGGCGGCGAGGCTTCGAAGCCTCGAGCAACGCTCTCCAGTTCGGCTGCGAGTTGCCGGAGCACGACGCTGATCTCGTCCGCGTTGGCCGCAAAAATATCGCGCCACATTACCTCGGCACCGCCGGCGCTGCGGGTGATTGCACGATAAGCGGGCCCAGCTGCGGGCAACGCACCGGCGCGGCTGGCGAGTATCCTGAGCACGCTCGCGACCAGCTGCGGAGCATGGCTCGTGTACGCCACCGCGCGATCGTGCGCATCCAGGCTCAAGTGCACGCTCTTGGCGCCCACTAATTCGAGCAGTTGCTCGACCCGTAGCACGGCATCGGACTCGCTCATTTCGGGGCAGAGCAACCAGGTTTGTTGTTGAAACAGATCCGCACGCGCGCGCGTTGCGCCGCCCTCCGGCCCACCCGCCATCGGGTGCCCGGGCACGAAGCGACCCGCGCGGGGCAGACCCGACACGGCCGCGCAAATGGAGCGCTTGGTAGAACCGCAATCGGTGACGACCTGAGCCGTTTCGAGCACGAGCGGCAATTCGGCGCGAATGACGCTCACGGGCGCAGCCAATACGCACAGATCAGCAACCTTGGTCGCGCTCCGCACACCCGCCCGATCGGTGCTGTCGATCTGCTCGTCGGTCAGCGCACACACCGCTGGCGTGTGGACCGTCCCGGGTAGATCGATTGCGACCAGCGCTATCCCGGGCGCGGCCTTGCGTACTGCAGCGGCAATCGAGGCCCCGATCAGTCCGAAGCCGAAGATTGCCAGGCGCTTCATTTGCGCACGACAGCGCCTATCTCACGCAGACGCTCAGCAAGCTCGACCGCTTCGTTCCAACGCAGGGTCGCCGGTACACGTGGCACCTCGCCCTCGCGACCCACCCAGGTACGCAGAATCACGCCGTCTGCACCGCCGGCGATCGCTGCGCAAGCGACGGCCTGGGAATACTTGGCGCGCTGCGCGATGCTGGCCACGTCGACCACCAGCGGTAAGTGCGTGCGAATCTTGGCGCGCGCGATGGCCGCGATCTCCAAGGTGCGCGCGCCGTTCGGGTACTCACCGCCGGCTTCCAAGAGCACCACCTTTTCCGAGCCGCGCTCGAGCTCGCGTTCGGCGGCGCCGATCCAAGCGTTGGCACCCCAGCTCGGCCCGCGCTCCACGAAACGGACAGGAAAAGCCTGCGAAAGCGGCTGAGGATGCATCGACAAGCAAACCAGCGAACCCACATTTTCGAAGGCCAAATGTGAGCGTGTGACCGCCGCGTCGAAGGGTCGGCCCGCCGCCACTGCATACGGAAGATCGGCAGACGCTGGTGCGTCGTCATCGCCCAGCGCGCGCTTGCGCGCAGAACCGAGTGGGCCGACAGGTTCGATGGCGATCCAGGGGCGCTCACCGCCGATGCTGCCCCAGGCGCCTTCGACGACCGTCGAGCGTTGCGTGAAACGGCGTGACGCCAACCGAAACGGTTCGCTCACGCGCGTCACCTGAGCAACCGCTTCGAATTCGCTCACGACCGAAACGTCATTCGCGCTGACGTCTCCAACCACACCGATGATGGACCGCGATTGTCCGCTCGATCGGTGTACGTCGAAGCCGGCCGCAACCAAAAAAGAAATCACGCTCTCGATCGCCGCGTCCGACGCATCGGGATCCATCACCACGATCATATTTCCCGGGTACCCTATCAAGAGGCGCGATTTCTTACCACCCCAGGACGAGCACGGTGGCCCGTTTGGACAAGGAACGCTATGGTTTCAGGCTAGGCCGCGCTTCACCTTCGCTTTTCGGGCGGAACCCGCGCACTGCTATGACGACCCCCAACGACTCGATGATTGGAACCCTGGCCGCGGGGCGTTACCGCATCCTCAAACTGCTGGGCGAGGGCGGCATGGGTCAGGTGTACCTGGCCGAGCACGTCGCGATCGAGAAGCGCGTCGCGCTCAAGGTACTGCGCGCCGAATACGCAACCAAGGGCGAGATCGTTACTCGCTTTCAGCAGGAAGCGATCAGCGCTTCACGCATCAAGCACCCCAACGTGCTCGACGTGTTCGACTTCGGGCAGCTCGAGAACGGTTGCTTCTTCTTGGCCATGGAGTTCTTGGAGGGCAACGACCTTGCCGATGAGCTCACACGTCGACGAGTGCTAGGCGCGGCCGATGGGATTCGCATCTCGATGCAGATCTGCCGGGCGCTCGCGGCCGCACATGCCAACGGCGTCGTACACCGCGACATGAAGCCGGAAAACGTATTTTTGCAGCGCACCAACGACGGCGAGGAAATCGTCAAAATCGTCGATTTCGGCATCGCGCAGCTGCGTTCCAAAGACGCGGCGGCGGTCGAAACCAAGCGCCGGCTGACGCGCACTGGCATGATCTTCGGCACGCCGGAGTACATGGCGCCCGAGCAGGCGAGCGGTAAACACGCCGACCTGCGCTCCGATATCTACTCGGTCGGCATCATCATGTACGAGCTGTTCACTGGCGCGGTCCCGTTCACGGGAGAGACGTTTCTGGGCGTCCTGGCCAAACATCTGAGCGAACCCACCCCGCCGATGAACATCGTCTACCCCGAGCTCGGCATCTCGCCCTCGCTTCAGGGCGTGATCATGCATGCTCTCGAGAAGGACCCCGCCGTCCGCTACCAGAGCATGCTCGAATTCGCGCAGGCGATTAGCGCCAGCACGGACGCGGCAGCGCTCGGGTACCGTCCAACGCTGAACCCGGCCAGCGAGCATCCGATCTCCTTTGCGCCGCACGCGGCCGGCACGCCGACCCACCAACAGTTCGCCCCAGCTACGGCTCCCCCGCCAGCCGCGGTGGCGGTCCATGGCCCAGGGCAGGCCAAAGACACGGAGGCGGCGCGCGCTGAGACTCTGATCGGGGCCGAGGCGAACACTCGCTCGCTGGCTCCCCGAGGCAGGGGCGGGCTGTTCGCGACGCTGGCCGCGGTCCTGGTGGTGGGCGGCGGTGGCACCTGGTTCGCGACACATCGAGGCGACAGCACCCGGCCCACCGCGGAAACCAGCTCCGCCTTGGCTGCCAAGCCGCTCGCGCCGCCGCCTGTCGAGCCGCCGCTCGCGCCGCCGGCATCCGGGGCCCCCGTGCCGAGCGCCGCACCGCTCACGTCGGTCGAGACCATGGTCACGCCCACCGTCGGCATTCGCCTGAACGTCGAAAGCGAGCCTAGCGGCGCGATTTTGCTCAAGAACGGCTTTCAAGTTTGCGACGCGACGCCCTGCGAGGTGTTGGCCACACCCGCCGAAACGCTCGAGTTTCAAGCCGTGAAAGGCACGCTGAAGGGAACCGCCAAGGTGCTCGCTCAGCGCGACCAAAAGGTGACCATCAGGCTCCTGGCTGCGCCTGTTGCCGCGCCGTCCAAGCCGGCCGCCGCGCGTCTGTGCGAGGTCGAGGTGGACGGGCTGAAGATCTTGCGCGCCTGCAAGTAGGCAATGCGACGGCGCAGCTGGTTATCCCCGGAAACCAGCCCTGTGTTAGCTTCCCCGGCGATGCGGATCCTGCGGCGAACCCTGATTTTCGGATTGTGTGCAGCAGCCTTGGTCTCGACCATCAGCTGCAAGAAGCCCGCGGCGGACGGCAGCGCGACCGAAGCGACCGAGATCGCGATTGGCCATTACGCTTCAATGACCGGAAGCACGGCACACTTCGGCCAAGACACCGATCGCGGTGTGCGCTTGGCGATCGAGGAAGCGAACGCTCGCGGTGGCGTGCTGGGCAAGAAGCTGAAACTAGTCACCCTAGACACGCGCGGCGATTCCGCGGAAGCGGCCAACGCGGTCAATCGTTTGATCGACGTAGAGAAGGTGAGTGCCGTCCTCGGTGAGGTCGCCTCCAGCCTCTCCCTGGCTGGCGGGCGCGTCGCTCAACGCCGCAAAATTCCGATGATTTCGCCTACCTCCACCAACCCCAAAGTGACCGAGGTAGGCGACTACATTTTCCGCGTGTGTTTCATCGATCCCTTCCAGGGCAAGGTGATGGCCACCTTCGCGCGGCAGAACCTGAAGTTCGACAAAGTGGCGATCTTGAAGGACGTGAAGAACGACTACTCGATTGGCCTGGCCGACGCTTTCCGAAAATCGTTCAGCGCGCTCGGCGGCACGATCGTCGTCGAGCAATCTTACTCTCAAGGGGATACGGATTTCAGCGCCCAGGTCACCGCGATTCGCGGCACCCAAGCGCAAGCGGTGTTCGTGCCTGGCTACTATTCGGAGGTCGGCACGATCGCGCGCACGGCCGATCGCTTGGGTCTCAAGGTGCCGCTCTTGGGCGGGGACGGTTGGGATTCGCCGGATCTGTTCAAGATCGGCGGCGACGCGATCAACGGCTCGTATTTCTCGGACCACTTCGCCCCCGACGTCGCGACCGAGAAATCCAAGGCATTCGTGGCCAATTTCACAAAAAAATACGGACAGGCGCCGACCGGCCTGGGCGCGCTCGGCTATGAGGCAGCGTTGGTCTTGATCGACTCGATCAAGCGTGCCGGCAAGAACGACCCCGCCGCGATTCGCGACGCCATCGCGGCCACCAAAGATTTCGAAGGGGTGACCGGGAAGATCACGATCGATGCGCAGCGCAATCCACAGAAGAGCGCCGTGGTGCTGAAGGTCGAAGGCGGCAAGGCGAAGTTCGAAACGTCGATCGCGCCTTAGCGCACCAACCGCGTGACTCAGTTCCTCCAGCAGCTCATCAACGGCCTCTCGCTCGGGTCGATCTACGCCCTGATCGCCTTGGGCTATACGATGGTCTACGGCATCTTGAAGCTGATCAACTTCGCGCATGGCGAGGTCTTCATGGTCGGCGCGTACACCGGCTTTTACGCCGCAGGGTTTCTGGGCGTCGCCGACTTCGAAGCGCAAAACCATAGCTTCCCGCTGTACTTGGCGCTCTTGGTGCTGATCATCGCCATGGCCGCAGCGGCCCTCTTGGGCATGACGATCGAGTTCTTGGCGTATCGCCCGGTGCGCAGCGCGCCGCGGCTCACGCCATTGATCACCGCCATTGGCGTCAGCCTGTTCCTGCAAAACGCCGGCATGCTGCTGTTCTCGCCCAACCCGCAGCGTTACCCCGCGATCTTGAGTGAGGTACGGTTCGCAGTTTTTGGCGTAATCGTGACCAACATCAAGTTGACTATCTTCGCGGTCGCGCTGTGCTTGATGTTCGGCTTGCACTTGTTCGTGCAAAAGACCTGGACCGGAAGGGCGATGCGCGCGCTGTCGTTCAACATCGACGCGGCCAAGCTGATGGGCATCGATACCAATCAGGTGATCCGTGTAACCTTCGCGATTGGCTCGGCCTTGGCAGCTGCAGGCGGAATCCTATTCGGTCTGGACCAGATCACGATCAATCCGCTGATGGGCGTACTCACCGGTCTCAAAGCCTTCGTCGCAGCCGTTTTGGGCGGCATCGGCAGCATCCCAGGCGCGGTGGTCGGCGGCCTGTTGATCGGTCTGGCGGAACAACTGACCGCCGGCTACCTCTCGCCCGAATACCGTGACGCGATCACGTTCTTGATCTTGATCCTGATCCTGCTGCTCAAGCCCGAAGGTTTGCTGGGCGTCGTGCGCGTGGAGAAGGTGTGATGCGAGCGCTGATTCGCTTCGGCATCGCTGCGCTGATATTGCTCGCGATCTACGGGCTGGAGTTCGGCGTCGAGGCGGCCTTCACCGAGTACGTTCAGCGCATCATTTTGCTCGCGGGCATCAATGTCATTCTCGCGGTCGGGCTGAACCTGATCAACGGCACCACTGGGCAGTTCTCGATCGGGCATGCCGGGTTCATGGCTGTCGGCGCATACGGCGCGGCCTTCGTGGGGGTGAAGCTCGCGCCGCCGGTGCACGGGGCGCTCGGCAGCGGCCCACTCGCCGACGCCGTCGTTTTCAACGTCGCGTTGCTAGTCGGCGCGCTATTTGCCGGAATTTCCGGGCTAATCGTGGGCATGCCCAGCCTTCGGCTTCGCGGTGACTACCTGGCCGTAGTCACGCTCGGCTTTGGCGAAATCATCCGCATCCTGTTCAACAACGCGACTTTCTTGGGCTCGGCCACCGGCTACTCCGGCGATGATCCATCCGGACTGCCCGCGTACACGAACTTCTTCTGGGTGTTCGCCTGGGCCACCGCGATCGTGACCCTAATCCACAACCTCACCTTCTCGCAGACCGGACGTTCCTTGACTGCGATTCGTGAAGACGAAATCGCGGCCGAAGCGATGGCCACGCCCACCACGCGGCTCAAGGTGACCGCATTCGCGATCAGCGCCGCCACGGCCGGCGTCGCCGGCGGCTTGTTCGCCCACATGCAAGCCGGTGTGCGCCCTGAAGATTTCCGCTTCGAGAGATCGATCGACATGATCGTGATGATCATCGTCGGTGGCTTGGGCTCGATCTCAGGGGCAATTTTGGGCGGGATCTTCGTCGCGGTGTCGCTCGAGCTGATGCGCGATCTTCAGCAATACCGCCTCGTACTATACGCGCTGCTCCTGATCGTGATCATGATCGTGCGACCCGAGGGACTGCTTGGCACGCGCGAGCTGCATCACCTGCTGCGCCGCAAGAAGACAGCCAAGCCCGCGACGCCGACGGAGAGCGCATGAGTTTGCTCGAGCTGCGCGCAGTCGATAAGATCTTCGGCGGCCTGCATGCCGTGCGCGGGGTCTCCTTTCAGGTGGAAAAGGGCGCTATTTTCGGCTTGATCGGCCCGAACGGCGCGGGCAAGACCACACTTTTCAACGTGATCACCGGCGTGTACACGCCCGAGCACGGTCAGATCCTGTTCGAAGGCAGGAACATCGCCGGCCTCAAGCCGGCGCTGATCGCCGAGCGCGGAGTGGCCCGCACCTTTCAAAATATCCGCATTTTTCGGACTATGACCGTGGCCGAAAACGTGATGGTCGCGGGCCACCACTTGCACAAGGCCAGCATCGCGGACGCGATGTTGCGCACGCGCAGCTATGAACGTGACGAACAAGCGCTGACCAAGCGCGCCCAGGAATTGCTCGAGGTCTTGGGGCTCGCGGAGCTCGCACATGAGGTCGCCGGCAGCCTGCCGTATGGCTCGCAGCGCCGACTGGAGATCGCGCGCGGCTTGATGCTCTCGCCGCAGCTGCTGCTGTTGGACGAGCCCGCGGCGGGCATGAACAGCCAAGAAGCGCGCACTTTGAACGAGCAGATCCGCTTCTTGCGCGACCAGCTCGGATTAACCGTGATTTTGGTCGAGCACAACATGGCCGTAGTCATGAACGTGTGTGAGACGATCCACGTGGTGGACCACGGCGAAACGATCGCCCAAGGCACACCGGCCGAAATCAAGAGCCACCCGAAAGTGCTGGCGGCCTACTTGGGCGAAGAACAGCCCGGAAATCAGGCTTTGGCGTGAGTGGGCAGGTCGCGCTGGAGCTCACTTCGGTGAGCGTCAAGTACGGCGGCATTGCAGCCTGCAAGGACGTCTCACTGACCGTCGAGCGCGGCGAGATCGTGACTTTGATCGGCGCTAACGGCGCCGGCAAGAGCAGCGTGCTCAAGTCGATCATGCAACTCGTGCCACACGCAGGCGGCACGGTGCGCGTGCTCGGACATGACGTGAAGGGCCTGGCCACGCACCGCGTGGTCGCGCTCGGCGCGGCGTTGGTGCCGGAGGGCCGCGCGATCTTCGGCAATCTAAGCGTGCGCGAGAACCTGCTGCTGGGGGCGTTCTTGAACCGCAGCCCTGCGGCGGTCGAAAAGAACCTGGCGCGCAGCATTCAATTGTTCCCGCGCCTGGGCGAGCGCATCGAACAGCACGCGGGCACGCTGTCCGGCGGCGAGCAACAGATGCTGGCCATCGCGCGCGCGCTGATGGCCGACCCGCGATTGATTCTGCTGGACGAACCGAGCCTCGGCCTGGCGCCCAAGCTTGTCTCCCAAATATTCGAATCTATTGTAGAAATTGCGAAGTCCGGGATCACGATTTTGCTCGTCGAGCAGAACACCCGGTTGGCCCTGCAAGTCGCACAGCGCGCCTACGTGCTGCTTACTGGCGAGGTCGTGCTATCCGGCGCGAGCGCCGATCTTCGAACGGATCCTCGGATACGTGAAGCGTACCTCGGCGAAAATATCCAGGCCTGATTCGCCCTCCGGCGGATCCACGATCGGATCGGCAGCGAGCGGCCGAACGCGCAGCGCGCGTGCGCGCTTCACCTTCCACGGGAACGTGCGCGAGACGCGCTACGGATGGCTACGCCTCACGCCTGCCTATTCGGTGCATCTGGTGCGCGAGCTGCTCGAGTCGCGCGCGCTGCCCGAGCTCCCGGTGCTCGATCCGTTTTGCGGTACCGGCACCACCCTGCTCAGCTGCGCGGAGCTCGGCATTGCCTGCGCTACGCTGGATGTGAACCCATTCTTGGTTTGGTTGGCACGGGTGAAAACCGCCAAATATGGCGCAAAATCTCTGACGAGCGCTGACGCGCTGGTGGCCGAGATGAGCCGCGCTGCCCTCGCTCGTGGCAATGCGCCTTGGCTGCCCGCGCTGTTTCAAATCGAAAAGTGGTGGGGCAAACCGGCGCTGCACGCGCTCGGTCGCGCGTTCGCGGTGCTGCAGCACTCGGCTGCGGATACGCCGGCGCGCGACCTAGCCAAGCTTTCGTTCTGTCGGAGTTTGATCAGCAGCGCGAACGTCAGCTTCGGTCACCAATCGATGTCGTTTGCGCAGGACGAATCGAAGGCGCCAAGTGCCAGGCGTGTGTCAGCCGCGCTGCGTGAAGCGTTCACGCCGATCGCCAAGGCGGCAGCCGTCGCGCTACCGACCAGCCCACGTCGAGTGCACCTCGGCGATGCACGGATGGTAGCAAAACACGTTGGGAAGGCGCCGTTTGGCACGGTCGTCACTTCGCCACCGTACGCCAACCGCATGAGCTACGTGCGCGAGCTGCGGCCGTACATGTATTGGCTTGGTTACTTGGAACAGCCAAGCGACGCGGGCGAGCTCGATTGGCAAGCCATTGGCGGTACCTGGGGTTCGGCCACGAGCCGCGTGGCGGTTTGGCAGAGCAAGCGCAGGAGCCCGCTCGACGAGCTCGACGCGATCACGCTGAAGATTGCTCGGCACAGCGACGTGCTCGCGCGCTACGTCGCCAAGTACTTCGTCGACATGCTCGAGCACGTGAAGAGCTTGTCGGGCGTGGTCGCGCGCGGCGGCCAGGTGCACTACGTGCTGGGCAATTCGAAGTTCTTCGATGTGGTCTTGCCAGTCGAACGCATTTTCGCCGAAATCTTCGAACTTTGCGGCTTTCGTGGGGCAAGCGTCACGACCTTACGCAAGCGCACCAGCAAGCCTGAGCTGTTCGAGTACCTGGTCAGCGCGACGAAGCGCTGACGTTTCGCACCCGCCACCGGGGCGCGCTATCCTCGGTCCCGTGAACCGCACCGCTTTCGTTTCTGCGTTGTTGCTGCTCATGTTCCTCGCCGGCTGCGCGCCCCATGCGCCGCCGCGTTGGGCCGAGGGCGGGGTACCGTTGCTGCTTGCCCCCGCCCGCTGGCAGCGCGACGATGCGGAGACAGTTGAGATTCAAGCCGATGGCCGCGTGCTGGAAGGAGGCACGCTGCGCTTCGTGATCGACCGCGTGGGCCGTGTGACCAACGACGACTACGAGGCTTACGCGGTGCTCTTGCCGAACGGTCAGCTGGTGGGCACCGACGATCTTGCGCTTGGCTATGTCGGGGTGAACAACGCGACGCCGCCCGGCTCTGGCCAAGCGTGGTTGAGCTTGCTGCCCGACGGCCAAGTGCTGTTCTTCCAGGCGAGCGGCGATCGCATTCCACTCGGCCAATGGACGGGGTGCAACGGTCCGAGTCGCCGCACCTGCACGCTCGTCACTCAGATTTTCACGGAGCGAAACCTGCGCGTCGCACCGAGCTACGGCCCCTACGGCCCCTACGGCCCCTACGGTCCGCGCTTCGGGGTCGGCGTCGGGGTCGGGATCGGCTATTAACGAATCCCCGAACATCTCCGGAGCCCGAGGACAGTCACATGTTGGATGCACGCTACGTCGCTGATCATTTCGATGAGGTTCGCGCTCAGCTCGCCCGTCGCGGCGCAGGGTTCGCAGAGGCCATCGACGGCGTGGTGAGTTTGGTCACGTCGCGCCGCGAGCTCACGCGTAAGACCGAGCTGCTCCAGGCCGAACGCAATGCCGCCAGCGACGCGATGGCGAAGCTCGCCAAGAGCGGCGACAAGCAAGGCATGGCCGCTCGCCGGGACGAGTTGAAGACGCTGTCCGAGACTGTCAAGGCGCTGGAGCTGGAGCTGGCCGCTGCTGAGGCGCAGATCGAAGAGATCTTGCTCAGCATCCCCAACGTGCCGCACGAATCCGTGCCAGACGGCCAAACGGAGGACAAAAATGTGGTTTTGCGGACTTGGGGCGAGAAGCCGAGCTTTGGCTTCGAGCCCAAGCCACACTGGGAACTGGGCGAGAAACTGGGCATTTTGGACTTCGAACGAGCGGCCAAGCTGTCCGGGGCGCGCTTCTCGGTGCTCTGGGGATTGGGCGCGCGCTTGGAACGGGCGCTGGCCACCTTCATGCTCGACCTACACACCCGCGAGCACGGCTACACCGAGATCTATCCTCCGTACCTGGTCAAGGCCGAGGCACTGCGAGGCACCAGCCAGCTGCCCAAGTTCGAAGAAGATCTATTCAAAACCAAACGCAGCGATCCGAACGATCCGAGCGCTCTCTACCTCATCCCTACGGCTGAAGTGCCGGTAACCAACCTGCACGCGGATGAGATCTTGGAAGTATCGCAGTTGCCGCTCGGTTACACCGCGTACACGCCCTGCTTCCGCAGCGAAGCCGGCTCCTACGGTCGAGACGTGCGAGGCCTGATCCGTCAACACCAATTCGACAAAGTCGAGATCGTACGCTTCTCGACTCCCGAGCAATCGTTGGAAGAGCTCGAGAAGCTCACGTTGCACGCCGAAGAGGTGCTCAAGCGCCTGAACTTGCACTACCGCGTGGTCGAGCACTGCGCAGGGGATCTGGGCTTTGCCGCCACCAAAGGCTACGATCTCGAAGTCTGGCTGCCGTCGCAGAACACCTATCGCGAGATCTCGAGCTGCTCCGTTTTCGGCGATTTCCAAGCCCGCCGCGCCAAAATCCGCTACCGCCCAGAAGCTAAAGGCAAGCCCAGGCTGGTGCACACGTTGAACGGCTCCGGCTTGGCCATCGGACGCACCTGGGTCGCCATCGTCGAGCAATACCAACAAGCCGACGGCAGCGTGCTCTTGCCACAGGCCCTCCACGCCTTCATGGGCACTGATCGCCTAAGCCTACCAAAGAGCTGAGCCAACCGCGTCCTTGGGCTGATGGTTCTGGCTGAGCCGGGAACACGGCGTGTCGCAATACGCGATACTGGTTGCGGTCGCGCCTTTTTGCTTTTGCGTTGCGCTTGCATTGGGGCGGATCGCCACCGGGCCGTCCATTTCCGAGGAACAGAGTTTGAATTCTGATTGAATTCAAATTCTGTTTTCGGGTTCGTGAAGGGCGCCAGGCAAAGGTGGACCCACTCATCAGCCATCGGGCCAGCGCGGGTTCGTGCGGCGTCGTCGAACTCAGCGGCGCTTTTTCGAGCGACCGCCGCCCTTACCGCCGCTAGCGCTCTTGCCGCTGCTGGCGCTCTTGCCGCTGCTGGCCGTCCTGGCGCCAGCAGCGGCGCTCACGCCTGCCTTGGCGCCACGACCCGGCTTGTAGCTCTTGCCGCCACCGGTGGTCGGCTTAGCTGCGCCTTTGCGCGTCGGGGTCGGGCGATGGCCGACTTTGAGTAGTGGCGCACCGCGCCCGCGAGTGGCCACGCGCGGACCGGCGCCGCGACGACCGGGAGCGCGAACCTGCGGTTTTCCGGCTGATTCCGCGACGTCGAAACCGTCGCCATCTTCCAGCGCCTTCAGCACTGCGTCCGGCACTACGCGCCGCGCCAATACTTGCCGGCGCAAGATGGCCACGTCTTCGATCACGACGGCGAGGCGGTCGCCAAGCGAGATCGTATCCCCCGAGCGCGCGCCGACGACACTCAGCTCGTCCTCGGACATTTCGTAATGATCCGGGCCCATGCTCTCGTGTTTGACGAGCACGTCCACGAACGGCGCATCGAGCGTCACGTACGCGCCGCTGCCGACCAGCGCGGTGACCACGCCCTCGCACGTTTCACCGATGTGATCGCGCATCAACAGGCAGCGATACAGATCGACGACTTCACGTTCTACGTCCATTGCGGCGCGCTCACGCACGCTGGCCGAGGTCGCGCTTTGCGCCAGCGCCTCCAAGGCCGGCTCGCCACTGATCGGTTTTTCGCCTCGCAGCAAGTGTTTCACAGCGCGGTGCACCTGCACGTCCGGATAACGGCGGATCGGCGAGGTAAAGTGCAGGTAGTTCGTGGACGCGAGCCCGAAGTGTCCGACGTTCTTGACGTCGTAAGCCGCTTGTTTGAGCGAGCGCAGGAGGAGCATTTCCAAGACCTGTTTGCGCGCGTGAGTCGAGATGCGCTGCAGGAACTTGGACACCCCGAGTGGTTCGCCCATCTCGTCCGCGTCGAACTCGACGCCGAGCTTTTCGGCGACCATGCCCAGGCGCGCTAGCTTCACTGGATCGGGCTTGCCGTGTACGCGGTAAATCGCGGGCGACTTCTTGTTGCCTAGCCAAGTCGCGACCAGCTCATTGGCTAGCAGCATCAGCTCTTCGATCATGTTGTACGCGCGCTTGATACCGGGATCGGAAGTGCGACGGGTGACATCGATCGGAGCCTTGGTGGCGGGGTCGAGCGTGAGCTTTGCTTCCGGTAAGTCCAGATCGAGCGAGCCGCGGCTCATGCGCGCTTTGCGGAGCTTCTTGGTCAGCTCCTCCATCACGCGCAGCTCCTTCTTGAACGCTTCGGCTGGGGCACTCTTGGGCGGAAGCTCGGTAAAACCGAGGGTTCGGGCCACGCCGCCGTAGGTCAGCATGGCCGCCGAGCGCATCACGCCCTCCACGATTTCGAAAGTCTTCACCTTTCCGTCGCGATCCAGATCGGCGATCACGCACAGGCATAGACGCTCCTTCTCGGCCAGCAGCGAGCACAGATCTGCGGCCAGCGCGGCGGGCAGCATCGGGATCGCGCGGTCGGGCAGGTAGATGGTGCAGCCTCGGCGCAGCGCTTCCTTGTCCAGCTCGCTGCCGAGTTGCACGTACTCACTGACATCGGCGATGGCGATCCAGGCGCGGAAGCCGTCCGCCTGTTTTTCGACCCACACCGCGTCGTCGTGGTCGCGCGCGTCTTCGGGATCGATCGTCGGTAAGGGGACCGAGCGCAGATCGACGCGGCCTTCCAGATTCAACGGCAGGAGCCGCACGGCCATGGCCTCCGCTTCGCGAATTGCGCCTTCGGGGTGCTGCTCGGTGACCTGCTCGCGAATCAGGATTTTGGCTACCTCTACGTTGGGATCGCCGGGAGACCCAAGCACCGTGATCAGCTCGCCCTCCGGATTTTCGTCCGGAAACTCGGGGAATTTAGTGATCTCCGCGACCGCGGCGTCGCCATCCTCACCCTGCTTGTTACTGTTCGAGAGCACGATCGGGCCGCGCAAGCGCGAGTCGTCCGGCTCGAGCCAGACGCTCTTGCCGCGGCGGCGCAGCACGCCCGCCACGCGCGGGTTGCGACGTGCCACGATTTGATCGACTCGCCCTTCGGCGCCGCGCGACGATCGATTGACGACCGTCACCTTCACGCGGTCACCGTGCAGCGCAGGGCCGATCGCTTCCGGAGCGATGTACAGATCGTCGTGGCCGACCGAATTGACGAAGCCGAAGCCGCGCGGGTTCAGCGAGAGCACACCCTCCCAGCCCTCGGTTTGCGTCACTTCACGCAGCTCGGCGGTGTAGCGCCCACCGTTCAGGCGCTTGATCCGCTTCTGCTCGGCGAGCTCATCGAGCGCGGCGATCAGCTTGGGCACATTGGCAGCGCTCACCCCCAGCTGGGTCGCGAGTTCGCGCGCGTGGATCGGTTTCTTTGCTTCAACGACCATGCGAATCACTTCGCCCTTCGCTGGGATTCGACTAGCCATGGCGGCCTTCTAGCACCTTCTGGCGAGCGAAAGCTGCTCGGCTCACCTGCCAAGCTGTCGCCGATCGTTGGGCTTTTTGCCCGGTTCAGGCTAAGAATCCGGCGTGCGAAGGGCGCTTGGTCTGTTTGGTGTGCGGCTCGCCTCGATCCTGGCTCTGGCGGTCTCGGCGGCGCTATTGGTCGACTACGTCGGGCACGTGCCGACTTTCTGCGGGGTTGGCTCCGGCTGCGCGGCAGTTCGGGCTAGCGGCTACGGATACCTCAGCCTGTTCGACCTGAACCTGCCGCTACCGGCGTTCGGGCTGCTCGGCTTCGCACTGCTCTTGGGCGTCGCTTTGACGCGCCCCCTTTCGCGCTGGGCACCTTTGCCCGCGGCCATCGGCGGCGTGATTGGCCTCGGCTTGTTCGGCCTGCAGTGGCTCAAGATTGGTCACCTCTGTTCGTTGTGCGTCACCGTAGATGCGCTCAGCGTGGCGGCCGGGGTTTGCGGCGTCTTGCAATGGCGCGGCATGGGCGATGCAAACGAGCAGTTCGGACTGCGCTGGGGCGCCTGGCCGCTGCTGGCCTGCCTCGCCTTGCTCGCTCCGCTGGCTTGGCCGCAGGCGCGGCCGGTCGCTCCCGTGCCAGCGGGCGTGCAAAAGCTGTATCTCCCGGGAAAGATCAACGTGGTCGAGTTCGCCGATTACGAGTGCCCATTCTGCCGTCGGCTGCATCCGCAGCTTTCAGCCGTGATTGACAGCTACCCAGGCAAGGTCAATTTCAGGCGCCTGAATTTGCCGCTCAAGAGCCACGAATTCGCCCGCGGCGCGGCCCGTGCGCAAGTCTGCGCACGGGAGCAGGGTAAGGGCGACTCGATCGCGGATCGGCTATTTTCAGCCTCGGATCTCCAGCCAGCGAAGAATCGGGAGCTAGCCAAGGAGCTGGGCGTGGAGCTCACCGCGTACGATCGATGCATCAGCTCCGGCGCGGCAGATAAGATCATCGATGCCGAGTCGAAAATCTTGATCGATGACGGCTTACAAGGCCTGCCGACCACCTACGTCGGCGCCAAGACCATTCTCGGCGCGCAACCGGAAGAGGTATTCCGCGATGCCTTCGATAGCGCCGAGCGCGGCGAAGGGGACCGCGGAGTGCCCGCGTCGGTTTACTGGCCGCTCGCGCTCGCGTTGGCCGCCATCGTCAGTTGGGTAGGTCGCGTCCGGCGTGCTACACTCTGACATGGAACACACGCATTCGAACGATAGCGCGGTGGCTGCGACCGCTCAGGGAAAGGTTCCGTTCGAGGTTTTCAAAGCGCTGCCCAAGACGGACTTGCATGTTCATCTGGATGGCTCGCTGCGCCTGGAAACCATCCTCGAACTCGCCAAGTCCGCAAAGGTCGAGCTGCCGGCGAACGACATCGACGGTCTACGCGCCGCGATCGGTTGCGGCAACAACTTCGGCTCACTCGTCGAGTACCTGCGGGGCTTCGGCATCACCCTGCGCGTGATGCAAACCGAAGCAGCGCTCGAGCGCATCGCTTTCGAGTTGGCAGAAGACGCGCACCGCGAAAACGTGCGCTACATGGAGGTCCGCTACGCCCCGATGCTGCACACGCAGGGTGGGCTGAAGCTGACCAAGGTGGTCGAGGCCGTGCTCGATGGCCTACGCCGCGCGCGTGAAACGTACGGCATCAAAGCGACCGTGATCATCTGCGGCATTCGCAATATTTCTGCGGAATCGTCGTATCAGATGGCAGAGCTGGCTGTGGCGTACAAAGGCCGCGGCGTGGTCGGCTTCGATCTGGCGGGCGCGGAGGCAGATTTTCCGGCCAAGCACCATCGCGCAGCGTTTCAGTTGGTGCGCGACAACAACATCAATTGTACGATCCACGCGGGCGAGGCCTACGGACCCGAGTCGATTGCGCAGGCGATTCACGTGTGCGGGGCGCACCGCATCGGCCACGGCTGCCGACTGCGTGAAGATGGCGATCTAATGCAGTACCTGAACGATCACCGCGTGCCGCTGGAGTGCTGTCCTTCCAGCAACGTGCAAACCGGCGCCGTGAAGGACCTTGCTTCGCACCCGCTCAAGCTCTATTTCGACCTCGGGTTGCGCGTTACGGTGAACACCGACAACCGCCTGATCACGGACACCAGCGTTTCGAAAGAGCTGTACCTGGTGCACACGCAGATGGACGTCCCGTTCGCGGACATCAAGAGCATCATCTTGGCCGGCTTCAAATCGAGCTTCCAACCGTTCCACGAGAAGCAGGCCGCCCTGCGCCGCGTGGGTGTGGAGCTCGACAAGTACGACGACCACGGCGTCCTGCTCGCCTCGCAAAACGGCGCCAGCACCGAACGCCCCTCGCGCCGGCCGCGCGGCAGTGCGGAAATCGCTCACGACGCGGAATGACAGGGATTTACGAAGCCTGTTTCCAATTGCTCACCCGTCCCCCGGACGGGTCGCGGGCAATCAGAAGTGCACTTCAGCGCGCACGTCGCCGGTCATCGCGGCTTCCAGCGCGCTGACCGCGGTCTCGATCTCATCGGACTCGCTCACCGGTAATTTGATCTGGAAGCGAATGTAGAGATCGCCTTGCTCGGCCTTGCGCTTCACGCCTCGCCCTTTGAGGCGTGCGATTTGGCCGCTTTGGGCATGCTTGGGCACGGTCAGCGTGATCGCGCCGTCGGGCGTGGGCACACGCACCTTGGCGCCGCGGTAGGCTTCACCGACCGTGATCGGCAAGTCCAGATACAGGTCCAAGCCCGAGCGCTCGAAGTGAGGGTGCTTGCTGACGCGAATGTTGAGGATCAAATCCCCGGGTGGGCCGCCGTACGCGCCGGGCGCTCCCTGACCGGCGATGCGCACCTTGTCCCCGTCGCCAGCACCCGGCGGAACGCGAACAGTGATCTCGTCCCCGCCGTCCTGTAAGCGGAGCTTCAGCTCGGCCCCGCGCAACGCGGAGATGAAATCTACGCTCACCTCACTAGCGATGTCCGAACCCTTCATTCCCGGGCTCGACCCGCGCCGGCCAGCCCGGCTGAATAAGTCCCCGAACAGATCACCAATGCCGCCAGCGCCCCCGGGCGGTTCGCCGCCGGAGCTGCTGAACAAGTCCTCGACGTTCATCGGCCCGCCGCTGCGGGCTCGCCCGCGATAGTTACCGGGGGACGCCCCGCCGCGGTAGGAGCGCGCGGCCGCGGAATTGAAGCCTTCACGCAGCCCCTCCTCGCCGAACTCGTCGTAAAGCTTCCGCTTTTCCGTATCGGACAAGGCCTGGTAGGCACGGTTGACGTTCTTGAACCGGGTCTCGGTCTTCTTGTCGTTCGGGTTCTTATCGGGATGAAGCTTGGCGGCCAGCTTGCGATACGCTTTCTTGATCTCGTCGTCGCTGGCGCCCCGCGCCACACCAAGCTCTTTGTAATAATCAACGGACATGGTTCATGGACAAGCTAAGCGTCCAACGCCAGGGCGGCAAGGTCAGGCGCGTCGAACCCGCGTCTTGCGCGTCTTGCCTGACGCCAGCAGCTTGCTGCGACTGACCAGCGAGGCCTTGCGGGGCCTGGCAGCCGGGGCGACCCGGCAGCTGACCACCATCGAATCGACCCATTGATCTGCTGGTTGATCGGTGAAGTCGGCGGTGAAAAAGATCTCGCTGAAACCGTTGTAGTGGAGCAACGCTTCCACTTCACGTGGAAAGAATTGGCGATGAGTGAGCGGCACCTTCCAAGACTTGCCGCCCTCCTCGGGCTCGAACTCCATCCAGATCAAGAGCAGCTGTCGCAGTCGGTCGTACTCGAAGCGCTCCGCATACTTCACCAGTTCGCCGGTGGTGGGATGCCGGATCTTCGGCGAGCCGTAACTCCGCTCTGGATCGCGAGACAAGTCTTCGCCATGCGGCACTGAAAAGTCGAATACGAAACGACCACCGGGAGCGAGGTGCGCTTTCACGCGCGCCAGGAACGCTTCCACGTCGGGCCGCGTGTACAGGTGCAAAAAACAGTTGAACGGCGCGTACACAAGCGGCACTCGCTTACCGAGCGCGTACGTCCGCATGTCCCCGTGCGCCAACGACACCCGGCCGCGTACTTGCTTCGGCTCTAAATCCAGGCGCTTCTGGAAGTCCGTCAGCATCGGCGTCGACAAATCCACGCCGTAAATCTCGATTCCCGCGCGCGCCACGTGCAACGCAATTCGTCCGTTGCCCACGCCGTATTCCAGCACAGGCCCCTTCGACTGGCGCGCCAGCCGCACGTAGTAATCGATGTCGTGCCGGCGATCCTTGTACGTCTTCGCGTAGTACGCCGGGTCTTCGTAGTGACCTTTGGCGCCGTCATCACCAGCGGCGCCAAAGTCACGGATCGTGCGCGCCGCTTCGGCGTTACGCGCTTTGCCGCTCAAAGATTTACGCGGCCGAGTTCGTTGATGTATTCGGCAACCGCTTCGACCGAGGGACGGTGGAAGCGCACCTTGCCCGCCGCAATTTCGCGCAGGCTGATTACTGGCGGCTTGTTCTTGGCGTTCACGAGAGCCGGACCACCCTTCATGATCGTGCGCGTGCGCTGAGCCGCCAGCACCACGAGTGCAAAACGGTTCTCTTCTTGTTCCAAGCAATCTTCGACGGTGACGCGTGCCATGGGGGGGAGGGCTCCTCGAAAGGGGGCATG